>Ga0247727_10004842_pt1 | contig 28040 bp, 34 predicted proteins | sample WisWelCaveWW1625_FD_202498 | JGI IMG/M metagenome (GOLD analysis project Ga0247727, IMG submission 202498) | Biofilm microbial communities from Wishing Well Cave, Virginia, United States - WW16-25 | ecosystem: Environmental > Aquatic > Deep subsurface > Groundwater > Cave microbial mat | place...
GTTCGCCGATTCCTTCACCCAGCGCATTCTCGCCGAAGACAAAGAACGGCACGTCCGCGCCGAGCTGCGCGGCCAGCGGCGCGAGCTCGCCGCGGGACAGGCCGGCATTCCACAGCCGGTTCAGCACGATGAGCGTGGTGGCCGCGTCCGAGGAGCCGCCGCCCAGGCCGCCGCCCATAGGCAGGTTCTTCTCCAGCGCCAGGTCGGCGCCCTGCCGCGTGTTGCAGCGCTGCCGAAGAAGCCTGGCGGCGCGCACGCACAGGTCCTCGTCCAACGGCACGCCGGGCAAAGGATCGTGGCGCCGGATCTTGCCGTCGCCGCGCACCGCGATGCCGACCCGGTCGCCGAACTCGATCAAGCGGAACACGGTCTGCAGCAGGTGGTAGCCGTCGGCCCGCCGGCCGAGCACGTGCAGCAACAGATTCAGTTTCCCGGGCGCCGGAAACCAGTTCATTTCCACTCGGAAATCGCAAGCCTCAGTTCGAGCCCCGGGTAGCTGAGCTTGAGGCGAGTCGGGAGCGCGCCCTCGTAGCTTGAGTACTCGATACGCCAGCCGTGCTGTTCCAGCGACAGCAGGCGGCCATCCTGCATGTACTCGGCAGCCGCTGGCGCGTCGGTCGCCGGGCGCGCCCGCACCCAGTCGGCCAGCCCTCTGAGCGGCAGGCGGAAACCCAGCACCTGCTCGGTCAGCGTCTCGGCATCGGCGGCGGTGTAGCGCCTGTCGTCCGCCGCCACCAGCGTCGTGGTCTGGCCGTCGCGCGAAATGCGCGCCAGGCCCTGGCCGAACGGCGAGCTGAGCAGCAGGTCGTCGCGCCCAGCCTGGTGCCGCCACGCGAGGGTGCCCGTGGCCGCCTCGTCGCGGTAGCGCGCGGCAAAACGTCCCGTCAACGCGAACTCGAAGCCGCCATCGGGAGCGCGCGGCAGCTCGGCGCAGGCCGCGCCCGACAGCGCCGCGACAACGGCCACCACGCGCAGCAGGGGTTTCATGCGCGGCGCTCAGCGCTGCAGGCGCTTGACCGTCTTTTGCAGGGTTTCGTTGTCGGGGTAGTTCTTCAGCGCTTCCTGCCAGATACGCTCGGCTTCGGCGCGTTCGCCCATCGTCCACAGCACCTCGCCCAGGTGCGCGCCGATTTCGCCGTCCGGGCGGCCCAGGTAGGCGCGCCGCAGCTGCTCGGCGGCGCCCTTCAGGTCTCCCATGCGGTACAACACCCAGCCCATGCTGTCGACGATGTAGTAGTCCTCCGGCGCAAGCTCGAGCGCGCGCTCGATCAGCTTGCGCGCTTCCGGCAGCCGCAGGTTGCGCTCGGCGAAAGAGTAGCCGAGCGCGTTGTAGGCGTGCGCGTGGTCGGGCTTCACCTGGATCAGCTTGCGCAGGTTGCCTTCCAGCACTTCGAAGCGTTCGAGCTTCTCCGCGGTCAGCGCATGGTCATAGAGCAGTTCGGGCTGCTCCGGTTGCGCTTCCAGCGCCTTGCCCAGCAACTCGAAGGCCTCGCGGTGCTGGTTCGCCTCGCGCAGCAACTGCGCTTCCGCAATCAGCAGTTGCAAGCGCTGCTCGCCGCTCGCGTTCACCGTGCGCAGGAACTCGCGCGCCTCGGAGAGCCTGCCCTGCTTGGCCATGACGCCCGCCGTGCGCAGCCGCGACGGCAGGTATTGCTCGCCGCGCTGGATGCTCAGGTACCAGTCGGTGGCGCCTTGCCAGTCCTTGCGTTCCTCCGCGATCTGGCCGAGCGTGAAGCGCACTGCGTTCGGGTCGGGGGAGCCCAGGTCGAGCAGGCGCTTCAGACTGGCTTCGGCCGTCGGATAGTCCTTCAGCTGCGCCGCCAGCAGCCCGACCGCGTAGATCACGTCGCTGTTGTCCGGATTTGCCGCGAGCAGCTTCTCGAACTCGGCGCGCGCCTCGGCCAGCTTGCGCTCGGATACCAGCAGGCGCGCGTAGCTGAGCCGCGCTTCGCGCGCTTTCGGGTACTGCTCGAGGAATCCCGCCAGCGCCTTGCCGGCTTGCGCCGGCGACCTGCGCTGCAGCACCTGCGCCTCGAAAATTGCGGGCGCTTCCCAGCCCGGCTGCAGCTGCGCTGCGCGCCGCGCTTCGGCGAGCGCGCTTGCCTCGTCGTTCGCGGCGAATGCGGCCTGCGCCAGCGCAAGGCGCGCCTGCGGCAGGTCCGGATACTTCGCCGCCAGGCTGCGCACCAGGCGCAGATTGGCCTGCTTGTCGGGATTGCCGGCTAGCAGTCGACCGAGCTGCGTGAACCCGTTGGCCGCTGCGGAGCCGTCACTCGCCAGCAGCCTGGCGAGGTAGGGCTCGGCCTCGTCCGCCTTGCGCGCGCCGATCAGCAGCCCGGCCAGCGTCTGCAACGCCTGCAGCGAGGCCGGGTCCGCCTCCAGCCAGGCGTGCGCCGCCTCCAGCGCGTGCTGCGGCGTGCGCGCGAAGTTCGCGATCTCTATCGCGCGGCGCGCGATGCGCGGATCCTTGGTGCGCTTGGCGAGCTCGGCGTAGGTCTGCGCCGCGAGACCAGGCCTGCCGCGCTGCAGCGCGATCTCGCCGAGCAGCATTTCATACAGGATCGGCTCGGTCAGCTCGAGCGCGGGCAGCTTGGGTTGCGGCGGGCGCGGGCCGGGCGTGACGGCGGGCGCCGGCCCCTCGTCGTCGTCGTCGTCGTCGTCGCCGGCGGTGGTCTGCGCCTGCGCAGCGCCACTGGCGAACAGCAGGGCGAGCAGCAGCGAAAGAAGTCTCATTGCAACGGACATTGCGTGTCGAGTGTAGGTATATTTGATGCCCTGCACAAGCAATCGGTTGCCGTGCCCGAGCTGCCCGAAGTGGAAGTCACGCGACGCGGCATCGCGGCGCAACTCGCCGGCCGCCGGATTACGGCGGTGGCGGTACGCGAGCCGCGCCTGCGCTGGCAAGTGTCCGACGAGGTTCGGCGTCTCGCCGGGCGCACCGTGCGCGCAGTGGACCGGCGCGCCAAGTATCTGCTGCTCGACTGCGGCGACGGGCACCTGATCCTGCACCTGGGCATGAGCGGCAGCCTGCGCGTGCTGCCGCCGGACACGGCGCCGGAAAAGCATGACCACTTCGACCTGGTGCTGGGCGACCGGATGCTGCGGCTGCGCGACCCGCGGCGCTTCGGCGCCGTGCTGTGGACCACGGCCGGGCCGGCCGCGCACCCGCTGCTGCGCCGCCTCGGCGTCGAACCGCTGTCGCGCGCGCTCGACGGCCGGCGGCTGCACGCGCTTACGCGCGCTTGCCCTACGGCAATCAAACTGTTCATCATGGACGGCCGCCGCCTGGCTGGCGTCGGCAACATCTACGCCAGCGAAAGCCTGCATCGCGCCGGCATCGACCCGCGCAAGGCGGCGCGGCGCCTGTCGCTTGAGCAATGCGCGCGGCTCTCGAACGCCATCAAGCACACACTGCGCGCTGCGATCCGCGCCGGCGGTTCGAGCCTGCGCGATTTCGTCGGCAGCGACGGCGTTTACGGCTGCTTCCAGCAACGCACCCGGGTGTACGACCGGGCGGGCCAGCCCTGCCGCGATTGCGGCGCGCCGGTACGCCGCATCGTGCAGGGACAGCGCTCGACCTTCTACTGCCCGCGCTGCCAGCGCTAGAGCGGTTCAGGCCTTGCCGAGGGCCTTCACCTTGGCGGCAAGCCGCTTGCCGACCAGGGGATGCACGAACTTGGCAACGTCGCCGCCAAGCGTGGCGATCTCGCGCACCAGCGTGGCAGAGATGAACATGTGCTGTTCCGAGGGCGTGAGGAAAATGGTCTCGAAATCCGGGTACAGGCTGCGGTTCATGCCGGCGAGCTGGAATTCGTACTCGAAGTCCGACACCGCGCGCAGGCCGCGCAGCACTACGCGCGCGTCGTGCTGGCGGATGAAATCGATCAGCAGGCCGCTGAAGCCGGCCACCTGCACGTTGTTCAGGTCGCCGAGCACCTCGCGCGCCATTTCCACGCGCTCGGGCAGCGTGAAGAAGCTGCGCTTGGCCTTGCTGTCGGCAACGCCGATGATCAGGGCGTCGTACAGGGTCGCCGCGCGCCGCACCAAGTCCTCGTGGCCGCGAGTGAGCGGATCAAAGGTTCCCGGGTACACCGCTCGGATCATTGGCGCTCCATTGCAGTAATTGGCAGCTCACCTGCCCTGCGCGCGCGCGTCTCAGCTCGCGCCAGGGCGCCGCGGGTTCCACGGCATCCGCCGCTTCGAGGTATACGCGCGCGCCCGGCTGCAGGCGCGGCGGCAGCCTCCCGAGCAGCGCCGGCAGCGCATTCTGCCTGAACGGCGGGTCGAGGAAAACCAGGTCGAAGCGCTCGCCCGCGCGCGCCAGGTACTCGAGCGCGTCGCCCGCCACGACCTCCACTTCGTCCGCGCCGAGCCGCTCGCGGCTGCGGCGCAGCGCCGCCAGCACCGCGCGGTCGCTCTCCACCATCACCACGCGCGCCGCGCCGCGCGAGGCCGCCTCGAAGCCGAGCGCGCCGCTGCCGGCATACAGGTCCAGGCAGGCGCAGCCCTCCAGCCGCTGGCCGAGCCAGTTGAACAGCGTCTCCCGCACGCGATCGGGAGTGGGCCGCAGGTCCGGGCGCGCAGGCACGTCAATCAGCCGGCTGCGCCAGCGGCCGCCGACGATGCGCACGCGGCCGGCAGGCTTGCCGTGCTTGCTAGAATCCACGCGACCATGTTAGCAGCGACTTCGTGGGCAGCACGCCTCAGGCACGGCCTCGCGCGCACGCGTTCGGCGCTCGGCGGCGGCCTGAGCGCGCTGTTCCGGCGCAGCGCGATCGACGATGCGCTGTACGAAGAGCTGGAGTCCGCGCTGCTCACGGCCGACTGCGGCGTCGAGGCGACGCGCACGCTGCTCGAGCGCCTGCGCGCCCGGGCGCGGCGCGAAGGCATCGCCGAGCCTGCGGCGCTGAAGCGCGCGCTGCAGGACGAGCTGCGCAGCTTTCTCGCTCCGTTGGAGAGAAAGCTCGACCTCGACCGCGCCAAGCCCCTCGTCATCCTGGTGGCAGGCGTCAACGGTTCGGGTAAGACCACTTCGATCGGCAAGCTTGCCAAATGGCTGCAGCAGCACAATCGCAGCGTACTGCTGGCGGCGGGCGACACGTTTCGCGCCGCAGCGCGCCAGCAGCTCGCCGCCTGGGGCGAAAGGAACGGCGTGGCCGTGATTCGCCAGGAATCGGGCGATGCCGCTGCGGTCGTGTATGACGCCACGGCCGCGGCGTGCGCACGCGGCATCGACGTGCTCATCGCCGACACCGCCGGGAGGCTGCCGACGCAACTGCACCTGATGGAGGAGATCAGGAAGGTTAAACGCGTGCTCGACAAGGCGCTGCCCGGCGCGCCGCACGAAGTGCTGCTGGTGCTGGACGCCAACACCGGGCAGAACGCCCTTGCCCAGGTCAAGGCCTTCGACCAGGCGCTCGGCCTCACCGGCCTGGTGCTCACCAAGCTCGACGGCACCGCCAGGGGAGGCGCGGTTTGCGCGATAGCGCAGCACAAACCGGTGCCGCTGCTGTTCGTCGGCGTCGGCGAAGGCATCGACGACTTGCGGCCGTTCGCGGCCGCGGAGTTCGCGGAGGCGCTGGTTGATTAGCTTCTCCGCCGTCTCCAAGCGCTACCCGGGCGGCCAGGAGGCGCTGCGCGGGGTGTCCTTCGCCCTCGAGGCCGGCGAGTTCGCTTTTCTTACCGGCCATTCCGGCGCCGGAAAGTCCACGCTGCTCAAGCTGATCCCGGCGATCGAGCGGCCGACCTCGGGCAGCGTGATCGTCAATGGGCAGAACGTCGGTGCGCTCAAGCGCCCGGCAGTGCCCTACCTCAGGCGCAACCTGGGCCTGGTGTTCCAGGACCAGAAGCTGTTATACGACCGCACGGTCTACGACAACGTCATGCTGCCGCTGTCCTTCAGCGGCCAGCCGCCGCGAGAAGCGGCGCGGCGCGCGCGCGCGGCGCTCGACAAGGTGGGGCTGCTTGCGCGCGAGCGCGCCAACCCGATCCAGCTCTCCGGCGGCGAGCAGCAGCGCCTGGCGATCGCGCGTGCAGTGGTGAACCGCCCGGCGATGCTGGTGGCCGACGAACCCACCGCCAACCTGGATGCCGAGTCGGCGGGCCGCATCATCGACATCTTCGTCTCGTTTCACCAGGTCGGCGTCACGCTGCTCATCGCCACGCATGACCAGGCGCTGATCGAGCGCTACGGCAAGCGCGTTTTGCGCCTGGCCGAAGGAAGGCTCGCTGCATGATGGCGTGGCTGCGCCAGCATCGCGAAGCGTTCGCACGTGCGCTCGGCAAGCTGCTCGCGCAGCGTAGCGCGAGCCTGCTGAATGCTCTGGTGATCGGCGTGGCACTGTCGCTGCCTGCGGGCGGCTACGCGCTGCTCGCCAACCTGCAGCAGGTGGCGCAGCACTTCACGCTCGAGCCGCAGTTGTCGGTGTTCCTCAAGCCGGAGGCGAGCCGTGCGGAGCTCGAGCGCCGCCTGCGCGCCGACGCTCGCATTGAACAACTGCGCTTCGTCTCGCGCGAGGACGCTCTCAAGGAACTGCGCCAGACTGAAAGCCTCGCCGAGGTGGTGGCCGCGCTGGAGCGCAATCCCCTGCCGGATGCCTTCGTGCTGCGGGCGCGGGAGGGCGGCCCCGCTGCACTGGAAGCGCTCGCCGCGGACGTGCGCGCCATGGCAGGCATCGCGCAGGTGCAGGTGGATTCGGCCTGGGCGCAGCGCCTCGGGGCCCTCGCGCGCATCGGACGGCTGGCGTTGGCGGCGCTGGCGGTGCTGCTCGCCACGGGCCTGGGCGCAGTGACTTTCAACACCATTCGCCTGCAGATCCTCACGCAGCGGGACGAGATCGAGGTGTCGCGGCTGCTCGGTGCGACCGACGCATTCATCCGGCGGCCGTTCTTTTACCTCGGTTTGCTGCAGGGCCTGGCGGGTGGAGCCCTCGGCCTGGCGATCCTTTGGGCCGGACTCGCCACTTTGAACCAGGACGTGCGGGAACTGGCGCAGAGCTACGGCTCCAGCTTTCAGCTGGCCTTCCTGCCCGGTGCGCAGGCGATCGCAGTCCTCGCCCTTTCCGCCTTCCTTGGCTGGGCGGGGGCCCTTCTATCAGTGAGTAAATACTTACGTTAAAGGTATTTCTTCTAAAGGATGTTCTAATGGCTCAAGATGGAACTAGGGGGGCCATTTAGCACTCCAAGACGATGAGTGCTAAAATTTTCGGGAGAGGATAAGACTATGCAATGCGCACCAGCTATGCCGATAGCGATGCCCATGCCGATGGCCGCGGGCAGCCTTGAGGCCTACATCCAGAGCGTCAACCGCCTGCCGCTGCTCAGCGCCGAGCAGGAGCAGGACTACGCGCGCCGCTGGCGCGAGCGGAACGACGTCGAGGCCGCGCGCCAGCTGGTGCTGTCGCACCTGCGCCTGGTGGTTGCGGTGGCGCGCGGCTACCTCGGCTACGGCCTGCCGCACGCGGACCTGATCCAGGAAGGCAACATCGGCCTGATGAAGGCGGTGAAGCGTTTCGACCCGTCGCGCGGCGTGCGCCTGGTGTCTTTCGCCATCCACTGGGTGAAGGCCGAGATCCACGAATACATCCTGCGCAACTGGCGGCTGGTGAAGGTCGCCACCACCAAGGCGCAGAGAAAGCTGTTCTTCAACCTGCGCTCGATGAAAACGGGCCTCGCGCCGCTCGGCGCCGCGGAGATCGAACGCGTCGCGACCGCGCTGAAGGTCAAGCCGGAGGAAGTGGTGGAGATGGAAACGCGGCTTGCCGGCCGCGACGTCGCATTCGAGGCCGATGACAGCGACGAGGAGGCGTATGCGCCGGTACATTACCTCGCGGCCGACCCGGAGGCCGAGCCTTCGAGCGTTCTGGAAGCGCAGCAAGAGGAGAGCGTCGGTGCCGCCGGCTTGCGACGCGCGTTCGAAGCCCTCGACGCGCGCAGCCGACGCATCGTCGAGGCGCGCTGGCTGAAGGAGCGGGACCCGGCCACGCTGCACGACTTGGCCGCCGAGTTCAAGGTCTCGGCCGAGCGCATCCGCCAGATCGAGGCGAAGGCGCTGGAAAAGATGAAGAAGGTGATGCAGTCCGCGCCGGCCCTGCCGGCGCCGGCCGCTGCCTAGGACGCGCTCTTCAGCAGCACCCGCAGGTCGGGGGCGAGGTCCTCGGCGATTCGGTCGTGGCGCACGAACAGCCGCAGCCGCCCTTGCGGGTCGATGACGTAGCTCTGCGCGCTGTGGTCAATCGAGTATCCGTCCGGCGTCTTGCCGGGCCGCTTCTCGAAATACACCTTGAACTCCTTCGCCGCGCGCAGCGTGGCTTCCAGGTCGCCATGCATGCCGAGGAAGCGCGGGTCGAAGGCCGTGACGTAGTCGGCCAGCACCTTCCGGGTGTCGCGCTCCGGATCCACCGTCACCAGCAGCACCTGCACGCGGTCCGCGTCCGGCCCCAGGTGTTGCATGGCCTGCGCCGCGTCCGCCAGCGTGGTCGGGCATACATCGGGGCAGCGCGTGAAGCCGAAGAACACTACCACCGCCTTGCCGCGGAAATCCTCCAGGCGACGCGGCTTGCCGGTGTGGTCGGTGAGCTCGAGGCTCCGGCCGTACTCCACGCCGGTGATGTCGGTGCTCTTGAATTTCGGCGGCCCGGCGTCGCAGGCCGCCAGCAGCAATCCGAGAATCGCCGCCAGACTAAAGCGGCAGGTAATGGTCAACGAGGAGCGCCGCGAACAGCACAGCGAGGTAGGCGATCGAATAGCGAAAGGTCTGCCGCGCCAGACGGTCGCTGTAGGCGCGGTGGATGCGCACCGCGTAAGCGATGAACCCCCCGCCCAGCAACAGCGCCGCGGCCAGGTAGAGCCAGCCGCTCATGCGGATCGCGAAAGGCAGCAGCGAGACGCCGAACAGGATCAGGGTATAGAGCAGCACCTGCAGTCGCGTGTAGCGCGCCCCGTGGGTGACCGGCAGCATCGGCAGCCCGGCTTTGGCATAGTCCTCGGTGCGGTACAGCGCCAGCGCCCAGAAGTGCGGCGGGGTCCACGCGAAGATGATCAGGAACAGCAGCATCGCTTCGGTCGTCACCTCGCCCGTGACTGCGGCCCAACCCAGCACCGGCGGCATGGCGCCCGACGCGCCGCCAATGACGATGTTCTGCGGCGTGAGCGGCTTGAGGATCACGGTGTAGACCACTGCGTAGCCGACGAAGGTGGCGAGCGTCAGCCACATGGTGAGCGCATTGACGTAGTGGTAGAGCAGCCAAAGGCCGAGCCCGCCGACGACCCCGGCGAACACCAGCGCCTGCAACGTGGTGAGCTCGCCGCTCGGCAAAGGCCGCCAGCGCGTGCGCTGCATCAGAGCGTCCACGTTCTGCTCGACCAGGCAGTTGATCGCCGCCGCCGCGCCCGCCACCAGCGCGATGCCCAGCGTACCCGCAAGCAGCACCTGAGGCGGCACTATCCCGGGCGTGGCGAGAAACATGCCAATCACCGCCGTGAACACGATCAGCGAGACGACGCGCGGCTTGGTCAGCGCGTAGAAAGCGCGAGCGCGCTGCAGGAATCTGGCCGGTAAGACTTGGGTATTCACGTGCGTTGCGGGAGCAACTCTCGGCGGGAAAATAAGTCTAGCACGATGCGGCAATCGAGCATTGCTGCGGCGAGCGCGAGGACAGGCCGCCGCCTCATCCGATTCTCGACACCTTCAGCAGCTGCTGAAGGTCCTTAAGCATGCGCGAGGGATCGGGATCGCGCGGATAGCGCAGCATCAGCTTGCCCTGCGGATCGACGATGTAGATGTGGTCGGCGAGCGCGGCCGCGGCCGGAAAGCGGCTGGCGAAGCCCGCGCCACGGGCGACCTGCGTGCCCGCGATCGCGCTCAACAGTTCCGCGCGCGGTTGCCCTGCATCGGTCAGCAGCCACAGGCGCTCGATTCGATCCTGGTCCTTGCCCTGCGCGCGGCGCACCTGGCGCATGAAATAGAGCTTTCTTTCGCAGTAGGCATCGCAATCCGCCGCGTCGAAGCTCACCAGCACCCACTTCCCGCGCAGCGCGACGAGCGGCGGCTCGGCGAGCGGCAGCGGCGGAGAAATAAGTTCACCGTAATTTGAGGTGCTGCCCGGCGCCCAGTCCAGCCACCAGGCGAGCCAGGCGAGCACCAAGGGCAGCGCGAAGAAGGCACCGAGCAGTGCGAGCTTGATGCGCCCGCGTTTCACGCGCTCAGGCGGCGGGCTTGTGTTCACGACGGACGCCCAGCGCTCGCGACGACGCAGGCTGCCGCCGCGAGCGCGCAAGGCCACCAGCGGGGACGGAAAGAGTATGCTGAAATCATGCGCCACGACGTAGTCGGCGGCGGACCCAGGATCACCTCATCGAGCAGTCATGAACAAGAACTCTCTCCAATTCAGCGTCATGATAACAATCGTCGCACTGGCCGCGATGCTTGCCGGAGCGTGGCTCGCTGAAATATATCGGGAACACGATTCGCGGGCCATGTTGCTGCCGGATCAGGTGATTACAGTGTTTCCTGCTCCGAAGCCTCTGATGCCCTTTGCGCTCACCGATCATAAGAATCGGAAATTTGATCTTGCAAGCTTGCAGGGTAAATGGTCATTTCTCTTTTTTGGCTTCACCCATTGCCCGGACATCTGTCCGACGACCCTGGCGGTACTGGCCCGCGCGCGTGACAATATCGCCCGGAATGCGCCCGGCGCCGAAGATATCCAATTCGTCTTTGTCTCAGTAGACCCGAATCGCGATACCGCCAGCAAGCTCAGGCACTACGTGGACTATTTTGATACGACCTTTCTCGGCGTAACGGGAGACAACGCGCAGATTGGCAACCTGGCGGGCCAACTGGGCGCCGCGTATCAGGTGGCGATCACACCGGGGTTGGAAAACTATCCCGTCTATCACACCGCGGCGGTATTTCTGTTGGATCCGCGAGCCCGATATCATGCCGTGTTCACGCCGCCCCATGATGCGGAGGTTCTCAGCAGGCGGTTCAAAGTGGTGCGACAGCTTGCAGCAGGCAATGCGACATGAGAGGGCCACATCCGGTTTTCGTCTTCGTGCTTCTGGCGCTGACCCTCGTCCCTGCCGCGAGTGAAGAGGCGGGCGTTTCCGTACGCGATGCCTGGATCCGGGAAACGCCGCCCGGCATGACCATGATGGCGGGATACATGGAATTGCGAAACAACACAGCACGGCCGCAAGTACTCGTGGCCGCCAGCAGTTCCGGGTTCGGGAGCGTGATGATTCACCACACACTCGTCAAGGACGGCATGGCGCGTATGGCGCACGCGTCGCAGATCGAGCTTGCACCCAACGCGAGTTTGATCTTTGCGCCGGGAGGCTTTCACCTGATGCTGATGCACCCGAAACGGACCCTGCGCGCCGGCGACCCGGTTGTCATCAAGCTGGAATTCCGCGGCGGCCCTGTGTTACCCGTCGCCTTCGAGGTCCGCAAATGAGGACTGGCAAACGGCTTATTTCGAGCGCGCTACCATGTAGTCGACGGCGGCTCTGACCTCGGCGTTGCTCAGCGCCGGGTTCCCGCCTTTGGCCGGCATCACTCCCGCGCTCGTCTGCATCCCGTTGACGGCGCTGGCGTAGAGAGTGTCGACGCCCTTCGTGATGCGCTTGGCCCACTGGTCTTTATCCTCGACCTTTGGCGCGCCGGCAATGCCGGCACCGTGGCAGGCAACGCAACTCGCTTGGTAGACCTGTTGCCCGTCGCGACTGCGCGCGGGCGCCGCCACCGCCACTTTTACCGGCTCGCGCTGGGTTTCCGCCGAAACGACGCTGACCTGGCCAACGGGTTTAATCCGCTCGGCCACACTCGAACCCGTGGCCAGCAGCGCGCCGCGGTCCAGCCGGAGCCGCTCGGACATGCTGCGGTGATGGGCCACCAGAATGAATATAAACAGCATCAACACCACACTGACGCCAAGAATGGTCGCAATGTTAACCGCGTAGCTTTTTTTGGTCATTGCTACAACAATCCCTTCACGAAAAAGACGCCCCGCGTGAAAAAAGTGTAGTCCGCTTCAAGCGCCCCGATGCCCAGAAGTACCATCAGCAACACCGTCGGCACCAGAATCGCATACATCAGGGCCAGCCGCTCCCACATCATGTGCATGAAGACGGCGACGATCAGCCCTGCCTTCAGCAACATGAACAGGATGATCAGAAACCACCTGAGGTAACCCTGGAGGCCCAGGTAGTCGACCATATAAGACGCGGCGCTGAGAACAAACAGCAATCCCCAGATCTTGAGATAAATGCCGATCGGATGTTGCTGCCCTACTGCGTGTGCCATGTTTCCCCTTACCAAAGATAGAAAACGGCGAAGATAAATACCCACACCAGATCGACGAAGTGCCAATACAGGCCCATGGTTTCGACCATCTCGTAGTTTCCCTTCCTGCCGGTCAGGAAGCCTGGTCTCTGGTGATCCAAGTCTCCCCGCATCACTTTAATGGCAACGATGATCAGGAAGATCACGCCGATCGACACGTGCGTGCCATGGAATCCCGTGATCATGAAAAAACTCGAGCCGAACTGGGCGGCGCCCATGGGATTGCCCCAGGGGCGTACCCCGTCCTCGATCAGCTTGGTCCACTCGAAGGCCTGCATCCCTACGAACGTGGCGCCAAATGCCGCGGTGATCAGCAGCAGGATAAAGGTCATCCTCTTATTTTTCTCATAGCCGAATTTGACCGCCATGGCCATCGTCCCGCTGCTGCTGATCAGGATGAAGGTCATGATGGCGATCAGGATGAGGGGGATTTTCGCGCCGAAGAGCGTCAACGCGAAAACCTCACTGGGGTTGGGCCAGGGCTCCGTGGTGGACATTCGTACCGTCATGTACGAGATCAAAAAAGCACTGAAGATGAAGGTATCGCTGAGGAGGAAGATCCACATCATGGCCTTGCCCCAGGGGACATTCTTGAACGCCCGCTGATCCGAAGACCAGTCGGCGACGATGCCTTGCACGCCTTCAGCCAGCGGGAGGGGTTCTACGGTATCTACCGGAATAGCTTGTGTCATGTGCTTTGGGCCTTTTACCTGATCCCACAGAGCTTCAATAAAAGGTCCAAATTATTCCCGGTAAACAGCAGACCAAAAAGGACCAACCAAACCAGCAGCAGGAAGTGCCAGTAGACGGTACATAACTCCACGCTCTGCCTTATCGTCGCCACGTCAAAATCGCCCCACACTCTGGCGACGGTCCTGCCCCAGGCCACCAATCCGCCCAGCAGATGCAGCCCATGCACTCCTGTGATCAGGTAAAAAAAAGCGATTGCGGGGTTCGTCACTTCAAAGTAAACCATCGTGCCCAGCTGGCGCCAGGCCAAGACCTGCCCGAACAGAAAAACGACGGTGAAAGCGCCGGCGGCAAGCAGGCCGACTCGCATGGCGTCCCTCTGCCCGCGACGTACCGAATACTGCGCCCACTGCAAGGCGACGCTGCTCAATATCAGCACCAAGGTATTCGCCCACAACAGCCTTACTTGAGGCGCAGGACGCCAGTCCTCATACGCCATCCGGCCTCCATAGGCGATGAGCAAAAGCATGAACAGCACCGCGACCACTGCCAGAAAAACCCTCAGCGCGAGCCGCTGCGCATGCCCATGGGAGGCGCTTCCAGCGTAAAGGTCATCGATCTTGCCCTGTTCCGTCGCCCAGGGCTTGGCCAATAATTGATCGAACAAACTCATGTCGCTGGTTTCCCGGCCGCCTACGTCTTGCCGCTACTACGGGCGACCTCTCGCGGCGGGACGTTTTGCGGTATGAAGTCCTCGGCGGCGCCAGGCACGCTGTAGTCGTACGCCCAGCGATAGACCACCGGTAACGTCGCACCAAAGTTGCCGTGCTTCGGCGGGGTGTCGGGGGTTTGCCACTCGAGCGTGGTAGCGCCCCAGGGATTGCCACCTGACGGCTTGCCTTTGAAATAACTCCAAGCCAGGTTATACAGAAACACCAGCTGGAACGCGCCCACGATCAACGCCGCGATGGTGATGCCGGCGTTCAGGGAGTGCGCTGACTCGGGGATAAAGTCCGTGCCTCCGATTGCATAATAGCGGCGCGGCACGCCTAAAAAGCCGAGGTAGTGCATCGGCAGGTAGATGGCATAGGTGCCGAGGAACGTGGCCCAGAAGTGAACTTTGCCCAAGGTATCGTCGAGCATGCGCCCGGTGATCTTGGGGTACCAGTGGTAGATCGCCCCGAACACCACCATGATGGGTGCCACGGCCATCACCATATGGAAGTGTGCGACCACGAACATGGTGTCCGACAGCGGCACGCTCACGGTCACGTTACCGAGGAACAGGCCCGTCAGCCCGCCGTGTATGAACGCGAAGATGAACCCGATGGCGAACAGCATCGGGACGGTGAGCCGGATGTTGCCGTGCCAAAGCGTCAGGACCCAGTTGTAGACCTTGATCGCCGTGGGAACGGCGATGATGAGGGTGGTGGTGGCGAAAAAGAAGCCGAAGTACGGGTTCATGCCGCTGACGTACATGTGGTGCGCCCACACCAGGAAACTGAGCGCGCCGATGGCCACAATCGCCCACACCATCATCCGATAGCCGAAGATGTTTTTCCTCGCATGGACGCTGAGCAAGTCGGAGACGATGCCGAAAGCCGGCAGGGCGACGATGTACACCTCGGGATGACCGAAAAACCAGAACAGGTGCTGAAACAACAGCGGATTGCCTCCCGCGTGCTCGCTTTGCTGTCCCATCGAGACGAGGGCGGGCATGAAGAAACTGGTGCCCAATAGCAGGTCAAACAGCATCATGATGGCGCTGACGAGCAAGGCGGGAAAGGCCAACAGCGCCAGGACAGTCGCCATGAAAATGCCCCATACCGTCAAGGGCATCCGCATCAGCGTCATCCCTCGCGTGCGCGCCTGCAGCACCGTCACCACATAGTTCAAGCCGCCCATGGTGAATCCGACGATGAAGAAAGCCAGCGAAACGAGCATCAAAATAATTCCCCAGGTCGCGCCCGGAGTGCCCTGCAGGATCGCCTGGGGCGGGTACAGGGTCCAGCCGGAGCCCGTGGGCCCGCCTGGCACGAAGAAACTCGCGGTCAGCAACAGCACGGCGAATAGATAGACCCAGTAGCTCACCATGTTGACATAGGGGAAAACCATATCGCGGGCACCGACCATCAGCGGGATGAGGTAGTTGCCAAACCCCCCCAGGAACAGTGCGGTGAGCAAATAGATGACCATGATCATGCCGTGCATGGTGACGAACTGAAGGTAGTTGCTTGGGTCGATAAAGGAGAAGCGGTCCGGGAACCCCAGTTGCAACCGCATCAACCACGACAACACCAACGCCACCAACCCGATCCCGATCGCGGTGATCGCGTACTGGATGGCGATGACTTTGGCGTCCTGGCTCCAGATGTACTTCCCGATGAAAGTTTTCGGATGATAGAGCTCTACCTCCTCGACTTCTGCGGGTGCAACAAAAGCGCTTTCGTCATGCGCAACATATTCCATCGAAATCTCCTCTTCGCTACTGCTTCATAACAGCATGGCGCTCGAGCAGGCCGGTCATCGCAAGGTATTGATGTAGGCGACGAGGTCGCTGATTGCCCGATCGTCGACCAGACTTGCGGCCATCAATGCCATCTGGGGTCCATACATGTCTTGCGCATGGGTCCCGCGAACACCTTGTTTGAAATTTTTCAATTGCGTGACCATGTACCAATCGCTCATACCCTTCAGCCCGGGGGCCTGCATCGCCTGTACGCCCCGCCCATTGGGAGCGTGACAGGCTGCACAGGTCGATGCATAAAGCTTTTGACCGTTGTTGGCATTGCCCTTGACCGTGGCCGGGGCAGGGTTGTCCGGCAGTGTCTTGATATAAGCGCTGACATTATTGATCGCGGTGTCATCACCCAGCGTCGCCGCCATCGGCGCCATCATTTTTCCAAAGACATCTTTGTCGTGTGTCCCCCGGGCGCCTAGCTTGTAGTTTTTCAATTGCCGTTGCAGGTACCAGTCCCCTTGCCCGCTCAATTTCGGCGCATGCAGCGCAGGGTTGCCCTCTGCTTGCAAACCATGACAGGCTGCACACACTGCATAGAGCGGCTTGCCTGCTGCAGCATTGCCGGCTGCCTGCGCCGAGGTCTGCGCGAACGTCGGATGACCGGTCAACCACGCCTGAAACGCGCGCTCTTCTTCCACGATGACTTTGCCACGCATGGCGTAGTGCCCGACGCCGCACAATTCGTTGCACAGGAGGTCGAATTTCCCGCTTCGGGTGGGGGTGAACCAGATATAGGTGACCAGGCCCGGCACCAGATCCATCTTGGCCCGGAACTGCGGTACGGTGAAGTTGTGCAGGACGTCTATGGAGCGCAGCAGCACCTTGACTGGCTTGCCGACAGGGAGATGTAACTCCGGGTTGTTCACCAGGATGTCATCCTGTCCATTCGGATCGTCGGGATTCATGCCAAACGGGTTTTTATCGCTGACGTGCCGGGCATCGACAGTGCCGAGCTTGCCGTCCTTCCCGGGAAGGCGATAGCTCCAGTACCACTGCTTGCCCACGGCCTCAACCACCGCCGCATCTTCGGGGACGTGGACGAAATTGGCCCAGACAAACAATCCCGGAGCCAACATGGCGGCGACTCCTAGCGTGGTCAATCCGACGAGCCAGGCCTCCAGTTTCTTGTTCTCGGGTTCGTACTTTGCCCGCGTTTCCTTCCGGTGACGGTAGCGCATCACGCAATAAGCCATGAACAAATTGACGGCGACGAAGACAATCCCCGTGACCCAGAACGTGATGCTGATCGTGTCGTCGATCGTGCCCCAATTGGAGGCGATCGGTGTGAAATACCACGGGCTCAGGAATTGAAACAGAACCGAGCCGACGACCAGCAATATCAATACGATTGCGATAGCCATGGACGGATTCAACTCCCAGGCGCAACACTGTTAGACAGCACGGGCGAAGCCCTGCACGCAGCTTACCCAAGGATAATAATAACAAATTCATGCATCAGGCGGTGGTCGGCCAGCAGCGCAGCGAACTGCAGCGGCGACACGCCGAACAGGATCAGCGAAAAGCGCAGCTCAGGAACAGCCGCGGCGCCCGCATTCTGCGATTCAGTCGGCGGGGTCGCAGCGAACGCGCTAGGGGAATGCGGGGATCGTCGGTTCCAGGCCGTGGTCGCTGGCTTCAGGGTGGCTGCGATGCACCAACTCCTGGATTTCCTCGACCCTGTCCTTGGGCACGTCGACCATCAGCAGCACGCGCCCCTCCCCGAGCTCTGCCTCGAAGCGCTTGAGTGCGGTATTCGGCGTGGAAATGCCGATCATGCTCGCCGCCCACGCGCCGAACAGCGCGCCGACCACGGTCGCGATCAGGATGGTGACGAGCTGCAGATTCGCGCCCTCGGGCGGCGTCATGTAGATGTAGATGCCGACCAGGAAACCGAGGCAGCCGCCGAGAATGAAGCCGATTTGCATGCTGTGCCGAAGGTCCGTTTTCTGGAAGTAATTCGCTTCGTGCAGTTCGCCGAGCGACATGCCACGCTTCGCGAGGAAATGCATATGCCGGTCCTCGACGCGCGCGAGCAGCAGATCGTTGCCGGTCCGGATGGCGCTGCCTAGGTCCGGCAGCACGAAGTACAGGCGCCTTCTCATTCGACCTCCCTGCCGCGCAAAATCGCCGGCCGCTTCCAGTCTTGACCCGCTGCGAGCGGAAGTCAAGGATTGGGGTTGACTGCCTGGCAGCGAGCGCCGCGTCAGGCGTCTGCCGGTCGGCGTCCATGCCTGAAGCTGAGCACGAAAAAGATGACCATCGAAAGTGCGGCAAGCGCATACCACTGTCCGGCGTAAATGCGGTGCTTGTCGAGCAGCGCGTCGCGGGCAGGCCAGTCTTGGTTCAGGCCCTCGTCATTGACACCGCGTTGCTCGATAAAAAACGGATGCAAGGCCAGCCCGCTCTCAGCCTCGAACGCAGCAAGATCGATGTTCTGCCGCACCCGGTCGCCGGGCTGCGCGTTCCCGGTCTCGAATGCGCGCGGCGCTCGCGGCACCGCCAGCCCCCGGGCCACGCGCGTCCCGGGGGACAAACCGATCGCCGGGGGAGCATTCCCCGCCGGTAGCCAGCCGCGCAGCACGAGAACGTGGCGGCCGCCGCCGTCGATTCGCAATGGTGTCACGACGTAATACCCGGATCGCCCGCGGTAGAGCCGGTTGGCGAGGAACAGCGTGCGTTGAGCGTCGAATTCGCCGCGCGCCTCCACCTTGCGCCAGACATGGTTCTCAGCCGCGACCGGCTGTGCGTCCAGCAGGATTGCGGACACGCGCTCGTAGCCTGCAAGCCGCTCGGCGATCTCGCGCTTCTCCGCGGCACGACCGGACTGCCAGTGACCCAGCGCAATTCCGATCGCGCACAGCGCAGCCGCAACCGGGGCTGTCCACCAGGCAAACGCCAGCGGCCCGATTCTCATGCCGCCGCCATCGCTAGAGACGCATGCCGACATCGGCTACACTGACCGGTCACACTCCGCAGCACCCGGCGCGTGCGCATCGTCGTCTACGTCCTGATCGCCCTGATTCTCGCAAGCCTGGCTTCGGCGCTGGTGTTTGTTTTGCGCGACCGTAGCGGCTCGAAGCGCGCGGTGAAGGCGCTGGCGCTGCGCGTCGCGCTGTCGGTCGCGCTGTTCATGATCCTGATCGCCGGCTTCCACTTCGGCTTCATCCCCGGCAAGCTTTAGCCTCCGGCGCTACAACCAGTACACCACCACGAACAGCAGCAGCCAGACCACATCGACGAAGTGCCAGTACCAGGCGACCGCCTCGAACGCGAAATGGTGGTCGGACTTGAAGTGTCCCGCCAGGCAACGGATCAGGATCACCGTCAGCATGAGCACGCCCAAGGTCACATGAAAGCCGTGGAAGCCGGTCAGCATGTAGAAGGTCGTGCCGTACACTCCGGTGGTCAGCTTGAGGTTGAGGTCCGCATAGGCATGCGCGTACTCATAGATCTGGAAGCCGAGGAAGGTCACGCCCAGCACGATGGTGAGGAACAGGAACAGGTCGAGCTTCACGCGCTGGTTGTTGATCAAGCCCCAATGCGCATAGGTGAGGGTCACGCCGGAACTCAGCAACAGCAGCGTGTTGATCGACGGGACGCCCCACACGCCCATCGGCGTGAATTCCTCGGCAAAGCCCGGTCCGGCCGAAGGCCACAGGTCCCTGAAGCCCGGCCACAGCAGTTCGTTTTGCAGCAGGCTCGACAAATCCGGCACCGACATCACGCGCGCCCAGAACAGGGCGCCGAAAAACGCGAAGAAGAACATCACCTCGGAGAAAATGAACCAGCCCATTCCCCAGCGGAACGACTGGTCCTCCCAGGCCCCGTACTTGCCGCCCTCGGACTCGCGGATGACGTCGCCGAACCATCGCATCATCATGTACAGCAGGATCGCCAAGCCGAGCCCGATCGACAGCCACCCCCCGACCGAGCCGTTGATCACGAACGTCGCGCCGAGCGCCATGAGGAACAGTCCCGTCGATCCCATGATCGGCCATGGCGCCGGCTGCGGCACGTAATAGTGCTGCCGCCGCCCAGTGCTGGATTCGGATTGCGCCATGTCTTTTCTCCCTGCCTTTGTCAGCCAACCACGAATCTGACGATCGCGACCAGCGTGGATACGAACAACACCGCCACGACCACTCCCGTGATGATCAGCTGCACCGGGTTGAGCGACTCGCTCGCCCGAATGTGGTCGGCCTTGCGGCGCACGCCGAGCATCCCCGTCAGCACCGTCTTCAATGATTCGAATGCGTTCCCCGTCACGGCTTTTCCCTTGACGCGCCGGCGACCTCGAAAAACGTGTACGACAGCGTGATGGTGTTCACGTCCTTGGGCAGCACGGGATCGACCTGGAACAGCACCGGCATGCGACGCGTCTCGCCGGCCGCGAGCGTCTGCTGGGTGAAGCAGAAACATTCCAGCTTGCGCAAATACTGTCCCGCGCGCTGCGGGCTGAAACTGGGAATGGCCTGCGCGGTGACTGGCGTCTCGCGCACGTTCGCAATTTCGTACTCGATCTGCATGAGCTCGCCAGGATGCACCGTGAGGCGCCTGACCATTGGCCGAAATCGCCAGGCCAGATCGTGGGTATTGGCATCCAGCTCGATCGTCACGCTGCGCGTCAGATCCACCTGCGTATTGGCGTAGGCGGGTTCGGGCGTGATCAAGGAATTGACGCCGAGCGCCAGGCAGACTTTCTCGTACAACGGCACCAGCGCGAAGCCGAAGCCGAACATCGCCAGCGCGACGACGGACAACTTCACCAGCATGCGGCGGTTGTCGCGTCCGCGCCTGTCGAGGAGCGCCTGGTTCATCGCAGCAGCCAGTACTTGGCGACAATGCCGAGAAAGAACATCAGCGCGACCGTGGCGAGGATCAATCCGGTCCTGGCGTTGCGCGTCATGGCCCTTCCTCGATCACCGGCGGCGTCTCGAAGCTGTGATAGGGCGCCGGCGTCGGCAGCATAGTCCAGTCGATCGAATCCGCCCCCTCCCACGGCCGCGCGGGCGCCTTTTCGCCACTGCGGATCGCTTTCAGCACGATGGTCAGGAACAGCAGCTGCGAAAATCCGAAGCCGAACGCGCCGATCGAGGAGATCTTGTTCCAGGTCTCGAACACCAGCGGATAGTCCGGGATGCGCCGCGGCATGCCGGCAAGGCCCGAGAAATGCTGCACGAAGAACGTGACGTTGAAGAAGATCATTGTCAGCCAGAAGTGCCACTTGCCGAGCGTCTCGTCGTACATCCGGCCAGTCCATTTCGGCAGCCAGAAGTACACCCCGGCGAACGCGGCGAACAGCGCGCCTGCGACCATCACGTAATGGAAGTGCGCCACCACGTAGTAGGTGTCGTGCAGCTGGATGTCCACCGGGACCAGCGACAGCACCAGCCCGGTAAAGCCGCCGAGCGTGAACAGGAACAGGAAGCCCAGCGCGAACAGCATCGGCGTCTCGAACGTGAGCGAGCCGTGCCACATGGTGGCCAGCCAGTTGAACACCTTGACCCCGGTGGGAACCGCGATCAGCAGGGTCGCATACATGAAGAACAGCTGGCCCGTGACCGGCATGCCGACCGTGTACATGTGGTGCGCCCAGACGATGAACGACAGGATCGCGATTCCCGTGGTGGCGGATACCATCGAGGCGTAGCCGAACAGGGGCTTTCTCGAAAACGCCGGAATCACCTGCGAGACCACGCCGAACGCGGGCAGCGCGATGATGTACACCTCGGGATGGCCGAAGAACCAGAAGATGTGCTGATACAGCACCGGATCGCCGCCGCCCGCGGCATTGAAGAACGAAGTGCCGAAGTGGCGGTCGGTCAGCGTCATGGTCACCGCGCCGGCGAACACCGGCATTACCGCCACCAGCAGGTAGGCGGTGATCAGCCAGGTCCAGACGAACATCGGCATGCGCGTCAGCGTCATGCCCGGCGCGCGCATGTTGAGGATGGTGGTGAGGATGTTGATCGAGCCCATGATCGAACTCATGCCGAGCAGGTGGATGGCGAAGATGGTGAGGTCCATGCCGATGCCCATCTGCACCGTGAGCGGGGCGTAGAGGGTCCAGCCCACGCCCGGGGCGCCACCCGGCATGAAGAACGAAAGGACCAGCAACGCGGCGGCAAACGGCAGGATCCAGAAGCTCCAGTTGTTCATGCGCGCGAACGCCATGTCGGGCGCCCCGATCATCATCGGGATCTGCCAGTTCGCGAATCCGACGAACGCCGGCATGATCGCGCCGAACACCATGATCAGTCCGTGCATGGTGGTCATCTGGTTGAAGAAGTCCGGGTCCACGATCTGCAGGCCGGGCTGGAACAGCTCGGCGCGGATCACCAGCGCCATGACGCCGCCGAGCATGAACATGATGAAGCTGAACCACAGGTACAGCGTGCCGATGTCCTTGTGGTTGGTGGTCGTGACCCAGCGCATGATCCCGCCATACGCGCCGTGCTGCGCGTGCGGGTCGTGCGCGTGGCCGTGGTTGTCGAGGACAGCGCTCATGCAGTTCTCCCGGTTCCCGCGTTCGTTGCCGCCTACTTGCGCAGCGCTTTCACTTCAGAGGGCTGGATCGCCTCGCCGGCCCTGTTGCCCCAGGCATTGCGCGTGAAGGTGACCACCGCCGCCAGCTCGAGGTCGCTGAGCTGATTGCCGAATGCGGCCATCGCCGTGCCCGGCTTGCCGTTCAGCACCAGCGCGAGCTGCCTGTTTTTCGGTCCTTTGACCAGCTTCGAACCGTCGAGCGCAGGGAACGCGGGCGGCACGCCTTTGCCGGTGGCCTGATGGCAGCCGACGCAGTTGGCGGCATAGACCTTCTCGCCGCGCGCCTTCAGTTCGTCGAGGGCGTAGCTCTTGCTCGGATCGTCGGCGACGGCGGCAGCGATTTTCTTCTGCTCGGCCACCCATTTGGTGTAATCGTCCGCCGACACGACCCGCACCACGATCGGCATGAAGCCGTGGTCCTTGCCGCACAGCTCGACGCACTGGCTGCGAAAGGTGCCGGTTTTCGTCGCCTTGAACCAGAGGTCGCGGATGAAGCCCGGCACGGCGTCCTGCTTGGCCCCGAACGCGGGCACCCACCACGAGTGGATCACGTCGGCGGCGGTCGTCAGCACGCGCACCTTCTTGCCGATCGGCACCACCATCTCGTTGTCCACCTCGAGCAGGTAATGCTCGCCTTTCGGCGCGCGGCCCTCGATCTGGTCGCGCGGCGTCGACAGCGTCGAGATGAAGCTGATGCCCTCGCCTTCGCCCTTCAGGTAGTCGTAGCCCCACTTCCACTGGTAGCCGGTGACCTTGACGGTAATGTCGGCATTGGAGGTGTCCTTTTGTGCAATCACGGTTTTGGTGACCGGCCAGCCAATGACTACGAGGACGACCAGCGGGACCACCGTCCAGGCAATCTCCACGCCGACATTCTCGTGAAAATTCGCCGCCTTGTGGCCAACCGACTTGCGGTGCGCGTAAATAGACCAGAACATGAAGCCGAACACGCCAACGAAGATGAAGGTCACGAGCGCCATGACCCACTCGTGCAGGCCGTGGATGTCCTCGGCGATTTTCGACGCCGCCGGCTGCAGGTTCCACTCCGCGGCCATCGCCAGCCCGCAGAGCGCCAATCCCAGGACGCTCCAAGGCAGCTTGTTCAGCATCTTTGCCCTTTCCCCGATCCGCATTGCAATCTTTACACAATTCGCGCTAGCGCGGCAGCCTGTCGAACTGCACGATGTGGCGTCCTTCGACGGTCCTGCGTGGCGCAGCTTTCCATGCGTGGCCGTAAACCACTTCGTAGGTCACGCCGGCACTGACCGGCGCGAACGCCGCCTGCAGGCGCCTGCCCGCGATGCCGCGCGCGCGATCGGCGCGCGCGTTGGTCTGCCCGCTCGCGCGCAGGTCGGCGACCAGCGCCCGCAGGTCGCGATACTCGAGGGTGAGGGTCTCCGTGTCCATCACCGGCGCCGAAAAGCCCGCCGCCACCAGCCAGTCGCCGAGGTCGTGCATGTCGGCGAAGCGGTGCACCCGGGCGTCCCCCGCCACGGCGCGCAGCTCCTTGAGCGTGTCGGGGCCGAGGGTGCTGAACATCAGCAATCCTTCGGGCGCCAGCACGCGCTGGAACTCCGCCAGCGCGCCACGCGGATCATCCACCCAGTGCAGGGCCATGTTCGACCACAGCAGTTGAACGCTGCCTGCGGCGAACGGCAGGCGTCCGAGCGCGGCGCACACCGCCACGGGCCTGCGCGCTCCGCGCAGCCGCGCAAGCCAGCCGACCGCGCGCGACTGCCGCAGCATCGGCAGGGAGAAATCGACCGCGAGGAGCTGCGCGCCGGGATAGCGCCTGCCGAGCGCCGCCGCCTGGGGCGCCGGGCCGCATCCCGCGTCGAGGATGCGCTCCGGCGAGACGCGCACGTAGTCCAGCCGCTCCAGCATGCGCGCGCCGACCTCGGTTTCGAGGCGCGCCGCCGCGAGGTAGCTCGCCGCGGCCCGGTCGAAGTGACGGCGCGCGGCGCGCGCGTCGATTTCAGCCACGCTCGTGCAGCACGCCCTCGATCGCCGCCGCAGCGGCGAGCACCCGGTGGTCCGACATCGCCACGCCGAACACGGAGAGTCCGACCGGCGCCGTGCCCGGCGCGTGGCAGGGCAGCGACAGCGCACAGCCGTCGAGGAAGTTGACGACGCCAACGTTGCGCAGGATGCGGAAGTTCCAGCGGAAGTAGTCTTCGTCGCTCGCATCCACCGCCGCGATCGGCGGCGCGATGGTGGGCGTGGTCGGCATCAGCATCGCGTCATAAGGCGCGGCCAGGGCCTCCACGTTGCGCATGTACTCGTCGCGCAGCAGCCCGAGGTCGATGTAATCCGCCACGCCGATCTCCTTGCCGAACAGCAGGCGCTTGGCAATGCGCGGATCGTATTCGGCCAGTCGCGCCTGCCAGCGGCGATGGATGGCATAGGCCTCGGCGCCGGGGAAACCACCGTGCTTGAAATACTCGGCCTGGCGATCGAAGGCCGGCACCGGCAATTCCGTGATCACGGCGCCCGCCGCGGCGAGCCCTGCCAACGCCGCCGCGAAGGCCGCCGCGACTTCTGCGTCGAGGTCCTCGAGCAGAGAGCCGCGCGGCAACAGGAGCCGCAAACCCTTCACCGGCAGCGGCGCGAACGCGCGCCGCGGCTCGGCCGCGAGGATCTCGTCATAGGCGGCACAGCAGGCGACCGAATTCGCGAGCGGTCCCACCGTATCCAGCGTGTAGGACAGCGGGAAGGCGCCCTCGCGCGGCACGCGCCGCTGGGTCGGCTTCCAGCCGGTGACCCCGCACAGCGCTGCCGGCTGGCGGATCGAGCCGCGCGTGTCGCTGCCGAGCGCCATCGCGCACATGCCATCGGCTTGCGCTACCGCCGCACCGGAGGACGAGCCGCCGGGCACGCGGCCGGTCTTGCGGTCCCACGGGTTCTTCGGCGTGCCGTAGTGCGGATTGAGCCCGGTGGTGCCGAAAGCGAACTCCACCATGTTGGTGCGGCCGACGATCACCGCGCCCGCCGCGCGCAGGCGCGCCACCGCCGGGGCGTCGGCCGCCGCCGGGGCGGCGTTCGCCAGCAGCTTCGAGCCGGCGCGTGTCACATCGCCGCCCACATCGAACAGGTCCTTGACCGAGATTGGCAGGCCTTCCACCGCGGAGCGCACCACGCCTGAGCGCCGCAGCCGGTCCGAATGCTCGGCCTCCGCGCGCGCCTGCTCGGCATACACCTTCAGAAAGGCGCGCTCGCCCTCGCCCGCCGGATCGGCGATGCGCGAGAGCGCCCGCTCCACCAGCTGGCGGCTGGTGGTCTTTCCCTCGGCGAGCTCGCGCCCAAGCCGCACTACCGTCCACATGAAAGCAGTCTAGCGCACAATATTCTCGATGCTCGGCAAGCTCGCGCGGCGCTTTGCGAACCTCGCCTTCGGCGGCGGCTGCTTCCTGTGCCGCGGCGCGGCCGGGGGCGTGCTGTGCGCCGCGTGCGACGCCGACCTGCCGCGCCTGTCGGCACCCGCCTGCCCGCGCTGCGCGCTTGCCGCGCAGGACGGCGCGCTGTGCGGCCGCTGCCTCGCCCATCCCCCCGCCTACGATGAAACGGTGGCGGCCCTCGCCTATGCATTCCCTGCCGACGTGCTGTTGCGTGCGCTGAAATTCCGCAGCGAGCTGGCGCTCGCCCCGTTGCTCGGCCAACTGCTGGCGGCCCGGCTGCCGCGCGGCGTGCGGGTGGATTTCCTGCTGCCGGTACCGCTGTCGGCGGCGCGGCTGCGCAGCCGCGGCTTCAACCAGGCGTTGGAGATCGCGCGCCACGTGGCGGCGGCAACCGGCTGCCGGCTCGCGCCGCAGCTCGCCGAGCGCAGCCGAGACACGCCGTCGCAGGTCGACCTGCCGCTCACCGAGCGGGGACAAAACGTGCGCGGCGCGTTCCGCTGCACGCGCGACCTGGCGGGCGCCGAGATCGCGCTGCTGGATGACGTGATGACCACGGGCGCGACGCTGCACGAACTCGCCGCGACCCTCAAACGTGCGGGCGCCGCCCGCGTGGTGAACTGGGTAGTGGCGCGCACCCCGCCGCCGGCCCATGCTTGACATCGTGCTCTACCGGCCGGAGATCCCGCCGAACACCGGCAACGTGATTCGGCTGGCCGCCAACACGGGCGCGCGGCTGCACCTCGTGCAGCCACTCGGCTTTTCGCTGCAGGACCGGCAGCTCAAGCGCGCAGGGCTCGACTACCACGAGATGGCGAACGTGACCGTCCATGCCGACTGGGCTTCGTGCCATATCGCTCTGGCCGGCAGGCGGATGTTCGCCTTCACCACGCATGGCGGCGCGAATGCCTTCGACACGCGTTTCGAAGCGGCCGATGTCTTCGTGTTTGGCGGCGAGACACGCGGATTGCCGAAAGACATTCTTGCAGGATTCGCGCCGGATCACCGGCTCAGATTGCCAATGCAGCCGGGCAACCGCAGCCTCAACCTGTCCAACGCGGTGGCGGTGGCCGTCTACGAAGCGTGGCGCCAGCTTGGCTTCCCGGGGGCCGGAGCGTAAGGCTTCGTCTCACCGAGCCGCTGAAGTTCTAAGCTTCCTCGCCTCGATCCGGCTTGCCAGGTTCACCAGCCGCTGCGCACGCTCGACCACCGGCACGTCGATCATCTTGCCGTCCACTTCGATCGAACCGCGCCCTTTGGCCTGGGCCTTGGCGTAAGCCGCGATGACGCGCCGGGCGCTCGCCAGCTCCGCCTCGGTAGGGCTGAAACCTTCATTCAGGAGCGGCACGATGTCGGGGTGGATGCACGAGGCGCCCTGGAATCCGAATCGCCGCGAACGCCGGATCGTCTCCCGATAGGCTGCCAGGTCCTTGTAATCGGCGACCGTGCCGATCGTGCCGACCGGCGAGATCCCGGCCGCGCAGGCGGCGAGCACCGCCTGCTGCATCGGATAGAGCAGGACGTCCGGGTCGGGCTGCGAACCGGTCGAGAGCGCGAAATCCTCCGCGCCCAGATTGAGGGCCACGTTGCGCGCATGCGCGGCGGCGATCTCCCAGATGCGGGGGAACGCCGCTGCCGTTTCCACCATGACGATAAACCGGGTGTGCCCGCGCGCCATGCCCCGCCTTGCCTCGACCTCGTCCACCAGCTCGGCGAGCAGGCGAACATGGCTGGCGCTGTCGACCTTCGGCAACAGCAACGCCGCAACCGAAGGCGAAACGACAGCCTCGATATCCCGCACCGCGAGGTCGAGCGGGCGGTTGATGCGCACCAGGATGTCCGCGCCGCCCCTGGCGCAAACCGCGGCGGCGGCTTCGACCATGCCTCGCGCCGCAGCTTTGTCCGCGGGTGCGATGCTGTCTTCCAGATCCAGGATGATTCCGTCCGCGCCGCGCAGCTGCGCCTTGTCGACGTACTTCGGCACGTTGACCGGCACGAACAACATCGAGCGCCACACCGGCGCGTCACTCTGGCTCTGGTCCATCGAAGCGCTACTCCCCGATCAGATGACGCCGCGTTTGCGCAGCGACGCCAGGCGCGCCTCTGCGTAGCCGATGCGCCCATAGATCTCGTCATTGTGCGCCCCGATCGCGGGCGCGGGACTGCGCAGCACGCCCGGCGTGCGGCTCAGCCGCGGCACGACCTGGTGCATCGGCACCTCGCCCATCTCTTCGTCGGGCGCGTCCACGACGATGCCGCGTTCCTGGACATGGGGATCCTCGAGGAACTGTCCGATGTCGTAGACGGGCGCCGCGGTGACTCCGGCCGCATCGAAGAACGCCATATTCTCGGCGAGCGTGCTGCGGGCGATCCACTGGCCGACGATCCCATCGACCTCGGTCCGCCGCTGCACCCTCGCGGCGTTGGTGTTGAAGTTCGGGTCATGGTTGAGCTCATCGCGGCCGATCGCCCGGAACAGCCGCTCGGTCATTGCCTGCGTGGACGCCGAGATCGCGATCCAGCCGCCGTCTTTCGTCGCGTAGACGTT
>Ga0247727_10004843_pt1 | contig 28034 bp, 29 predicted proteins | sample WisWelCaveWW1625_FD_202498 | JGI IMG/M metagenome (GOLD analysis project Ga0247727, IMG submission 202498) | Biofilm microbial communities from Wishing Well Cave, Virginia, United States - WW16-25 | ecosystem: Environmental > Aquatic > Deep subsurface > Groundwater > Cave microbial mat | place...
TATTGAATTTTATATAATTTCGTGAGAAAATATTTTTTCTTAAGAAAATTTTATAAATAAATGAATAATTATATATGTAATAATTGATGTAAAATTAATTATATAAAATTTATATTACAACAAATAAGATGTAATTCTAAAACGCGCATTGCGAGCCGAAGGCTTGCAACCTTTGTCCCTTTATCAAATATTCGCAAAGCGAATATTTGATATCCATTTTTTCAATTTCTATTTTTCAATCGCCGTTTTCAATTTCTATTTTTCAATCGCCGTTTTCAATTTCTATTTTTCAATCGCCATTTTCAATTGCTGTTTTCAATTGCTGTTTTCAATTGCTGTTTTCAATTGCTGTTTTCAATTGCTGTTTTCAATTGCTGTTTTCAATTGCTGTTTTCAATTGCTGTTTTCAATCGACATTTTCAATTGCAATTTTCAATCGCCGTTTTCAATTGCTGTTTTCAATCGACATTTTCAATTGCAATTTTCAATCGCCGTTTTCAATCGCCGTTTTCGATTGCTTTTTTCAATAACTATTTATTTTCTAATATATACATTTACTTTTTATTAAGTAATAAATTATATATGTAATAATTGATCTAAAAAAATATATAACTTTTATATTACATTAAATAAGATGTAATTCTAAAATCGTGCATTGCTACCTTTGCCCTTTATCAAATATTTGCAAAGCGAATATTTGATATCCATCTTATCCAATTTTAATTTTTTTATTTGCAAATTCAAATAAAATAAAAATTCAAATAAAATAAAAATTCAAATAAAAAATTTGAATATTCAATTTTCACAATCATTCCTTTTTCACAATCATTCAATTTTCATAATCATTCCTTCGGAATTTTATATTTATCCCTTTGGAATTTCACAATTTGATTTAATCACTTGATTGCATCAAAATAAATTTGACATGTATATGTTTTAATAATTTCTCATCGGACTCTATATTGAACGTCACAATGATTTCACTTTTTTGGTTGAATCCAAGCTTTTTCAAAATTTTTATATTTTGTATGATATATAATTTAATATTTTCACATAATACCTTTAGATTATATATTGTGTCTTTGTCAAGTGTATTTGGTTCTATCATAAATTTGGATGTTTTTATGTTACATTTCAGCGCAATATATCCAAGAAAATATACTCTCATGTGTTTTCCTTTTTTAGTTGTTATCATTTTTACATCTTTTGGAAAAAATTTCAATAATATTTCCAATGGATTAGTAATTCTTTTATTCAATTCGGTTCCTGTATTTGGAGAACTCATTTTCGGACGGAGAATTTCACCTATCTTATGTATTTCTTCTAATGGATTAGTTATTGATTCACTAGTAGTTCCTTGATTAGAATTCGATGCTCCAGTATTTGGTAATTCACTAGCATTTACCACTTCTTTATTACTCCATGATGAACTACTATTCTTTTCTGATGAACTACTATTCATTTCGGATGAACTACTAGTCTCTTCTGATGAACTACTAGCCATTGCTTTAACTTTGTTAACTTTAACTGTTTTATTTTACTTATACCTTACTATGTTCTTTTCACTTTTAGTTTAAATCCTTAATGTATCCTTCTATCTTTTTTTTTATCAATTTTTATTTTTTTTTTTGTATTTATCATTTTTATTAATATATTTCTTTCTTTTATATTCATCATTATTTTTAGATAAATATCATCATTTATTATTTCATGTAGATATAATTTTATAAATAAAATGTAATTCTAATCTCGTCTTTATCTTCTCAATATAAGTAATGGCTGATTATCCGATATTATACCTTTAAAAACTTGCATTATAACTTCATTTGGACAATGACTTAGTATTATTTCAAATGCTTTTCTACTAACTGTTGGCGGATTAGTAATCATTATACCCATAAGTGCTATCCTTATAATGTCCGGCGAATTATCACTTAGTTTAATTTCATTTATTGTAATTTCATTTCTATCATCATACGTTGGATTATCACCATTTTGATTATTTACTAAATTATTATCCATTTCGTTTGAATCTTCTTCTTCTTTTATTGACATTGTTTTTGTTAATGTTAAATTTAATTTTACTCAATAATCTCTTTTTGTTTAAATCTTTAATGATTTCTTTCTATGTTTTTTTTTCGTCAATTTTTATTTCATTTGAAAATTCAAATATAAAAAAATTAGGTTCCATTCCTTACCTTTTCAATTTAACATTACACAATCATTTCTTTGCAATTTATAAAATACATTCCTTATTTTCAATTTCCATTTTCCATTTCCATTTTCCATTTTTAATTTCCATTTTCCATTTTCAATTTCCATTTTCCATTTTCAATTTTCCATTTTCAATTTTCCATTTTCAATTTCCATTTCCATTTTCAATTTCCATTTTCAATTTCCATTTTCAATTTCCATTTTCAATTTCCATTTTCCATTTTCAATTTCCATTTTCCATTTTCAATTGCCATTTTCAATTTCCATTTTCCATTTTCCATTTTCCATTTTCAATTTCCATTTCCATTTTCAATTTCCATTTTCCATTTTCAATTTCCATTTTCCATTTTCCATTTTCAATTTCCATTTTCAATTGCTATTTTCAATTGCCATTTTCAATCGATATTTTCAATTGCTATTTTCAATTGCCATTTTCAATCGATATTTTCAATTGCTATTTTCAATTGCCATTTTCAATCGATATTTTCAATTGCCATTTTTTCAATTGCCATTTTCAATTGCCATTTTCAATTGCCATTTTCAATCGATATTTTCAATTGCCATTTTCAATTTCCATTTTCAATTTCCATTTTCAATTTCCATTTTCCATTTTCAATTGCCATTTTCCATTTTCAATTGCCATTTTCCATTTTCAATTGCCATTTTCAATTTCCATTTTCCATTTTCAATTTCCATTTTCAATTTCCATTTTCAATTGCCATTTTCAATTGCTATTTTCAATTGCTATTTTCAATTGCCATTTTCAATTGCTATTTTCAATTGCCATTTTCAATTGCTATTTTCAATTGCTATTTTCAATTGCCATTTTCAATTGCTATTTTCAATTGCTATTTTCAATTGCCATTTTCAATTGCCATTTTCAATTGCCATTTTCAATCGACATTTTCAATCGACATTGTCAATTGCCATTTTCAATTGCTATTTTCAATTGCCATTTTCAATTGCTATTTTCAATTGCCATTTTCAATTTCCATTTTCAATTGCCATTTTCAATTGCTATTTTCAATTGCTATTTTCAATTGCCATTTTCAATTGCCATTTTCAATCGACATTTTCAATCGACATTTTCAATTGCCATTTTCAATTGCCATTTTCAATTGCTATTTTCAATTGCTATTTTCAATTGCCATTTTCAATTGCCATTTTCAATTGCCATTTTCAATCGATATTTTCAATTGCCATTTTCAATCGATATTTTCAATTGCCATTTTCAATCGATATTTTCAATTGCCATTTTCAATCGATATTTTCAATTGCCATTTTCAATCGACATTTTCAATTGCCATTTTCAATCGACATTTTCAATTGCCATTTTCAATTGCTTTTTTCAATTTCAATCTCTTTTTCATTTTGTGAATATTTTTATAGATAAGTTTTTAATGTTTCACTTATCTACTTTTATTTATTTATTTTTTCAATACAATAATTAATTACATCTTGAGCATTATTCATTACCATTATATCTAAAATATCTTGTTTTGGTAAATTTGGCGTATTGTATGAACACCAGTTATAATATTTTACATATAATTTTGGATATATAACCTGAAATTCATCTGCAATTCTATCAATTATTTTCCAAAAATATGATAAATTTTTATTATTATTAAATACGTTCCGAATATCTTTTTCAATTTCGGCATCATGCAGGTTATTAATATTTTGTTCAAAATAATTCACTAAATACTCTCCTTTAGGAAATATTTTGATATATTTATGCTTTGTAATTGTAAAAAAATCATGATGTTTATTTATTAATATTTTCATTAAATTGTCATTATCTAATTCCTTTGTTCTATTCTTTTTTTTACAATCATAAAAGTATTTATTTAAATTTAATATAATATTAGGCATAATAATCTCATATAATTCATTATATAAAAATTGTTTTTTATTTTCTAAAAACAATTTGTTATAATTTTTGTAATTTATTTTAAATTTTTTATGTAATACTGTACCATAATCAATAGCACTAACATGTAATCCATTAAATGGAATTTTTTTATTTAACATATTAAAACTTTTAGATTTTGTTTTTTTTATCATAATATTAGCAGAATGTAACTCATTATGTGAATATCCTCCATTATACAATATCAATAATATATTACATATTTGTAAAATTATAGAATATGTTTGTTTAACTGTTAATGTTTTTGTATATAAATATTCTCTTAATGTTTCATTTCCTTTATATTCTAATACGAATATAACACACCAAGTACTTTTGTCTAATTTATTATTATTTTTATTATTTGTTCCTATTTGTTTAGAATCACATTTATCTTTTATTTTAACTTTATATAATTTAGTAAAAAATTGTTGTTCTTCTAGTTTTAAAGTATTAATATAATTATATAAATCAACTTCTCTCCATACTTCATGTTTAAAACTTTGATTTTTATCTTTTTGTAAAATATGTTGTATTTTTATGACATAATTCTTATTATTATATCGACCTAAATAAGTTATTCCACTCTTTTCCCTGCATATCTCTATAATAATTTTCATTTTGGCAAAATTTATATTAACCATATAAATTATATTATAAAAAAATATTTATTTTTTTAATTTTTATTTCCCATATAAGTCATATTGCCAATTCTTTATAAATAAAATTATCTATGTAATAATTAATATAAAAATAAATAATATATAATTCAAATATTCGGCTAATTTTGCGTAAAATATTAATATATATTCTACATTTAATTTTTTATTTTTAATTTTTCTAATTTTTCGTTAACCTCATATTTTAATAAACATTTACATACTATATTACAATTAAAGATAAAATTTTGTGAATATTTTTTATTTTTTAATATATTATTTTTTATATATTTAATTATATCTTCATTTGAACTTGAATTCTCTTTATATACAAACATAGATTTTTTTCCATAACAATTATATAATATATCATATATTTCTCTATATATTTTAAGTTCATTTATACTTTTATGAAAATATTCATGTAATATTATAAATTTTAAAAATGAATCCATTAATTTATCAATTTCTGTTTCTTTATCGTTTTCTTCTGAATACTTTCTAATAATTTCCTTTAAACATGGGTATATTAAATCTTCAGAAACCTCATTTATTGTTAATTCATTATTTTTACATTCATTTACATATAATTCTAATTTATTCATTTTTTAAATTATATTTTATTTAAATATTTATTTTTAATTCAATTTTTATCCATAATAAATAAATTTATTTCTTTTCAATTTATTTTAATAATTATCACTTATGTAATAATATATGTATAAATAAAATTTTTAACATTTATTTTACAATAAATAAAAATGTAATTCTAAAATTGCGCAGTGCTAGTTGCTACCTTTGTCCCTTTATCAAATATTCTCAAAGCGAATATTTGATATCCATTTTTTATCACCATTTTCAATCTCCTTTACAATTTGTGAATTTTTTGATAACCATTTTTCAATTGCTATTAGTGAAATATTATTTTTTATAACTTCCTCTCCTCTTTTATCTTGTGTTAAATAATTACTATTCTGATTATTCAATGGACCTTTTTTTGTATTTTTAGACATTGTTTTTGTTAAAATTAAATTTAATTTTACTCTTTAATTTAATTCTTAATGATTTCTTCTATATATTTTTTTCGTTAATTTTTTATTTAATTTGAAAATTCAAATATAAAAAAATAGACTTTTCCCCATAATATAAAAAAATTCAAATACTTTTACTTCTTTGTAAATTTGGTGGTATTGTTTCATCTATTTTTCTTAACAATGTAATTTGTAAATAAAGTTCTTTATCTACTGTAAAAAAATATCTAGATTCAACTAAAATTTTTTTATTACATATTAATAATTCATAATTTTGTAAATCTTTTATTAAATCATAAAGGTTAATACAAAATAAAAATATATTTTGTGATAGATTTAAACATATTTCAAAAAAATTTTCACTGGTTTTAATTTTATTTTTTGGTATTTTAATATTTATATATTTAGTATATTCAACGTTTGACATTTTTATTGATTGTTTCCATGCTTTATTACCATCTATTAAGTCTAAAATATTTTTAAAATAAATATACATTTGTATATATTCTAATTCTGTTAAAGAATATTTATTAATTTTATATTTTTTATAATATTCTATTATATTATTAATTTCTATAAATGGCTTATTCATTTTTATTTGTAAAATATTATATACTTAATATATAATATTTTTTGTTTATTCATTTTCAAAAATAGTTAATGTATTTATCTAGTTTTTTTTTTATCAATTTTTATTTAATTAATAAAAATTAATAATATTAAATTTATTGATTTTCTATTATTTCTAACATTAAATTATATTTTTTTTTATTTGTAAAAATTAAATCATCTTCATTTTTTAATTCTTTTGTCGTTTTTTCTATAGCATATACATCTATTAATCCCCTTAGTGTATCACTATCATCTAACCCATATCCAATCAACCAAAGATCTGGAACATATATTCCCATAATTAGTTCATTATTATTTTTTAAATTTATATCATCTTTTTTATTTAATGTAAAAAATAAATTATCTTTGAGTTTAAAAAACATTACTACTATATAATTTATTTTTATTTGTGTTTCAGAATACATCCAGTTAAATGCATTAAGTATCGTTTTCCCTGTATCTAGTAATTCATCTACAAAAAAAATTAATTTGTTATTTAATTTTTTCTTTAAATCTTCCTTGTTTCCAACATATTGTATTATTTCATTTTTTGCATTAGTTTGATCATTATTATATGAACTAATACGTAAAAATTCTATTGTATGTTTTATATTATATTTTTCTAATTCTCTTGATAAATCTATACAAAAATATACTCCTCCTTTTAATAAACATATTAATACTATTTCTTTTTTATTATCTTCTTTTTTATATATATCAATTATTTCTTTTACTATTTTTTTTAATTTATTATTTATAATACTTTGTGATACTATTAATTTATTTTCTTTTTCTAACATTTCATTTGAAAATGTTGATGAAGATGACATTGAAATAAAATTAAACATAACTTTATTTAATAATTTATTATAATCAATTTTTATTTAATCCATCCGAATATCCATTTATTAATCCTTTTATAAATTCTGTTGTATCTTCTTCATTAATATCAAATAAGTTTTTTAATTCTAATAAATTATTTTTTTTATTTTTAAAATCTATTTTCCCTATCGTATATGCTACAAAATGTGCTACAAAGTAATCTTTGCTTTTATTATATCCTTCCAATATTATATTTTGTATTTCTTGATTTCTTAAATCTATGTTCTCTATATATTTAAATTTTGTTTCTAATAAATGTGTATAAAACATTTCTATTATTTCATTTTTTTGGTTAAAATTATTTGTTTCCATATTCTTTTATTAATATATATTATTATCAATTTTTTTTCTTTATAAAATAATAATTTTTATTTAATAAAATTAATTGTATTATATATTTACCTTGTTATAATAAAATTTTGTATTTAGATTATTAATAAAATATATTTTTATTATATGAAATGGGGTATCTGTTTATGGAAAATTATGCATGACATTTCTTTTGAATATCCTTTATTTCCTTCTCCTTCTGAAAAAAAAAGTCATGAATTTTTTTATACTAATCTAAAAAATGTTATTCCCTGCTTAATCTGTAGAAAACATTATGTAAAATTACTTAAAAATTTTTCTATTAAAAATTATTTAACTAATAAATATTCTCTCATATTCTGGGTTTTTACTGCTCATAATATTGTTAATAAACGTCTGAAAAAAAAAATATATAATATTAAAAATTTAGTTTTAAAATATTTTCCTAATTATGATGACATTGATTTAGTTTCTAATTTTATATTACAACTCAAAAAATTTATTTAATTTTCTATATATTCATATAAATATATATATCCATTATTTATTATATTGTCATTTCTATTTTCATATATAATATTATCATTACAAATATACTGCTTATCTTTTATATTTACTATTGCTATAAAATGCCCATTTTCTATATTCAATCCTATTCTTAAAATATAACATTTTAATATGTATATTTTTTTATTTATTATTAATTTTTGTGGTATATCTATTGCATTTTTTTTATTTTTTATATGTATTAATAAATATTCTGCTATTTTTGTAATATTATAATAATAATATATTTTATTTCCATTACAATATTCACATATTATATCTTCTTTATATACTTCTCTTAAAAAATTTTCTATTCCATTAATTAATGTTCCTTCCACATCTAATGATATCATTGGCTCCTCGTTTTTATAAACTTCCTTGTCTTTATTACAATTTTTACAAATTTTCATTGTAATTATTTCTATATTTATTAAATTATTTAAAAAGTTTTTTAACTTTATTTTTGATATTTCTATGTTTGTATAATTGATTTTTAATTTGTTATATTCATCAATTAATCCTTTATTTATATATTGAAATATTTGTATTAAAAATTCTTGTGCATCTTGCTGTTCATATATGTTTTTAAATATTATTGCCCTTATTTTTAAAAAATTGTTTGTTTGTTTATTTATATATGTATTATACATACTTTTTATTTCATTTAATTTATTACTTTCTAACGTATTTTCTATAAAAAAATTTTTTAATTTTTCTATTCTCATTAATAATTGTAAACTCGCATTTATAAAACATGAATTATTTATATTTTGTAATCCATATAATTCTGTACTCATATAATTTATAATATCATTATTTTAAGTTACATTTTTTAGTTTTATTATTGGTTGTTGTTTATTAATTGTATTGTAATTTTTTATTTTCTTCTGTTCTAAATTTGTTACTAATCTTACTATCTCTAAATTATTATTTTCTACTGCAAATACTTTTAATGTTTTGTTATCTTGTGTCATAATATTTTCTATATTTATTTTTTCACATTTTAATATCTCTTCTATAAAATTAAATTTTTTAGTATCCATTGTTATATTTAATATTGTTTTCCCATTTTTATCTTTGTCATTTACATTTATATAATATTTATTTTTGTCATCTATTAGTAATTTTAAAGTTTCAATATCATCATATTTTATACATATCATCAAAATATTATCTAATTCTAAATTTTTTATTGTTAAATCAATCATTTCTGTATGTAATAACATTTTTATAATATCCATATACTTTTGTCCTTCCTCTTGATTTTTATTTTGTATAAAATAATTTTTTAATATTACTAATGACATTAATATTGTATTTCCTATTGGTATATTTTTCATTAATTCTATTACATTTTCATTTGTTATTTTATTTATAAAAATATCATTTATTTTGTAATTTATATTTAATTTTATATTTTTTAATAATAATTCTATCATTTCTTTGTTTTTTTGTATACATGCTAAAAATAATGCTTCAGCATTTTCATTTGCCTTTTGTTTATTCTCATATTCTACATTGTAATTTTTTATATAATTTGTTACTCCAGTATATAAATAATATATAGCATTCATACTATATTATAATATTATCTTTTAAATAATATTATATTTTTTATAATTTTTTTAAAAATTCTATTATTTCTACTATTATATCAACTCTATTTATTCCTATATTTACTCTATTACTTGATTTAATACATCTTGTTTTTATCATTCCGTTTTTTATTAATCCATTCACTAAATGTTCAAATCTATAATTTAATACGTTTCTAAATATTATTCCATTTCTTATTAATTCATCTTGAAAATCTATTATATTATATCTTTTAATTTTCCATCCTAATATTGCTCCATTCATTAAAATTATTTCATTTTCTAAATCTGTTATATTTTTGTATTTTTTTATATAGTTTTCTTCTTCGTTTTTTACTATTAATATATATTCATTATTTTGCTTTATTATTTCTAATATATTACATTTTTTAGTTAACCATTTTGGATATTCATTTATATATATATCTTTTTCTATATCCATATTTTCATAATAGTCCGTATTATTTTTACTTCTTCTATTCAAACATAAAATACTATTTATTAATTTTTTATTTTTTAAATTAAATAATTCTGCACTTACACAATCATTTGACCATTTGTATATTCCCATTTCTTCTGCCATTTTAAAATTTTTATCTTCAAAATTTTGTAATATTCTTATATTCTTTATTTCTGTATTATATTCATTTTTTATATCAAATAAATTTTCATAAAATTTATCTGTTTTTTTAGATAAAAACATTTCTTTTGTTGGAGTTGTTAATTTTTTATTTTCTATATTTTTTATCCATTCTAATGCTTTATTCATTTTTTCTAAATCCATATTATCATAATTTATTATTCCTGCATTATTTAATATATTTAATTCTATATTTCTATTAGTTTTGTATTTATTTCCTATAATTAAAATTGTATTGCTTTTATTATTATACCATTTTTTTAATACTTCATTATACATTATTAATTGCCCTAAATAATATTCTTCTTTATAATTTTTAATTATTGATTTTTCATCCAAATTTAAACTAATACTCTTTATATCTATAATATAATATTCGTTATCTTCTAATATATTCATATTTTCATTATTTATTAGTTTTTTAATATATTTTCCCTTCATTATTAAATCACATATTCCATATGTATTATTAAATCTATTTATCAATACTCCTTGATATATTATTGGTATGTTATATAATAACATTTTTATTGTATAATTATATTCTTCTAAATATTTTTTTCTATTAAATATATTATCATTTATTTTAATCATTGTTGGTGTATTTTTTTTTGTTATTCCATTATATTTTGTTTCATAATTAAAATTATCTTCTATTATTTTTAATTTATTTATTATTTTTTCTATTGCTCTTTTTTCAAATTCTATTCCAATTGTTAATTGTTTTGTATAATTATTATTTTGTATATATCTATGCGAACTTAATAATACATCTCTAAATCTTTTTTCTTTGTCGATTTCCATCTTTAAATCATCTACTGTTCGTATATTTTTATATTTAAATACATCATATAATGCTATATTATACATATAATTTTTTAAACTACTTGCTCCTATCATTTTATTTATATCCATAAATTTTTTATTTCTTTATTATTTTTTTCAATTTTTAATAAACTAATTTTTTATAAATATTTTATCCCATATTATTGTTATCCAATTTTGTAAATACATCTATTATTAATTAAGTTTATCATTTTTTTAATTTTTTAAATAATGTTATAATATATTTTTTAAATTTTTTACATTTAGTTTCTTCATTTACTACATAACAAAACTTTATATTGTTTTCATAATTTATATATGGAGTAGTACTACCACCTTCTCTTTCAACATTATACATATATATTTATTTGTGATTTATTTTTATATTAATTTTGAAACATCAAATGTTAATTTAAAAATTTGTTTATTGTAAATCTCATTATATAAATTTTCTATTTCAACTATAGTTAGTATCTTTTTTATAGGATAAAAATATTCATTATATTTAACTAAGAAACAATTAAATTTAAATGGATTATATTGTAATGTTTTATATTTAAATTCTATATTTCCACATTCTTCATCAAAATTAATTATTATAACATTTAAATCTAATTCATTTATTTTATTTTTTATCTCTTCTTTATTTTCAATTTTATATAACATTATTAAACATTCTAATATTGCATCTTCATATTTGTAACTTTGATTAGTTATTATATTAATTGGTTCAATATTTGTGTATTTTATTACCATTTTTTTAAAGTTATCATCAGTTATATTATCTACACAATAATAATTCATTTATTTAATAATATATATTATTTAATATTCAATTTTAATATTTAAATTTTTCTAATTTATAATTTAAACTATAAAAATTGATGATGAAATATATTGTTTATAATTATATGGTTGACATTGTTATTGGTTGTCAACTTGGTGATGAAGGTAAAGGTAAAATTTTAGATTATATATCTAATAATTATTCTAAAATAAAATATTCAGTTATTTGTAAAGCTAATGGCGGGGGCAATTCTGGACATACTGTTAAAGTAAATAATTTTACATATATCTTTCATCAAATACCATCTGGCATTCTAAATCCTAATTGTATTTGTATTATTGGTTCAGGTTGTGTTGTTAATCTAAATGATTTATTTTATGAAATAGATATAATTAAAAAAGTAAATCCTAATAATAAAAATTTATTAAATTTTGAATCTAGATTATTTATATCAGATCGTGCTCATATTTTACTTGATATCTATAAACAAGCTGATACTTTCTTTGAAGATTTGAAAGGTGCTAATTCAATTGGCACAACTAAACAAGGCATTGCGTATTGTTATTCTCAACAAAAATTACGTTCTGGTATCCGTATATGTGATTTATTAATTGATTATAATTCATTAAATTTTAAATTAACACAATTGTATTCTGAATATAAATTTCTATTTACTAAAAATATGACTAATGTAATTTCCGATTTAACAAATATTTATTTAAGTTATGGCAATATTTTAAAAAAAAATATTATTAATCTTCCATATTATATAAATTTTTTTTTAAAAGAAAATATAAAAATATTAATCGAAGGTTCACAAAGTATTATGCTTGATATTGATTATGGATTATATCCATTTTGTACTAGCTCAACTTGTACTATAAATGGTCTTTTAAATGGTATCTCTATTCCTCCAAATATTAATTGTAATGTTATATATTGCATTAAAAGTTATTTAACTCGTGTTGGTAATGGCCATTTTCCAACAGAATTATTTAATGATGAAGGTGAAAAATTACAACGTATTGGACATGAATTTGGTTCTACTACTGGAAGAAAACGTCGAGTTGGTTGGCTTGATATTTTTATGATAAATTATTCAATTATGATTAATGGTCCAGGTTGTATTTTTATAAGTAAATTAGATGTATTAGATACATTTGATAAAATTAAATTATGTATAAACTATGAAAATGAAAATAATAATGAAATTAAAGAATTTCCTTCTGATATTAATAAATTAAAAAATTATAAACCAATTTATAAAATATATGATGGTTGGTTAACTGATACTTCTAAATGTAAAACTTTTGATGAATTACCAAATAATGCTAAAATTTATATTAATAATATTGAAAAATTATTGAAAACTATTGTTAAATATATTGGTGTTGGCCCTGAAAGAAGTCAATTAATTATTAAATAATTTTTATAAAAATTGAATTAATATTTATTATTTTATTTTATTATGAATTCTATTGAAAAATATATAACTAATGATTATAAAAAATTTTTAATCCTATTATAAAATATAGTTTATTTAGACAATTATGGACTGATTTAACTGAATTCTATTTTAAATTAAATGTTCCTGGTATTTCTATTGATATTGTTAATGAAATGAAATCTAAAATTATTATTAATGAAAATACTTTAAAAAATGTTGAAAAATATGAAATAATTTCAAAACATGAAGTTATAGCTCATATTGAACAATTTAAAAGTGAATTATCAAAAGAGTCTGGAAAATTTGTACATTTTGGTTGTACTTCCTGTTTTGTTCAAGATAATTCTGATATTTATATGCAAATACGATGTCTAAAATTATTAAAAAATAAATCATATTATTTTTTAAATTTGCTTAAAATTTTATCTCTAAAATATAAAAATGTTCCTTGTGTTGGATATACTCATATTCAACCTGCCCAATTTGTAACCATTGGAAAACGTTTTTGTATTTATGCTTCTAGATTACTTGATTGTATAAATTATTTAAATTATGTTATAAATAATATTAAATATTTGGGTTTAAAAGGTGCCACTGGAACACAAGATTCTTATTTAAAAATTTTAAATTCTTCTGATAAAGTTTTTGAACTTGAAAAAATGTTTGAAAATAAATATGGTACTGTTGAAAAAATTAGTTCCCAAACTTATAATAGACAACAAGATGAACATATTCTATTTTGTTGCGCTAATTTTGCTAGATTATTATCAAATATTTGTTTAAATCTTCGTATATCTTCTCATGATGAAGAATTATATGAACCTTTTGATACTGAAAATCAAGTTGGTAGTTCTTCTATGCCTTATAAAAAAAATCCTATAAAATCTGAACGTATTTGTAGTTTATCTAAAATTATTATTTCTAATATCAATATTGAATTGGCTTCTGATCAAATTTATGAACGTGTTTTAACTGATAGTGCTTGTAGAAGACTTAAATTAGATGAAAGCTTATGTTTGACTGATTATATTTTAACTCTAATTTGCCATATTTTTGAAAATATTTTTATTGATATAAATAATATTAATATTCATTGCCAAAAATTTTTATCAATTATGATTTCTGAAGAAATTATTATTAAAATGGTTAAACTTGGTTTTGATAGACAAGATGTTCATCTTAAATTAAAAAATATAATGCTAAATAATTCAAATAATATTATTGAAATAATCAAAGCTGATAATTTTTTTAATAAATTAAATTTTAATTCTTTAAATATAAATAAATCGTCCTTCATTGGTCTTTGCCCTGAACAAATTTCTAATTTTTGGATTTCTATTGAATTTCCTACTATTACTACCGTTGATACTTATTTTAAATATTAATTTATTCTCTAAATATATACATGACAACTGTATTTGGAAGTGTTAATGCGAATTTACATTTATCAAGATTAAGTGCAAAAAATGCAGATGGAACAGGTGCGAAAATGCCTTTGACTGGTGGTACTTTAAATGGACAACTTGTTGTTTCTGATACAACTGATTCAGTTTCTACTGTTACTGGTTCCATTCATACTGATGGTGGTTTAGGTGTTGTAAAATCACTTACAGTTGGAATTGGTATAAATATGGCTAATACATTATCTGGAACTTCTGTTGCTAGTGCAATTACTCAAAATACAAATAGTGGAAAAATTACTACTGAAAATTTAACTACTGCTGCTGCTGCAACTTATACTTTAACAGTTACTAATAATAAAGTTCTTACTACTTCAAATATTGTTTCTGATCTTGATACTTCTCAAATTGGTGCTGGTACTCCATTAAATCGTGGCATTACTCCTGGAAATGGCTCTTTCACTTTGAAAGTTACTAATATTCATGCTGCTAATGCATTTGATACTAAACCAATTGTTTTGTCATACTTGGTTCTAAATTAAATATTTTCTATTATATATAAATTAAAATTCATTACTATTATTAAATTTATAAATATATTTAATAATATTTTATTTTCTATTTTTTCCATATTGTATATTAAAATTATACATATTATTGTTTCTTGTAATAATATATATATTATATGATCGCCATAATATATTATATTATAACATAAGTTACTATTAATTATAAAAGGTACATTTATGTTATCCAAAAATATCATTATTATAATGTAACTTATAACTATTGTTGAAATTACTATTTTTAAAATTTTTAAATTTAACAAATAAATTATATACGATAATATAATTACTGTATTTAAAAAATTAAATTTAAATATCCATTCTATCATTTTTATATCATCCGATATTAAATATTATATTAACATTGAATATCCAATATATGTTATTTCTATATTTATATAATATAAAAATGATTTCTTTTTTAAATTATATATTATATATATAACCCCTAAAATAAAATTTATAACTACTTTTATCATTGTAAACATTATCTTTTTTTGTATATTTATTGTATTTGTATTGTTTTTTAAATAAAATTCTATTATAATTTGTATTAAACCATATATTATACTTATTATTACCCAAATTTTGTATTTTTCTTTTATTTTTTCATCTATTATTAGAAAATAATATGTGTTTATATTAATTATAAATTCTGTTAAAATTAATATAAATATTTTATTGTTTACCATCCTATTTTCCTTCTTTTACTCATATATATTATTTATCAATTTTTTATCTTCTTATTTATAATAAATAAAAATATTCTTATAAAATAAAATATATATTTTATATTTTAATTACTTTTTTATAATAGATTTAAATCCATTTTTTGGTTTATATCCATTGTTTATTAATTCATTAATTACTAAATTCATATTCGTTGTTAATTTACTTGTATTTTTTCCATTTTCATTTATTTGTATTAATGATATTATATTTGTTTTCTTTAAACTATTTAAATATTTTTTTAATAAATTTTCATTAAATTCTAATATTCTATTTTTTTTTATTGTTTCTATTTTTGTTGTTTCTGATTCATATGTTGTTATACCTAGTGTGTTCCAATTTTTTGTTGTTGTTTTTATAGTCTTTTTTTTCATTATTCTTATCATATTGTCTTCTAATTTTAAGTAATATCCTTCTTTTAATATATCTATATTTGTTTTTTCTTCTATCCAAACTGTTTCTAATTTTTTTAATCCTTCTTCAAAAATTATAAATTCCTTACTTAATTCTATTAATTTTTCTTTTGCTTCATTAAAATCATTTGTAAAATCTAATATTTTCAAATTTGGTTGTGTTTTTTCATGTTCTTCTATTATACAAAACATCTTTTTCTTGTGATATATTATATATTAATATATTTTTAAATTTAATTTTATAAATTTACTTCAAATTTATATTATATATTAAAAATAAACTAATTATATTGTTAAATCAATCTAAATTTTTTATAAATTATTATATTATTCTTTTAAGATACTTTATTGCTTTCTTCTTCATTTGTTTCTTCGTTACTTGATTCTTCTTCATTTGTTTCTTCATCACTTGAATCTTCTTCATTTATTCTTTCATAATCATTATATAATGTTTCTGTTGAATTTATTCTCCATGTTAATTGTATACACTCAAATTCATTTAGTATTTTTTTATTTACATACATTTTACCATTATATCTATTATTATTTAAATATTTTGTTAATTTTAATGTTAATTCTGTTAACATATTGTTTAACTCTTCATTTGACATATCAAAAATTTTAGATTTGTTTAATGGATACATTTTGAAAATTTCATATGAGTAAATTATTCCATTATTTGATTGTATTGAAAAAGGTTTTTTTAAAAAAACTTTTATTATATTATATATTGTTAATTTTTGTGGATTAAATGTTGTTTTATTTGATAAACTTATATATTCAAATTCTAATCTGTTATTTTCTATTTCTAATTTTCTATTTATATAAATATTTATAATAATGTAAAAAAATTGCCAATTTACTTGATATAATACCATTTGTTGATTTTCTGGTATATTACTTATATTACTTATATAAATATTATTATAATAAATATGTAATGGATATAGTATATTATTATAATTTATAAAAAATGGATTTATAGAGTTTAAATTATTTGTTGAAAGTGATTCCATTTTTAGTTATTAATATAAATAGTATATTATATTGTCTATATATTTAATTATTCAATTTTTATCTTTTATATTTTTTATTATGTTTTATCTTCATTTCTACAATATTTTTTCACAAAAAATATTTAAATCATGTAATAATTCAATATAATAAAATAAATCTCCATCTTCTTCTAAATTTATTATATTTATTTTATTTTGTATTTCTTTGTCATTTAGTTTCTTTAATTCTTTAATTATATCTTCTACTTCAGTTTTATACATAGATTTAAATTCTGTTATTCTATACAATATATTTGTATATTCTAGTGTATTAATTTTTTCTATATCTATTGATTTAATAAATGTATTTAAATTTTTAAATTCTATAACATCATCATTATATAAAGCTAATTTTTTTAATGTATTTTTAATTATTTCTAGTAAATCAAGTGTTTCTGTAAATTGTTCTTTTTTATTTTTATGTTTAAATATATTCAATTCATTATCTAACTCTTTTTGTAATATATTTTTTTCATTATCTAAATAATTTATCATTAACTTTAATATATTACTATCATGATTATTTTTACTTATTTCTAAATCATTATTATTATAATTATATGTATAAAATATTGTTTCTGTTAAATTTATTTTTTTTTCTAATTTATAATATAAATCCATAAGTTCATTTATTAATGTATTTTCCTTGTCTAAATTATTACTATATTCCATTAATTCTATTTCATTGTTAGATATTTCAACATTATCTTTTTTAAATACATAATTTAATAAACTATTTGTTTTTTTTTCTGAACATTTTATATGTAAAATACCATTGATATCTATTTCTAATTCTATTGAAATTACAGCTTTATTTTTTTCAATTATATTATTTAATTTAAATACTACTATTCCTATTAATTTATTCTTTTTTGCTTCTGTATATTCTCCTTGATAAATATTAATATCACATTGATCTGATGTTTCTGTTATTGTAAATTTTTTTAATATACATGTTGGATAATTTGTATTTTTAGTCATAAAAAAATTCATTTTTCCATCAATAGTTTCAATTCCTATTGACATTTGTATTTTATCTAACAATATTAAATTCCTTTCCATGTTGTTTAACTTATAAAATAACATTGCTCCATATGCAACAGCCTTCTTTTCATATTTATTTTCTAATTCTATTATTTCTTTTTCTGTTAACTCTTTTATTTTTTCATTTACTAAATACATTTTACTTCCTCCCCCACTTAATATTATTTTGTCTATATCACTTAAATTTATTTCTTCAAACATATTTTCTATAATTTCTTTCATTAAATTTTTAATAATTTTATTGTATATATCTTTTTCTTCCTTTGTATTATTTTTTATTGTCTCTTTATACTCTCTTGCTTTAGTTATATTTATATTTTTATATTTACTAATTTCAATATCAAAGTCTAACCCTCCTATATTTTTACAATATGTTTCTTCTATATCATAAATATTATCAGCATCATAATTTAATTTTGTAATATCTAATGTTCCACCACCTAAATCATAAATTAATAATTTTTTATCATAATTTTTTTTATTTGTTATTCCATAATAAATTGCTACTACTATCGGTTCTGATATTAATTTTATACATTGTAATCCTATATTTTTTAAAATTTCTACTAAAATTTCACGCTGTTTATCTGTATACTTATTTGGCATTGTTAAAATACATTTTTTAAATTTTCTTTGTGTATAATTTTCTGCTATATTTTTTAATTTATTTAAATATAATAAATATAATTTTTCTATTGATAATATCTCGTTATCTATTTTTATAAATATATCATTATTTTTATTTGATACTATTTTATATTCAAATATATTAACATCTATTTCATTTATCTTTTTTCCAATTAGTTTTTTTAATCCATAAAATATTATACCTTTTTTATATTCTATTATTGATTCTATTAATTCTTTATCTTTGTATTTTATAAACTCTATTTTATTTTCTTCTCCTAAATAACATATGCAACTATTTGTTGTCCCTAAATCTATTGATATTATATCATTCATATATTATCAGATTTATATTTTTTTATATCTCTTTAAATTGTTTTAATATATTTAATACATTATTTTGATTATTTATATTTTTATTATTCTCTTTTTCTACTTTTTTGTAATATTCTTTTGTATCTATTTTTATTTCTTGTGCTGTTTTTACTGGATGTTTTTTATTGTTTATTTCTAATTGTGTTTTTAAATTGTTTATTCCTTCTAATAAATTTTTTTGTGCCTGATTTTTTGAATTTCTATTAAAATTATCTCCTACATCCGTTCTTTCTCTTTTCTCATTTAAAAATTTTTTCATATCTATATTTTCCTTCGTAGATATATTCATATGTTCCTTTTTTAATTTTGCTATTTCTGTTAAAGATAATGATGATGTTGCTACATTTTTTCTTTCTATATCCATCTTATTTATCTTTTCTTGTAAATCTGGATTGTATTTGTTTACATTTTTTTTAGTTTCATCCTTTTTTATTTCATCCTTTTTTATTTCATCCTTTTTTATTTCATCCTTTTTTATTTCATCCTTTTTAATAATATTAATTTGCTCTGTGTTTTCTAAATTTTTTACTTTTTCTGATGTTTTTATTATAGATATTTGTTTTTTCATTAACATTTGTCTAGCACTCATATATAATTTATATATTATCATATATTTATATTATTTTATTTAGTTTTTAATAAAATAATAGTTTATATTTACTTTTTAATATTATTATGTTTTTAATAAATTATTATAATTATCATGCATATTTTTCTTATCTTTTTTATCTTTTTTATTATTAACTTCTGGATTAACTTCTGGTTTAACTTCTGGTTTAACTTCTGTGTTAACTTTTAATAATAGTGGAGTTTCTAATGTTAATTTTTTTTTATTATCTACATTAAAAAATGATCTCAATGAAGTATGTTGTAATGTTTTAATTTTCATTTCTTTTGATAAGTCCATTGGTGCTAATCCTAGATAATATCCTTCTGCTAAATTTTTTAATTTTTCATTATTTTTTGATTTTCCAATTTCATTTAACACATTTATTAATGGTTTGTTTAATTTAAATATTCGTTTATCAACTCCTTCTACTAATACCATTTTTCCGTTTTCATCTTTCTTTGTTTTTGGTTGGAATAATTTATTTTTTTCTGCATAGTCATGTATTAATACTGTAAATTCTTTGCTAGATATATTTTGATCTACATTTTTTGTTTTATTACTTAATAAATTATATAATTGTAATGGTATTAATAAATAATTAACTCTTTCTACTTTATTTGCTTTTGAATTTATCTTATTTTGAATTCTATTGATATCATCATTAGTTAATAATGTAGTATATCTTTCCATCTTATTTGAAAATGTTAATAATTCATGCAATGCTTTTGTAGCCATTTCTATACCATTTTTTAAATTATTAAATGCTTCATTATTATTAAAATTAATTATGTTTATTATTTCATTATATAATAGTAATTTTCTTTCTAACTTTGTTGATGATTTTCTTTTATTGTTTGTTGATGTAGTTTCTTCTGACATTTTATATGTTATTATGTTTTTATTTCTTTATATATTTATTATTCAATTTTATAATATATTTTTTTTTAATATTTTATATATTATATTATTTTTAAAATAAAATAATTTTTTAATATTATATTATATTTATAATGTATTTAGTTCTTATTAGTTTTAGAATTAGGTGTTAATTTTGATGAACTTGAATTAGTTAATGAATTTGGTGGTCTAGAATTTAATTTACTTGGTTGTTTTTTATCTTCATTTTCTTCATCTTCATCATCTTCATCATCTTCTTCATCTTCTTCATCTTCTTCATCTTCTTCATCTTCTTCATCTTCTTTGTTACCATCTTCATTATTATCCTGAGTGCCAATTAATTCTTGATCAAAACAAGAATTATAATCTTTAATAACATTTACATTTTCTTTTTGTTCATATGCTAAAAAATTTAATAATAATCTTGTACCTATAGCATCTGTTCCAGAAATAAAATATGCTGAACTAAAAGATATTATACATTTTATATTTGTATTATAAATATTTGATGATAATTCATCTAATAAAAATGGAAATTGCAGTTTATCTGTATTAGTATTAATAATACTCATTGTCATATTCTTTTTATCAGATAATTTTTCACATACCCAAAATTCTGATTTTACAGAATCTATTGAAGTTCCATTTGTTTCTTTATAATTTTTACAGTAATATTTTATTCTTGCTGCTAAATGAGCTACATCTGATTTTGTAATTTCATTTTTTGCATTCCTTTGTGTTGTTGATATTACTTTTAATATTGAGTTATATTTTATTAAAGTATCCTTTTTTATTTTTTTAACATTATTCTTTTTATAAATTTCAGTTAATAATGTTTTTAATTTAGTATCTATTTCTTCTAATTTATTTATTTGTGCTTTATTTGTAATTGGAATATTAATTTTCAATCTATCTGTAAATTTTTTTACATATTTATCATAATTTTCTGTATTTGTTGGTGGTCTTTTTGGTATACCACCTGATGACATACATATATTTGACAATGTAAATGATAATGTAGATTGATTAGTATCATATACAATTGTATATATTGTTTGATCATTCCATTTTGATTGTCTAACATTAATTTTATTTACATCAATTTGCTCTAATTTTAAAATTCGTTGTGTTGAATTTTTATTATTCATTATTAGTATAAATTTTTACTTTAATAAATTATTTCTCAATTTTTATAATTAATCAATTTTTTATAATTAATCAATTTTTTATAATTAATCGATTTTTTTATAAATTAATCTTATTGTGATAATATATCATTTATTATATCATCTTTTTCTAATATTGTTCTTGTTTCTTCTTTGATTGTTTCTATATTATTTAACATTTCTGTGTCTAATGTTAAACTTCCATATCCAGTTCCACCATTTATTGTTTTACCAACCATTATTCTTGATGATATACTTCGTAGTGGGTCTATCTCATTAAATATACTTGATGTTAATAATTGTTCAACTTGTTTTTCAAATGATGCTTTTGATAATACATCTGGATCTAACTTTGATATACCGTATCTATTTGTTGATACTACTTCCCCTATATTTGTCATTACATCTCCTAATAATTCAATATGTTGATAATTAATTGTATTTGAACTATTTGCATATACCTCATATAATTCTTTTATTATTAAATTTCTTGCTACTTCTATTCCATATAATTCATTCATTATTGTTATATCATTACATATTGTTTTATCTATATCTATATTTTTTATATATCTTATATCTATCATATTTATTCCTTTTGTTTTTATTTCTAATGATTTTGTTTTTATTTTTTCTCCATTTTTATTATATTTTATACAATCATTTATTGTTGTATCTGTTTTTTCTATGTCATTTAATCCATTTAATTTTATGTTACTTAAGAAAAAATTACCAATTTCATTTAATGTATCTTTATCATATAATTCTAATCTTAATTTAATATGTAGTACATGTTTTTTATCATTATCATGATTTCTTAATATAACACATTCTAATATTTTATTCAATATTACTTTATTCTTTTTATCTATATTCATACCTGTAAAATTATTTTTCCAATTTATATATATTTTATCCATTATATTCTGATTATTAAATTCATATTCATATAATTTTTCATCATTTAATTCTAATCTATACGTTATTATTAAATTATTAATATTAATTGATTGTTTTCCATTTAATACTAAATATACATCTATCATGTTGTCTTTTTTATGAAAACTTTTTACTGTATCATATATAATTTCTATCTTATTTACTATTTCATATAACATTATATTCTTTAAATATATACCTAATTTATTTAAACTATCCGTTTCTTTGTTATTTTCTTCTGTTATTGTTGTTATTATTTTCATTTGCTTGAATTCTATTTTTTCAGTTTTTATATGGTGTATTATTTCTCTAATTCTTGGTATATTTTTCATTCCTTCTACTCCTGTTCCAGCTGAATGAAATGTATTTAAGGTCATTTGTGTTAATTTTTCACCCATACTTTGACCTGCTATACATCCTACCATCTCTCCTGGATTTACTACACATTTATTATATTTGTTTATAATGTATTTTATTAATTCTTCTAATTGATTTCTTGTTATTTTGATTAATAACATTAAAATTTTAGGATTTAAATATTCTAATATAAATGCTTTTAATGATAATTTATATATTTGCTCATCATATTTTTTTAATTTTGATTTTTTAATTGGTAATAATACCGTTTTTGTATTATCTAATATTGATAAAATTTTTTCATACATAATTTTTGGATTATTATATTCTATTTTCTCATTTTTATATGATTGTGTTAATCTATAAAAATCTATACAACTTGGTAAACTAATATCCACTAATTTATTTAATAACATTGATTTTGTTAAACTTTCTCTTAATATATCTCTAATTTCTATTAAATCATTATACATTTCTTTATTTAATTGTTCTATTTCTTTTTTTGTTATATTTTTAACATTTTTAATAATATCCGATATTTCTGTATTATTAAATGTATATTTTTCTAATATATTTTTATTATCTTCTTCTAAATGTGTTAATTTTACATTTTTTAAATGTATTTGATCTAATCCATTGTCTCCATAATTAAATTGTACAATAACATTATTGCTAATTCTTACTGTCATATCATATGTTACTTTTAAATCTTCTAATAATTTTATTAATTGTCTTTGCATATATCCAGATTCTGCCGTTCGAATTGCTGTATCTACAATACCAACTCTTCCAGACATTAAATGTATGAAAAATTCATGCGGTTGTAATCCATCAATATATGCTCTTTCTATAAATCCTCTAGCTTCTGCACTATCATCATTTTGATAATAATGTACAAAGGTTCTTCTATTTATTTTTTTCGGTACTCTCTCAAATTCTATTGTATCCTGCCCTTTAAATGCTACTATTTGTGAAAAATTATCTTTTTTCCCCTTTGATCCTGATTCTATCATTACATAAAAATTATTTTTTATATCTATATCATTAAATATTAAATTTGGTACTTCTTTTTCTAATCCTAATGCTTCTAATTCTGTCTTAATTTCTGCTTTTTCAAATAAATCTTTATCTTTCATATCTGGATAATTTTCCATTTCTGTTATTGAATATTTTATTTGTAATTTTTTACTTTCCACTATTTTCCATATTTCTTTTCTATATTCTTCCTTTAATATACAATCTTTTATTCCTACTGTAAATCCATTTATCAAAAACCATTTTAATACCAATTTTTGTAAATTATCTATAAAGTTTTTTGCTTCTTCTTCGTCATATATTTCTAATATATTTCTTATTAATAAATTTGATAATTCACTTTTTCCTATTTTTCCTTTTGTTAAATTTCCATTTTTAATTTCTATTTTAATTTCTCCTTTATCGTTTTTTTCTATTATATTTATTTTTGTTGGTATTATTAATGATAATATTTCATTTGTTTTATATAATTTGTTTTTTATTATATTTGTTTTTTTAGGTAATATTAATCCATGTATTAGATAACTTATATCATAACCTATAATTTGTTTATCATAAATAGACATTAAATAAGTTCCTATAATTGTGTCTTGCTTATGTGTTATAATTGCTTTACTTACTGCCGGTGATATTATATTATATTTTACTGCTATTAAATTTGCTAATTCTACTTGCGTTTGGATACTCTGTGGTGGATACATATTCATTTCATCCCCATCAAAATCTGCATTATATGGTGTTGTTACACTTACATTTAATCTAAATGTATTTAGTTGCGGATTATTTATTACTTTAACTTTATGCCCCATCATACTCATTCTGTGTAATGATGGTTGCCTATTAAATAATACATAATCTCCATCTATTAAATGTCTTTCTACTATCCAACCATTCTTTAATTCTTTTATTTTTTGACCTATACTTAAATCTTTTAATACTAAATTTCCATATTTCTCATTTTTAAATATTATTCTGTTTGCTCCAGGATATTTTAATACTCCATTTTCTATATACTTCATTAATTTTATCTTATTTTCATTTGTTACTATTTCTGGAAATGTTAAATTCATCGCTATTTTTATTGGTACTCCTACTTCATCTATACTTAAACTTGGATCTGATGTTATTACTGTTCTTGCTGAAAAATTTACTCTTTTTGCTAGTAAATTTTGACGTATTCTTCCTGGTTTACCTTTCAATCTTGATGATATACTTGGTTCATTTTTATTTCCTTGCCCTCCAACTTTTATACATGGTAGCTTTGATGAATTATTATCATAAAATGATCCAATATGACATTGTAATAATGTTATATCATTTTCTATATTAATATTGCTTATTTGTTTATTATTTACTATTCTCTTATTTGCTTTCACTATATTTATTAAATGATGCATTAATTTATCCTCATAAATTCCACTTGATAATGTATCTGTTTTTGTTGATGGTCTTATTATTATTGGTGGAATTGGAAAATTTTTTATTATTAAATCTTCTGGTCTATATTTTTTTGAATCAAATCCCATTTTTGACCAATCACTGTCTGTTATTTTTTTTAATATTTCATACACATTTTTTGCTGTTAATATTTTTATTATTGGTTTACTTTTAATTTCTTCACTTAATTCCTTTTTTTCTATTTCTGAAATAAAATTTAATGTTCCATTGTAATTGTCTTTATTTATTTTTATCTTTCCTACATCTTGCCCACATCCATATATATCATATCCATTTTCATCTATACTTTTACATACTGGTATATTTTTTACTATTTCTTTTATCATTAAAAATCTTTTTTTATCATTATATTTTTTTATTATATTTTCTATTTCAGTTTCTTTTTTATATTTTAATAATTTTCCACAATTTATACATATGCAATTTAATACATTTTTTAAATGATCTATTAATCCTATGTGAAATACTGGTTCTGCTAAATTTATGTGCCCAAAATGCCCAGGACATAAATTAGTTTTTAATCCACATGTTTCACATCTATATCCATATGATGTTATTCCTAATCTCTTATCTATTACACTCCCTCTTTTTGGAAATCCTTTTTCTTCCGTTTCTACTTGTGTTATTCCTAATTCATTATCTGTTATTGCTGATTCTTTTAAAATATCCTTATTTGATAATATACTAAATTCTATACTTGTTAATTCACTAATATCATCATAGTAATTTATATATTGATTTTCTAAATTACTCATATATTATATATTTAATATTATTTTAAATCTCAACTTTTATATAATAAATTAAACTTCTCTTCTACAATAATAACACTTTGTATTTTCGACCTTTAAGTGACATTCTATACAAATATATGTCCACATGAATATTTTATTCCAAATGTTTCATCTACCATAGTATCTTTTTCTGATTTTAGTATTTTATTTTTTATTTTTTATATTTGAATTTTGCAAATTATGTTTTATTTTTTCTGATTGTATTAATAATTTATATATTTCTGAATCTTTTTGATGTTCACACGCAATCATAAATCCTGTATTTCCAAATTTAGTTTGCAATTTAAAATCTATTTTTTCTGATTCTAGTAATAATTTAAATATTTCTGGATTTGTTTGATATCTACATGCAACCATAAATCCTGTCCATCCATTTTTATTTTGTATATTAAAATCTATATTTTCTGATTGTATTAATAATTTAAATATTTTTGGATCTTTTTGATATTTACATGCAATCATAAATCCTGTACTTCCATATTTATCTTTCAAATTAAAATCTATTTTTTCTGATTGTATTAATAATTTAAATATTTCTGGATCTTTTTGATATTGACATGCAATCATAAATCCTGTCCATCCTTCCTTAGTTTGCAAATTAAAATCTATTTTTTCTGATTGTATTAATAATTTAATTATTTCTGGATCTGTTTGATGTTGACATGCAAGCATAAATCCTGTCCATCTTTTTTTATCTTGTTTTTTTATCTTGTAAATTAAAATCTATTTTTTCTGATTCTCGTATTAATTTAAATATTTCTAAATCTTTTTGATATTGACATGCAATCATAAATCCTGTCCATCTTTTTTTATCTTGTTTTTTTATCTTGTAAATTAAAATCTATTTTTTCTGATTTTATTAATAATTTTATTATTTCTGGATCTTTTTGATACCTACATGCAATCATAAATCCTGTCAATCCTTCTTTATCTTGTAAATTAAAATCTATTTTTTCTGATTCTCGTATTAATTTAAATATTTCTAAATCTTTTTGATATTGACATGCAATCATAAATCCTGTCAATCCTTCTTTATCTTGTAAATTAAAATCTATTTTTTCTGATTCTAGTAATAATTTAAATATTTCTGGCTTTTTTTGATCCTGGCAT
>Ga0247727_10004844_pt1 | contig 28034 bp, 22 predicted proteins | sample WisWelCaveWW1625_FD_202498 | JGI IMG/M metagenome (GOLD analysis project Ga0247727, IMG submission 202498) | Biofilm microbial communities from Wishing Well Cave, Virginia, United States - WW16-25 | ecosystem: Environmental > Aquatic > Deep subsurface > Groundwater > Cave microbial mat | place...
GGGGGGGGGGGGACGACGACGAGCCCGAGCCCTTCGGCGCCACCCTCGACGCGCCGCCCGAGCCGCCCCAGCCGCGCTACGAGGTCGTCGAGCCCGGCGACGAGAACGACGCCGAGGCCGCGGGGCCCCAGCCGCCCTTCCTGCTCGAGGAGCAGGTCGAAGAGGACACCGCCGCGCCCATGGCGCGGCCGCGCGAGCTCTCGACCAGCACCCCCTGTACGTTCTGCGGCGGAGCGCTCCCGGTGGGTCGCACGGTGCTGTTCTGCCCGCATTGCGGTCAGAACATCGGCGTGGTGCACTGCCCGACCTGCGGGGCGGAGATGGACGTGGGCTGGCGGTTCTGCATCGGGTGCGGCCAGAAGGTCACCGGACTCGGCTGATGAGGGGGCTTCCGTTACGGTTGACGGTCGACGGTAGACTGTCGACGCGCCGTTGAAGACCTACCACGTTGCGAGCATCCCGGGCGACGGGATCGGCCCGGAGGTCCTCGAAGCCGCCGCCGCGGTGCTCGCCGCCGCCGCCCGGCGGTTCGGCTTCGCGCTGGAGCTGGAACGGCTGCCGTACGGCGCCGACCACTACCTCGCGACCGGCGAAACCCTGCCCGACCACGCGTTCGAGCACTTGAGGAGCGACGTGGACGCGATCCTGCTCGGGGCGGTCGGCGATCCGCGGGTGCCGGGCAACGAGCACGCGCGCGACATCCTGCTCGGCCTGCGCTTCCGCCTCGACCTGTACATCAATCTGCGCCCGGTCCAGCTGTGGCACCCGGACCTGACGCCGCTGAAGCTGGCCGTGCCCCCGCGGCTTCGCGCCAGCGAACCCTCCGTGGAGCCCCTGATCGACTTCGTGATCTTCCGGGAAAACACCGAGGGGCAATACCTCGGGCGCGGGCGCATCACCCACACCGAGCACGTCTCGGAGGAAGTGAACACGCCGAAAGGCGTCGAACGCATCATTCGTGCGGCGTTCGCGTGGGCCAAGGCCCACGGTCGGACCCGGGTGACGATGAGCGACAAGTCCAACGCCATCCCGGCCCACCGGTTGTGGCAGGACACGTTCAAGCGCGTGGCCGCCGAGTTCCCCGGCATCCAGGCCGAGCACCGCTACGTGGACGCGCTCGCCCTCGAACTGGTGCGCGAGCCGCAACGGTTCCAGGTCATCGTGACCAACAATCTGTACGGCGACATCCTGTCCGACCTCGGCGCCGGCCTCGTGGGCGGGCTGGGGCTCGCCGCGAGCGCCAACCTGCACCCGGGCCGCGCCGGCCTGTTCGAGCCGGTCCACGGCTCCGCGCCGGCGCTCGCCGGCAGGAACGCGGCGAACCCCTTCGCCGCCATCCTCACCTCCGCGATGATGCTGCGCGAGCTCGAGCAACCCGAGGCCGCCCGCGCGCTGGAAGACGGCGTGCGGGCCGCGCTCGCCGCCGGCGTGCGCACGCCGGACATCGGCGGGACGTGGGGCACGCGCGAAGCGGCGGCCTGGGTCGCCGAACACGTCGGCCGCGGCTGAGCCGACACGGCCCCAAGCCTTCCTTGCCGGGCCCCGCGCCAACAGGCGATTATTCAAGGCTGGCCACCGCGGCCAGCCTTTCCTTCTTGCGTGCGGCGGAGACGGGTGGGCCATGAAGACCCAGGGCAAGGACCTCGATGTTGTTTTCCTGAGCGGAGTTAGGACGCCGTTCGGGACCTTCGGCGGGACCCTCAAGGACCTCTCGGCCATCGACCTCGCCGCCGAGGCGTCGAAGGTGGCGTTGCAGCGCTCAGGGGTGCAGCCGAGCGAGGTGGACCACGCCGTGTTCGGCAATGCCCTGCAGACCTCGGCCGACGCGATCTACTTCGCGCGCCACGTCGCCCTGAAGGCGGGCCTGCCGGTCGAGACCGCGGCGCTAACGGTCAACCGGCTGTGCGGCTCGGGCTTCGAGGCCATCACCCAGGGCGCGCAGCAGATCCTGCTCGGCGAGTCGCAGGTGGTGCTGGCCGGCGGCGGCGAGTCCATGAGCCAGGCGCCGCACGTGGTGCGGGGCGCGCGCTGGGGCATCCGGCTCGGCGCGCCGGCGCCGCTCGAGGACCTGCTGTGGGAGTCGCTCAAGGACCCGATGTGCGGGTTCTCCATGGCCGAAACGGCGGAGAACCTCGCCGACAAGTATGGCATCACGCGCGCCGAGGTGGACGCGTACGCCGAGCGCAGCCAGCGTCTGGCGAAGAAGGCATGGGACGACTGCGTGCTCGAGCCCGAAGTGATCGGGCTGCCGGTCAAGGACCCGAAGACCCGTCAGACGGTGGAGTTCCGCGCCGACGAGCACATGCGGCCCGAGACGACGCTCGAAGGGCTGGCGAAGCTGAAGCCGTACTTCAAGAAGGACGGCGTGGTGACCGCCGGCAACGCGAGCGGCATTTGCGACGGTGGCGCCGCCGTCGTGATCGCGTCCGAGACCTGGGCGAAGCAGCACGGGAAAAAGGCCATCGGGCGGCTGGTGGGATGGGCCGTGGCGGGCGTCGAGCCGAAGTACATGGGCATCGGTCCCGCGCCGGCGATCCGCAAGCTGCTCGAGAAGACCGGCGCGAAACTCGCCGACGTGGATCTCGTCGAGGTGAACGAGGCGTTCGCCGCGCAGTACATGGCCGTCGAGAAGGAGCTGGGCCTGAACCGCGACCGGACCAACGTGCACGGCGGGGCGATCGCGATCGGTCACCCGCTGGCGGCCTCCGGCACCCGGATCACGCTGCACCTGCTGCACGCGTTGCGGCGGCAGAAGGGCCGCTGGGGCATCGGGAGCGCCTGCATCGGCGGCGGCCAGGGCATCGCGGTGCTGGTCGAGGCGTTCCCCGCGTAGCGGAGGCGCGATGGAATTCGGCGTCCTGGAAATCCTGGCCACGATCGTCGCGGCCTACACGCTCTCGAGTCTGCGGATCATCAAGCAGTACGAGCGTGGGGTGTCGTTCTTCCTCGGGCGCTACTGGAACACCAAGGGCCCGGGTCTGAAGTTCCTCCCGACCGCGCTGGCGCACATGCACCGCGTGTCGCTGCGCACCGTGGCGCTCGACATCCCGCCGCAGGACGTCATCACGCGCGACAACGTCTCGGTGAAAGTGAACGCGGTGCTGTACATGCGCGTGAAGGACCCCGCGGCGGCGATCATCCAGATCGAGAACTACCTCTACGCCACCAGCCAGATGGCGCAGACCACGCTGCGCAGCGTGCTGGGCGAGCACCAGCTCGACGACCTGCTGTCCGAGCGCGAGAAGATCAACAACACGTTGAAGCTCATCATCGACAAGCGCACCGACGACTGGGGCATCGAGGTCTCGGCGGTCGAGGTGAAAGACGTGGACCTGCCGGAGAACATGAAGCGCGCGATGGCGCGGCAGGCCGAGGCGGAGCGCGAGCGACGCGCCAAGATCATCAACGCCGAGGGCGAGCTGCAGGCTGCCGATAAGCTGGCGCAGGCGGCGCATATCATCGGCGCCGAGCCCGCGGCGATCCAGCTGCGCTATCTCCAGACGGTGGCCGAGATCGCTTCCGAGAAGAACTCCACCACGTTCTTCCCGTTCCCGATCGAGCTGCTGCGTCCGTTCACACAGGGGTTTGTGCCGGGCACGGCCGCACCGCCGCAAAGCCGCACGGACGAGGCGCCAACGCTCGCGCACACGGGGCCGCGGCCGTCGCTGAATCCTCCGGCGCCCGACGCGCGCGCGCTGCCCGGTGGCGCGGGGGTGAAGGTCCCCGCGGCGAAGGTGCCGGACCCGCGCGACTGATGCCCGACAACCTGCCCTCACGCCGCATCAGCCGGGAGGCGCTGGAGCGCGTCATCCAGCGGGCGGCGGAGCTGCAGGCCAACGACATGGACACGGGCGATGGCCTCACCGAGCAGGAACTCCTCAAGGTGGGCGCCGAGGTGGGCATTGACGGGCGGTTCCTGCGCCAAGCGCTGTACGAGCAGCGCACCGGCGACCCGGATGCCGAGAAGGGCGCGCTCGCGCGCTGGGTGGGACCGCGCCTCGTTTCGGCTTCGCGCGTGGTGCCCGGCGACCGGGCTCCGGTCGAACAGGCCCTCGACGACTGGTTGACCGACAAGGAAGCGCTCGCCGTGAAGCGGCGGCTCGCAGACCGCACGTCGTGGGAGCGTCAGCGCGGCTTCGTGGCCGAGATGAAGCGCGGGTTCGGCGTCGGCGGCATGAAGTACGAGCTCGCCAAGGCGCTGGAGGTCACGACCGCGGTAACCCAGCTGGAGGCGGGCTTCAGCCACGTGGAGCTGAGCGCCGACCTGCAGCCGACGCGCGTCGGCTACGCGGCCGGCGCCGGCGTCATGGCGGGCGGCGGCGCCCTGCTCGGTGCTGGGGTGCTCGCGGCCCAGACCGTGGTCGGGGTCACCTTGTGGCCCCTGCTCCTCGTTTGGGGGGCAATCGCCGGCACGTTCGGCGGTTTCGGTTGGATGATCGCCCGCTCGTACCGCCGCTCCGCCGAGCGGATGCAGCTCGCGCTGGAGCAGGTGCTCGACCGCCTGGAGCGCGGGGAGATCAAGCCGCGGCACCAGCTGGAGCCCGAGCCGTTGTTCCCGTTCGGGCGGATTGCGCACGAAATCCGCCGCGCCATCACCGAAGTGTCCGATGCCTCGCGTCGAGGCCCGCACCGCCTCAACCCCTGACCCCGACCATCAACTCATGACCGAGATCTCGACCGTCGGCGTCCTCGGCTGCGGCCTGATGGGCAGCGGGATCGCCCAGACATCCGCCGCCGCCGGCTTCACCACCATCGCGCGCGAGGTGAACGACCAGCTGCTCGAGAAGGGCAAGGCCGCCATCACCGGCTCGCTCAACAAGCTCGTCGAGAAGGGCAAGCTGGACGCGGCCCAGCGCGACGCTACGCTCGGCCGCCTGCGCTTCACCACGGACGTCGCCGACCTCAAGACCTGCGACATCGTGATCGAGGCGGTCACCGAGGACCTCGAGCTCAAGAACACGCTGTGGCGGGAACTCGACGGCCTCTGCCCGGCGCACACGATCTTCGCGTCCAACACCTCGAGCCTCACCATCGCCGCGATGGCCGGCGCGACGAAACGCGGCGACCGGTTCGTCGGGCTGCACTTCTTCAACCCGGTGCCGCTGATGAAGCTCGTCGAAGTGGTGCGCACCGTGACGACGTCGCCGGAGACCTTCGAGCGCGCGTTCGCCTTCGGGAAGAAGCTCGGCAAGGAGCCGATCGCCGCGAAGGACCACAGCGGGTTCGTCGTGAACCTGCTGCTGGTGCCTTACCTGCTGGACGCCATCCGCCAGCTCGAGCACGGCGTGGCGAGTGTGCCCGACATCGACACGGCGATGCGGCTGGGCTGCGCGTACCCCATGGGGCCGTTCACGCTGCTCGACCTGGTCGGGCTCGACACGACCTACAAGATCGCGGAGATCATGTTCACCGAGTACCGCGAGCAGCGCTACGCGCCCCCACCCCTGCTCAAGCGCATGGTGCTGGCGGGATACCACGGGAGGAAGTCGGGCAAGGGCTTCTACGACTACTCGAGCACGCCGCCCGCGCTCTCGAACCTGGGACTGTGACATGGCCGGTTACGACTGGGCCCGCCTGCACGCCGCGTTGAACGACCTGCCGGCCGCGCTGCTGCTCGCGGCGGTGCTGTTCGACCTGCTCGGCGCGATCAACAAGCGCGACTCGCTGAAGGCCGCCGGATTCTGGTGCCTGTTCCTGGGCGTGCTGGGAACCGGGGCGGCCATCATCTCCGGCCGGGCGACCGAGGGCGGCATCGACCACACCGACGCGGCGCACGCGGTGATGGAGACGCACGAGACGCTGGCCTACATCACGCTGGCGATCTTCGGCCTGCTGTTCGCCTGGCGGGTGGTGCGCAAGGGCGTATGGAACGCGAAGGAGCAGCCGGTGGCGCTCACGGCGGGCGTCATCGGCATCGGGATCCTGATCGTCACCGCGAAGCTCGGCGGCAACCTCGTGTTCGAGCACGGGCTCGGCATCAGCACCACCCGCGTCGAGGCGATCGTGGGCGAGCGGGGCGGCCACGCGCACGACGAAGGCATGGTGGACAGCGCGGCCGTGGCACCCGACACGGCGATGGCCGGGAGCGATACCGCGAAGGCGGGCCAGACCCACACGCACGCCGACGGGAAGAAGCACACGCACTGAAGACCACGGGCGCCACGGCGCGCGGGCTGGCAGCGCCCGCCCTGCTCCTCGTCGCCGCCGCCTGCGCATCGCTGGGCGGCGCGCGGCCCCGGTTCGGACCGGTGCAGGGCGCGTTGTTCGCGCGTACCGACCCGCCGCCGCACATCGTCATCCGCGCCATGGCCGCCGAGCTCGCGCGCCGCGAGATCCCGCTGGTGCGCGTGTCGCCGGAGGAAGGCTACATCGAGTCCGCGTGGTTCGACGTGGCGACGAAACGGGCCGTGGCGCCGCCGTTCGGCGCGGTGGCGGGCGTGGTGAAGCTGCGCGTCTTCGCCGATCCGGTGGGGGGCGGGCGGAACACGCGGCTGTTCGTGGAGGCGGTCACCCGCGTCGCGTGGGACCCGAGCGTGCCGGAGCGCGAGCTGGAGCGGATGGTCGCCGACGACCACCCGGTGCGGCAGACGCTCAACGAGCTGATCGAGGGGCTGGGTGCGCAGGCGCCCGGCCGTTAGCTTGCGCCCGGTGCACGGTCCACCCGGCTTTCACGGCGCCTTCCGGACGGACGAGGAGGCGCGCGCGCTGTACGCCGAAGGGGCCGGCGTCTACCGCATCCTCCCCGCCGCCGTCGCGGCCCCGCTCGACCTCGACGACCTCGTAAGCCTGGTGCGCTGGGCCCGCGCGTCCGGCCAGGCGCTCGTGCCGCGCGGCGCGGGCAGCGGCATGCCGGGGCACAACGTGGGCGCCGGCATCGTCCTGGATCTGCGCCGCGGCTTTCGCGAGGCGGCCGCGGTTGACGCCGGATCCCGCACCGCCCGTGCCGGGGCGGCTACGACGTATCGCGAGCTCAACGGCGCCGCCCTCGCTCACGGGCTGCGCCTGCCGCCGGATCCGTCGAGCGGCGCGTTCTGCACGCTCGGCGGGATGGTCGGGACCAACGCGGCGGGCGCGCATTCGCTCCGCCACGGCGCGATGCGGCGTTGGGTGCGGGCGCTGGAGTTCGTGACGGCCGACGGCGAAGTCGGGCGGGCACTGCCGCACGGCCGCACGGCCGCACGGGAAGGCGGAGGCACGGCGGCCGAGCAGCGCTTTCTCCGCGACATCGCGCCGGCGATCGAGGCGTCGCAGGGCGAGCTGGAAGCGCGCCGGCCGAAAGCGCGAAAGAACGCGAGCGGGTACGACCTCCTGCCGCCCGACGACGGCGGCTGGGTGAAGAACCTCCTGGTCGGCAGCGAGGGCACGCTCGCCATCGTCACCGCGGTCGAGGTGGGCCTGGCGACCCTGCCGCGCGAGGTCGCGACGCTGCTGGTCGCGCTCGGTGACCTTGCGGACCTGGCGCCCGCGCTCGACAAGCTCGACGCGTTCGAGCCCGAGGCGGTGGAGCTGCTCGATCGCACGTTCCTCGACTTCGTGCGCGCAGCGGCCCACGCATCGGTGCCGGCCGATACGGCCGCCGTGCTGCTCGTCGAGCTCGAGGGCGACGGCCGCGACGCGGAGGCCGCGCTCCATGGCTTCGCCGCGCGCGTGGTGCGCGCCGACGAGCCCGGCGCCGCCGGCAAGCTGTGGGAGACGCGCCACCTGGCGAGCCCGATCCTGGCCGGCCTGCCCGATCACGTGCGCTCCCTGCAGATCATCGAGGACGGCTGCGTGCCGCGGCCCCGGCTCGGCACGTACGTCGCGGGCCTGCGCCGCATCGCGCGCGCGCACGGCTTCGACGTCGTGATCTTCGGCCACGCCGGCGACGGCCACGTGCATGCCAACGTGCTCGCGGATGCCGGCGACCCCGGGCTCGTGGCGCGGCTCCTCGCGTGCCTCGACGAGGTCACGCGCCTCCAGATCGCCCTGGGCGGGACGCCGTCCGGCGAGCACGGCGACGGCCGGCTGCGCGCGCCGTACCTGCCCGCCCTGCTGGGCGAGCGGTACGCGGACCTCGCGCGCAGCGTCAAGCGGGCCTTCGATCCGGACGGCATCCTGAACCCCGGCGTGAAGATTGCCGCGGGACCCGCGCTGGAGGCCGGCAACCTGAAGGTCGGCCCCGCGGCGCCGCGGGTGCCGCGCGACGTGGCCGAGGCGCTGCGCCGCATCGAGAAGGAAGCAGGCTACGGACTGGACCGCCTGAGCCTCGTCCCCGCCGCAACGCCGGCTGGCGTGTAGGCCCATCACCCATCCCTATCACCCATCACGCCTCTCTCATGCAGATCTATCGCGCACCCGTCGTGACGCTGATCGCCCGGCCGCAGTTCGTCGAGCCCCCGCACCTCGCGGTGCAGTGGATGGGCGACGCCTCGGGCGGCGAGCGCCTGGCCGAGTTCGCCGGCCGCATCTGTTACATGAGCCAGCACAATCCGGCCAAGCGCTCCACGGCGGAGTATCTCGAGAACATCAAGAAGCAGGGGCACGGCTCGGTGCTCGAGCACGCCGTGTACGTGCTGCTCATCGAGGGCATCAGTCGCTCCTGCACCCACGAGCTGGTGCGCCATCGCGCGGGGTTCGGCTACAGCCAGCTCAGCCAGCGCTACGTGGACGAGTCGCACGCGGCGTTCGTGATGCCGCCGGCGATGATCGGCGACGCGGCGCTGGAGCAGTCCTGGGAAGCGCAGATGGTCGCGGCGCAGGCAGCCTACGTCGCGGCGGTCGAGCAGCTGATGCAGCGCTACGCGTGGGTGGACGACAAGATCCATCGCCGCAAGATGGCGCGCGAGGCCGCGCGCAGCGTGCTGCCCAACGGCACCGAGACGAAGATCGTCGCGAGCGGCAACGCGCGGGCCTGGCGCACCATGCTCGAGCTGCGCACCGGCGAAGGCGCCGAACAGGAGATCCGGCGGATGGCGGTGGCGGTGCTGCGGGTGCTGGCCGCCGAGGCGCCCGCGCTGTTCAGCGACTTCGAGATCTACACCGGGGCCGACGGCGCCGAAGCCGCGCGGGTGAGCTACCACAAGGTCTAACACCAACGTCTCGAACCCGGCCGGTGTCCAACCCCGTAGTGAGCTCAGCCCCCTGGGGAGGACACGCCATGCACCGCCGTCCCGTGCGCACGCATCTCCTTGCGATCGCAGCACTTACCACCATCGTGTCGGTCGGATCAGCCCAGCAGGTCGAGTCCGGGCAGCGGGTCGGCGTGCGCGCGCAGCGCGTGCACGTCTACGCCGCTGTCGGCCGGGTGAGCCTGCGCCGCGGCACCGGCGAGCTCGGCATCACGGCCACGGCCCGGGGCACAGACGGCGGAGAGCTGCGGTTCTTCCTCGACCGGGCCGGCGACAGCGCCGTGTTCCGCGTGCAGTTCCCCGACGTCGAGGAGATCGCTTCACCCGACTTCCTCGGCGGGAGCCGGCAGACGACCAACCTGCGCCTCCGCGAGGATGGGACGTTCGGCGGCGACAGCGGCGGTGACTTCCCGTTCCGGCGCCGGCGCGGTCGCGGTGCCGACGTGGACATCGGCGGCCGGGGCGGGTTCCGCGGCTGGGCCGAGATCGAGCTCACGGTCCCCGCCGGCGCGGACCTCAAGGTGCACCTTGCATTGGGCGAGGCGAGCGCCGACAGCGTCAGCGGCGATGTCATGATCGACACCTGGAGCGCCCACGCCACCGCCACGGGCATCGCGGGCAGCTGGCTGTTCGACACCGGCTCCGGCGACGTCGAGGTTCGCGGCGCGCAGGGCCGGCTCCGCATCGACACGGGCTCCGGCAACTGCTCCGTGACCGGCATGCGCGGCGACCTGCTCGACGTGGACACCGGGTCCGGCGATGTGGACGCGACCGACGTGGACGTGGCGCGGTTCCGGTTCGACACCGGCAGCGGCAACGTGCGGGCCCGCAACCTGCGCGCGCGCCAGGGCGTGGCGGACACCGGCAGCGGCGACGTGCTGCTCGACTACACCGGCGGCGCTGTGGACGACCTGCTGATCGATACCGGCTCCGGCCGCGTGGACCTGCGCCTGCCGCAAACGGCCGACGCCCGCGTCACGGTGGACACCGGCAGCGGCGGCATCATGGTGGATCGGTCGGGAGGAATCTACGAGCGGCGCAGCGATGAAGGGATCGTGCTGCGCTTCGGTGAGGGCCGCGGCCGCATTCGCATCGACACCGGCAGTGGCGACGTCACCATCAGGTAAGGGGCAAGGGGCGAGGGGTGATTACTCTTCCTTATCTTCCTTCTTCTCCTTCTGATACTCCTCGACCACTTTCCCGGCGGCATCCGGCGGCACCTCGGCGTACTGCTTGAACCCTGCGTGGTACGTCGCGCGGCCGTGGGTGATCGAGTGCAGCTGCGTGGCGTACTTGTACATCTCGGCCTCAGGCACCACCGCCTTCAGCTTCGTGAGCCGGCCGTCGGGCGCGGAGCCGAGGATCTGTCCGCGCCGCGAGGACAGGTCGCCCATCACGGCTCCCAGGTAGTCCTCGGGCGTCAGCACCTCCACGTCGAGCAGGGGCTCCAGCAGGACCGGTTTGCAGCTGGGCGCCACGGTCTTGAAGGCGAGAATACCGGCCATCTTGAACGACATCTCGTTCGAGTCCACGGTGTGGTACGAGCCGTCGAACAGCTCGACCTTGAAGTCCACCATGGGGGCGCCGGCGAGCACGCCGCGCTGTGAAGCCTCCTGAATCCCCCGGTCCACCGCGGGAATGAACTTGTTGGGAATCGAGCCTCCCACGATCGCGTCCTCGAACACGTAGCCCGTTCCCCGGGGCACCGGCATCATCCGGATCCAGCAGTCGCCGAACTGGCCGCGGCCGCCGGTCTGTTTCTTGTGCTTGCCCTGCCCTTCCGCCCGGCCCTTGATCGTCTCGCGGTACGGGATCCGCGGCTTCAGCGTCGTCGCATGCACCCCAAATTTGCGTGTCAGGCGACCGAGGATCACTTCGAGATGGCGCTCGCCGAGGCCGCGGACCCACGTCTGCCTGACGTCCGGGTTGTATTCCCAGTGGAAGGTCGGGTCTTCCTCGCGCAGCTTGGACAGCCCGGTGGAGAGCTTATCCTCCTCGCCCTTCACCTTGGCCTCGATGGCCACGTGGATCACGGGCTCGGGGAACGGGATGCGCGGCAGCACGACGGGCATCTGCTGGGTCGACAGCGTGTCGTTGGTGTGCGTCTCGCGCAGCTTCGCCACCACCCCGATGTCGCCCGCGTGCAGGACGCCCGCTTCGACTTTCTCCTTGCCCTGCGCGATCGAGAGGTGGTTCAGCTTCTCGGGCGTGGAGCGTGGCGCGTTCCACACTTCCTGCCCCGTCTTGACGCTCCCCGAGTAGATGCGGAAGAACGACACGTCGCCGACATGCGGCTCCGAGACGATCTTGAACACCAGGGCCGCGAATGGGGCGTCGTCCCGCGGCGGGAGCGACACCTTCTCGGCCGTGCCCCACTTCTCGGCAAGGGCCGGCTCGCCCGCCGCCGGCGGCGGCACCAGCTCCACCAGCTCGTCGAGCAGGGCGCGCACGCCGTAGGTCAGCTCGGCCGCGCCGCACAGCACCGGGAACAGCTCGCCCTTCTGCATCGCCGAGCGCATCGCCGCCACCAGCTCGTCGTGCTCGATGTCGCCCGCCTCGAAGTACCGCTCCATCAGGGCGTCGTCCGTCGACGCGACCGTCTCGACCAGGTCCTTCCGGTAGCGCTCGTAGGTGCCTGCCAGCTCGGGCGGGATCGGCACCTCCTCGGACTCGCCCGTCTTCGTGCCCGCCTTGAAGCGCCGGGCCTTGCGGTCGATCAGGTTGATGATGCCGTTGAAAAGCGGCCCTTCGCCGATCGGGATCTCGATGGGGATCGCCTTCGGCGTGAGGTGCTCGCGGATGTCGTCGTACACCCGCTCGAAGTTCGCGTGCTCCTTGTCCATCATGGAGACGCAGAAGATGGCCGGGTGGTGGAACTGCCGGCTGTAGTCCCAGACTTTCTCGGTGCCCACCTCGACGCCGCTCGTGGCGCCCAGAACGATGAGCGACGCGTCGGCCGCGAAGATGCCGGCCTCGGTGTCGCCCGCGAAGTCGAGGAACCCCGGCGTGTCGATGAGATTGATCTTGCAGCCCTCCCATTCGGCGTAGGCGAGGGCGAGGTTGATCGAGTACTTCTTTTCGATTTCGTCGGGAGAGTAATCGGTGAGCGCGGTGCCGTCCTTCACGCGGCCGTGCCGCTTGCTGCTTCCGGCCACGAAGGCGAGGGCATCAACCAGGCTGGTCTTGCCGCTGCCTCCGTGGCCGACGACCGCCACGTTGCGGATGGCTGTGCTCGCATACTCCTTCATCGCGGCCACCTTGCACGGAACGAGGGACGGTCAACCTACCGCGGGGCCGAGAAAGGTGTCAAATGGGCGCGCACAGCATTGCGGTGGGTGATGCCACGCCCGTCGCCCACGGGCTGAAGCCCGGGCTCGGCAAAGGCGCGTCCTGAAGGACGCACCCGCGATCAGCCGGTCCGCGTGCCCGTGGTCCGACGGGGCCGCGCGGGCGCGGTTCGGCCACCCGGTGGGGTCGGCGCGGCCCGCTTCCGGAACCAGCTCCAGCCGCACGCGATGCACCAGCGCCGCTCGATGCCGGGGAGGGTGCGCACCATGCCGGTGCGCTGCAGCGGGATGGTCTCGGCGCCGCACGCCGGGCAATGCCGGCCCTGGGGGACCAGCAGGTACGCGATGCCGGCGATGAAGATCAGCCGCAGCACCACGAAACCGAAGAACACCGCCGCAGCGATCACGAGACTGCCGCATTGTGCAGCCCGCCGCCGGGAGGCGCAAGCACGCGCCTAGTCCCACTCCACCCGATACCGGCACACCGCGCCGCCGTTGGCCCGGCACTCCTCCTCGACGATCCTGACCCCCGTCGCCCCGCACATCTCGAGCGCCCGCTCGTGCCAGCCCACCACCGTCAGGCAGTCGGGCGCGCTGAACGTCTCGGCCTCGTGGGTCGTGAGCACGCCGCTCTTTTCGCCGGTGCGCTCGTATTCGCGGCGGCCGGTCTCGTAGTAGAGCCGGTACACCGCGGGCGCCTTGGCGAGGAACGTGTGTGGCTCGCCCTGGGTGAGGAAGCTCTTGTGAGGTCCGGCGAGGTTCTTGTCGGCCGACGCGGCGCCCAACTGCTTGAAGAACATGGGGTCGCCGTTGCCGCACACCGCCACGATGGCCTCGTCCAGACGCTTGCCGACCTCGAACGGATACCAGCGAATGGTGAGGATCGACTTGAGCGCCGCCTGGTCCTCCGGGGGGAGGCCGGCGAGCACGCGCTGGACGCCGTCCCCACCAAGAAGGTCGTGAACGAAGGCCATTCGCGACTTCAGGACCGCGCCCTTGATCTGCTGCATCGGATTCCGTGGCTCGGGGAGAAGGACGGGTGACAACATAGCGCGTGGTTGACGCTGGTGCCGCCCCTATCAGAACGTGACGCGCATTGGGCCGCGGAGCGCGAGCGCCGCCAGCAGCGTCAAGATCAGGAAGGCGATGATCCAGTGGGTCTCCCAGCCCAGCAGGCTGACCTCGCCCGCCGGATATGTGACTTCGATCGCGGCCACGGTCGCCCCGCCGGCCAACGGCGGCTCGGAGGGATAGAGAAGCTGATCGAGCAGGCTCGCCGACGGCCGCCTGGCCGAGCGGCGCCCGAGCGAGCTGGAGACCAGCACCGTCTTCGTCCACACCGCATCGCCCAGCCTGAGCCGCAGCTCCTGTTCGCCGGGCGCCGTCGCCGCGACGCGCCAGTCCGCCTCACGTTGCGACGGGATCCAGAGCACTGGGGTCTGAACCACGACTCCGCCGTCGCCTTCGAGCGAGGGCATCCGTGCGACCGAGTCGCCTTCCCCCCAGGTGGCCTTCACGATCGCCGTCTCACCGACCACGAGCCCGCGGTAGCCGTAGTAGGCCTGGAGGTGCGCCATGAGGGTGAGAAGCGGCAGCGCCATCCACAGAAGCGGGACGAGAGTCAGCCGGAGGTACGCCAGGCTGTGGCGCAGCGCATCGCGCTGCGCCGCCAGCACGAAGCGCGGGTCCTCATTGAGCAGCCGGATCTCGAGGATGGCGGCCTGGATGCGCCGCTTGGTCGCCGCGAGGCGCGGCTGGTCCGACGTGGCCTTGAAGACGAGCAGCATCCCCACCGCTGCCAGCACGGAGATGACGGTCAGGCCGACGGCCGCCGGCAGCCCGCGGAAGGGAAGCAGCAGCCCGTCGACCATAGCGCCGATCACGCGGTTCAGGGTCCACATGCTAGGAGATGTACCCGAGCCCCTGGAGGCGCCGCCGGATCTCATCCTCGGTCTGTCCGTCCTCGAGCTTCGTCAGCTCCTTCTCGAGGGCGTGGGCGATGAACTCCTCGACCGACGAGTAACCGGCGATTCGGGCGCAGCGCTTCGCCCTGGCCAGCAGTGCCTTGTCCAGCTTCACGTTGTTCCCGAACATGGTGGCTATCTCCCCCGGGTTGGAAACCCCAGCATTCCGAACTCGGCAAGCACCGCCGCCGCCAGGTCGCGCAGCGACGTCACGGGCCGCCTGAGCGGCCGGCTGCTGAAGAGGATGCCAGGAACCGCGTCGTGAACCATGGCGTGGTCGCCGCTCCAGGCACCCCGGTTGTCGGTCAGGAGCTCCGCCGTCACCTGGCCCAGCGCCGACTCGTTCGAGGTCCGGTAGCCCTTCGCGTACCCGACGATGAGGTCAGGTCCCGACTCGACATGGCCCGTGTCGCGGTAGATCTGCTCCCGGCGGTAGACGCGGGCCACCACCGGCTGTCCCGTGGCGGGATCGGTCACACGCAGCAGCGCGGCGGCCAGCTCATCCGCGATGAGGCTGCGCTGGTCCGGCGGGACTGACCCGAAGCGTTCCCGGCCCCGCAGGTTCACATAGAGCCCGTTCAACCCCAGACCGTACGCCTGCGTGCGGGACCAGTCCACGCCGGGGAAGTAGGCGACGCCGCCGGGAGGCGATGTCTCATTCACGGCCAGATAGCCGCGCTGCCTGAGGAACGTGTTGAGGTTGAAGGCCCGGCTCCATGAAGTGAACCCGTGATCGGACATCACGACGAGCCTCGCGTCGCCGCCCAGGGCCGCCAGCGTCTCGCCCACGATGCTGTCGGCCTGCATGTAGAGACCCTCGACCACCCCGGCGTACCGGGCGTCCGTAACCGGGTCGTGCGCGGGGTGCTCCGGGTCGCGCGGCGCCCACATCATGTGCGAGACCTGGTCGATATGCCCGAAATAGTAGAAGAGCAGCCCGTGGCGGAACTCCGCCAGGAGCCACTGAAGCTGCCGGCGGTTCTCCGCGGCCGTCATGGCCGCCTGCCGCAGGAAGTCGTCGCGATCGAACACGCCGCCTATGAGCGCCTTCGTGTCCTCGGGCATCCCCTGCGTGTAGAACCGGCCGGTCGCCCGCGCCAGGTCCCCGGCGAACGCACCCGGTGTGGATACCGGCAGCGCCGGATGCAGCGGGTCCAGATTCACCGGCGTCGCATATAGCTCGAGGTCCGGCCGCACCCGCCTGAGGTAGAAGCGGACCGTGGCTCGCAGCCGCTGGAAGGGCATGTCGAGGTGGAAGTCCGCGGGCAGCCACTCACTCCACTCGTCTTCCGCCAGCAACGCCTCTCGCGCGCCCAGCACGATCTTCGCGACTGGTCGGTCCGCATCGACGTAGACATGGAAGGGCACCCCGACGTGGGCGCCGTCCCTGCGAAACGGATCTGGCGGACCGCGCAGCTGGCTGCGGAATACTCCGGCCTCGAGCGTTACCCGGAACACCTGGCTCCGGAGGTCTTCTGGGACGGAGTCCTGCGAGGTCGTGAAGAACGAGAAGGTGCCGTAGCTGCCCAGAATGTCCGGCGTGCCCATCCCGCTCAGCTCGCGTGACGCCTGGCCCGAAGGCGGGAAGTTGGCCGGCATGCGCATGATCCAGGCGGGCACGCCGCGCTGTTCCAGCACTTGCCAGAACGGTGTGCCGTGCCGTAGCAGCGTCACACGGCCACCGCTCAGGGGCAGCTGCCACCGGCCCAGCCGCACCACGCGGCCCGGCGGCTCGGTGCGCGTCGTGGAGAGGTAGGGGAGCATCGTGGCCGGGTCGCGGTGCACGAAATCGAAGATGCCATGACCGGCGGCGTCGAGTCCCGTGATGAACTCGGACCAGGCGACGGGGCTCTGCGGCGGCACCGACGTCATCAGCGCCTGGAACCCGCCTGCCTCCGCCAGCCGCGCGAGGTTGGGCAGCTTGCCTTCGTCGAGCAGCCGCCTTGTCAGCGCGTAGTCCATTCCATCAAAGCCGAGGACCACGACGCGCGTGCCCGGCGCGGCGGCGGCGCCGCCGCCGCCGCAGCCCGCCGCCACAACCGCCGCCGCGACCGTGAGGGCCGGGAGGGTTCGCAGACTACGCGCCATTGCCAAACAAGACCTTGCCGTCCATGTGCGCGGGTGGCTCGAGGCCGAAGAGCCACAGCGCGGTCGGCGCGATGTCCACCAGCGCCGGATCGCTCGCCTGGATCGCACGATTGCAGAAGAACACGCCGGGGACCAGCCTCGGGTCAACGCAGTGATCGCCGCTCCAGGCCTTGCGGTTGTCCTCGAAGACGGGCCCGGCGACCACACCGGTCGCGCAATCCCAGGACACGCGGTAGCCGTGGTTGTAGCCCACGAGCAGGTCCGGCGCGTTCTCGAGGTACGGCCCGCGGTAGAGCTTCGAGGGATCGAATGCCTCACGGATCGCTACGGCTCCGGCCTCGTCGTCCACCAGTCCGGTGAGCCGACCCATCAGCTCGGATTTCAGCGCCGCGGCGTCGGCCCCGGGCGCCACGATGCCCTGCCCCTCCCGACCGCGAACGTTGAGAAAGAGGCCCGTCAGCCCGAGCGCATAGGCACGCGTGCGCGACCAGTCCACGTCCCGCAACCACTCGGCCGTGCCGTCGGTGTCCGGGCGCAGCGCCAGGTAGCCGTGGTCCAGCAGCCAGCGGTTCAGGTTCACACCGCGCCGGAAGGACGTGAACCCGTGGTCCGAGAGGACCATCAGCACGTCGTCCTCTCCCAGCCGGTCGAGCACGCGTCCGACGAGCTCGTCGTTATGGATGTAGAGCCGCTCGATGGCATCGCGATGTTCGGGGGCGGGGGCGGGGGGGGGGGCGCCGGCGGATGCTGGATGCCCGTTCTCCAGGTACCGCCAGAACATGTGCTGGATGCGGTCGGTGGCGTCGAACACGCAGACCAGCGACCCGCGGCGCAGCTTTTCCAGCGCGGCAAAGAACATCTGCCGCCGCTCGCGGTCGATGTCATAGGTGAGGCGGAGAAAGGTTCCGTCGTCGATCACCGCTTCGTTGCGCGCCCAGGTGTCCTCGGCCAGGCCAAGGGTCGCGAAGGGTCCGAGCTTCTTGGCCAGATAGGGCGCGTAGTACGCCGGCTGGGAAATGGGCATGGCCGGCTTCTCGGGGTCGATGTTGATGGGGGTGACATAGAGCGAGACGTGCTCGCCCACCTCGGTGAGCAACAGGCGGCAAATGCCTCGCGCCGCGATCCCGGGTGCGGCCCAGAATCGGACCGGCACCCAGTCGCTGAGCTCGCCGCGCCGCAGCGTCAGGCGGGTGGTGCCGAGGCGGACTTCGGCCGATTCCGCCGCGCGGTTGATCCGGACCTCGAGCGCGACGCGCAGCGCCGGCTCGCCAGCGACGAGGGGATTGCCCGGGCCGTGGAGCGCGCTGCGGATCCGATCGCCTTCCAGCGTCACCGGAACGCGGATGCCGCCTTCCTTGATGTGGTCGCCGGCACGCCGCGTGGTAAAGAGCGTGAACGTGCCCTGCGTGCCGAGGAGATCGGGAACGGACACAGCGCTGAGCTGCGCGCCGTAGAAGCGATCGGGCGGAAAAGTGATGGGCACGCGAAGGATCGTGCTCCAGATGTGCGAGCGCCCGAGGATGGTCCAGAACGGCTCCGATTTGCGGAGCAGGGTGAGCGGCGCGGCGCCCAGCGGCAGTCGGAAGCGGCCCAGGCGCAGCACGCGGGGCGGCTTGCCGATCCGGGCCGAGGAGAGCACGGGCAAGTAGCTGCGCCGGTCCCGGTCCAGGAAGTCGAAGATGTTGTGGCGCGCCGGTTGCGTGCCGGTGCTGAACGAGGACCAGGCCACCGGAGATACGGACGGGAAGGTGGACTGCAACGGGTGGTAGCACCCGAGGCCGGCCAGCCGCTGAAAGTTGGGCAGCTTGCCCTCGCTCAGGAACCGGTCCGTCAACCGGGGATCCTGGCCGTCCAGCCCCACGATGATCAGGCGGCGAATGCGTGCCGGCGGCCGCCGCCAGCCGCGGATCCAGGAGACCAGCGCCCGGAACGGCCACAGCAGCAGCGAAGCCAGGGCCAGCAGTCCCGAGACGAGAACCGCGAGGAAGGAGGTGAGGAACGCGAAGCCGGCGCCGGGGCCCACGTAGGCCGCGGCGGGAGTAGGGGTCAACAGGAGGAGAACGCCGGCTGCGGCCGCGATCAGTGCGCCGCGGGTCAGGCGGCCTGGCTGCACACTCTTCCGCTGCGCGAGCGTCGGCCGCCTACCGGATGTAGCCCAGCGAGCGCAGCATCTGGAGCTGCTCCGGCGTCAGCGCGACCTGGCCCGAGCGGGTGAACCGCTGCGCCAGCGCCCGGTGCGCTTCCAGCTGCGCCTGGAGGAACGTGGTGTACCTCTCGACCAGGTCGGGGCGCTGCTCGTGCACGCTGCGCAGGCACCAGGGGTCGCTCCAGAGGTCGTACACGAGCAAGGGCACCGGGCGCCGCCGGTCGGGCAGCTGCGCGGGGTCCGGGTTGATCTCCAGCGATGCCCCCCAGCGTCCGTCGACCACCTCGATGAGACCCCTGAGCTGGGCGGAATCGGGGTCCATCTGGAACTGATCGAGGATCACCGGCCGCGGCTGCCAGCCGGCTTGTCCCAGCAGCAGCGGCGCGAGCGACTGCCCCATCGCCACCTCGGGCGCCGGGAGGTCGAGCAGATCGAGGATCGTGGGCAGCACGTCAATCATCGAGACCGGCTGGCTGATGCGCTGCCCGCCCCGGATACGGCCCGGCCAGACGAAGATGAGCGGGACCCTGGAGATCGAGGGCCGGAACATCGGGCGGCTCCAGCGCGGCGGCAGCGAGTCCCGGTTCGCGATGCCCATGTCGTTCATCGCCGCGGCCGTGCTGTGGTCGGCCCCGATGATCAACAGCGTGTTGTCCCATCACCCGCGGCCTTGAGCCGCTCCACCAGTCGCCCGAGCTGGTAATCGTTGTGGACCATGGTCTCGTCGTACAGGCCCTGCTGAACGCTGGAGTACGCCACCCGGCTGATGCCCGTCCTCGCCCAGGCCTCCCCGTAGATGCCGCCGCCACCATCCCTGCCGAGGCGCTCGCCCCACTCTTTCCAGATCCTCACCTGTTCGGGGCTGACGAAGAGACCCGCAAAGGGGGCCACGGCGGGGAATTCCCCATGCACGTCGGTGCTCTGGAAGTGCACCCAGTAGGGAGTCCCAGGGTACGCCTCCCGCCACCTCCAGTACTCCTCGCTCAGGAACCGCGAGGATTCCTTGTAGTTCCCCGCCCCCTCCCCACCGAAGTAAGAGAACTGTGACCAGCCCTCTCGCATGACATCGACTCCACGGTGCAGGTTCTGCAACGTGCCGGCGTTCGGGTTGGCGATGAACACGCCCGTCTGGTATCCGGCCCGGTGCATGTGCTCCGCCATCGTCACGGCCTGATCGGGCACCGGGTTGACCTGACTCCGGGTGGCGCCCAGCACGCTGTGCTGGAGCGACGTCATGAACGACGCCGTCGAGGGCTGGGTCCACGAAGCGTTGCTGTAGGCTCGCTCGAAGACCGCGCCCTCGGCCGCCAGGCGCTCGAGGGTTGGGGTCGTGCGGCGGTGGTAGCCGTAGACGCTCATGTAATCGGCCCCACCGCCGTCAATGACGTAGAAGATGACGTTGGGTCTGCCCGCGTGACGCGTGGCGGTCAGGGTGGGTGCTCCCCACAGCGCGACCGTGCCCGCGCGCTCGGCGTTCGCCTCCAGCGCCAGCGTCACGGTTCGCCCCGCCAGGTGGGAAAGGTCCACCGTGCGCTGAGCCCAGTGCTCCTTGTCGCGGATGGTCTCTTCGAGCAGGGGCGCGCTGTCGGCACCACTGGCAGTGATCCGGAAGGTCACCGGGACGTCGTCCCGCAACACCGCGAGCCCCACGTCGAGGCGGCCTCCCTCCGGCACGCGGACGCGATACTCGAGCCGCCCGGGAGCGTGGGTGTAGAGGGTTCGGCGGTGGACACCTTCGCGGACCTCGGCTCGCACGCCCGCGGGCGCCGCGGTGTAGCCTGCGTCCTTGGGGACCAGGCTGACCGACAGCAGATCGATGCTGGCCGGATTCTGGGCCGAGAACCCCAGGCCAAGCTGGCGCCACGGGCCGTGCCACCGCCCCCCCGACCAGTCGGCCCGCAGCAGGTAGGTCTGCACCGATCCGTCGTGGACCACGATCGCGGACTCCCCACCAAACCGGTAGATGCGGCCGGTGGACGTGTCCGAGCGTTCGACGAGGTTGAACCCGAGACCAACATTCCGGACAAGCTCCGACGTTCGGGCGCGCACCATGACGTACGCCCAGTCCTCGCGCACCCACTCGGGCAAATCGATATAGATGGAGATCCCGAGGGGGGGCGGTGGTCCAACAAACCCGGGGCGGCGCGGGAAGCGGTTGGCCTCCCGCAACGTCAGGCGCAAGCCGTCCTCGGTGCGCGTCTGAACCGGCCGCCGGGACGGGTGGAGACGTGCCGAGGTCCATTGCGGTTGCGGCGCGTCGAAACGCCACTCGACGGGCTGCGGCGGGTTGGCCGGCACCTCGGAGCCCACCACGGTGGCGGCGTCAATGTGGTCCTCGAGGTGGAGGGGCTCGTTCACGGTCAGAGTCGGGGAGGCGCTGCAGCCAAGGCACAGGATGCCGGGCATGAGCAGGCTCAGCCACGGCGAAACCCGCCGATCGTTTTCTCCAGCTGTCATCGACATGTGCTCACCCTCCGCGCGATCATGCCGCGCTCATCGGATGTACCCCAGGGCCCGCAGTGTTTCGAGCTGCGCCGCGCTGAGCTGCACCTGACCGCCCGGCTCGTACAACGCCGCCATGGCCAGGTGCGCCCGCCACTGCGCCTCGAGCAGACGCGTGTATCGCTCCACCAGCTCCGGATGGCGCGCGTTGACGTTCTGGCGGGTGAACGGGTCCTCCCACAGGTCGTAGAGCAGGAGCCGAGGCTGGCCGTCCACGTGGAAACGGGCCTTCGCCTCCCAGCGCGACGGCTGCACGGGCGGATCGCCCGGTCCGCGCTCGGGCCAGATCTCCAGCGAGGCGCCCCACCGCCCGTCGATCATCTCGATGTGCCCTGTGAACTCATCGGTGCGAACGTCCCGCTCCACCTGCTCCAGAATCACAGGACGGGTTTCCCACCCGGGATCGCCCCGCATCAGGGGCACCAGGCTCCGGCCCTGGGTCCGTTCCAGCGGCGGAAGACCGGCGAGGTCGAGCACGGTCGGCAGCAGGTCCACAAGCGAAACCGGCTCGCGAATCCGTACTCCCGCCGGGAGCCGGCCCGGCGCGACGACCACCAGGGGAACGCGGGTGCGGTACGAATCGAAGAACGCCCCCTCGGTCTCCGCCGGAACCGGGTCGAACAGCTCACGGCCGAAGCGCGTGTGGCTGCCGGCGGGGTGTCCGTGGTCGGCGGTGACGATGAGGATGGTGTTGTCCCACTCGCCGGCGGCCTTGAGTCGTTCGACAAGACGGCCGAGCTGGTGGTCCGCGTGCGCCATGGACTCGTCGTACAGCCCCCGCTGGGTGTTGTAGAACGCGATCCGGTCGATACCGAGCCGTACCAGCCGTTCCCGGTGGTGCGCGGCGAGGGACATCTCCCCCCGCGCGGCCCGCTCCGACCCCCCGACGCGCCCCATCTCACGCCTCCACTCGTTCCAGCGCGCCCATTGCGCCTCGCTCACGAACAGGCCGCGGAACGGGGCCACCGGAATCTGAGGCTCGTGGACGTCGGTGACCTGGAAGTGGGCCCAGTAGGGGCTCCCGCGGAATACCGCTCTCCAGGACCAGAACTCGGTGTTCAGGAACCGCGACGATTCGTTGCGGCCCTGTCCAGGTCGCTCGCTGTCCTGGAAGCGATCGACGCCTCGGTTCAGCGCGCTCCCTCTGCCTGCATTCGGGTGGAATGTGAAGTGGGCGGTCTGATACCCAGCCTGGTGGAAGCGCTGGCCCATGGTGGGAGCCGCTTCCGGAATCTGATCTCCCCAATCGCGGTACCCGCCGAGCGCGCTGTGCTGAAGGCCGGTCATGAACGACGCTGTGGAGGGCTTGGTCCAGGCCGCGTTCGAGTGCGCCCGGTCGAACACGACACCCTCGGCCGCCAGGCGCTCGAGGTTGGGCGTGGTGCGGCGGTTGTAGCCATAAAGGCTCATGAGATCGGCGCCGCCGCCGTCGATCACGTAGACGATGACGTTAGGTGGACGGCTCCGATTCGCCGAGGTACGGGGCGTTCCGCTCAGGATCGGCGAGCCCCAGAAGGCAATCTGCCCCGGCCGAGCGGATTCGGTGCCGAGGGCGAGTTCGACGGTCCGACCCGCGAAGGCCGACAGATCGACGGCGCGCTCATGCCAGGTCGCTCCATCGGTGACCGTTTCCCGGAAGACCGTCGTGTCACCCGAGTGCGATGACACCATCACCGAAAAGGTGACCGGGGAGCGCGGATCGTGCGTGGCGAGCGCCACGCCGAGCTGCGCGCCTTCCGGCACCCGCACCCGCCAGCGCAGGCTCGAAGGGGCGTGGGTATAGAAGGCCGGGCGGAGTACCCCTTCCCGATCGATGTCCCGCGAGCCCGTGGCGGAGTCGGCGAACTCGGCGCCGCGTCGCTCGAGAGTGACGGAGAGCAGATCGATGCGGCCGTCCGGGTTGTCACTCGCGCCGCTGCCGACCACCAGGCCGATCTCCCGAATGGGCCCAATCCACTGCGGGTCGCTCGGGTTCGGCGTATTCAGTGGTATGACCATCCGGTAGGTCTGCAACGTACTGTCGCGCGCCAGCGAGACCCCCCGGCTGTGATTGAGCGTCGGTATCGTGGCCCAGAAGGGAATGGACCGGCCGACGGAGTCGGCGCGCAGCCGGAGGGGATCGTCGCGGGGCGCGTTGGCGCGAACGTTGTAAAACGGGTGGATAATGCGCACGTTGCCCGCGACCCGGGCGCGCACGACTAAACCGCCCCAGTCGGCCCGGTCCAGATCGGGGACCGGTGCATAGAGCAGCGCCCGGGTGATGCTGCGCCCGTCCCACAGGAACCTGTTGCGCGCTCCGATCTCCACGCGCAGGGCGCCCGCCTCGTGGCGCATGACTGGCGCCGCGTATTGGTGCGGAGCGCTCGCATGCAGCGGGCGCCAGGCGGCCAGCCCGGTCGCGAACGTCCACTCAATGGTCTCGCGATCCACAGGCGGGACCTCCGAACCCTCGATCACGGCATCGGCCAGGTGGCCTTCGAGATGGAGGGGGGTATTGTCGGCCTTCAGCACGGGCCGGGCATCGCGACCACCGCACCCTGAGGCGGCGGTGCCGGTCAGGATCGCGGCCGCGAGGAGAAGACGCTGACGTTGCGCCGTCGTCATCGGATGTACCCCAGTGCCCGCAGTGTCTCGAGCTGTGCGGCGGTGAGCTGCACCTGACCGCCCGGCTTGTACAGCGCCGCCATCGCCAGGTGCGCCCGCCACTGCGTCTCGAGCAGGCGCGTGTACCTCTCCACCAGCTCCGGATAGCGGGCGTTCACGTTCTGGCGGGTGAACGGGTCTTCCCAGAGGTCGTAGAGCAGGAGGCGGGGCTGACCGTCAACGTGGAAGCGCGCTTTCGACTCCCACCGCGACGGCTGAACCGGTGGATCTCCCAGGCCACGCTGGGGCCAGATCTCCAGTGAGGCGCCCCAACGACCGTCGATCATCTCGATGTGGCCCGTCCACTCATCCGTGCGAACGTCGCGCTCGACCTGCTCCAGGATCACGGGCCGGGTTTCCCACGACGGATCGCCACGCATCAGTGGCACCAGGCTCCGGCCCTGGGTCCGCTCCGGCGGCGGAAGACCGGCGAGGTCGAGCACCGTGGGCAACAGGTCCACCAGCGACACCGGCTCGCGAATCCGTACCCCCGCCGGGAGCCGGCCCGGCGCGACGATCACCAGCGGGACCCGGGTGCGGTACGAATCGAAGAACGCGCCCTCGGTTTCGGCGGGCACCGGATCGAACAGCTCGCGGCCGAAGCGCGTGTGGCTCCCCGCCGGGTGTCCGTGGTCCGCGGTGACGACCAGGATGGTGTTGTCCCACTCGCCCGTGGCCTTGAGACGGTCCACGAACCGGCCGAGATGATGGTCCACCCGCACCATGGTCTCGTCGTACAACCCGCGCTGGATGTCGTAGAACTCGATCCGATCGATCCCCAGCTGCGCCAGCGTCTCGCGGTAGTGGGCCGCCAGCGACATCTCGCCTCGCTCGGCTCGGCTCCAGCCCGGGGCGCGCTGGACCCGCTGGAACCATCCGTCGCCGGTCTCGAAGTCACCCGCCGGGGGATGGCCCATCAAGCGCTCCCGCCGCGCGGCGTCCACGAACAGCCCCTGAAACGGTGGCAGCGTAATCTGGGGCTCGTGCACATCGGTGACCTGGAAGTGTGCCCACCAGGGGCTCCCTGGAAACGCCTCTCTCCAGCCCCAGAACGCCTCCTGGAGGAATCGCGCCGACTCGGCAAACCTCTGCCCCGGCCGATTGTTGTCCTGGAACCGATCGACGCCCCGGTTCAGCGCGCTGCCCCGGCCGGCATTCCCATTAAAGGTGAACCACGCGGTCTGGTAGCCGGCGGCGTGGAAGCGCTGACCCATGGTGGGAGCCGCTTCGGGGATCCGGTCTCCCCAGTCGCGAAACCCGCCGAGCGCGCTGTGCTGAAGACCCGTCATGAACGAGGCGGTGGAGGGCTTGGTCCAGGCCGAGTTCGAGTGCGCCCGGTCGAACACGACACCCTCGGCCGCCAGGCGCTCGAGATTGGGTGTGGTGTGGCGGTTGTAGCCGTAGAGACTCATGAGGTCCGCCCCGCCGCCGTCGATCACGTAGACGATGACGTTAGGTGGACGACTACGACTCGCCGAGGTGCGGGCCGTTCCGCTCAGGATCGGCGAGCCCCAGAAGCCGATCTGGCCGGGACGCCCGGATCCGGTGCCCAGAATGAGATCGACGGTTCGACCCGCAAAGGCCGAGAGATCGATGGCGCGCTCGTGCCAGGTCGTTTCGTCCGTGACGGTTTCCTGGAAGACCGTCGTATCCGCGGAACGCGACGATACAGTCACCGTGAAGCGGACCGGCGAGCGCCGATCGTGCGTGGCGAGCGCCACGCCGAGCCGCGCGCCTTCCGGCACCCGCACGCGCCAGCGCAGGCGCGATGGGGCATGCGTATAGACGACCGGGCGGAGCACCCCTTCCCGATCGACCTCCCGCAACCCCGCGGCTGAGTCGGCGAAGTCGGCGCCGCGCCGTTCGAGGGTGACGGATAGCAGATCGATGCGGCCGTCCGGCGGATCGACCGTGTTGCTGCCGACAACCAGGCCGATCTCCCGGATCGGGCCCACCCATTGCGGGTCCCGGGGGTTCGACGTTCGCAGCGGGATGGACATCCGGTAGGTCTGCACGGTACTGTCGCGCGCCAGCGAGACCTCCGGACTGAAGCCGAGTACGGGGAGCGTGGCCCACAAGGGGGTGGACCGTCCCACGGAGTCGGCTCGCAGCCGGAGGGGATCGTTGCGGGGCGCGTTGGCGCGGACGTTGAAGAACGGATGGACGAGACGGACGTTCCCGTCGACCCGGGCGCGGACCACCAGCGCGCCCCAGTCGACACGGTCGAGGTTTGGGACTGGGGCATAGAGCAGCGCCCGGGTCATCCGCCACTCGCCCAGCACCCACGTATTGCGGGCCCCGATCTCCACGCGGAGGGCCCCCGCCTCGCGGCGCATGACTGGCGCCGTGTGGTGCGGAACGCTCGCATTCAGCGGGCGCCAGGCGTCCGTGGGAGTGTCGAACGTCCACGCGAGGGTCGCGCGATCCTCCGGAGGAGCCTCCGAGCCCTCGATGGCCGCGTCAGCCAGGCGGTCCTCGAGATGGAGCGAAGTGTCGTCCGCCCTCAGCACGGGCCGGGCATCGCGACCACCGCACCCTGAGGCAACGGTGCCGCTGAAGATCGCGGCCGCGAGGAGAAGACGCTGACGTTGCGCAGTCGTCATCGGATATAGCCCAGTGCCCGCAGTGTCTCGAGCTGTGCCGAGCCCGTCACGATAGCCGCGCCCAACTGCCTTCGAGATGCAGCGGCATGTCCGCGGTCAGGGTCCGCGGTCGCGACTCACAAGCCGTGCCGCCAAGGAGGCAGGCGAGTAAGGAAGACCGGGAGGGGGCGGCGAACCGGCCGCCGCCGGGGGCGCGCGCGAGCGCTCCAGCTGGATTCCGCAACGATTCCCAAACTGACCGCCGTCCAGATTGGACTACTGTGTAGGGCATCGCGCAGAGGTTTGCGCGGCGTCGCGCCGCCGGAGCCGGGGCCCGCCGAGGGTGGCCCTTATCCCGCCAACGTATCGCCGGGAAACGGACGGTGCAAACAGAACAGCCTGGCGCTCGAACGCGCCCGGCGCTCGCGTTCAGCGACGCGGTTGACGCCGGCGCCGACAGTCAGCTAGGCTAGCCGCTTCATGAGGCCTCGCGCCGCATCGTTGGCGGCCGGGCTCGCCGCCGCACTGGCGGCGGCGCCCCTCGCCGCCGCCCAGGACGCCCGCATCGCGTGGGTGCCGAATCCGCGCGTGCGCGACGGCACCTGGGTGTCCGACCCGTCGCGCCACCTCCGGCCCGCCACCGTCGCCGCGCTCAACCAGCGAATCAGCGCGCTCGAAGCCGCGACCACGGCCGAGATCGCGGTGGTCGTCGTTGATTCAACGAAGGGGCTCGAGCCGTTCGACTTCGCGCTGGCGCTGCACCGCGGCTGGGGCGTCGGGAAGCGCGGCCGCGACAACGGCATCGTGCTCCTGTGGGTCCCCGCCCAGCGCGCCATCCAGATCAGCGTGGGCTACGGGCTCGAGGGCGTGCTGCCCGACCGCCGCGTCGGCCGGATCCGCGACACCGATATCTTCCCGGCGTTCCGCGACGGCCGGTTCGACGAAGGCGTGCTCGCCGCAATGGCAGCCCTGGCCGCCGCCATCCGGGGGGAATCCGCGACGGGCACCACGCCGGGCGCCGCGACGGGCGCGCCCCCCGCGGCCTCGGACCGCGGCGACGGTGACGGCGGCGGCGGCGGCTTTCTGCTGTTCGGCCTCGGCGGCATGGGAGCGCTGGGCATCGGCGGCGGATACTACCGCCGCTGGCGGCGGCGCCGGCCGCGCCAATGCTCCAACGGTCATCAGATGCGCCTTCTCAGCGAGACGGCGGACGACGCCCTGCTCGACGACCCGTCCCGCCTCGAGGAACAGCTCCACAGCGTGGACTGGGACGTGTGGGCGTGCGACGGGTGCGGGGAAGTGCAGCGCATCCCCTACAACCGGCTGTTTGCGTCGTACGGAAAATGCCCGAAGTGCGAACGCCGAACGCTCAAGAGCACCACGCAGACCATCGTGCGCGCCACCACCAGCCACGGCGGGCTCGAGCGCGTGACGTCCACCTGCAAGAACTGCGGCTTCACCCAGACCACCGAGCGGAGTACGCCGCGGATTTCCCGGTCGTCGTCTTACGGTGGCAGCAGCGGGGGCGGCGGCGGCGGCTCGAGCTTCGGGGGCGGCTCTGCGGGGGGCGGGGGGGCTGGAGGGAGGTACTAGTGGCTTGTAATCATAGGTTCTAAAGTGCTATCTTCGTGGGCATGGCTACCGCTGCTGCTGTACGGCTCAGTCGGGAGGAGCGCGCTGAGTTGGAGCGTCGCGCCCGATCCCAGCGCGCCCGG
>Ga0247727_10004845_pt1 | contig 28031 bp, 27 predicted proteins | sample WisWelCaveWW1625_FD_202498 | JGI IMG/M metagenome (GOLD analysis project Ga0247727, IMG submission 202498) | Biofilm microbial communities from Wishing Well Cave, Virginia, United States - WW16-25 | ecosystem: Environmental > Aquatic > Deep subsurface > Groundwater > Cave microbial mat | place...
CAGCGCCCCGACGGAACGGCCTTGGTCTTCACTACGCCCCGTCCCAGCCCTTCACCCCGCGCAATATCAATCGCTTGCCCATTCAAAATCCCGAAAGCCGCGATCGAACAGGCTAAGTTGGGCTAGCACTGCGAGACGTCGCGAAGCATTTCCGCGTTACGCGAAGCGCCATCCCGCAACGGACGCGCAGCCCGGCCGCCGAACCGGTCTCACCGCAAACGATCCGTCCGGCTGGCGCTATACCCGCTCCCCGCGCAGCAGCTTCGGCACCTCGCCGGTGAGACCCGCCGCCTCTGCGACGAAGAACTGCTTCAGTGCCGGAATGCGATCAACGAGCCCGAGACCGGCGCTGCGAGCCGTCCGCAGCAGGGTCGAGTCGTTCGAGAACAGGCGGTTCAGGCCATCGAAGGCGGCAGCCGACATCGCCGCATCGGTGCGGCGCCACCGCTGGTAGCGCGCCAGCACCACGCCCGAGCCGATGTCGAGACCGAGTCGCGCTGCATCGGCGACTACCTCGGTCAGCGCGGCCACATCCCTGAGCCCGAGGTTCAAACCCTGACCGGCGATCGGGTGCACCAGGTGCGCGGCATCGCCGACGAGAACCAGGCGCTCTGCCACAAGAGATCGCGCAAGATGCATCTCCAGCGGCCAGACCTCGCGCGGGCCCGCCAGCTCGATCTGGCCTAGGCGATGGCCGAAGCGCTTCTCCACCTGCGCCAGGAAATCGGCATCGTCCAACGCCATAATCTCCCGGCCACGCTCTGCACCCTCCGTCCAGGTAACGCAGGAGCGGTCGCCCTTCAGGGGGAGGATGGCGAAGGGCCCGGCGGGGAAGAAATTCTGCACCGCGCGGGAACGGTGCGGTTTCCGGTGCTTGACGGTGGTGACGATACCGACCTGCCGGTACTGCCAGCCGACCACGCCGATGCCGGCGGCCTCGCGCAGGCGCGAGGCGCGCCCGTCCGCCGCGACGACCAGCGGCGCACGCAGCGCGCGGCCGTCCGCCAGGGTAATAGTCACGCCGTGCTCGCCGGCGGCGTAGCCGGTGGCGGCTGTACCCGCGACGAAGGCAATGCCCGCTCGCCGCTCGGCGCCAGCGAGGATCGCGGCATGCAGTCGCTCGTTCTCGACGATGTAGGTCGCCGGCTCGCCACCCTCCACGGTGTTGTCGTAGGACACGAGCACGGGCCGGAAGGCGTCGCCGAGCGAAGCGTCGGTGATGTCGACGGCCGCAACGGCCTCGGCATGCGGATCTAGCGCGGTCCACAGGCCAAGTGCCGCGAGCAGCCGCTTGGAGCCCGCCGAGACGGCCGAGGCGCGACCATCGCGCCCTGCTGGTGGCAACGCCAAGGCCGCAGGATCGACGACGGCGATATTCATGGGGAGTGCATCGGCAAGCGCGCAGGCAAGGGCCAAACCGACCGTGCCGCCGCCGGCGATCACAATGTCGTAGCGCTCACCGGCAAGACCCCTCTCATCAGGCAGCGTGTCAGGAGCCTGCTTGACAGGCGTCATGGCCCAGCCTCCCTTGGAAGAGTGCATTCAGCATGGGTCGAAGCATGCCGCCAGGACGTTCCAAATCGCCGAGCGCGATCGACAATCTTCTCTCCATTCTGGACCTGGAGCCGCTGGAGGATAACCTGTTTCGCGGCCGCAGCCCGCAGCAGTCGTGGCAGCGCGTGTTTGGCGGCCAGGTGCTGGGCCAGGCACTGGTCGCGGCGGTGCGAACGGTCGAACCCGAGCGTGTGGCGCATTCGCTGCACGCCTATTTCCTGCTTGGTGGCGATCCAGCGCGCCCGATCGTCTACAGCGTCGAACGGGTGCGGGACGGTGGTAGCTTCACGACCCGGCGTGTCACCGCCATTCAACACGGCCGGCCGATGTTCGTCATGAGCGTCTCCTTCCACAAGGCGGAGCCCGGGCTCGACCACCAGAGCCAGATGCCCAAGGTGCCGGCCCCCGAGGACCTGCCGAGCGAGCAGGACCTCAAGGCCAAGCTGCTTGGCTACCTGCCCGAAAACATGCGCAGCTATTGGGAGCGCGAGCGGCCTATCGAGCTGCGGCCGGTCGACGTGTCGCGCTATTTCGCGCGCGAGCGGCGCCCACCCGAGCAGCACGTTTGGATGCGCGCCACGGGCGCGCTCCCGAACGATCTTCCGCTGCACCAGTGCGTGCTTGCCTATGCATCCGATTTCTCGCTGCTGGACACGGCACTCATTGCCCACGGCAAGCTCATGTTCGACAAAGATCTCCAGCTGGCGAGCCTCGATCATGCCCTGTGGTTTCACCGGCCCTTCCGGGCCGACGAGTGGCTTCTCTACGCCCAGGACAGTCCCAATAGTCATGGTTCGCGCGGGTTCTGCCGAGGCAGCATATTCACGCGAGATGGCGAACTCGTCGCTTCGGTGGCCCAGGAAGGGCTGATGCGCCAACGGGTCTCGGCATTTGTGCCTAGATAGTAGGCGCTTATTAACGTTTGACTGCAATTTGGGCATTGGCGGGCATTTGTCCAGTTCCTGGGTGCGTATTTTATATACCAGCAAATTCAATAACATAGCCAAACGAGACCGATCTGGCACGTCTCTTGACTCTATGCTGTCGACGCCGCTCTGCGCGCGGCGAGGGGAGCCGTCTTTGCTCGCGTTGCGAGCTGGGGGGCCCAGAGATAGGGGAACCACATGAAGCTGGTGACCGCCATCATCAAGCCGTTCAAGCTCGAGGAAGTACGCTCCGCGCTGACCGACCTCGGGCTGCAAGGCATGACCGTAACCGAGGTGAAAGGTTACGGCCGACAAAAGGGGCACACGGAGATCTACCGCGGGGCTGAGTACGCGGTGAGTTTTCTGCCCAAGGTGAAGATCGAAGTCGTGGTGCCGTCGGGCAGCGTGGACAAGGCCGTGGAAGCCATCGTCCGCTCGGCCAGGACCGGACAAATCGGCGACGGCAAGATCTTCGTTTCGGCAATCGACCATGCGGTTCGCGTTCGCACGGGCGAGACCGACGACAGCGCCATCTGATCTTCCCCAGAAGCTAGCAAACGCAAAATCGCCGCACACACTCGGAGGCAATGCAGATGACACTTGGTGGTTTGCGCCGGATTGCAACATTGGCAATCCTGGCGAGTCTTACATGGCTGGCGGTCGAGCCAGCACTGGCCCAGGCACCGGCGGCACCTACGCCGAACAAGGGCGACACGGCATGGATGCTGACTGCCACCGTGCTCGTCCTGCTGATGACGATCCCCGGCCTCGCTCTGTTCTATGGCGGCCTGGTGCGCACCAAGAACATGCTGTCGATGCTGATGCAGGTGTTCTACACCGTGTGCATCGTGTGCATAATCTGGGTGCTGTACGGCTACAGCATGGCCTTTACAGAGGGCACCACCTACAACAGCTTCTTCGGTGGATTTGGCAAGGCATTCCTGGCCGGGGTGACGCCGGAGTCGACTGCCGAGACGTTCACGCATCGCGTGGTCATCCCGGAGCTGGTCTTCATCTGCTTCCAGATGACGTTCGCGGCCATTACGCCGGCGCTGATTGTCGGCGCCATGGCTGAGCGCATGAAGTTCTCGGCCATTGCCATCTTCATTCCGCTGTGGGTGACGTTCGTCTACTTCCCGATCGCGCACATGGTCTGGTACTGGGCCGGCCCCGACGCCATTGTCACCGCGGCCAAGGCGCTTGCCGATGCCGGTGCCGACGCGGCCAAGAAGGAAGTGGCCCAGAAGGCGCTGGACGCCGTGAACGCCAACGCCGGACTCGCCTTCCAATGGGGCGCGATCGACTTCGCCGGCGGCACGGTCGTCCACATCAACTCAGGAATAGCGGCGCTGGTGGGGGCGCTGATGGTCGGCAGGCGTGTCGGCTTCGGCAAGGAAGCCATGCCGCCCCACTCGCTGACCCTGACGCTGGTCGGCGGCGCACTCCTGTGGGTCGGCTGGTTCGGGTTCAATGCCGGCTCCGCGCTCGAGGCGGGTGGCACCGCCGCTTTGGCAATGACCAACACGTTCGTGGCTACCGCTGCCGCCGCGCTTGCTTGGCTACTTGCGGAGAACATCTCCAAGGGCAAGCCGAGCCTGCTCGGAGCGGTCACCGGCGCGGTCGCCGGCCTGGTCGCCGTCACGCCTGCCTCGGGCTTTGCCGGCCCGATGGGTGCGATCGTGCTGGGCCTCGTCGCTGGCATCGTGTGCTACATCGCCTGCTCGGCGATCAAGAACGCGCTCGGCTATGACGACGCCCTCGACGTGTTCGGCGTGCACTGCATCGGCGGCATCGTCGGCGCCCTCGGCACCGGCATTCTGGCGGCGCCCATTCTGGGTGGCACGGGCATCTTCGACTATGCCGCTAACAAGATCGCCGACTACGACATGGTCACGCAGCTGTGGGCACAGCTCAAGGCCGTGGGCCTCACGCTGGTCTGGTCCGGCGTCGGTACGCTGATCCTGCTCACCCTCGTCCGCGTGGTGATCGGGCTGCGGCCGGCCACCGACCAGGAGCGCGAGGGGCTCGATCTCGTCGACCACGGCGAGCGAGCCTACAACTACTGACGCATGACCCTTGCGGCGGGGCTCGCGCTCCATCGGGCTCCGCCGCCTCCTCGAGCACATCCATTCCGGGGATTGTGCTCATGGGCGCCCGAGCGAGACACCGGGCGCCCTTTTTAGTGCGCCTTCAAGGCAGAACGTTCACCCTTGCTCCGACGCCGAAGCGTTGCACCAAGCGCAGCAGATGCTCCTGCCGAAGCGCGATGCAGCCTTCGGTCGGTGCGTACCCAGGCCTTGCCACGTGCATGAAAATTGCGCTGCCGCCGCCCCGAACGCGCGGTCTCGAGTTGTGGCTCAGCACGACAACGACATCGTAGAGATTGTCCGCGCGCCAGAGCCGCTCTGCGCTCGCCGGATAGGGGTGCCGCACGAGCCGATTGTAGTTGCGATCTGCGGGGGCGTCGCACCAGCCGTCGCTCTCACCGATCGGCCGCACCGCCAAGCGCGTCACCGGACGCCGAACGCGATCCGCGCGGTAGAGAACGCCCGTGATGCGCCAGCACCCGACGGGGGTAGCGCCGTCACCTTCACGCTTGCGTACGCGGCGACCGCTGCGGCCGAGTGCACAAGGCAAGGCCAGGCACCCGAGGCTGACGGTACCCCGCGCTGCCCCGGCGGACAAACCCGAGACCGCGGCGCTTGTCGCTGCCCTTCCTGGGCGGGGGAAGGCCCGCAAACGTCTAGACATTTTCCGACCTCAGTCCGGCGGGACAGGACCTGTTTTATATCCAAAACTGATGCTAAACTCCGGCCGCCCTGGAAACAATCTTGCAACCGGAGCCTTAGCGCATGAGCACCGCACGGAAGATTCTCATCGTTGACGACGACGAGGACCTTCGTGAGTCACTGAGGGATCAGCTGGCGCTGCACGACGAATTCGATGTGGTGAGCGCGCCTACGGCATCGAAGGCGATCGACGCCGTCAAGAGCAACCATCTGGATCTGATTCTCCTCGACGTCGGCCTGCCCGACATGGATGGGCGGGAAGCGTGCAAGCTGCTGCGCAAGACCGGTTTCAAGAGCCCGATCGTCATGCTCACCGGCAATGACTCGGACGCGGATATGATCCTTGGGCTCGATTCGGGGGCGAACGACTACATCACAAAGCCGTTCAAATTTGCCGTGCTGCTGGCGCGCATTCGCGCGCAGCTGCGCCAGCACGAGCAGAGTGAGGATGCCGTATTCGCGATCGGCCACTACTCGTTCAAGCCCGCGTCGAAAATGCTGGTCGATGAAAAGGGCTCGAAGATCCGGCTTACCGAAAAGGAGACATCGATCCTCAAGTATCTCTATCGCGCCGGCGAGAAGGTGGTGACGCGCGACGTGCTGCTGCAAGAGGTTTGGGGGTACAACTCGGGCGTCACCACGCATACGTTGGAGACGCACATCTACCGATTGCGCCAGAAAATCGAGAAGGACCCCGCTCACGCGGAATTGCTCGTGACCGAGACGGGCGGCTACAAGCTGGTGCCATAGACCCCGCGCGTTCGACGCACAACCCAATTCCTCGCCCCCAATGCGGCGCGCAGACCCCTGGACGTCGGTTGCGAATCACTCAACCGTGCAGCGGGTGCGGGCAGGGTTCGGCCGATGGCAATCGACAATGTCGTGGCATCCCTATTGCGGATACCAATGTTCGCCGGCTTGAGGCCGCTGCAGATTACCGAGATCGCGCGTCAGGCCGAGCACCGCAGGTTTCGCTGCGGCGACGTCATCACCAAGGCCGGGATGACCGGAGAGGGGGCGTATCTCATTCTGTCGGGGAACGCCGAGCGCAGGCCCGAGCCGGGATCGCGGGCGCTCCCAGAATTGATCGAGCCCGGCTCCCTTGTGGGCGAGCTCGCGATGTTCGTTGAGCATGCCTACGGTGCGACAGTGGTGGCCGGTAGCGTCGTGCACTGCATCGAGCTGACGCGCGCGGCGTTGCATGCTCAGATGCGCGGGGACCCGGACCTTGCCAAGCACCTCGCGCGCACCCTGAGGTAGCGCTTTGCCCTGGTCGCCTCTGAGTTGCAGAGTATTAACCAATTGGTCATGGGGCGCTGCGCTTCTAGCAAGGAAGCGCGGGCGGCAGCTTTGCCGCCCCCGTCGATGCCACATGTTGCTGGGGCCGGTAGCTAGTCCGGCAAAGGAAAAGCGCCCAACCCCGGGGGAGGAGTTGGGCGCAAGAAGCGCGTCATGCGCATAGTGCCAGGAGGGAAGCCGGCACTTAGGAGCGATGTCTTTCGGCTAGACGGGGGGCACTACCGATGAAGAGCGACACCGCTCGCTATGACCCCCAAGTTAATACTTGTAGGGCCCATTTCAATGGGGGTGAGGCTATAGATCACGAAATTGTTACGAAATGTTTCAGTCACTCTTGGCCTTGTCCACAGGTTCCGCTGCCCAATGCGGCCAGCAGGATGGTTAGGGGCTCAACTTCTGCAATGCAATCGGTGGGGGTTCGAACAGTTTGGGGTCCAGATCGTCGGCCTTGGCGAATTCCGTGAGGTCCACGTGGGTGCTCTGCCCCTGGGAGTCAGTGGTAATCCACTCCTTCAGCTCTATCGCGGGCTTCTTGAGCAGGAGCAGCTTCAGGCGGCCCGGTGTGTCAGGGTTCTTGTCCTGCAGGGCGACAAAGATTCGGTCATCGGTCTCGCCCACCTCGAGGATGCGGGCGTCGCGGCGCAAATCAACGTCCTTCCGCAGGATGATTCGGAAGGGAGTCTTGTCAAGGCCCCAGCGGTCATCGGTCTTCAGATCGTGATCCTGAACGACCATGTGCTTGCTGTCGGAAATGATGAGCTGCCTGCTCGGAAGGTTGTACTCAAAGCGGAAAAAGCTCGGCCGCTTCACGTAGATCTTGCCGCGTAGCTTCTTGTTGTCAGGGCTGGTTTGCACGAAGGTGCCCTTCATGTCGCCCATCTGGTTGAAATAGATCGTTACTTTTTGGAGAAGCTCCAGCTGCTTGGCGTCGAACTCCTGTCCCGCGACGTTGGGCTCTTTGGTTATTGTCTGGTTCCACTCCGGCGTGACAGGCGAAGGCGCCTTCGCTGTCTGGCCATGGGCGGCGCTACCAAGTGCCGCGCCCGTCGCAACCAGCGTCAGCACACGCGCCAAAAGACGAGCTTGCATCGAGAGTTCCCCCTTGCAGCCAACCCTCACGTCGACGATTCGGCCACCCTGCGTTCCGGTTTGTCGCAACATTGGGACAAGATTGTGGGCGACCCGGGACAGTTGCCGAAGTCGGGAACTTGTCCTTTTGGTAGTGTCTCCAGGGTTGCATCAGACGACGCGCGAGCGTCGTACCCGGCCGAGGATCGGCCGCATGCCATTGTGGGCCGGGGCACCGAGAATACCCTCCAGCTCCATGCGCTCAATCAGGTCTGCCGCGCGCATATAGCCGATATCGAGCCGCTCCTGCAGGTGCTCGGTGGAAGCCTTTCCGTCGGCGCGCACGATAGCCACCGCGCGGCCGTAGAGCTCGTCACGGGCTCGCCGATGGCGCAGGTTTCGACTGGCTGGCACCACGTCTCTTCCGGCTGGTGCCGGGACCGAGCCGGGCCAAACGGGCCTGTGCCCGGTCCTTCCCTTGCGTGCCGCCGGCGACCGCGCGAGGCTGGAGCCGCGGCCGGGCGCGCCGCTGGTGCGGCAGGTCACTCGCTCCGCTTCAGCGGTAGCTTCCGAAGCGCGGTTGCGGGCAGAATCGTGCCGCGTCGCATGTCGGAGCGAAAATCTGGAGGTCTGCAAACCAGCCGGCGCGTCGCGCTCCGGGGCGAAGCGCCGGGCCAACGCGTGACACTCTGTGTCTGTCGTGCTGTCGAATTCGGCGTCGCGTTGTGGCGCCCGGATGTCGGAATGCTCGCGGGAGGCACCCGAGTCGCCGCCCGCGGCCCGCTGCGGCCACTGCTCGAACGAAGGCTCCGCGCGCCAATCTGCCACGTGGTCCGTTGCGAGGCGAAGCGAGGGCGAATCCAAAGTCGGTTCGAGGCGAATCGGGTCCGCGGCGTTGTTGCGATCGAATGCCCAGCCCTGGAGTCGCCGCCACCCTCGTACGATGAAATGGAGGCGCATCCGCCTGCGATCTTGCCAGATCAGCTTTAGATCTCCTGGCGACAGGCCGAGACTGCCCAACAGCAGGATCGGGCCGCCAACGCAGCACACGACGCCCGCGGCTGCTGTCGCCTTTCCGGGCGTTGCCATTGCCAGCAGGGCGGAGAGGACTCTCAACGTCTGATCGCCCAGGAGGCCGCCGAGGCCGTATGGAACCGGCCATGTTGCGATTTTCGGCAGCGAGGAGGCGGCGCAGGCAAGCAGAAGCACGGCCAAGGGGGCCAGGGTCAGCTTCATCCGTGCGCCATCGAGGCGCCGTCGGGTTATCAGCTGCAGCGCCCAGAACGTTGGCGGCAGGATGATGAACACTCCGGCCAAGCCGAACAACCGTATCACCAAGTCCGAAAAGATGGCACCGGCAGGACCGAGGAGATTGCGGGTGGGCGCGTTGATGGACCGAGTGAAGCTCGGGTCGGCGTTTGACCACGTGAGCAGGCTAGCCGCGGCAGCTAAGCACGCGGTCAGCAAGACATATCCCAATACCCCTAGCAGCCATGCATCGAGCCGTGCGCGCAGGGAGCTAGGCAGCAGCGGAGCAGGTTCGATCGAGGACGCCATACTAACTTACAGCTGGTACGCAATCGCAAGCTCTCGTGCCCCTGCCCAGCCAGCAGCAAAATGGTCGAGAACGTAGGGCCGTCCGAGGCTGCTCGGCGAGAGGGGCGCCGGAGGCAACTCTGACGCCCGAGTGTTTCCAAACAGTTAACGCGCGTATCGCGAGTTGTGGGCTACGCTAAATGCGCCCCAGGCGCACATCCTCCTCGGGATTGGCGCCGATCTTGTGAATCGACAGGTCGGCGCCACGGCGCTCGTCCTCGGCGGCGAGGCGGAAGCCGAACAAGACATCGACCAGCGCATATATGATGATGCCGGCGACGACCGCGTAGGCTGCGCCCATCACGCTGCCGACGAGTTGCGACAGGAAGCTCACCCCGCCCATGCCGCCGAACGACGCGAGCCCGAAGATGCCGCAGGCGATGCCGCCCCATAGGCCGCACAGGCCGTGCAGCGGCCACACACCCAGCACGTCGTCGAACTGCCATTTGGGGTCGGCGATCGCCTGGAAGGCGTAGACGAAGATGATGCCGGCAACGCCGCCGATGAACAGCGCACCGATCGGATGCACCACGTCGGAACCCGCGCAGATGGCGACGAGGCCCGCCAGCGCTCCGTTGTGGATGAAGCCGGGATCGCCGTCGCCGGCAATCAGCGCGGCGAGAATGCCGCCGCACATGGCCATCAGGGAATTCATAGCGACGAGACCGCTGACGGACTGCAGCGACTGGGCGCTCATGACGTTGAAGCCGAACCAACCGATGCACAGCAGCCAGGAGCCCATGGCCAGCCACGGAATCGACGAGGGCGGAATGCCGACCGTGCGTCCTTTTTCGAAGCGCCCGAGGCGCGGGCCCAGCCGGCGCACGGCAGCGAAGCCGAGCCAGCCGCCCACGGCGTGCACGACGATGGAGCCGGCGAAGTCGTGGAACTCCTCGCCGAACCAAGGCTTGAAGAAGCCCTCCTGGAGCCCATAGTTTTTGTTCCAGACGATGCCCTCGAAGAATGGGTAGAACAGCGCAACGATGAGCGCCGTCGCCACGCATTGCGGCAGAAAGCGCGCGCGCTCCGCGATACCGCCCGAGACGATGGCCGGAACCGCGGCGGCAAAGGTGCACAGGAAGAAGAACTTCACCAGCGTTAGGCCCTGCGGCCCGAAGCCGGTCGCACCGCCGCTGAGCCCCTGGGCGCCGACAAAGAAAGCAACGCCGTAGGCGATCGTATAGCCGATGAGAAAGTAGGCGACCGTGGAGATGGCAAAATCGACCAGGATCTTGCACAGCGCGTTGACCTGGTTCTTGTGGCGCACCGTGCCGGCCTCGAGAAACGCGAAGCCGCCGTGCATGGCGAAAACCAGGATCGCACCTACGAGCAGGAACAGCACGTCGGCGCCGCTTTGCAGCCCCTGAACGGCTTTTTGGACTTCCGGCATGCCCCACCTCCCCGTCGTGTGCCCATTCATTGGGCAGGGCCTTCGGATCCGCGGCCCGTCCGCTACATTGGCGAAATCGCCTGATAATCTGTCAAGGGCCAAAACGGTGGCTGCCCAACTATTGGGCGGCGGACGAGGTGGACAGGGAGATCGAAGCGAGCTTGTCTCTTTCGGGCTGCGATAAGCGGAGAGTGATGTCGCGCGATGGAGGATGCCACCGTTACGCTCTGGCGGCCCGTAGGGCCGAAGGAACTCGATCTGATCCGTCAGTCGGGTATGCGGGCGTTTCCGCCCCGGCTGCCTGAGCAGCCGATTTTCTATCCGGTCCTCAGCGAAGAGTACGCGAGGAAGATCGCTCGTGACTGGAACGTGCCCGCTTCAGGCAAGGGCTACGTGACGCGCTTTCGGGTGTCGAAGGCGTTCTTGGACAAGTATCAAGTCCAGCAGGCAGGCGGCCGGAGCCACCTGGAGTATTGGATCCCTGCCGAGGAGCTTCCCGCCTTCAATGCGGCCTTGATCGGCGAGATCGAGGTGGTTGCCGAATACCCTTGATGGGTCCGCGCCTCACCGCACCCGGCGCGGGTTCATGTAGAGGTCGGCTTCCTGCTTCTCGAGCTTGGGCTCGAACTTGCCGCGCAGCACATCGCGCGCCAGCCGCCGCATGTGCTGGCGGCATTCGGCGTTGAAGATCAGCATGCCGCAGAACAGCTTCAGCACGATCAGCAGGCGCGGGTTGGCATGCTCCGGCTTCACGTGGCCATACCACTTGCCACCGATCGAGAACACCTTGCCGTCGAGCCTGCCGACGACCTCGTTGTGGTGGCTGTAGAGCGTGTAGTCGCCACCCACGTCGACCATATCGCGCCTGAGCCTGTAGAACTGCGGCTTGCCGTCGTCGAGCAGGAAGAACGAGAAATGCTCCGGCAGCAGCGGCCACTTGTTCGCCGAGCGCTCGACGTAGACCATATTGTCGTGATCGCCGACGTTGACCGAGAAGGCGGTCACCGGCAGCCCGCGCGCGCCAAGCGTCAGCTGCAGACTGCGCCCGATCATCAGGTCCATGGTGGCGCGCCAGTTCAGCGTCTCGTTGAAGAGCTTGAAGACCAGGCGCTTGTCCATGCCGGTGTTCTTGTGCCAGAGGTCCTCGCGATAGCCCAGGAGACCCGTGCGCTCGCCGTTCTCGATGACCTCGGCGAAGATATCCATGTCGGAGGTGAACTGGCGCGACTTGGCGCGATTGCGGCTGTGCTTGTAGATGCCGAACTCGACCGAGTTGAAGTTGGTGATCCAGACGTCGACCGTGAATTCAGCCCACGCTGCCCTCTTGCCGAACCTGCGGGCTCTGCCCGCTCGCGGCAGCGAGGCGGCACTTTCGACCTTGACGGCGCGCTCGAGCACTTCGGCCTTGGCTTCGCGCGCCGCTTCCGCCGCAGCCGATTCAGCCTCGAGCGCGACCGACCTCGTTCCATCTGCCATCGTGAGGGCCCCCTGGGACAAACGCCGCGACGCAAGCGGCGGCACGAATCGATGGTCAGAAGCCTAGCACCCTAAAAGAAAGGCACGGGCCGCTTCGAGCAGGGGCATTTCATGAAAGTTGTGCACATGCGATCTCGGGGCGTGTAGTGGCCCCTCGCCATCACCGCATGATGGATTGCTTCTCTCGTTGCATCATTGATCGACGGCGCCGTTGTAGCCGCCCCGGTGGGGCTCGCGACGCCGCTGCGATGCCCTGCCGCCCTTGCGCCCGGCTTCGGCGGCCAGCAGACGGTTCTTCGAAAAGCTGCGGGCCTGAGGGGCGACCCCGCGTCCGCCCTTCCGGCCGGCTTCAGAAGCCAGCGTGCGGTCCTGAGAGAAGCTGCGCTTTTCTGTGGGCACATTGGCACCACCCTTGCGGGCGAGTGCGCGCTGCTTGCTGGGCTCCATGCCGGCAAATCCGCGGAGTGGCTTGCCGTCTCGGCTACTGCGCTCACGCGACATCAGAATGCCTCCTGGCGGTTAGTCTGTCTGCTTGGCCCGCCTCTAAGGGCTAGGGGACCGGCACCGCCCTGATGTACCCGGCGCCGCCGGTTACGAGGATGCGCATCGATCTCCCTTGCCTCGAGACCAAATCGCTCCAAACATTACTATCTCCAGCCGGTAAAAGACTTCCAATCGCTCTCGACAGCACTCGGTAACCTTAACGGAGTGGATGCGCCGGTGCCGATCGGCGGCGGAGCGCATCATTTTCCGTTGCGGCCAAGCTTCAGGCCGGAAAGGCGCGTGTGGCGGCATTCTGGACCCGAAGCATTTCGGTAAAGGCGATCGTCAGGTGGTAAAGCGTCGACGCTGGAATCTTCCCGGCGGACGGCTTTCCATCGGCTGCCAATTTGTCGATCCACGTCCCGCGCGGGGTATGCGAAAGAAAGCGCCGCAGAAGGAGCCGGCTGCTCGTTTCGAACACCGGCCGCGGATCCCTGCCGAGAAGCTCGAACATTGCGACCGCGGCCTGGATGCGCTCTGTATTCGGCCACAGGCGCGAGCTGCCATCAAGGACTGTGCCGTCATCCAGGACACTGTTGAACGTCATGCCGCTTTCGGGGGCGACGCCGTGCGTTTCTGCGAACTCCACTAGCCCGCGCACGCAATCGCCGAGGTCTCGTCCCGTTGCGCGCTGATAGCGTGCCAGAATCCAAGCCCATTCGAACTGGTGCCCGGGTTCGGTGATGCGCCCCCGATCGCCGGCCACGCGCGTCCAATCCTCATTGTAGTACTCTGCCAGCGTTCGGGTCGCGGGGTCGAACAAGTGTCTGCAGAAGAGCTGCACGACCTCCTCGGCAAGTGCCGCAAAGCGCGCGGCACCCGACGCCTCTAGATTGACCAACGCGGCTTCCAAGAGGTGCATGTGCGGGTTCTGCAGCCGCGGGTGGGTCGCTGGCTTCTCGTTGAGAAATCCGACCCCGCTGGAATGGCGCATTTCCCGCTCGATGAAGTCCACGGTCCGCAGCGCCCAACCGAGTGCCTCAGGGTCGTTCGTGACCCGGTAGAACCAACCGAGCCCGAAGAGGATGAACGCAAGATCGTAGAGATCTGGCGTTGCGTCCTTGACCCGTCCCTTGCGATCCAGGAGGCGGGCCCAGCCGCGCCCCGGCCCGAGCCAGGCTTTCGTCGTCAGAAAGGCGTAGCCGTGCCGTGCCAGGGCGATGCCGTCGTCTCTTCCCAGCAGCGCCGCATGGCTGAAGACATAGATTTGCCGGCCGATCACGCGGGTGCGCTTGAAGTCGACGGCGGGGTCCGTGCCATCAAGGCGCAACTCCTCGACGTAGCCGCCATGGACCCGATCGATGCCCTTCTCGGCCCAGAACGGCATGGCCTCATCGAGCAGCCAGCGCCGCACCGGCGCGTAGATCGTGTCCGTCATCGGCCGTTTTCTCCCGGCGCCTCGGCTGCGTCCTGCGATAGAAAGCAACCGGCATCAAAGTATCCGGACTGCAAACGAGCGAGGGCCTCGAGCCGGGTCCACGCCCGAGAACAATCCTCGCGTTGTAAGCATACATTGGGTCAAGTTCCCCTGCGCTCTGGGCGGGCGCATGTCGCGACGAAATGGGTTTACGCAACCTACGTCTTCCGGTCCACGCCGGCCATCTTCTCCAACGCCGCGCACACGGCGGCGCTGTCCTCGGCGCCGTGGCCCATGGCGAGCGCGGCGGCGTGCAGCGACACGGCGACACCGAAAAGCGGCGTCGGGCAACCGACCGCCGAGGCGAAATCGCCGATCACCGTCAAATCCTTCTTCCAGGTCGTTGAGCGCATGGTGGCCGGCAAGTACCTGTTGGCGGCCATCATCGGCGCACGCAGCTCGAACACCCGCGAGGTCCCTGCGCCGGAGGCGATCACCTCCACCGTCTGGTTCGGATCGAGCCCGGCCTTCATGGCGAGCACCATCGCCTCGGCGGCGGCGACGTTGTGGATCGCCACCAGATGGTTGGCCACGAACTTCATCTTGCTGCCGTTGCCGTAATCGCCGAGGTCGAACACCTTGCGGGCGAAGCCCATGAACGCCGGCTCCAGGCGCTTGATGGTCGCGCTGGCGCCGCTGGCATAGACCACGAGGTCCTTCACCGCCGCTTGCGCGCCGGTGCCGGACATGGGGCAATCCAGCGCGGTGTGGCCGGCTTTCTCCAGGGTGTCCTTGAACGCCATCTTGTCGTCGAGGGAGAGCGTGCTGGCCTCGACCACGGTGCGGTTCTTCGCCTTGGCGCGGGCAATGACCGCGGCCGTGTCGAGCACGGCGCGGGGCGTGGGCAGGCTGGTGATGATGTCGGACGCGACCTCCGCCACGGCCTCCACGCTGTGGGCGATCTCGACGCCGGCTGCCTTGGCTTCTGCGACGCGGTTCGCGTCGATGTCGTAGCCGATCACCTTCCAGCCGTCGGCGACGAGGTTGCGGGCGAACGCCCCGCCCATGATGCCGAGGCCAATAATTCCAATCGTTCCTTGCATGGGAGTGTCCCTTCTCCAGCCTGCCGAGCGCGTCAACCTGGCGGCTTAACCCTAACACCTTCCGTCCACTGTTTGTAACGCGGGGGCGGCGATTTTTTCGCGCAATTCGTCCCCGCTACCCCTCCTACCCAGCGTGCGAGAACCGCAACGGAAGGCGGTCTCCGCGTTACGGCAAACGGCACTTCAGGAACGACCAGTCCCTTAGGGCGCAATAAGGCGACCTACAAGTCTTAAGCCAGTCGAGCAACTGCTCACCCTCCAGATGTCGGCGAGCGTGTCGAAGGTCCGCGTCAGGCCGAACACAGGCTTTCCTTCCATTGAAGCGGCAGCGGGTATTGCAGTTGATGTTCCCGTTCGCGATGGATGGAGTCGACGCAGCACAATTCTCGATGTTCTGTTCGAATTCTGATTGACACGCATACGGTCCTTGCGTCATAAGGCGCTCCCTCGATCGCCCGAGTGGCGACAAGGAATGCGATGAACACAACATTTGAGCGACTGATGTCGATGAAACCGGCCATGTGGAGAAATCGGGTCACGTCCCGGCAACGCAAGTGCGCTTTTAGCTCACTTGATGCCGGCGTTGTGGCGACCGGGAATGGCCGGGGAGGCTCCGCTTAGGCGACCTTCCGCAAACGCTTCCAGCGAAGCAGGCCCTCCCGGAAAAGACACCGCGGAGGGCTTCGTCGTTTCGGGCCCACGCGGTTCAGCAGTGAACCCGCGGCGAGGCGCGCACGACGGCGGCCCAGCCAGAGAAGACGAGGATAGGCAGGCACAAAACAGTGGCGCCCAGTGGTGAAGAGTACGGTTACTTCGACTTCAATCGAGAGGTCGTGGGTTCGAATCCCACCCCCGGTACCATGCCGGGGTAGCTCAGCGGTAGAGCACTACACCGGCTCGGCGTGTTCCCTGGGCGCCGCTTCTCGCAACAGAAAACCGCCCGATGGTGAGGGCCGCGGTTACTTCGCCCAAACGACGACACCGCAGCCGAACTTGTTCCTCGGGCGGCCTGAGGCGGAAACGATGATGGAGGCAAGAGAGGCGATGAGAGTTTCGAGGCGTCCGGTGGTGAAGGCAGCGGTTACTTCGAGTGTCGCGGGTTCGAACCCCGCCCCCGGTACCATGCCGGGGTAGCTCAGTGGTAGAGCATCTACCGTGCCGGCGTGTTCCCCGGGCACCTCGGATCAAAGCGTGCGGAGGTGAAGGAGACGGATACTTCGCTTAGTGGCCCTTCGGGTCGGCGGGTTCGAGTGCCCGCTAGCCGTTTTCACCCGTTCCCCGGACACCGCAAGACCGGCCGATGGTGGAGAGAACGGTTCCTTCGTACTTGGTGCCCTCGAGAGGGGCGTGTGGGTGCAAGTCCCACCTGCGCGCAAGCGCAGTGGCGGAATGTAGACGCATCAAGCTAGTGTACGTCTCGCATGTTCCTCGGCCGGTCCTTCTTTGTTCGGTGTAAAGGCAATAGGTAAGACAATGCGTATCAACAGGCAGAAGTCCAAGCAGAACGTCGATCGCACGCACGAGGGCGCGCCCGCCTTCGCGCCTCTCTCCGACGAGCAGCGCTTGCGCCGCTCGATCCTCTCCTGCCTCCTGTGGGAGGACGAGTTCTACGAGGACGGCGAGACGATCTCGGCCCGCATTACCGCCCTTGCGTCCTCGCTCGACCCCGAGTTCGTGGCTGCCCTTGCGGTCGAGGCGCGGTCGAAGATGAACCTGCGGCACGCGCCGCTCCTGTTGCTGACCGTCCTCGCCAAGACGGGAGCAAAGCGCGAGAAGCTCGTCGCCAATACGGTCGCCGGGGCGATCCAGCGCGCCGATGAGATTTCCGAGCTCGTCGCCGTCTACTGGCGCAACGGGCGCCGGCCGTTGTCGGCCCAGCTGAAAAAGGGGCTCGCGCGCGCGTTCGACAAGTTCGACGCCTACGAGCTTGCCAAGTACGACCGGCCGGGCCCGGTGCGGCTGCGCGATGTGCTGTTCCTCGTGCATGCCAAGCCGAAGGCGGCGGAGCAGGCCGAGACTTGGCGCAAGCTCGCCGAGAAGGAGCTCGATGCGCCCGACACGTGGGAGGTCGCGCTCTCAGGGGGCGCCGAAAAGCGCGACACCTTCGAGCGGCTCCTCAGCGAGGGCAAGCTCGGCTACCTCGCACTCCTGCGCAATCTGCGCAACATGGTGCAGGCTGGCGTCAGCGAGGGTCTGGTGAGGAAGGCGATCCTCGATCGCAAGGGCGCGCGACGCGTGCTGCCGTTCCGGTTCGTCGCGGCGGCTCGGGCGGCCCCTGTGTTCGACCGTGAACTCGACAAGGCGCTGCAGGCCGCGATCGTCGACCAGCCGAAGCTCTCCGGGCGCACCATTGTCCTGGTGGACGTCTCGGGTTCGATGGGCGCGCGGTTGTCGCAGCGCTCCGATCTGACGCGCATGGACGCGGCGGCCGCACTGGGTTCGGTGATCCATGGTGACGTCCGGGTGTTTTCCTTCTCCGACGACGTCAAGGAGGTTCCGGCCCGCAAGGGGCTTGCCGGCATCGATGCCATCGTGCGCTCGCAGCCTCCCGGCGGAACCTGGCTCGGCAAGGCGGTCGAGCACGCGAACGGCTTGAAGCACGACCGGCTCGTAGTCATCACGGACGAGCAGAGCCACGACCGCGTGCCCGATCCGGTTGCGCGGCGTGCCTACATGATCAACGTCGCGTCCAACAGGAACGGTGTCGGTTACGGGCGTTGGCTGCACCTCGATGGCTTCTCCGAGCAGGTGCTGCGCTACATCGGCGAATACGAGCGCTCGCTCGAGTAGGTTGGGTCGAGCGTCAGCGAAGACCCAACACTCTGTTGTCTGCGTTAAGTCGTGAGTTCGTGAGGTCGATCTGACGACTTCTCGGCTTCACGGTGTTGGGTCTGCGCTTCGCTTGACCCAACCTACGATGCGCTAAACGCCACCCTCGGTCTCCCTCAGGAACGCATCGACCATCCTGTTCCATTCCTGCCAATGCCGCCGGTAGGAATAGTGGCCGCCTTCCTCGAGCATGACAAGGCGCGAGCCCGCGATGGCCTTGTGCAGGTCTTCCGATTGATAGGATGGCACCGTCGCATCGTCGCGCGCGCCGACGATGAGCGAGGGGTTGCCGATTTTTGACAGCTCGGCCGAGCGGTTGTGTGTCAGCGTCATGTCGAGGCGCTGCGCCAACACTCCCACGGGTGCAACGGTCTGCAAGGCGCGGCGTTCCAGCTCCATGACCTTATCGAGATTGTAGCGGAACTGCATCGGGCCGTTGGTGAACAGCGAGGACACCTTCACATATTCGTCCGGCCCGTAGGAGAGGGCGATGCGCTTACGCGTCATCTGAACGCGCGTGATGTACTCGTCGGCCTGGACCCAGGTGTTGGAGAAGATGCAACAGCGCACGCGCTCGGCATGATCGATGGCAAGGTTCTGCAGCACGCACCCTCCGGTGGACGTGCCTGCCATGTGCGCCCGGTCGATGCCGAGCTTGTCCATGAGGGCGATCACATCGCGCGCGATCACCTCGGTGGAGTAGCCGTACGCCGGCTTGTCGCTGTCGCCAGTGCCGCGATGGTCGAACGTGATGCAGCGGTAGCGCTGCGAGAATTCCGCTACCTGGTATTCCCAGGCGTCGAGCAGACCCGCCAGACCCGGAATGAATATGAAGGCAGGGCCCGACCCACGCTCCTCGATATTGAGCGTAAGCGCCCCAATGCTAACTCTTGGCAATAGCTTCCCCTGGCCTTCCCGATATTGCCTTACTATTCCCCGCTCGCGACGATCTCGGCCACCTCGACGGCGCGGCCCTCGCGAGCGCTCTTCGCACCGGCCTTGATGACGGCGAGGTTGCGGGTCGCCCAGAAACCGTCCGTTTCCGGCTTGCTGCCGGTGCGGGCACAATAAGCGAACTCTTCCAGTTCCTCTCGAATGGTGTCGTTTCTCCCCATCGCAATCCCGCGCGCCGTCTTCTCTCCACGCCTGAGGTGCTTCAGCCCCGAGAAGTGATCGTAGAAGGCGCTGGCCTCCTTGCCGTAGATGTTCATCATGTAGAACTCGGAAGCCGAAGCATAGGAAGCCGTCAGGTTGGAAAGAGCATTGTTCTCATGCTGCAAGATCATGTTGGCGATGTCCGGGTTGTCGCCCGGCAGAACGAGCTGCGCAAGCCGCGCCGACACACTGGTGATCGGACCCATCAGGAACTCTAATACGTCAACGTAGTGAATGCCGATCTGCAGCATCACGCCGCCGGGCATGCCGGCCGCCGTATAGCGCCACGACGACAGGTCGAATTGGCCCAGCCGGTCGCGGCTGATGTTGCACTCGGCCTGCACGAGCCGGCCGAAGCGCCCGGCGTCGATCTCGGCCTTGATCCAGCGGAAGTGGCTTTCGCGCCGGCGCTGGTAGCCGAGCGCCAGAACGACGCCGGCGTGCTTGCAGGCCTCGGCGATGGCGCGGCCCTCGCGCACCGTGTTGGCGATCGGCTTGTCGAGAAACACGTGCTTGCCGGCCTGCGCCGCGGCCCGGGTGGTTTCCAGGTGCACGTTGTTGGGCGTGGTGTTGATGACTGCCTCGATGGAGCGGTCGCTCAGGATCTCATCGTAGCTGGCCGCCGCGCGGCAATCGTACTTGGCGGCAAAGGCGCGCCGCTTGTCCTCGGAGCGCGTGAAGCACGCCACGATCTCCAATTCCTTGGAGCGCTTGATGGCGTCGGCCAGAACGTCCGACCACCAACCCATCCCCAATGCGGCTACGCGCAACGGCGCCCGGCTCATGACGAATCCTTTCCCAGACGAACTCAATGCCTTCGCAGGCTCATTGCCGATCCGCCTTGTCGGCCTCGGACTTGCGGTAGCCGAGGACCCAGGCGAAGCTTTGCAGGACCAGCAGCAGCCCGACAACGACCGCGATGACGAGAAGCGATGCCTGATCGGCGAAGGTGGCGTAGGAGCCCCCCGACATCGTCAAGGCGAGGCGGAAATTTTCCTCGAGCCGGTCGCCGAGCACGAGCGCCAGCAACAGCGGTGCCATCTCGTAACCGAACTTGCGCAACAGGTAGCCGATGCCGCCCGAGAGCACCATAATCCAGATGTCGGCCGGCTTGAAGTTGACGCTGTAGACGCCGACAATCGAGATCACGAGGATGGCCGGCACCAGCCACCCGTACGGGATGCGCAGCAGATTCACGAACACGCCGACAAAGGGAAGGTTCAGGATCAGCAGCACGGCGTTGCCTATGTACATGCTGGCCACCAGCCCCCAGAACACCTGCGGACTGTCGGTTAGCAGCAACGGCCCCGGCGACACGCCATGGATCGTCAGGGCGGAGAGCAGGATCGCGGTGGCGGGGATCGACGGGATGCCCAGCGCCAACAACGGGATCATGGCCGTGCCGGTGGTGGCGTTGTTGGCAGTTTCGGGCCCGGCCACGCCGGCGATCGCGCCCTTGCCGAACCGCTCGGGGTGCCTGGAGAAGCGCTTCTCCAGCGCATAGGACACGAATGTCGAGACGACGTGGCTGACACCCGGCACGATGCCGAAGAGGAAACCGACGATGGTGCCGCGGCCAATCGCGGGCGCCGATTCCTTGAGGTCGCTCCAGCGCGGGATGAGATCGCGCAGCTTGGGCCGGATGGCCTTGATGGCCTCGCTCTTCTCCAGGTTGAGGAGGATCTCGGAAATGCCGAACAGGCCGATGGCGAGCGCCGTGAACGACAGCCCGTCCGCCAGCCCCAGATTGCCGAACGTAAAGCGCGGCACGCCGGTGAGCTTGTCGAGCCCCACGGTGCCGATTGCGAGGCCCAGCACGATCATGGCGGCGGTCTTGACGCGCGATCCGCTGGAGACGAAGGCGATGACGCAGAGCGCCATCAGCATCAGCACCACTTCGACCGAGGGGCCGATCGCGACCATCACGCGCGCCAGCGGCGGGGTCACCAGCATCAGGCCGAGGACGGAGACCGTGCCGCCGATGAAGCTGCCGACGGCGGCGATCATCAAGGCCGGGCCGGCGCGGCCCTGGCGGGCCATCTCGTAACCGTCGATGCAGGTGACGACGGAGGCGGCCTCGCCGGGTATGCGCACCAGAATCGAGGTGGTCGAGCCGCCGTACATGGCACCGTAGAAGATGCCGGTCAGCATGATGATGCCGGTGGCGGGATCGAGCCCGTAGGTGAGCGGCAGCAGCAGCACCATGCCGGCAAGCGGGCCGAGGCCGGGCAGCACGCCTACGATGGTCCCCCACAGGCAGCCGACAAAGCAATAGAACAGGCTCTTCCACGACAGGGCGACGGCGAAGCCCGACATCAGCTGGTCGAACGCGGACATGGGATACGCCTAGAATGGAGCCTACGGGGGGGTGGCGGCGATCAGGTTTGCGATTTGCTCCCAGAATTCGCCGGTCGGGAGCCGAACCCCAAGGGCTTGGTTGAACACGGCCCAGACGGCAACCATGCCCAGGCCTGCGCCGAGCGCTACGCGCCAGAGTGCGGCGCGTGCAACGAGCAGCAGAAGGACCGCCGCGAACGTCCCGAGGATCAAGTAGGTATCCGCACGCTCGAACGCGAGCGCCACGCCGACCAGCGAGGCAATTGCCGCCAGGACGTCGCGGTGGCCAACAAAGATCTCACCCGCCTCGCTCCTTCCCCACAAGGTGTGGAGAAGGATCACCAGCGCCAGCAGCCCAAGCGCGATGCCGAGTACGAACGGGAAGAAGCCGGGTCCCGGCAAACCCACCCTTCCGAAGGGAAGGAATGCAGCCTGCCAAACGAAGAACAGGGCGGTGCCGAGCAGCGCCAGCGCCACGGCCGCCTCGCCGAGGCGCGCCGACACAGGGCGCGCCCAGGCGCCCTGCTCTTCGGCCTTCGATGGTGTTTGCTGATCAGCCACCACGCGGTCGCTCTGCAAAGCGCGCGATCCTGCCGATCCGGCGAACGCGCGCCGGCCCTACTTCTTGGCTTCGCTTTCTTTGATTTCCTTGATGAGCGCAGCAAGCCGCTTGTCGTCCTCGGCGATCATCTTGGTGAAGGCGTCTGACGGCTGATAGGCCGGAGTGAAGCCGATCTTCTGGCCTGCGTCCCTGAACTCGGGCGACTCGACGGCTTTCTTGACGGCGTCCTGCAGCTTGGCGATCACCGCCTTGGGGGTGCCCTTGGGGACCGAGATGCCGCGCCACAGACCGAGATCGATCTTGTAGCCCTGCTGCATGGCCGACTTCACCTCCGGGAAGGCCGGGTCAGGGATGTTGCCCAGCAGGGCCAGCACCCGCAGATCCTTGCTCTTCACGTGCGGCACGATAACTTGCGGAAACTGCACCGCGACTTCGATACGACCGGCCAGCAGATCAACGGTGGCCTGACCGCCGCTGCGGTGCACGGGAACGATCTTGGCGCCGGCGGAGGAGAACAGCGCTACGCTGGCGATGTGGGTCTGGCTGCCTTGCCCCGAGTTGCCGACGCGCACCTTCTCCGGGTTCGCCTTGGCGTACTCGATCAGCTCTTTCAGCGTCTTCCACGGCGAGTCCGCCTTCACTGCCAGTGCCGGGTTCTCGATGGTGACGCGGGCGACGTGCTCGAAGTTCTTGTAGTCGAAGGGCAGCTGGCCCGTGTGGAAGGTGGTCGAGATGGAGTTCGAGCTCCACACGATCGAATAGCCATCGGGCTTCTGCTGCGACATATACATGTAGCCGATTGCACCCCCGGCGCCGGGCTTGTCGATAATGGGAACCGGTACGCCGAGCACCTTGGCCATGCCGTCGGCCAAAATGCGTGCGGTCTGGGTGGAAGCGCTCGCGGCGCCAAACAGCGCCGTCATCTCGATGGGCTTGCCGGCCGGGTATTGCTCAGGCTTGCCCTTCGGAGCCTGCTGGGCAAGCCCAGGCGTCGCCATCATTACGAGCGCGGCGGCCGCGAGAACGGCACGTCGGGTAGAAATGCGCATCTCAGTTCTCCACTCTCTTCACTGTGGTCACCTGCATGCTTTGGTCCCCGCACAAGCCCTGGTCCGCACCCCGACACCGTTGTACCGAGCGCACACGCTCTGCCGCGATGTCTTCGAGCACCCCCTCGCGCGCCGCCGGCAGTTTTGTCCGCACGCCGCCCGTATCGTAATTCGCGTTCATGACTGCGGGAATAGTCGGAATCATGGCGCCCGCTGCGGCATCGAGGCGTCCGCTAACGGGCGGGGCCGTCCGCGGAGCGCCCACCCATTACAAATAATGCTGGGATGCATTACTCCGCGGCCTCCCGGCGCACGGCCACGCCCCTCGCCTTGACGACGACCTTGATCGCATCGTCAACCCGGTCCCTGGCATAGCGCAGCGCGCTGGGAAGGTCCTCCAATGCGAAAGTATGCGTGTGGATTTTGGTGGCATCGAATCGCTTTTGCCGCATGAAGGCCTCGGCACGGTGCGTGGCGCTCCTGCCCTCGCCGCGGATACCGTAAAGATAGATGTTGTTGCGCACGATGTGGGCGATATCGACGGGCACCGGTTCGTGCGGGAACGCGGCGAGACAGATCTTGCCGCCGCGGTTGACCATGCGGGCCGCCTCGTTGACCGCATTGGCGGCGCCCGAGCACTCGAGCACATAATCCACGCCCTTGCCGCCGTTGAGACGGCGCACGGCTTCGACCGGGTCTTCGCGGGTGACATTGACGACATGGTCGGCGCCGAGCTCCAGCCCCGTCTTGAGGCGATTGTCGCGCGTGCCTGTCAGGATGACGGGCTGGGCGCCCAGTGCCTTGGCGACGCTGACGCCGAGGAGGCCAATAGGACCAGGGCCGACGACGACCACGCTCTCGCCGGCCACCAGGCCGCCGAGTTCGGTGAGGCCGTACATGGCTGTCCCGGCGGTGACGACCAGGGTCGCCTCCTCATCCGACATGTCGTCGGCAATCGCGATCAGCGTGTTGATGTTGTTGACCTGGTACTCGCAGAACCCGCCGTCGGTGGTGAAGCCGTTGGCGCGATGGCCCTTGTTGGCGTCGCCGTAGTTCAGCCCGTAGTTGTGGCAGGAGGTATACATGCCCTCGCGGCAGCGCTTGCATTGACCGCAGCCCGCGTGGATCTCGACGGTCACCCGCTGACCTATCCGGTACTCGTCGACACCCGGACCGAGCGCCGCCACCGTGCCCATGTACTCATGGCCGGGAGTGAAGTTCCTGTTGAACGGCAAGCCGCCTTGAATCATGGCCGGCGGACCATGCGCGATCACATCGAGATCGGTGGCGCAGATGGCTACCGCATCGATGCGCACTAGAACCTCGGCTTTGCCCGGGACGGGCACCGGCTTTTCCCGCAGAATTAACTCGCCCGGGCCGCCCAGCACCCAGGCTCGCATGGTGGCGGGGACGGGAAGGTCCTTGCTCGTCTTCGTGCTGGCGGGCGCAGGCATAGATTATTCTCTCATGACATCTGTGGCGGCAGGTAAGACCCCCGCTCGTTGGGCGTCAACGGTTTTTGCAAGGGCGAACGCCGATTTCGCATGCCGAAAAATTGGGCCCGGCCCAGCGGCACAAGTCCTACGCCAAAGGCGCCCCCCTCCGTCTGGCCTCCGCCTCGGGCTCGACGTGGATGAGGACCTGGGCGCCATGCACGGCTGCCGTGAGAGCGGCCTCGATCCGGTCGCAGATCGCGTGCGAGGTCGCGACCGTCATGTCGCCCGGCACCACCAGGTGAAACTCTATAAAGGTGACCCGCCCCGCCGTGCGCGTCTTGACGTCGTGGGCCTCGATGGCGCCGGCGGCGTTGGATGCGATCACCGCGCTAATCTGCCGCCCGACCTCGGAAGTGACGGCCTCGTCCATAAGCCCGCCGACCGACTCGCGCACCAGCCGCCAGCCGGCCCACAGGATGTAGACGGCGACCGCGGCGGCGAGCGCCGGATCGAGGAGTTGCTGGCCGGTGACGGTGGCAAGCCCGAGGCCGATGAGCACCCCCACCGATGTCGCCACGTCCGTCAAGAGATGCCTGCCATCGGCGACGAGCGCAGGCGAGCGCTGCTTGCGCCCCCAGCCAATCAGGAACATGCACCATCCGGCGTTGACGGCGGTGGCCAGCGCGTTGAGCCCCATGCCCGCCGTGAGATCGCTCAGGGTGCGCGGCCTGAGGTAGGCGTCGTAAGCCTCGCGCAGGATCAACAGCGCCGCCACAACGATCAGCACGCCTTCGATGACGGCGGAGAGATATTCGGCCTTGTGGTGCCCGAACTGGTGGCGCCGGTCGGCCGGCTGGAGCGCCAGGTGGACGGCGTAGAGCACAACGAGCGCGGTGACGAGGTTGACAATGCTCTCGAGCGCGTCCGAGTAGAGCGCGGCGCTGCCGGTCCGCCAGTAGGCGGCAAACTTGAGGCCCGCGGCAACCGCAGCCACCAGAATCGATCCGACGGCGGCGAGCCTGAGCTTGGCGGCGGGTTGGAGCGAGGGTCCTCTCATCGGCACCCGATCGAAGCAAATCGCGCCCAGCACATGGCATGAACGGGTGATCAATGCCAGGGCGCCGGGTTAGGCGCGCGCAGTCGGCGCGAAGCGGTGCCAGCGGCCATTGGGCACGCAGCTACAGCTTTTCCACATGCCGGGCTACCCGCGCGCTGGCGAATCTGAGCAAGCTCCTGCAACCGTCCGGCTTGGCCCCGTCAGTGCTCCCGCGTCCGGCCTGCCGTCTCGCGCGAGGAGACCTGAGAATGGCCAACTTCCCCACGCACGTCGCTGTCGGCACCGTCGTGAGCGGCGCGCTGGCCACCGTCACATTGGCGGCCGACATGGTGGCGCCGGAGAACATCGTCGCCGTCACGCTGGCCGGCGTGCTCGGCTCCGTGCTGCCCGACATCGATCTCGAGGATTCGCGCCCGGGCCGGGCGATGTTTTGGGGCCTCGCCATCTTCTTCTCGTTCGCGGTCCTTTTCGGGCTGGAGCGGAAATATTCCATTGCCGAGATGTTGATCCTCTGGCTCGGCACGCTTTTGTTTGTGCGCTACGCCGCCAAGGAGGTGTTCTTCCGCTTTTCCTACCATCGCGGTGTGTGGCACTCGCTGCTGGCAATGCTGTTCTGCGCATTCGTAACCGCCTGGATTTTCAGCAGGCTGCTTGGACGCCACGACAGCGTGGCATGGCTCGGGGCCGCCTTCATGGCCGCCGGCTATCTCACCCACCTGATCCTCGACGAGATCTACTCGGTCGACGTGATGGATACGCGCATCAAGGCCTCATTCGGCACTGCCCTCAAGCTGTTCGATTACAGGCGGCTAGGCCATTCCGCAGCGATGGCGATCGCGACGGTCCTGATCTTCCTCGTCACGCCTCCATCCGCAGCTTTCTTCGAGAGCGTCAGCTCCCGCACGCTGTGGGCCGGGCTCAACCAGCGCCTGCTGCCGCAGGACAAATGGTTCGGCGGCATGGCCTGGCTCATCGAACGCCCTGCCGGCCCCAAGGCCGATGCCATCCCGGCCGGCGCCAGCCCGATCGCCACCGGCTCGGTGCCATCTCCGGCCTCGAAAGCGCCGAAGCGCGACGCGGCACAGTAGGAAGGCTGCCGCCGATCCCGGGCGCGTTAGCGGCGGCGGTGCAAGGTGAACGTGGGCAGACAGGTCGTTCCGACTATGATTGTGTTGCCACGTCCTGAATCTCCCCGCAATTGAGCGGTGGAGACGGATGTGTTGCCATCCTTGTTGACCACAGACCAGCGAAGCTCCCCCGACGGCGAGACACTTCCGGAGATGCCTGTGACGACTCCGTTGGCGATCCGGATTCGGATAGGTGGCGGATCCCATCTGCAGCCTTGACGACTTTCCCACTTGAGCACCCATACTCCGTCCCAGCGCCGATCGGCGGCGGCCGGTGCCGACACGCACGCCAATAGGACCGCGGACGTCAGGACATTGAGAAGATACTTCATCACCCAGCTCCACCCGTGATCTGATCAGCGGCGGCGCATCGTGAAGGTCCCGCGGCATTGGCCGCCTGGGGCGAAGACGATCAGATCGCCGCTTCCCGACCGTCCTCGCAGTTGACCGCTGAAGAGGACCTGTTGCCGAGCCGATTGGTGCCGGACCCGCTGATCTGTCCCGACGGCGACACGGCCCCAGAGATGCCCACGAGGGCTCCGTTGACGATCTGGATCGGGTAAGGCGGCGGAGTGAACGCAGCCCTGGAGATTGTCCTGCCTGACGATCCATACACCGTCGAAGCGCTGATCGGCATGAAGCGGGGCGGAGACGCACGCAATCAGGATCCCCGATGCCAGGAAGCGACCAAGATGCGACGAAATGAGCTTTAACATCTAACCCCCAAAAAATACTGATTGGACGGCGCAGGATCACGGCCCAGGCGCCATTGGTCAAGACCATAGACGGGAAATCGCGGCCTCGAGCCGCCGGCTGGAGGCGCCGCCTTGCGGGGCGTCCGGCCGACGATACGAAGGTCCAGCCACCTGGTGTCGCCACCTTGACGGAACCGCAGCTTTGCCCTTAGAAGCCAAGGCGTTGTGGGAACAACCAGGGGGAAGTTTTCGCTTTCCGAAAGTCCTCGCAAGCCATTACAAAACCGTAGGCTTTGCGAACCTGCTGGGCCCAACTGCCGACAAGTCGTTGCCAGAATGCACGGCCAATAGGTCGTGGTGCCAAGGGTAGTTAGCGATTGGCCTAGTACTGACAGACTAAGTGAGCATGCAGCGGCGACCCCTGCGATGGGGCGCCCATGCAGACCAAGGGAAGGTTGAAGGGGATGACCGACAATACCATCGGCAAGGGCCAGCGGCCGGCAAGCGGCCATGGTGGCGCGAGCGCGATGCCAGCCTTCCTGGTCGAGTTGGCAAAGAACGCGCCGGCCATGATGTGGACCTTCACGGCCACCACCTTCCTCTCGGCGCTCCTGCTGTTTGCGATCCAGCCGATGTTTGCCAAGATGGTGCTGCCGGTGCTCGGCGGCTCGCCGTCGGTGTGG
>Ga0247727_10004846_pt1 | contig 28029 bp, 20 predicted proteins | sample WisWelCaveWW1625_FD_202498 | JGI IMG/M metagenome (GOLD analysis project Ga0247727, IMG submission 202498) | Biofilm microbial communities from Wishing Well Cave, Virginia, United States - WW16-25 | ecosystem: Environmental > Aquatic > Deep subsurface > Groundwater > Cave microbial mat | place...
AACAAGTGAATCGCAAAATACTGTAAACATTGGCGAGGCTACAGCATCAGATCTTGTTGGGATACAATCAATCACAAACGATGCTCCTGATGCATTTGCACTTGGCATGACAACTATAACATGGACTGCAACTGACGTTTCAGGACTTGTTCAATCTGGCACTCAAATAATTACTGTCGTGGACACAACAGCACCTTTGATTACTCCACCGCAAGATGTTATTACTGAAGCTTACTCTGCAACAGACAACCCAGTTAAGCTTGGCACTGCAACAGCAACCGATATCATAGGAATTGATTCTATTACAAATGATTCTCCGGCAACCTTCCCATTTGGAGAAACCGTAGTAACATGGACAGCAACTGATACTTCAGGTAATACGGTAAGTGGTACTCAAAAGGTAACTATTGTTGATACGACAGCACCAAAGATAATGGCTCCATCTGACGTCACTTTTGAGGCAACTGATCCTGTGAATAATATGATATCAATTGGCACTGCATCTGCAACTGATGTCATAGGAATTGATTCCATTACAAGTGATTCTCCGGCAACCTTCCCGTTTGGTGAAACCGTAGTAACATGGACAGCAGTAGACACTTCAGGAAATTCTGCAACTGACACCCAAACCGTAACTGTAATTGATACTACTGCTCCTCAACTTGTTCTTCCTGCAAATATAGTAATAGATGCAACATCACTTTCGAATCTAGTCAGCATTGGGACTGCAGCAGCAACCGATATCGTAGATTCTATTCCACAAATACAAAACGATGCTCCAGCTACTTTTCCGCTCGGTAATACCATCATAACATGGACTGCAACTGACAAGTTTGGCAATACCATATCACAAAAGCAGACTGTAACGGTTCAGGCATGTGGCAAAGATGTTTCATTGTATAATAGTATAACAGGTGGCCCGACTGATGATACCTTGACTGGAACTAGTCTTGCTGACTTGATATTTGGTTTGGCTGGTGATGATATAATATCAGGTGAGAAAGGAGATGACTGTATCTTGGGTGGAGACGGTGAGGATATAATATTTGGCAACGAGGGCGAGGATTCTATATCTGGGAACAATGGAAATGACATCATAAAGGGTGGGTCTGGAAATGACAATCTGCATGGAAATGAGGGAACGGATATCATAGATGGTGGCGATGACCATGATACTTGTAATTTGGGCGAAGCTGCAAGTGATGATCTTATCATAAAATGTGAAGCAGGACAACTCTAATTACAAGTTGATTTAGATTTTGTCCGATTTTATGACTTTTTAGACATAAAAAATGTCCTAAAGCATCCTTTGTTTCCTAACCAGAGCTGCAATTTCTTTGGCTTTATTTAATTCGCCAAAAAGCATTGGTGATTCAGCATGTCTTTGTAATGTATCAATGGCATAATTTAACATTAATTCAGCCATGATGATTCTGTAATCTTCATGCTCTTTATCTACTGATTTCTTGTAGTCACTAAAAAATATAGTAAACAAAATCTTTGACATACGATCTTCATTAAAAATCTCTGAGATAAACTCTTGCACTTCATTTTCAATTTTCTTCCTAACGCCGTCTTCTTTTTTTAATAATTTAGGGTAATATGATAACGTTGGATCTTTTACAACCTCTTCATATGCACCTTCATGTGGATTGTGTTCTATAGTCCCATATTGGACAATTCTTGAGAAAAGTATTACGCCATCCAAGTACATTTCAATTTTATTTCTGATTTCACTTTTTAATTGAGTTAGAGCATTATACTCGCCTCTAAATCTATCAGGCTCTTGCTCTTTCCAGTCTTTTAATGACCATGTGATTTTTCTTTTGTGATAGTCTTTCACTTTATCATTAAATGAGTCATATTTTTTGCCAAGTCTTTTAGGTTTAGCCATACATAGAGTCATAATTAGACTTTATTATAACTCTTTCCTACCTTAATTTATGAATGAATCGGATCAAACCACACCTAACATTTTGTCATCTATAAAGAAAAAACTAAGAAACCAAGAAATCTATTTGCAGATAGCAACAGGTACTACTAAAGATGATGTATGCAAACAATGCAAGCTAAGCCTCAGACAACTCAATCGTATACTTGCAGAGGCAAATGCTGAAGCTGAACAGTGGTACAAGTCGCTGCCACGGCAAACCATGATTCAGATCTTTCGGTTCAACAGTGAAAAAATTTTCAATGAGATCCAAGTCCTAGAAAAAATTAGAAACTCAGTAAGTGATCCTGTAAAAAAGTTTGAAATGACAAAAAGCGTAATCAATGCCTATGCACAATACAACAAGCTCATATCGGAAGGCCCATCATTGATCAGGCAAAAAGAGATCACAGAAGAAGCAGAAAAAATGGTAGGACAGAAATGACTGTAGAGGAAGCTACAAGAAGACTGGTGCGAGTTTTAAGTAAGATGGAACCTGCCAAATCAAACCTTGGCATACCAGCTCCACGCATTCCAGATGATTTTGTCAAATTCAATGAAATGATAGGTTTCCCAATACATCCAAAAACAAAGAAGCCTACCAAAATCTTCGATTACCAAAATGAGCTTGACAGGATCATAAACGATTACCACAAAGTCTTGCTTAACAAGTCCAGAAAAATTGGTGCGACAGAAACAGCACTACGATCAGTTGCAAAGAAGTGCTTTGGGAGATACACAGGATATGACATCATGTTTGTTGCAGGAAACAGGCAGAGGCAGGCAGACAGGTTACTGACAAGATTTGACAAGCTGCTCTGGAACGGGTTTACCGATCTTAACGGCATCAAGTGGTCATATTCTGACATAATAACAAAAAAGTCAAGCTCAAGTCTGGAATTTTTCAACGGTACCACAATACACACGTTTCCGGCGGTGCCGGAGGCACTGAGGGGATCCGAGAATGTTGCATGCGTATTTCTGGATGAGGCGGCGCACTTCAAGCTGCTAGACGACCGTGTAATCTATGACGCACTGGAACCAAACATTGCAAATACCGAAGGAGACTTCATCTGCATTTCAACCCCTAACGGGCGAAGAGGCTTCTTCTACGACTTATGGTGCGAGGAGAACGAATACTATAAGCTTGCACAGCCGTATACTGTATCTTTAGGCCTGCTTCTCTCAGAATCATATATCGCCAAAAAGAAAAACGATGCGAGAATAGACTTTGAACAGGAGTTTAACTGTCAGTTTACAAGTTCAAGAAACGCCGCATTTCCATCCGGATTCTTTGCAGCTGAAACCTTGGAAGACTATGAGCTGATCAACCTATGACGGAATACTATGCGGGCCAAGATCTGGCAAAAAGGCGGGACTATTCAGCACTGGCCATACTGGAAAGAACCAATGATGATAAACTGAAACTTGTCTTTCTAAAGGAATGGCCACACGTAGATTACAAGGTTGTAATTTCAGATACCAAGAGAATCTACAAACATTTCAGATGGTACAGGTTTGGCTTGGATAGAAGTGGAATCGGAGATTCAATAATTGAGGAATACTACAACGAGTATGCAGAAGGCATACCATTTTCTGCAAAAACAAAAGAGGAGATGATAGAGTACATCATCTTACTAAGGCAGCAAGGCCGTCTGATCTTGCCAAGGCGCGGAGCGGAAGAGCTCATACACCAGCTTGAAGAACAGGAACGAATCTTATCCGATGCGGGAACCGTAAAATTTAGGCCGCCTTCCGGAAGACATGATGATCTTCTCTGGGCTTTTGCTTTGGCTTGTTATGTTGCAAAAGAGGGAATGGAAACACCCGCACCCTTCATAATGGGGCTTGAGTATAATCCAGAACTATCAAATCCAAGAGATGAGATGGTGGACAGAGCTTTGGGAAGATTCGAAGGAAGCGGAATTAGAGTCACTGGTGTTAAGATAAAAATGCCCGGAGAAGATTGGAAAGATTTGCATTAATTCCATATTTTAAAATGTTTTTTCTATAAATTGTATCTTGTTACAAGATCAGCTTTTTATCCGTAAAGACAACTTTTAAGATCCAATTGTCCGCGGGAGTCATCAAGGAATTTAAGTCAGCAATCAAGGTAGCAGGTAGGGCAGTTGAATACTGGGGAAGCCAGTCGATTTCAAGCGATGCATCTGCACTGTTTGAACTTGTTAAGAATTCGCGTGATGCAGATGCAAAGAAAGTGGAAATTCTATTTGAAAATGTAACCACGCCAAGTGGAAGAATCACAGTTAAAGATGATGGAACTGGAATGACAGAGGATGAAATAAAAGAAAAATGGCTTGTGGCAGGAACTGATTTCAAGATAATCAACCCAAAGACAAAAGCGGGCAGGCGAGTGTGGGGGGAGATGGGGATTGGAAGATTCTCGTGCGAAAGACTTGCCAAAAAAACTAAAATGATTTCATACCCTCGGGACAAGAATGAGAAAATTGTAATGGATTTCGATTGGGAGGAATACAAAAAACCCGGCATAACATTTGAAAAGGTCGAGCACCAAGGATTTGTAACAAAAAAAGAGGAGTCTGATCAACACGGGCTTGAACTAATTCTTGACGATCTTAGATCAAAATGGTCCGAACAAAAAATTCAACGAATTAAGAAAGAACTTGGAAGTTATATTCTGCCAAAGGAGCTCAAGGGCCCGGATGATTTTGAAATCGTAATCAAAGCACCCGAATTCCATCTTAAAGAGGAAAAAGTAGAATCCGCAATAACAAAAATTGCACCAATTCAAGTAAGAGCAGAGTTTGATGGAACAAAAACCAAAGTCAAGATATATGATGTTGATGAAGATGCCAAAGGGTGGCGGGAAAGGACCCCCATCACTTACAAAGATGGGGATGAAAAGACATGTGGGCCTATCAAGTTTGGGCTATTTTTCTTCCCCCTTGACAAAAGTGGTGAATCAAAATGGGCATCATATTACAATGATAGACTTCGTGACATGGATGTAAGGGAGGGCTTTCTCAAGAAATATGCCGGAATTTACCTGTATCGAGATGCCGCATGGATGAAACCATATGGCGGGTCCAATGACTGGTTGGGACTAGAAGGCAGGAGGGTCCAAAGAAGATCAAAAGTGGGCAATTCACAGGTTTATGGAATTGTCCATACGAATCAGGAAACAAACCCGCGTATCAGGCCTACCGCACACCGGGAAGTCTTGCAGGACAATGAGGCATTTCATGATCTGAAAAAAGTTCTGATTGATGTCATAACAGAACTTGAGAGTTACCGTGACGAAAAAAAGGCAGCCGTAGTAAAGACAACAGTACAACCTGACGTGATGGCAGAAAATAACATATCTCTGCTCACAAAATTGTGCAAGAGCAAAGACGAGCTTACAAAAACAGACATTGGGAAAATCCTTCAATATGCAACTGCGACGGGAAAATTTATTCAGGAATTCGTCCAAGATGAGGAAGAAAAGATAAAGGACATTGGAGAACTTCGCCAGCATGAACTGAGCGTTCTAACGGTGGGCTTGGTTGCATCTTATGTTGCACATCAGATTACGGAACCACTTGACAAAAACATCGCGATTTTAAATGACGCACAGAAAATGATGGACTCACTTGATTTCTCAAAACCAATGTCTGAGGAAACCGTAAACCAAGGACGAGAATGGCTGGAAGAATCACAAAGAAACACGCAAAAAATAACGCATTTCATGGCATGGGTTGACGAATTTTCCCACCATATTTCAAAATCAGTAAGCAGTGGCGGCAAAACAAAACAGGTAAAACTTCAAGAATTATGGGATTTTGTAGTTGGCGGTTTGAAAAATACAATGGATTTGTTGGAAATCAAGCCATATTATTATGAACAACCAGAGAACCTCAAAATAAGAATCAGCGCAATTGATTTGGAATCCGTTATCTCTAATTTGATGATAAATTCTATCGATGCGCTGCAGCAAAGAACTGAAGGAAGCCGAGTCGTACGATTTGACGCCGCATACAAGGAAGAAGGCCTTGTAATAAAATTCAGTGATAATGGACCGGGGATCAACCTGAAAAATCCGGAGGAAGTTTTCGTACCATTCGTAACCACCCACAGAACTGGTGATGAAATTACACATGGTCATGGCTTGGGACTTCCAGTGGTAAAAGAAATTCTCAGGAGATATAACGGAACTATTGAAGTATCACCAACATCGCACTTCAAACCCGGTGCTACATTTCTAATCAAATTTCCCAGTTCAACTGTAAAACGTGTGGTATAAAATGGACATAAGGACAGAACTAACTTCGGAATTAAAGAAATACCTGATGGGCCCATACTCGGATTCGGAAGTTCTTCGTGATTGGCCAGAAGAACTGTACATTTCTGGCTTGCTCTTTCCCAAAGATGTCGGCTTGGAAGCAGAAGACTTGGAGACACTCGACGCAGGCAGCCCGTCGGAAGATGAACCAAGCGAGGAGAATTCTCGCATAGAAGGACTGATGTTGCAAAATTCAATAGGAATAAGGTGCAATCTCCATCCGGAAATACGGGAGGTCAGTGCCAACATATCATATGCACGGTATAATTACGAATCGTCGGGTTGGAACAGATTACAAATTTCAAAAAAATTCACAATAAACCTCGATGATACAACATTGAAAAAGGAAATCTTGGATAAAAATGGAGAATTCGAGTCCAAAGTTTCTTGGAAAATCGACATGGACAAGAATGTGCCCCCGCGTTACAGAGTTCTATCGGTCTTTCTCTCAAATGACATGCTATTGCCTGAAGAAGAGGAAAAAGAAAATGATGAAAAACTGAGCTTTAAACAAAAAAAGATTTTGAAAAACAGCAGGATTATTTTCCAGCCATCAATAAGAATCGAAGGCACGATTGATTCGGTAACATTCTTGGGGACAAATGTCCATGTAAAACATCCTGCAATTACAGAAGAGGAGCAGATGCTTGATCTATTGTTCAGGGAAAAAATAGTTTACGCTCAGGGATACAGTTGTGCAGCTGACTGGGACAAGGAGCATTCAACTCCTAGATTTGTCAGAACAGAAATCTTGCCTGAATATGAATCCAAGAATATTCTTGTGAGCTCAAAAGACGATAGTGAAAAACCAGAAGAGATCGAGATAAGAAAGATTGCGTTTGCAAAGAGTTTTGAAGAAATAGAAAAAATTGTTTTGCCAATAATTGAAAAATATTCCAAGTGGATAGAACATTTGGACTCGAAAATAGGAGAACTGTCAAAAAATCCTAATTATTCTGAACTTTCTGGCATTGCCAAAGAGAACAAGAAAAAATGTTCAGAAGCCTTGGGAAGGATAAAGGACGGCCTTTCGATGCTAAAAGACAACTCAAAGCCGGAGATTCTTGATGCTTTCATACTTGCTAACAGGGCAATGCTTTACCAGCGCGTCCACTATGATTTTGCAATAAAAAGATCAAAAGGAAAGAAAGACCTTCCGAGAAGGCCCGATGTTACAGAAGAAAACAAAAATTTCTGGCGCCCGTTTCAGATTGCATTTTTGCTCATGAATCTAAGAGGTATTGCTGACAAGAAAAGTGATGACAGAGAAATAGTTGAATTATTGTGGTTCCCGACAGGCGGTGGAAAAACCGAGGCTTATTTGGCCCTGTCGGCATTTGCAATGGTTCTCAGAAGGCTAAGAGGTAGTGAAGAAAACGACGGTCTTGGCGTTTCAGTGATGATGAGGTATACACTGAGACTGTTAACATTACAGCAGTTTGAAAGAGCGTCGACACTCATATGTGCACTTGAAGTTTTCAGAAGAAAAGATCCGGGCAAACTGGGCAAGGAACCTTTTCTTATTGGATTGTGGGTTGGATGGACTCTTACACCAAACAGTTCAACTTCTTCCAAAGAGGCGCTAGACAGACTGACAAGGGGTGAGACTCCTGACACCGGATCACCTGTTCAGCTGATTTTTTGTCCGTGGTGTGGAAAAGATATGTCTTACAGAAATTATTTTGTTGATGAGAAAAGAACTGAATGGACCATAGTCCATTGCGATGATCCAGCATGTGATTTTTATCACAGGGAAAAAAGCGACACAACACACGCACTTCCAATTCTAACAGTTGATTTTGACATATACCGAAGATGTCCTTCCATGCTAGTTTCCACGGTAGACAAATTTGCCCGACTTCCGTGGAAGCCGGAAATCTCATCCATCTTCGGACGAGTTGAAAGGAAATGCCCCAGATGTGGTTTTCTCAGCATGTCGTCGAAACATGCTTCATCTTATCACAATGAAAGGGGGAAAAAAATTATTGTGCAACCTTGTGACACACTAGATAGTCCTGATCTGATTATTCAGGACGAACTTCACTTGATAACAGGTCCTATTGGTACCATGGTAGGCCTATATGAAACGGCAGTTGAATTTCTAAGCTCAAGGACCAGTGAAGGAAAAATCATCAAACCAAAGATAGTTGTTTCCACCGCAACAATTAACGGAGTTGAAAGACAAATAAGAAAACTGTTCAACAGGAAAAATTTAAGAACTTTTCCTCCGCCTGGTACGGAATATGGTGACACATTTTTCTGGTGGGAAGAAAAATCGGGTGGACGAAAATTTCTGGGAGTTTCATACTCACACCGATCTATGAAATTTGCACTTGCAAAAGTATACGCGTCACTCCTTCAACGGGTAAACGAAATAACATCGACCATCACAAACAAGAATGACATTGATCCGTACTGGACACTTGTTGGATACTTTAACAGTACTAGGGAGCTTGGAGGTGCAATCCGTCTGGTTCAAGATGATGTGAAGAGCAACATTGCAAAAATCGTCGGGTCCATTGCTTCTCATAATGGAATGACTGAAAGGGATTTGGAATTTCCGGAGGAACTTAGTGGCAGGATAAAAGGCGAGGACATAAGAAAAATAAGAAAAAATCTTGAGATTCTTTTTACTTCTCCTGATTCCATCGACGTCCTTCTTGCTACCAACATGATTTCCGTTGGAATCGATGTTGAAAGACTTGGCTTAATGGTTGTCAACGGACAGACAAAAAATTCCTCGGAATACATTCAAGCTACTGGAAGAATAGGAAGAAGGGAATCCATACCGGGCATGATTTTTGTAGTTTACAACCCATACAAACCCAGAGACCTTTCACACTACGAAGACTTTGTCGGGCATCACATGGTTCTCCAAAAATCGGTTGAACCGGTAGGCCTTACGCCCTTTTCGGACAGGGCAATGGAGCGTGCACTTCATGCAGTCTTTATCGGAATCATAAGGCTTACCATCAACCATCTTTCAGCCAATGCGGATGCTAACAACTTTACATTGGACAATCATGAAGTAGTGGGTATACAGAATGCAATTCTTGAAAGATACTTGTCGGTTCAAGATGTTGACGAGTCTGACAAAGATTTTCTTGCAGCAAAGAAAATGTTACAACAATTTCAAGACAACTGGTATCAGTTCATTCAAGAATGTTCCAGACAAAGGCAGGATGTTTACTATTTGGATGATAGTGAGTATGATCAATTTGGAACGGTTGCAAAAAAACAAAGAGTGCTAATGGCGGATTTTGCGTCGTATACCACCGACAGTTTTAACAAGTTTCCAAAATCTGTTCCCGGTTCCTTGCGTGATGTAGAAACGGAGGCCAATATGTTCTATGTGTGATCTTATATGAGCACAATATTTGGAGAAGGCTGGAAGTTAAGACCTAGCCAGTTGATTGGCACTTTTGGACCTGGGTCAATTTATGATAATCTGAAAGACTCTATATTGATTCTAGGTACAGACAGCTGGAGGGAACAAAACTGCAAGAGACTGCAGGAAGAATCACTTCTTCTATATCTGAAAAACAGCGGTAACAGAATGTATTCACGTCTTTCAAAGTTCCTTGTACCTGTTTCAAAGGGCAAGCATGATCAGCACATACCTATCAAGACATTTCCGCGATGGGGAGTATGTTCTGTTTGTCACATACTTCAATTGCGAGACAGGTCTGTGGGAGAAGACGGAATAAAATGTAAATCAAACGAATGTCCAGGAAGGACTGGCAGAGGTACAAGAAAAGCTCCGGAAACAATTCCGGTTAGATTTATCATGGCCTGCATAAACGGCCATCTCGATGACTTCCCTTGGTACAGGTGGGTCCATCGTGGGAGGATTACAAATTGTAATGAGCAAAGTGCGAGAATGTACCTCTTAGAGGATCCTAGCATATCATCACTGGAATCAAAAACCGTGGAGTGTAGAAATTGCGACAGAAGGGAAAACATGGCCACAGCACTTGCACCAAAGGGAATGCGATACGTCCTTCCAGAGGGATGTCATGGAAAGAGACCTTGGCTGACAACTGATGACAGCCAGCAATGTTTGCATAATGGCGAAGTGATATTTCCACAAGGACTCTATAAAGGAAGTACAAATGTCTACTTTCCAAGCACTGTAAGATCCATTACAGTGCCTCCCCTTACTGGCGAACTCGCTGAAAAAGTATTGGCAAAGATCGAGGGGACTGATCTTCTAACCATGTCAGTGGAAGACCTTCGAAAGTTCATTCCGCATTTTTTTACGGGAGAGGATCCACAAGTCGTCTTGGAACTCATTCGTGCAATAAAGGAGAAGAGGAGCAGTAAAGAACAGCCAGACATCCGGGCTCAGGAATATAACGAATTGAATTTGAGAAGATATCCATCCCGCGGTGTAGACGTGGATGATTTCAAAACAGAACCCATAGAACTGCCCGAAAACTTCTCTGAATATTTAGACAATCTGGTTCTCGTAAGAAAGCTTAGGGAAGTAGTGGCAATTACAGGCTTCTACAGGATTATGCCTCCGGGCTCTGAGGAGGATGACAACAGGTTTCCCTCGCCAATTACCAACTATCCAAACCAACTGCCGGAATGGCTTCCTGCAGTAGAAAACAGGGGGGAGGGAATATTCTTTACAATAAAAGAGTCAAAAATGAAAGAATGGGAAAAACAGGATGATGTAAGAAAGAGATTTCAACAGGTGCTCAAAAAAAGAAAAGTGTCTTCTCTAATCCAAGAAAAATTTGAAATATCTCCCAGATATCTTCTACTTCACTCTCTTTCACATCTGTTGATAAAAGAAATAGGAAACTTTGCAGGATACTCTACATCTTCAATGAGGGAAAGAATTTACTCAAGAGACGGAATGGCAGGAATTTTGATTTATACGTCATCACCAAGCAGCGACGGAAGCTTGGGAGGACTCGTGGAGCAAGGAAAAAAGCCGCAATTTAATCTGATGATGCAAAAAGCTCTTCGCAAATCAAAGATATGTTCGATGGATCCATTATGTGCCTTTAGCAAGCCGGGGATAGGAAACAGGAGAAACGGTTCTGCATGTCATGCCTGCCTTTTTCTTCCAGAAACATCATGCGAATGCATGAATGACTTGCTTGACAGATCTTTTGTACAACAAACACTGTCTACTAGGATTGGTTTCTTTGGATGAGAAGATTACAAACAAAGAACGAAGAGAAATTGTTGGAAATCTGATAACTGTTTTGGATCTTGTTCCAGAAAAAATACTGAATGAAATCAGGGAACGCTTGGAATCTGGAGAAGAAATGACTCCAATCAGCCTAAAGAAAATCGCGGGACTTTCTGACCAGAAACTTGAGAGCATGACGTTATTGCTAGACAACAAGAAGGTTTCGCGTGAAACATTACTTCTTTCATTGGATGTTGCAATGACAATTCTGAAACGTACTGAAAAAGAAAGGGAATCAATAGATCTTTCTTGGACTGGACCCATACAATTTTCCGTAGAGGGACGTAGTACTCAATCACTTGTTGAAGAAATGATAAAAAATGCAAAAAAATCAATTGTCATTACAGGGTATTCGATAACTGAGGAAACCGGCATTCTTGAACTACTTGAAAGTGCGATGAAACGTGGAGTTGAAGTAACAATGATTGTGCATATGGACGACGAGAACAAGAATATCAGGATTCTTTCCAAAATGTGGCCCTCCCCACCAAGGCCTACCATATATTCGCGTGAAAGAGGCAAGGATGACGTATACTTCAAAATTCACGCAAAAATGATTGTGGTGGATTCTGCTGATCTTCTGGTAACATCTGCAAATCTTACTTATCATGGAATGAGCAACAACTTCGAAGTGGGGGTCAGAATAAGGGGAAACACAGCAAGAAAGGCACACATGCTGGTTGATGAGCTTGTCAAAAGCAAATACCTAGAGGAAAAAACTTGGTGAAATCTACATATCTGCTAAGCGATGAGGAAAGGACAAAATCTACAAACGCTCTTCTAACATGGCTCGACATACCAAATGATCCCACTATTGCACAGAAACTGCGTGACATACTGAACCAAAGTTTTCCAGGCTGTGAACCAACATATGTTTCCCTCAAACTGAATGATGTAAACGCAAATGCAGAACTAGATGACGACCGCATTCCAAGGTTTGTAGTTGACATACTCGGAGTAGAACTTCTTGAAGGAATACATGGAAAAAAACTACGCGGCATGATGCTCGACAAAATTTTTCAAAAAAACCCCAACATTATTCGTCGATTGCATATGAAAAAAATCAACGCAGAGGATTGGGATGACGAGGAAGCCAGTAATATTTTGAATGAATTAAAGAGCAAGAGCTGGATTCCGGGGGGAGGATGGGCTAGACATTTTGTCAGTACACTAGGGTTTCCACTAAAACTTGCAGGAATATCTTCCGAAAAATTGCCAGAGGCAAAGGAAGAGGTTCAGAGAAGGATTGATCTTAAGGATCTAAAACCATTTCAACAAAATCTATCGAACCAGCTTTTGCAAACCATGTTAAACAGAAATGGACTTGAAAATAGGGCAATTTTGCAATTGCCAACAGGCTCAGGAAAGACAAGAACAGCAGCAGAGGCAGTGATAGAATTGTGGAAACAAAGGACAGAAAACACTAGGTGGATTCTCTGGATTGCACAGACAGAAGAACTTTGTGAACAGGCATTCCAGTGCTATAGACAGATTTGGGAGGAAAAGGGAGATGAGGGAACCACGCTCAATATGTACAGGGTGTGGGGGGGAAGAAGTCTGCCGGACCCCACGGAGGAGGGAATAATAATTTCCGGAATAGACCAGCTAGCTGAATTCATCCTAGACGAAGATGACAATGATAAGGATGCATACAGGGAAGATGAGCTCTCTAGACTTCAAAATGGGCTTGGAATTGTGCTGATAGACGAAGCACATCATGCTTATGCAAGTTCTTACAACAAGGTACTAAGATCACTTGGAATGACAAGATATCCGAAAGATTTGGAGCAACCTGCTCTGATTGGACTTACTGCCACACCGTTTAGAACATCTGAAGAAGAAACAAAATCACTACTCAAGAAATTTGGCGGAAAAATTCTGTGGCCAAATCCAAAATTTGAGCCAAATGAAGGATTTGATGACAGCTGGAGAGACTGGGATTTTATCAAGGACCTGCTTAGGAAACAGAAAATACTTTCCAAGCCCATTTATCATTATTTGAAAACAGACTCAGTTTTTGAAATGGACCAGAAAGAAACAGAAGATCTAAGAATAAAAAAACTCTTGGGAGACAAACTGATGGAACGAATAGGCAACGATAAAAAAAGAAACATAGAGGTCTATCGTGAAATCAAGAAGTGGGTTGACAAGGGTAGGACGGTACTTTTCTTTGGTGCAAATGTGAACCAAGCAATCCTGATGTCAAAATTTCTAAATGAGAATAAAATTAAGAGTGCTGTAATTACAAGCGATACGAGATATGGAACTCGCCAAAATTATGTCAAGATGTTCAAAGACGGACAGATCCAAGTTCTTTGCAATTATCAAGTTCTTACGACCGGTTTTGATGCACCAAAAATTGATACGATAATAATTGCGAGACCAACGGGAAGTCGTAACCTGTATGAGCAGATGATTGGAAGAGGACTACGAGGTCCAGAATTTGGCGGCACGGAAGAGTGTGACATAGTTACAGTCTTGGATAATATACTGACCCACGAGAGGAAGAGGATAAAACTCGGTCACGAGGAGTACGAAGAAACTGAAAAGGAGGAAATCATCCCAGAAGAAAAAGAGAAGATAATAGAAGCACAAAAAATGTACCAGCAAGAAGAATATGGCCGTCTGCCAGAGCCAAAAATTCCAGTTTCAGATGCAATATTTACCGAGGAGGAATTGTACGAAAGATTCAGGGTTCAAACTTCTGGAGGTATCAGGTTTACCAAAAAACATGACACAGTACTTCTAATCGATGCTGATTCAAGCCATTACAATGACCACGTAGACGAAAAAAGAGGAGTCATAATATACGTTGGAACGGGGGAAGGAGATCAAACATTTGACAGGGGAGTAGGTATGTTTAACACCAAGATACGAGACTCTCAAAATTCCACACTGCTTTACTTCCACAAACCAGAAAGGAACAAAATCATCTTCAGGTTCCCAGTACGATACATTTCACATGATTTTGCCAACGAACCTGACGCAACCGGAAAAATAAGGCGGGTGATAAAGTTCAAGCTGGAAATCATCCGCGCTAAATGTCCTGTCTGCAAAAAAATTGCAAGTACTGAAACACAAGTAGATGAATTGTTTGGTTTCAGAGAGATCAATGGGACTGAAAGGGTACAGTCATGGTGCAAGGACTGCAGATGATACATTCAACAGGTATAAAAAACGCAAACGTGTTTTCAATGGTGAAATAACGCATGACAAAATTTTCATTCATAGATCTTTTCGGGGTACCTGGAGGAATGAGCTTGGGATTCAAGCTGGCTGGCATGAAACCTGTAGGCGCATTGGATATCTTTGATTCAGGAATAGAAACATACAGGAAAAACTTTCCAGAAGTTCCGGAAGAAAACATTGTTTGTGCAGATGCCAGCAAGAACAACATAGTGCAAGAGTTTCAGAAAGCAACCTCACTAAAACGGGGTTGTGTTGATGTCATTATTGGAGGTCCACCCTGCCAGGGATTTAGTACGGTAGGACGTATAAAAATTGCATCGCTTGTCAAAAACGGGCAGAGAAATGGAAGAAGTTCCGATGCATGCTTCATTGATGATAAAAGAAACCACCTTTACAAATCATTCATCAAATTTGTTGGCTGGTTCAAACCCAAAGCTGTCATCATGGAAAATGTTCCCGGGATGACGAGCTACAAGAACGGAATGGTAGTAGAACAAATCAAAAAGGATTTTACAAAAATAGGATATCCTAACGTGGTAGCGAAGATTCTAAACGCTGTTGATTATGGCGTCCCGCAGTATAGGAAAAGAATCTTTTTCATTGCAACTAGAAAAAATATTCCTATATCATGGCCAGAAAAGACACATTTTCCAAGGACAGATTTGCATAAAGTCTCGTTCAACAAAGATACCAAGTATTATGTGACTGTCTCGGACGCGATAGGTGATCTGCCACGCCTTACACTTCCACAAAAAAATTCCAAGATTGCTGATTCTGTTAGAAAATACAGAAGAAAACCAAACTGTAAATTTCAAAAGTGGACAAGAGGCGATGTGAAAATGTCACACAACAACATTACAAGATGGCACAGGAAAAAAGACATTGAAGTTTTTTCAAACATGCATCCAGGAAGCAGATGGTCAGAGCTTTCTCTACGCGATAGAAAAAAAATAGGCTATAGCGATGAATCTTTTGATGACAAGTGGAAACGACTACCATTGAACGAGCCATCATGGACAGTTGTATCGCACATTCACAAGGATGGATACATGTACATACATCCAACGCAAAACAGGACAATTTCCGTAAGAGAAGCTGCCCGTCTTCAGAGCTTTCCAGATTCCTTCGTTTTTCATGGCTCGCGTTCTGCACAATTCAAACAGATCGGCAACGCAGTTCCACCATTACTTGCCATGGAAATTGCAAAACATGTAAAAAAAATGCTTAGTAATAAAATCTGACATGGCAGACGTGTTTACATCTGAAAAGAGAAGCTGGATAATGTCAAGAATCAGGGGAAAGAATACAAAAATTGAGAAAAAGATGAAAAAAATCCTTAAGCAAAACAACATAAAATTTGTACAACACCCAAAAATTTTTGGAAATCCTGACTTCATAATAGGTACAAGAACACTGCTTTTTTGTGATGGAGATTTTTGGCACGGTCATAACTATCAAAACAAGAAAAAACCAACAAAAAAATTCTGGAGGGACAAAATTGAAGGTAATATGAAACGTGATAGGCGTGTTTCACGAAAACTGAGGAATGACAATTATTCAGTCATCAGACTTTGGGAACATGACATTGAAAAAAGACCAAATATGTGCATACGACGCATCATCAAATTCATTAAATGATCTTTATCATTCGTCATTCAACAATATTTTTTACTAAGACCGGTCATTCTATTTTCGCGGTATGTATTGAGCTTGAATTGGCAGTACGGCATTCATACATTCTTTTAATTGTGTATGTTGTTTGGTAAACATGAAACCCAACAACCTTCCAACTTTTGAGGAATTATTGTTACCACTGTTGGAGTACGCAGAAGATGGTCATGACGTTACGTTAAATGACGCAGAAGAATTCTTGGCAAAAAAATTTGGACTTACTGAAGAAGAAAGGAACAGAAAAAAACCTAGTGGCAGACAAGCAATATTCATAGACAGAATATTTTGGGCTCGCTTATACCTAAAAAGAGCTGGCTTGATTTCCTATACGGAAAAAGAGGCCCATTATAAAATAACTGATGAAGGAAAAAAATTCCTAAAAGAAGAACAACCAACAACACTAAATACAAAAATTTTAATGAAATCTTTTCCCTCATTCAAACAATGGCAAGATGAAATAAAATATTCGAAGAAAATAACGCGTAAAGGAAAGAAAACAAAAATCCCCCCGGAATATCTCGGAATAGTGATATTAATTGATGCTCTTGGTACAAAAGGAATAGTGAAAAAAATAGATCCTAATGTGGTAAGAGAAGAATGGAGAAATTTTACCAAACATATGAACGAAAAAGCAACTCAGGAATTTAAGGGACTTGGCAATTTCTCGTTTGATACATTTTCCGATACTATTCTTATTACGGTTGGCATAAAGGAAAAAGAATATCCATTATACAAAATTTCTGGATTTTTGAGACCTTTCATTATAGAAAGCATGAAGATTAGAAGGCCTATAAGAGGCTGTATTTCAGTAGGTCAAATTATTAAGGATGACACGATTATCTTAGGCGATGCAATTGATGAAGCTGTGGATTATAATCTTCTTCTTCCTCAATGGGTAGGTATTTCCGCTTGTCCTTCAGCCCACATTGAAATAGAAAAATTACACCAGAGAAACCAAGAACTGACCAAAACCTACTTCCAAAAATACGATATACCGCTAAAGATGTCGGTTGAACAAGGGGCGTGGGCAATAAATTGGCCCCGTCTGGAAGAAAAAGGAATTGAAATACGAAAGATTCTAGAAGCTGGAAATTTGAAAACCAAAGCAGACATTGGCAATGCCTTGAAATGGAGAAATACTATAAATTTTTTTGAACATGTTATTGGAAGAAACTGACGATTCTTGATGTCGCGTTTATTAAAATCAGCAGCTGAGTTTTGGCTAGTTACTAGATTCACCTTTCCAATTCATACCAGGCACGAACATCAGGTACCAGGTACGCCTACCAGGCACGAACATCAGGTACCAGGTACGCCTACCAGGCACGAACATCAGGTACCAGGTACGCCTACCAGGCACGAACATCAGGTACCAGGTACGCCTACCTGGGACAAACAAGCCGCTTCTAATGTAAAGAACAGATGATAGATGTTCACATAAAGTTAGTTCATAATTTTGAAAATCAGAGGCTGTATTTCTTGCCCTCTTGAATCAAAACCATGCTTTTTGAAGTTTTTTTGTAGGAATCTGGGTGTACGGTGTGAACTGGATAAAGCGTCTTGGCGTTAATTTCAGATACTGCCCCAAGCAGATCTTTTCCCCCTGCATGACCAGAACAATGGCTTTGAAACTTGGCCATTTCAAAATGTTCAAGCCAAGCATCTATCCGTTCTTGAGACATTTCCTGCTCCTCATTGTATGGTTCACTGGCAGAGTGAATATATCTGGCACCTGATCTTGGTTTCATGTCAATCAGCGCCGTAAAACTGTAAAAGCCTACGGCGCAAAGCACCTTGTTCTCCCTTGCCGCTATTTGTTCTGCAGTCCAAGCATTGTGAAGATCCAAAAATTGACTGTCATTTCCCTTGTAATCCGAATCAGAATATGTCCCGGAACCACGTTTTGGAAGATAGATTATGATGTCTTCGTCATCTATATTTGGAACGTCAAGATGCTTGTCCTGTGACAGATATTTTAGAAAATACGCATCATTGAGTTTCACAACGAATTTTCGATCGTTTTCTTTTGCAATTTTGTAAAACGTTCTCAGTCTGTCGACATCTTTGAAATTAAAATCTGCAAATACCAGTCTGTCAGTTTCTGAAACAATTTTGCCTGATTCTTTGTAAACTAATTCCTCACTTTCTTCCCTCTCTTTTTCATTTATTCTGGTTCCTTCCGCAACTAGTGCAACTGGTTTTACCTCTTTTGCTTTTTCAATAAAGTCACGAGTCATCTGAGATTTTGTTCCATGTAATCTGATGTCTCCGGTATACGCAACCGGTCCTTCAGATGTGTATATGATGAACCCATATGCGCCTGGGACTGAGTGATCAACATGTATTGGTTCAATCTCCAAGGAACCAATTTTGAATTTATCCCCTGTTGTAAAAGTTTCAATTTTGCGATCTATTGGCTTGTCCTTTGTGCTGTAGGGTCTTGGTTTGTAATTTAGAATTTCTCTTTCAATTGTTCTTGAAGATCTTTCCTCTAGTGCCCTCAAAATGAGATGACAGGCCTTGCCCATGTAAACTGGAATGTCTTCATGCAAAAACGAGATGTAATCAGCATGATCAGAGTGTGCATGGGAGAGCAGGACTGCATCAATGTCAGGTTTTTCGATTTTACGGCCTGCCAGTTTCATCAAATCATCACGATATGCTCCCGGAATGTCGGGAACTAGGCCCATCGTGATAAAGTCAACTATTCCGTTTGAAGTTCTTGGATTGATGTATTCTTCAAAAAATCTGGCCCTTCTACTGAAGCTCTTTCCAAAATCAAGAAAGACCTTGGTGTCCTTGTCCTCCAAGAGTATTTTGTTTCCGCCGATTTCACCTACTCCGCCATAAAAAGTAAGGCTGGTCATAATTTCTCCAGCAAGCAGTGTCTTAAAGGCAGATCCTTTTTCTATTCGTTTAGGTAGAGAAGATTTACATGAATTTTGAAGAGCTGGAGACATTTCTTAAGGAAATTACAATGTATGAAAACTATCAGCCTGTGATTATCAGAACACTCCTTCAATCTCTTGGTTATAGAACCACTCGGGACAATATTATAGAAAAACTAAGGGAGGAAAACAATGATGAAAATAGAAATTATTCACAGATCCTGTGGGACGTAACAAATGAGGTGTTGAACAAACCAGAAAGAAAAATTGTAGAATGGAACAAGCAAACCAACGAATACTCTCTTAACACTCCGGCAAGTTTGAGTGACGAAGAGGAGAAAACACTGATTGATTTGTGTAATTACAATATCAAAAGGATACGTTCAGAAAAATCTGGGGGGAAAATGCAATTTAACTGTTGGATATGGTCTGTTACACCTGAAAACTGGGAGATTGTAAAAAGCAAAAGAATCTGGGCAAGCAGAATTCCTGAAAACATTAGAACAAGAGTCCGCCCAATGGATAAAGTAATTTTCTATGTGCAAGGAACAGGGCAGTTTCAAGGAATCTATGAATTTAATGGAGAATGGTATGATGCAAAAGAGCCGATCTGGACAGATGAAACAGATTCGGTGATCTACCCGTCGCAGATTAAACTAAAGCCTATCAAACTGGGTCATCTCAATGTATATGATATCGCTCCTGAACTGAAAATTTTTTCAAACCCTGAAGATAAGAGAATGATAAATTTGGTATTGAAAGGCGGTGCAGGATATCCATCAAACAACGGAAAACCCATATCGTCTGAAGATTATTTAACAATCCTTGGTTCAATGACAACCGAATCTGGTGGCGAAATATCTGTAGATTTGTCAGATCTGATCCGGAAATTTGACGGAGACAGGAAATATTTCAAGCCGGATAGGGTTTCAGAAGAAGAAAGAGAGTATATTCGAAGAAAATTTGTTGAAGATTATCCACTATCACGAATTTCATCACTGAGTCCTGAAGATTACGTCATGTGGATAAGAGATTCTGAAACAGGAAAATACGAAAATACCTTTTGCTACCGTTTGGAAAAGGAGATTCCAGGCTACGGTGGGATACGAACAGGAACCCCTTACAAATATGGAGTTTACTGGAAAAACGATGCCAATGGCTATGAATTTAGAAGAGAAAAATTTCAAACATTGGAACAAGCTTTCACTGCTGTCAAAAATGAAGTAATTGATCTCTTGAAGATTGGACACAGTTTTACTATAGACAAAAGGTGGAAAACCTTATCGGAATATTTTGAAAGATATGATGTTCTTTCTAGTCTGGTTAGATCAAGAATACTTGTCATCTATTATCCTGAACACTTTGTTGGAATTCACAGCGTGGAGAAGATTGATGAAATTCTGGAAATTTTTGGGCAAACCCCAAATGCTTCCAAAGAATGGGCTGTTAAACAATCAGAAATTTTACAATTAAAAAACAGTCATCCTGTAATGAAAAACTGGAACAATGAGGACTTCAGGGAATTTGTGTGGAACGTGTGGAAAAGAAACAAGGAGGGTCACGAGGATGATCAAGAAGAAGAACCCGTGCAGACTTTGAATGATTTGCCATTGCCGGTTCCAACAAATCAAGAATTGAAGGAAGGTTATGTCAAAATTAGTGACTTGCTTCTTATACCTGAAGAAAAAGTCACCGAGATTGTAACTGCGCTGGCAAGTGGGAGACATGTTCTGCTAGCCGGTCCGATAGGTACTGGAAAAACTGAACTTGCAAGACTAATCCCAAAAATATTCTGGGAAAAATATGGAGGATATTATTCAGAGGATTATACTGCCACTTCAGATTGGAGCACACAAGAAGTGATTGGCGGCATCTTTCCTAAGATGAACCAAGGTGGAAATCCAATTTATGAAATTCAGAACGGTTGCGTGGTGGAAACCGTTTCAAAGAACTGGAAGCTGGGTACTGATGGTGGGTCTAGGGTATCAACCCAGAGCCCATCCAAGGATCCTCCATACAGGGGAACGTGGTTGATTATTGACGAATTCAATCGTGCAGACATTGATAAGGCCTTTGGGCAGATGTTCACAGCACTGAGAACGTATACGCTCAAGATTCCGACGGATAAAGAAGGACAATCCTACAAAACCCTGAAGATTCCAAATGACTACAGGATAATAGGCACCCTCAACACGCAAGACAAACATTTTCTATTCCAGCTATCTGACGCATTGAAAAGCCGGTTCGCCTACATAGAGGTGGATATTCCAAAGAGGAAAGAACTCGAACAGGAGATCTACTACGCAATGAAACATGCGTTACACGACCTGCAAATAAATGACTTTGAAGACGTGCTGGTATTTGATCATCAAAACAAGAAAATTGACAAGGAAAAATCTAGTCAAGAATTCATCGCAAGAGCATACCAAGCGTATAACTTTCTTGACTTGGTAAGAATATTCAAGAATCTTGGTACTGCAATTCTGAAACTCGTGTACCAAAACATGATAGCGGGAACCAAGATGGGAATAGATTCCAAAATCGTGCTTGACAACGCATTGACATCAAATCTGGTGCCACAACTGGAAAATCTGCCCTATTCATCTATTGGGGCAATACGAGCCATGTATGCCGGCGATATCGTGAAATTCTTCAAAGAGGCATACAAGAGTCACGGAAGACAAAGTTATGCGGATGCATTTTCAAAAATAACCTCCTACCTGCAGCTACAGAATTCTCAGAGACTTGCATCAGAGTTTGCCAATGGGACCTTGCAGGTGGACAATGATTCAATCTGGCAACCAATTCAAACTTCGCAAGAAAACAAGAAAAAGGAACTTGAACAAGAATTAAGTCAGCTCACACAATCCATCGAAGTTTTGATCAAATCAATGGCTGTGTAGGATATGTTCGAGAAGGAGCTGCAACAAAAGATAAGGTGGTTAAATGATCCAAATGGTGGAAACCTTCCGCTAAAAGTTCTTGTTGGTAAATTTTTCATAGACCAGCCGCAATACCTCGAACTCAAAAATGAATTTCGTATGAGTGAATATCATAATCGCCATTGGGAATGGCATCAACTTGTGCGTATGGTCTTGGACCCAATGAAAACAAGTCAATACATGTATGAACGTCTTCTAAGACTGCTCCTCAATCACAGGAGATCCTACCAAGACTACTTTGAACTTGAAACCCGGGAGGGAATATACCCACTACCCAATCCTGCCGCCGATTTGAATAAGTTGGAGATCCTGTATCAGAGATACTTTGACATCTATCGTGGCATAAAAGATGGAATTCATTTCGATTATCCGCAAAATGATCACTATGGCAGAACGATAAAGGGAAAAATAAACTGGGACAGGACCATCCGAAATTCTTCAACTAGGTTTCCCATGATGTTTGTCTCCTCAATAAAACAAAAGGAATTTGAAACACCAGAAAACATATTGTTGGTTTTAGCTGCTGAATGGATGTTCAGGGAATCAAGCCGGCTGTTGCAAACTAATTTTGCAGAACCCCTTTCGGATGATCAAAGTCAACTGCTTCAGTCAGTTGTTGAAAGGACTAAGGTGATCTTGGAGAATTTTCCATTTCCAACTGTATTAAACTCGTCAAAAAAATTTCAGAATTTATCGATTGTTGATCCAAGAATAATGGAACTTGAGCAGAAATCTCGTAATCGGATTAGGGAGGGAGTAATCAGGAATGCTAGTTATCCAAAATTAATGGAATGGATTGATGATTTCAGGAATCTTGACATTTCAAGAGTGACTGATGCAACACCTACAAGACATATCTTGGATTCTATTGAAAATCTCGACACGGTTTATGAAGCTTGGATATTTTTGGAATTTGTAGAGTTTCTGCATAAAAAAGGCGTTTTAATCAACCTTAGTCTACGCAAGAACAACCGTTTTTGTCAGTTTGAATACAATGGAGTTGTAGTAACCCTTTGGTATGAAAAGACCTTTACAGAAAACGAAGGCCATGCTTGGTTTCTCGAACACAGGCCTGATTTTACTGCAATGGCAGGTGATGAGATACTGGCAATATTTGATGCAAAAAATTACTCTTCCGGTTCCGATTATGCCGGTTCCCAAAACAAGATGCTTGCATACATGACTAACCTTGACACAAATTTTGGGGCATTGATATATCCAATTCATCCCAAGAACTGGGATGATCTCAGCAATGAAGAAAAGCTCCAGCATACAATAAATTTCCTCAAAAAGAAGTTGCCGGAAGAAATTCCCTCCATTATTAGGAATATGGCAATGAATGTTGTAAGCTTGTCATGGAATGAACTGCCGCAGGAATACAAGGAAATTCTGCCTCCATTATCCAACCTCAAATTTGATTATCCACACTCTGGAATGAAAGCGAGGTATCATTTTGAGCAAACTCTTTGTCTATTGCGTATGCCACCCGATGAATCACCCTCTTCATTGAGAATAAAAGACGGATCACTAAATCTGATTTACAATGAAATTGTAAGGAGAATACCCATCGAGCTAACTGTGTAGGATGGCATGCCAATACCGCTATTCTACAACACGATTTAATATGGAAACCAACACCTGCTGAACATGCCTGTTCCCGACTTGGAAAGCATAATGATGCCGATGTTGAAATTTCTTGGAGACAAAAAAGATCATAGCATGAAAGAAGTCGAGGAAAGCTTGGCGATTTTTTTTAAACTAAATGAAGATGAAAAAAGACAACTGAAACCCAGCGGAGGTGAATCTATTTTTCACAACAGGCTTCACTGGGCAAAGTTTTATCTAAAAAAGGCTGTCCTAGTAGAGGGCAAACCAAGATCCGGTTTCAAAATTACTCCGAGGGGAATTTCTGTTCTTAAAGAAGGTCCAGATAAAATAGATACGGAATATCTTACGCAGTTTAGGGAATTCAAGGACTTTATCAGATAGATATTTTCATCTTTGGATTAGAATTCTTATAACTGAAAATGATTTTACTCTATCCTAGGATCAAGACCTAGAGCGAGTAACTTCTGGATTGATTCGCCCATGAATCGTTCGGCCTCCTTTCTTTCTCTTTCCATGCTTTCAGAAGGTTCCGAGCTGAACTTCCAGTCTTTTACGTGCGACAGGTATCTGAAAAACCCTAGCAATAATGCGGGTAACTGGAGATAGAACTCAGGAATCTTTGACGGTTCAAGTACAATGGTCTGGTTCACAAGATCGTAGTACACATAAGTGTTGCCTGGGAGATCTGCTGAAGTATCTACTGAAGGAGAAGCTATTCCGTAATGGTTCGCAAGGATCTTACCAGCTTCGCCAAACTTCTTCTTCTGCACCTTCACATAATATCTTACAAGAACATCATCGGACGGAATTTTACAGCCAGTATAGTTTACAGACCGCGTTCTGAAACCCTCTTCCAATTGATTCATGGAAGACAGTGGATCTAACCTTCCTTCAAAAACCGCTTCCTCTATTTCATGTTGTGAACCAGGCTTGGAAATTTCTGTCGCCTGTTCTTCGGCAAACTCATTCATATAAACAGCAAACTCTTCCCAGTCCTCATATTGTTCTGGAATCTTCATTCTGTCGTATGCTACTATAAGGCATCGATCTGAATCAGCCATTTTTCTCAAGATTTTGGTTTGATATTTAATGCTAGGATCGCCATCAGACATGAAATCTTTCATGTCATCCCGGATGTATTTTGTAACGTAATTTGCCTCGGTCGGGGTAAATTTCTTCCCATCCCTCCTCCAGATCAGAATGAAATATGACTGAGGAAGGGAGAACTTGAAATCTATAGATTCCCAAGTGCCGTGTGACTTGAGGTCATCGGATAGATGGAAATCATATGGTTCTCCATCTTCGTCGGCAAATGTCATTATGTAGGCACGATCTCTTGCCAAGGATCTCTTCTTCGATGAATATATTTAAAATCTATTCCTTAATCCGATTTTTGGTTATCGTTCCGTAATTTAACAACATCATCTCGAAAAAGAATTTCATGTAATTGATATGCGGGAGTTACGGCAGAAATACCAACATTTTCTTGTGAAATTAGTTTTAGTTCATCAGTTTTAGTAATTTTTACAACTTCGCGTGAAGAAAGAAAACTACCTTTTACAATTCCAGCTAGGGAAATTTTTGGTCCACCCACCGAAATGACACCTGGTTGTCTAATTGGGCTGAGGTTAAAGAAAACTGGAGAACCAGAATTTCCGCCAAAAGATTGACACTCAACCAAATACAAGTTTATACTAATAGGGGGTTTATTTTCTTCCCTCCATTCTATTTTTTCATCTGTCATTAAAGCTACTTTGCCAAATCGGAAAATAGGATGATTTTTTTTCACCCCAAAAAAACTCGTAAAAAGTCCAGCAAAAAATACCTCATCTCCTTCTCTGATACCAACATCTTTTACAGCTTCTTTCGTATTGATTAGATCAGAAGGAATGCCCTTAAATTCAACAATTTTTGGATCGGGGATACTAGGATAAACAGCGATGTCGATATCCTTATCTACATGAGTAAGTATTTTGCTTGAATCAATTTTGAGCGTTTGATAAGTTATTTGTCCATCTAATAGATTTAATCTCAATACGAATTCTGGTAAAAATTCACCATTTTGATCTAAAATAACATGCTTCGCTGTAACAAAATAACCTACTGACTCTGGGGCTTTTTCTTTTTTTACTAAAATCCAGAATCCTGTTCCTATAGGATATTTTCTTTCTTTATCTGCTGGATCGTAGATAAAAGTGACGCATTTTTTTATTTGGGAAATAATATCGTCTTCAACCATATTGGTATTCCTCTCGTAATATACAAAAAGTCAACTCTTTTTAGGTCAATTTTTATTGCTTTTAAGTATCTTTTAGGCATAAAATTGGCTCTAAAACACATAAAATGACCTGACAATTTTCATATAGATTATAATAATATCCAGATTACTTTGATTCATGCCAAGTTCTAAGAAGCTATTTTTGCGAGCAAAAAAAGTCATTCCATCAGGGATTAACAGCCCTGTCAGACGCTATGATCCACATCCTTTCTTTGTAAAAAAAGCACAAGGTAGTGCAATCTGGGACGTAGAAGGAAAAAAATACCTTGATTTTTGCAATGCTTACGGCGCATTGCTTTTAGGACATCAAAGAAAAGAAATTATCTCCAGCGTATCATCACAGCTAAAAAAAGGCACGCTATACTGCGCACCAACTGAACTAGAAGTCGAACTGGCAGAGCTAATCAATAAAAATTATCAATCAATGGACAAAGTAAGATTGGTAAACACAGGAAGCGAAGCCACAATGACTGCAATCAGATTGGCAAGGGGATTTACAAAAAAGAAAAAGATCATAAAATTTGAAGGATGCTATCATGGTGCACACGATTCCGTACTAGTAAAGGCAGGATCAGGAGCTGCACACCAAGGAATATCATTTTCAGAAGGAGGACTAGCTGAAGTATCAAAACAAACGCTAGTAATACAATATAACAATTCACAAGAACTAGATCACATATTACAAAAACAAAAAGACGTTGCTGGTGTAATCATAGAACCAGTTTTGGCAAACATGGGGCTCATACCACCACAAAAAAAGTTTCTTTATGATATAAGAAAGATAACAAGAGACCATGATGTACCGTTGATATTTGATGAAGTCATAACAGGATATAGAATGTCAACAGGTGGAGCACAACAATATTTTTCCATAAAACCTGATATAACCACACTTGGCAAGGCACTTGGAAACGGCTTTGTCATTGCAGCTGTAGGCGGAAAAGCAGAAATCATGGACATGCTCTCACCACAAGGAAAAGTATACCAGGCAAGCACGTATGCAGGAAATCCCGTATCAGTTGTAGCAGCCATATCATCAGTAAAAACCCTAAACAGGCACAAAAACAGGATATATCCCAAATTAGAGGTATGCTGTGCCATTTTAGCCAGAGCCATAGGAGATCTGGCAAAAGACCTCAAAATACCACACCAGGTTAATTTTATCAGCTCCATGTTTCAGATCTTTTTTACAGACAAGCCAGTAACTGATTATAGATCAGCAAAAAGAGCTGATGCAAAAAAGTTCAAGAAATTATTTAAAGCATTATTAAAAAACGGCATATTTATTGCACCATCCCAGTTTGAGACTGTGTTTTTGTCAGATGCTCATACTATTCCTGACATACAAAAAACCATAGATGCATATCACAAATCCCTCAAAGCGGTGAAAGGTTGAAGTATACCATAGGCACACGCGGAAGTGCATTATCACTTGCACAAACAAACTGGGTGATATCAGAGCTGAAAAAAAAATTCCCGGAAACAGACTTTGAGATAATCACAATAAAAACAAAAGGTGACACTGACGCAAGACCGCTATTTACGATAAACCAAAAAGGAATATTTGAAAAAGAAATTGATAGAGCGGTTGTAGAAAATAGAGTCGACTTTGCAGTCCACAGCCTAAAGGATGTGCCAACAGAGCTGTCAGAAGGTCTTGTCCTGGCATGCATTCCAAAAAGAGAAGATGCAAATGATATTTTTATTTCAAAAGATGGTACCACACTTCAAACAATAAAACAAGGTTCCACAATTGGTACAAGCAGCCTGCGAAGGGCAGTCCAGGTATCAAGGATCAGGCCAGACCTTGTTGTAAAACCAATCCGGGGAAACATTGAAACAAGAATAAGAAAGCTTCAAGAAGGTGAGTTTGATGGTGTTGTTCTAGCACAGGCAGGAATTGCAAGGCTTGGAATTGATGTCAAATTTGAAAAACTATCCACAAAGGACTTTCCGCCTTCGCCAGGCCAAGGCGCAATAGCTATAGTAGCAAGGCAGGACAACAATGCCCTAA
>Ga0247727_10004847_pt1 | contig 28020 bp, 21 predicted proteins | sample WisWelCaveWW1625_FD_202498 | JGI IMG/M metagenome (GOLD analysis project Ga0247727, IMG submission 202498) | Biofilm microbial communities from Wishing Well Cave, Virginia, United States - WW16-25 | ecosystem: Environmental > Aquatic > Deep subsurface > Groundwater > Cave microbial mat | place...
CGTTGATAACGCCGCCCAGGACACAGACATCATCGGGGGGCGGACTGCCCTTCCCGATCGAGAAGGCTCCGCTAAATCCATTGCCTACGGCATCGGAATACCAGGCTGTCCGATTGAAGGTTGTCCCATGAACGACGATGTTTTTGGTATACCGAAGGATGGTGACACCGCTGAGGCTGATGATCGGTCCTGCGCAAGAACTCGAAGGCGCAGGGGCTGGACTATTCGTGGGTGCAGGGCTGGCTGTCACTGTCGGGGTGACCGTTGGCGTCCATGTCGCCTGCGTCGCGGTCAAAGTCAGGATGGAGGACATTGTGGTGACGATTCCGACAATGCCGATGACCAGAGCCACCAAAACAACGGGATTCTGAAAAACCTTATTTGAGCTTTGTTTGGAACGCGATGATATTTTCATGTTCTACCTATTTGACCAGGCGGTAAAAGTTCGGGAAATCTTATACCCACTCTCACTTAATTAGCAACTCCGCCATGACCGAACCTGAAATTTGCCGGTCAATTTTCCCCATGGGGAATTTATCCATTTCTTTCAATAAGACCCACTTACAATTTCCGCCCTTCGGCATCGACACCAATTCACAACGAAAAGCATGGATCGTGGCTTTGAAATGTGAGTATGTATGTTCGACAATAACCAGTGCTTTGACATCTCGCTTCATTCGCAGCCCGAGGCTGTATCCTGACTTAATCGCCTTTCCCAACCCGCGCGCGGGATCATGATCTACGCGCCCATTGGGAAATTCCCACATACCTCCCAGCAGTCCATCCTGCGGACGTTGCGCGAGCAAAACGCGTCCCCTTTTCATAATCACCGCCGCCGCGTGGACGTAATGCGGCACAACCTTCTTCGGCTTTTTTACAGGACGCAAACTCTGTGTTCCATTCGTTCGTGCCTGGCAAATTTTCATCAACGGGCAGATCAAACAACGCGGATTTTTCGGCAGGCAGATCGTCGCGCCCAAATCCATCAGTGCTTGATTAAAGTCAGCGGCTCGTCCTTTTGGTAAATTTTCTTTTGCAAGTTTCCATAAGATTTTTTCGCCTTCAGTGGAATCAACTGGTTCACTCACATCAAACAATCGCGCGTACACTCGTTTCAGGTTGCCATCGAGCGCGGGTTCATCCAGACTAAAAAGGATCGAAGCGAGCGCGCCAGCTGTATAACGACCGATGCCGGGGAGTTTTCGCAACTCATCCAGATCGTGCGGGAGTTGCCCATGATATTGTTCAACGACGATCTTTGCGGCTTTATGGAAGTTTCTCGCGCGGCTGTAATATCCAAGCCCTTCCCACGCGTTCAGTACATCCCGCTCAGAGGCGCGAGCAACTGCGCGGATATTGGGGAACAATTTCATCCACTTTTCATAATATGGAATCACGGTCTCGACGCGCGTTTGCTGGAGCATGATCTCGGAGACCCACACCGCGTAGGGATCCGGGTGTCCGCGCCAGGGGAGAGTCCGTTTATTTCTGTCGTACCAGGTTAATAGTCGAGGGGCGATGCGGGGCATGTTATGGGGAGCAAGGCTCGGTTAGTGATCCGCTTTGATGAGTCTCATCTGATTCGGGGAAGAATATCCAACGAGCTTCAACATGATCTTCGCGTCTGCATCCAAGCATAATCACGTCTGAACCATGAGTAAACGCCAGCGGCTTGTTAGCCGGGAAGACAACGCTCGTGGCTTGGTCGTTGAGAACGAGAAAACCAAGTCGTGAGTAGTCACGCGCTTTGTAGATGGGCCATGGATGCGCCGAAAAAATTCCGTCATCGCGCCGAAAGAAGCGTGGATATAATATCATGCCTTTAATGATCTGAGAGTTAGGTTGCGACAAAAAATTCTCAAGTTCTTCCGAAGTTACGCCTTGCACAATCGCCTGCTCGATGATTTCTTCGTTTGCTGATTTATAGAGCGGCTCTGCAAGTCCTTTTGCCAACCATGGTAGCGCACCGACAAAAACAAACGCGGCAATGATCAAGGCGTGTTTCCAGGTTTTGGTGTTGGACGCGTTGTCGGTGGCAAGCTTTCTGTCTCCAAAAATCTCTGCGCCAAAGAGCAGGGAAGCCCATGAGAGAATTTCGATTGCGCCGATACCAAGATAAAAATATGCAACCCAATCCACAGGCAGGTTATATCGCCATGAAGAAAAACGGGAGATGCCGTTTGCAAGAGCATATCCGATGTTGAATGCAAGGGGAATCAACCCGATCCATTTCAAACGATTCCACGACGCGCCGATTCCAACTGCGATGATGGCAAGGTAGAGTATAACGAGTATGAGGTTATACCAGGAAAGGGTCCCATCCCAGGCGATCCAATACAGATTGACGGGCGCCAGCAAACCGTCGAATCGTTCGATCAGTGGCAGTGCGAGCAACCCGCCGATTTGGGTATTGAGAAAATGATTAGCGATGAATCCGCCAACGTAGCCGGGATTTGCGAGAGTAAATGAAATCAATCGGCTTCCGAGACCTTCTGATTCAAAGTCAAATTTGCTGATGTCCAAATTTTCATTGAAAGAATATTGAGAATAAATCACTGCCATCTGCGCGGGGTCGTCGAAGGCGATTTTGCCAATGACGGCGTAGTTATGAGTCAGCCACGGAACCATTGTCACTGCTATAGCCAACCCGAAAGTGATGCCTACAGTCAACCATTCCTTTACGTGTTTTCGGTAAACGAAGAATGCCAGGATAAATAAAATGGGGAGAATAATTAATGATTGCGTCCTCAACAAAAGCAGGATCCCAAATGCGCCGCCTGCGATCATGGTGGATTTTGTGTCACGTCGCTCCAGCCACCAGACAGCGACAAGGCACGTAAACGCAACACCCATGGCAGTTGTAAAATCGGTGACGAACATTTTGGTGCTGGCTGTGCGCGTGTTGGATGATATCCACAGCGTGGTCAATTCGCGAAAGATGGCGAATAAGGCGATGGTCACGCCTGCCGCGCGTGAATGAAGTTTGGCTCCAAGCAAATACAAAGCAACGGGAAAGAGGGCGAGAACAAAAGTCTGTGCGGCGATGATCTTGACGTAATCCTGACCAAAAAGAAAATGAAGCGCGGCGAGAAATGTCACGTACAATGGGCGCGGCGGAATGCCTCCGAGATAATCCGTGCCGATGAGCAGGGATTGGGAGAGGTAATCGTAAAAGCCTGCATCGGAATAAGGGAATGGCGTTGTGTACGGCGGTGTGATGGGCGCGTAGAAACTGTTGCGAAGAGAGTCTATGGGAACACTCAACCAAAGGGTCGAGGCGGTGAGCCAGACTGAAAATGGGGTGAGAAAATTGAGAATTGGAGTATTGGGTGAATTGGCAGTGGATCGGTAAAACATGAGGCAGGCGCCGAGAAGGATGGCAAGGGCAAATTGCCAGCCGAGGATTGGGACGCCGGGCTCTCCCCAGTATGCCTGATCTTTCGTGATTCCTAATTTTGTGAGGGAAATAAAGAGCAAGACGAGAAGCAGAAAACAGAAAGCAATGATGGATGCCATGTAAATATTCTTATTTTGTCGCAGGGATTCGGGATGGAATCCGTTTTTGACAAAGAGGAGGAAAAAGGTGATTTGAATCGAAAGGATGAGCAAATACCACAGCAGTGGACTCATCCGCTCGAAGAGCGGCAGAAATTGCTCGGGGTTGAGATAACGGAGGAGATACAGGAGAAGACCAAAGGTCAAAGAAAGAAGCGCAGATGTCGTAATGAAAACGGGACGGGCAAATTGATCCAGTTTATGCAGAGGGTGAAGTCCGAGATAAATCCATAAACCAGTTAAGATGAGGATGATTGCGATCAGAGCGAGTCGCGCCGGTGAAATGCTCCCGCCCTCCGATGGAATCAAAAAGAGCATGACGAGCGATATCACGCCTTCCGTTGCACAAAGGATATAAAACCACGAGGGGGATTTTTGCATGGAGAAAAAACACGGAGTAGCGCTCCGTGTAATGGGCTAGAACTGAAACCCGTTGCGGGCGGGCACAACCTTGTATGAAAAATTTTTAACGTAATTGAACAGCCGCTCTTGCAATAAGGTCCAGTCGTTTGAATCGAGAATGCGCCGCGCTTGAGAAATATCGGGTGCCAGTAAGCCAACTTGAATTTGAGGATACGACCCGTAAATCGTCGCCCACGCCTCCGCGGGTTGCAGTCCGAGTCTTTGCACACCGGGGATGAACTCGCCGATTACGAATTCGAAATATTCCTGATCGCGTTCGCTGGCAATATCCCAGGTCATTAAAACTTTAACAGCCATTGATTTATTCACCTTGTTTTGCCACAGAGATCACAGAGACTCTGAGAAGGCGGTTTACAAAACTCAATGCTCTCTGCGCGCTCTGTGGCTGAGAAAACGTCAATCATTAACTGGTTTGATAATCCAACACGACGACGTGCGTTTCATCGGGGAGACCACTGCGCGTCACTTTCAGGGACGGCTGACTCTCGGGTTTCGACAGCCCCATCTCTTTGACGAATTTGTTCAGCGAGTCGAGCGCTATCTTGACGGCAGGCGTCGAATAATGCATAGGGATGACGATATTTGGCTCGATCAGGCTGATGACTTCAGCCGCCTTCGCCGCGTTCAATCCGCCTCCCCCACCGACAGGCACAAGCGCGACATTGATCGTGCCAAGCGATTCGATCTCGGATTGTGCTGGTGTTTGCTTCAAGTCGCCCAGGTGCGCAACGGTGATCCCATCATAATCGAACACGTAAATTGTGTTGCGTGCGCTGTCTTTACTTTTCTTTTTACCCGTTCCGCCGCCATCTGATTGCACGCCAGTGACAAAAACTCCGCCGATCTCGAATTCGCCCGCGCCGTCAATCACGTGAGATACGCCTTTGACCGCGTCCGTGTTGTTGTGACCGGGCGCGTCGTGACTCACGGTGACAATGTCAGACTTGAGCTTGAGCGCGGAATAGCCGATGGATTTGTTATCGAATGGATCCGTCACCACCGTCGCCATGTTGCGTTCGGTGAGCCGAAAACAGGAATGTCCGTACCAGGTGATTTCCATGAAAGTGCCTCCGAGGGGGGAATTATACTCTGTGTTAGTTATTCGAGATTCAGCCAACTGAAATATCGCTCTTCATCAACTTATCCACAAACTTCCAGCGAAGGGTTTTGGTGTAATCGCCGCCTTCGGGATAAAAATATTTCTTGTACACTGTCCAGTTATCAGGAACATTGAAGGCGTCTTTCTCTCCATCGTTCAATGTGTAACGCACGATTCTATCCCGTGCATGTTGGGAGAGGTCATTTCCTTTTTCCCAGCCGATATACATTGCGACAGATTCGGCGAAATCTTCTTTGCGGTTGAACTTCCAATTCGAGCCGCTTGGTTTATCGCCGTAAAAATACCCCGCCGCGTTGCAACCAGGTTTTCTTCCGCGCCTGCCCGGCTTACTTTCAAAGTTACGGAACCCGGAATCAGATAACCTGAGAAACCGAATTAGCAGAGACAAATAACGATTGGTGAAACCGCCTGTGTATTTTTCGAGCGCGAGGGAAAACTTCCAGCCATGATTCGCGTCCCACGCGTGTGCAAATTCATGGACGACGGTCCATGCTCCAAAGGATCCTTTTTCAGAAAAACTTACTCGATGAGATAACGCCTCCCCGCCGTGTGAGCCGATATTTGCTTTCTTCACAGTTACACCGCTTAGATTCTGGATAAAGTTTTCGCCCCCGCCCATTGCATCTGACAACAGTGAAAGTGATTTATGAAGCCTCTCCAATTCAGAGACAGCCCAGGCTCCAGTTTTCCATTCACTTCCGCCATCACCTGTTTTTTCGTGCCCCCAATCGGCAAGAACGTCAACATCAAAATCCGCTTTCAGCCGCGCAAGTTTTTCAGACGCAAGTTGTAGTTCAGACTGGTTCATATAAAAATAGTGTACAACAGACCGGCATCGAAGTCAAAACGAGTTCAGCGGTTGCAGTCTTATAATTGAGCAACCCTGCCTGCGGAGATACTCATGTCCACATCGAGAACCCTGCCATACGTTGAAGCCAGTTTTGCCGCCGTTGTGTGGGGCGCTTCGTTCATTGCCACCAAGGTGGCTTTGAAGGATGTTTCTCCCATCACTATTGTGTGGATGCGGTTCACGATGGGTATCATCGTCCTGGGGCTGGCAGTTGCCCTGCAAAAACAATTTACACTTCCGAAGAAAAACGAATGGGGATATTTTGCCCTGCTCGGTTTTTTGGGAATCACCTTCCATCAATGGCTTCAGTCAAACGGGTTGAAAACTTCGGAAGCTGGCACAACGGCATGGATCGTGGCAACCACACCGGTGTTCATGGCTTTGCTCGGCTGGCTGATCTTGAAGGAAAAGCTGGATTGGATAATGAGTTTCGGAATCCTGCTGGCATTTTTCGGCGTGCTGGTAGTCGTATCGGATGGAAACATCGCTTCGATCTCCATCGGGACGGTTGGTGCGCCGGGAGACGCGCTGGTTCTAGCGAGCGCGGTGAACTGGTCTATCGTCTCGGCGCTCTCGCGGCGCGGGCTGAGAACGCATTCTGCAAGCCTGTTCGTCTTTTATATGATGGCGTTTGGGTGGATCTTTACATCAGCGATATTTGTCGGAGGCGGGCAGTATGCCGAAATCCCCGCGCTATCAATCAATGGCTGGATGGGCGTCACCTTTTTGGGAATCTTTTGTTCCGGGCTTGCATACCTCTGGTGGTACGACGCGTTGCAAGCGCTGACGACTGCATCAACAGGCGTCTTCCTGTATATCGAGCCGTTGGTTGCCGTGCTGGTCGCGTTCATTATTTTGGGGGAGGCGATCACGGTCGCATCGCTGATTGGAGGCGCGGTGATTTTGTTCGGCGTGTGGATGGTGAACAGAAATAGATAAGGGGAGTAAAGGGTACGTGAAGGAGAAACAGGAACCGGCTGGGAATGAAACGGATTTTCATTCGAGCCGTGTATTTGGGAGTATAATCCGGTCACTATACTCTCACGAAACGGAGGAAAGACCCATGGCAAGTGTAACGTTCGATCATGTGTTCAAGAAATACGGTGACGTAACCGCTGTGAGTGATTTGAACATTCACATCGAAGACAAGGAATTCCTTGTTCTTGTAGGACCGTCTGGCTGCGGCAAGACAACCGCCCTGCGTTCGCTGGCTGGCTTGGAGGATATCTCCAGCGGCGACATCAAGATCGGCGAACGCGTCGTGAACGACGTCGCCCCGAAAGACCGTGACATTGCCATGGTCTTCCAATCATATGCCCTCTACCCTCACCTTTCGGTATACGACAACATGGCATTCGGTTTGAAACTTCGCAAACTGCCGAAGGACGAGATCAAACGGCGCGTGAACGAAGCCGCAGATATTCTTGGAATACAGGATTTCCTCCAACGAAAGCCGCGTCAGCTTTCCGGCGGTCAACGACAACGTGTGGCAGTGGGACGCGCCATCGTGCGCGAGCCAAAGGTCTTTCTCTTCGATGAGCCGCTCTCGAACCTCGATGCAAAGCTCCGTGTGCAAATGCGCGCTGAGATCAGCAAACTACATCAGCGATTGAAGACCACGTTCATTTACGTAACCCATGATCAAACCGAGGCGATGACGATGGCGACGCGTATCGCAGTCATTAATAAGGGTGTCTTACAGCAGCTGGATACGCCGCAAAATCTTTACGATCACCCGAATAATCTTTTTGTGGCTGGGTTCATCGGATCGCCCGCGATGAACTTCTTCCAGGGCAAACTGCGTAAAGACGGAAACAAACTGGTCGTGGAAACCGGCGACTTCACCGTTGCCATTCCAGCGTCCAATTCAAAAACATACGAGTCACATGCCGGCAAGGATATCATCTTCGGCATCCGCCCTGAAAACATTCACGATGCAGAATTTGTTCCGACGAACATTGATTCAGAAAAGGTCAACGTGAACGTGGATGTGACGGAGTTGATGGGCAATGAAATCTTCCTCTACCTGATGAGCGGGAAGAATACGTTTGTCGCCCGCGTCGACCCACGCTCGAATCTGCGCGTCGGTCAACAGGCTTCTGTCGCGTTTGACATGGATAACATCCACATCTTCGATGGGGCGACGGAACAGGCAATCCGGTAAAACGCCAAATTCGGGTTTTGAACTCAACCCCCGGCATCTGCAACGGATACTGGGGGTTGTTGATTCTTCATTTCGATTGACTTTCGTGACCGATTTATGTTAGACTGAAAGTGCTTTCATATCTTGAAGATAATCCGCATGCCAAGAAAAAAGAACCCGACCATTTACGATGTTGCGAAACGCTCCGGTGTGAGTATTTCGACGATTTCACGGGTCTTGAATTCGCCTGACAAAGTTAACCCCGAAACACGAAAACGTGTGATGTCCGCCATCGATCAACTTGGCTTCACGCCCAAGGCAGAGGCGCGGGCGCGGGCAATGCGCCATACCAACCGTATCGGCGTACTCACACCCTTCTTTACTGCCCCATCGTTTGTACAGAGACTGCGCGGTGTGGCTTCAGCACTATCCAAGGCAAATTATGAGCTTGTTATTTATCCTGTCGATTCGGTCGAGCATCTACAAGGGTATATCTCATCTATTCCCCTCATGCAAAACCTCGACGGATTGATCATCATGTCGCTTGCCCTCGAAGAGAAAGATGCCCGCCGCCTGCATAACAACGGCATGGAGACAGTGCTGATCGAATATTCGCACACACAATTGAACTCGATCTGCATCGAAGATGTACGCGGCGGCATGCTGGCGGCAAAATATCTGATGGCGAAGGGGCATAAAAGAATTGGTTTCCTCGGCGATATCGAGCCGCCCGAACGATATGCCATCCATCCGGTAAAATCAAGGCTCACCGGGTTCAAGCAGGCACTGGAGAAATCCGGAGTCTCCCTGCCGCGAAATCACGTTGTGCAAGCCCCGTACACAGAAGAAGGGTCACAGCAGGCGGCGCTTAAACTATTGACACTTTCCCACCGCCCCACCGCCATCTTTGCGGCTTCAGATATCCAGGCTGTGAGCATCATGAAAACTGCCAGAAAATTAAATCTTCGAATTCCCGATGATCTTGCACTGATCGGGTTCGATGATATCGATCTCGCGGAAATCATGGACCTGACAACGATCCGACAGAATTTGGATGAATCAGGACGACTGGCCGCGGAGATCCTGCTCACGAAAATTACGAAACCGAACCAGAGTCTGCAACATATCAACCTTCCACTCACACTGATTGAACGTCATACCGTGTAGATTGTGCAATTTTTCTCAGAGCCAGGAATTTGACTGTTAGAATCGTATTGACAGCCATCGGAGTTGTGCTATACTGCGTATGAAAGTGCTTTCATAAAAATGCTTTCACCGGTATTGACAACAGCGGATCATCGAGTGATTTAACACAAGGAGGTGCGCTCCCCGAATAATTCAACAACCCTTTCTCCGTAGAACATGTCAATTCAAGTAGTTTCCTCATAACAAGGAGAGAAGAATGAAAAAGACGATTTGGCGAGTCATGAGTCTGTTGCTTGTCACAGCTATGTTCCTCGCAGCATGTGCACCCGCCACCGAAGCGCCAGCTACCGAAGCACCCGCCACCGAAGCGCCGGCCACCGAAGCGCCGGCAACCGAAGCGCCGGCTTTGCCAGAAGTATCGTTTGATTATCCGCCCGGAGGCACACTCGAGCAGGCTATTCAAGGCGCGTTTTCCGGGACAACCGTCACAGTTGACGGCGCATTTGAAGGTAACGATCCCGACGGTGTGAAGTTTGCTGATTCAATGAAGGCGTTCGAAGAAGCAACCGGCATCACCGTCAACTACATCGGCAACAAGGAATTCGAAGGCTCGATCTCGATCCGCGTCGGCGCCGGCGATGCCCCAGATATCGTCGACTTCCCGCAGCCCGGTCTATTCGCACGTTTCGTCCGCAGCGGCGATATCAAGCCGGTGGATTTCATCTCGGATGAATGGCTGTCACAGCAATACAATCCCGGCTGGCGTGAGTTCAACACCGTTGACGGCGTGGAAGCAGGCGTGATGCACCGCTATTCAGGCAAGAGCCTGGTGTGGTATCCGAAGGCGGCTTGGGATGCAGCCGGTTATGAAGTCCCCGATACCTGGGATGAACTGGTTGCCCTGACCGAGCAGATCGCCTCTGACGGTGATACTGCCTGGTGTATCGGCATTGAATCCGGCGCGGCTACCGGCTGGGTTGCCACCGACTGGACCGAGGACTTGATGCTGCGCACCACATCCCTCGAAAATTACGACGCGTGGGTTGCAGGCGAACTCCCCTTCGACTCACCCGAGGTGAAGAACGCCATCGAGACCTGGAGCGAAGTCTGGTTCAACGATGCGTATGTTCGCGGCGGGCGCTCCTCGATTGTCACCACGTTCTTTGGTGATGCTCCTGCTGGTCTGTTCGAAGATCCCCCGCAATGCTGGCTGCACAGACAGGCGAACTTCATCACCAGCTTCTTCCCCGAAGGGAATCAGTACGGCGTAGATTACGACTTCTTTTATCTGCCGCCCGCTGACGATGCTTACGGCCGCCCATTCCTTGTGGCTGGCGACCTCGTCGCCATGTTCAACGACCGACCCGAAGTGCGCGCGTTGATGGAATACTTCACCACGCCGCAATCAGCCAGTGGCTGGCTTGAAGGCGGCGGCGCGATTTCCGCCCATCAGACAGCAACGCAGGATATGTACGGCTCGGATCTGGACTACGGCGTTTCACAGCTTGTGGCTCAAGCCACCAGTTTCCGCTTCGATGGTTCGGACCTCATGCCCGGCGAAGTTGGAGCCGGTTCCTTCTGGGAGCACATCTCCAGCTATGTTGCAGGTTCTGAAGATCTGGATACTGCCATGCAGGCGATTGACGCCTCGTGGCCCCGTTAGACAAGTAGCATGATCATGGGTGGAAGACCAACACCAGTCTTCCACCCATGTTTTTTTGCGGATACGAAACCGGAAAACAGGGATTTATCAGTTAGAATAGGTTCAGCCAGACTGCTTGTATCATCCGATTTCAAGGAGATCACGCATGGACATCCTGAGAAGCAGGAAAGAATTGGATCAATCGCTGGGGGCAAGGCTAGTTTCGTGGATCGGACGCGTTCTGCTCGCCATCGGCATTCCGGCAATCGCCTTCCTTGTGCTCTACCAGGGATTCTTGTTCCTGCGGGATAGCGATGCCCCTCGCGGTCTGATTGCGCTGGTCGCCATCATATGGGGTGTGGGAGGCGTAGCCATCCTTTATTGGATATTCAATACTCTTGTGGAGAGGCTTCCGGATGTCTGGCGGATCCGTCTGCTTCCATTTGTCTTCGTCGGACCGGCGATGGCGATCCTTGCATGGTATCTTGCCATCCCCACGTTGAGAACTTTCTGGATCAGTCTGTTCGATCGGAACGGTCCGCCGGATGGGTTGTCATTTTTCCAACTTTTATCTAGCGATTCGTTTGTTGGGCTGCGCAATTATGTGGCTGTTTTTACAGACGACCTGATGCGGGAGGCGTTCCGCAATAACTTAATGTGGATCGTTTTCGGCAGCACCTTCTCGGTGGTCTTCGGCCTGCTCATCGCCACCCTTGCCGATCGAAGCAGTTTCGAAAAACTGGCAAAGTCGCTCATCTTCCTGCCGATGGCGATTTCCTTTGTCGGCGCCAGCATCATCTGGAATTTCATCTACGAATTCCGGCCCGCCAACCAGGAGCAGATCGGGCTGTTGAACGCCATCATCGTAGGGCTGGGAGGCACACCTGAAGCCTTTCCGCAATGGGTGGATATCGCACCATGGAACAATCTATTCCTGATCGTAATTGTGATCTGGCTGCAAGCCGGCTTTGCCATGGTGTTGTTCTCAGCGGCGCTGAAAGGTATTCCCGAGGAACTCCTCGAAGCCGGGCGCATCGACGGCGCCACCGAGATCCAGATTTTCTTCCGGATCATGATCCCCTACATTCAGGGCACGATCATTTCCGTGTGGACGACGATCATCATCTTCACCTTGAAAATCTTTGATGTAGTTTGGGTAATGACAGGCGGACAATTTGGCACCCACGTGATCGCCACCCAGTTTTACAGGCAGTCATTCACCAACAGCAACTCGGGTTTTGGCTCTGCGATTGCCATTGTATTGTTGATCGCTGTAGTCCCGGTCATGATCTATAACCTGAAACAATTCAGGGAGAGGGAGGTGTTCTAACATGGATAACGCAAAACGCCAGAAACAGATCCGGCAATTGGTGATTAACCTAACCCTGTTTATCCTGGTCGCGATTTGGACAATTCCCACGCTGGGGATCTTCGTTTCCTCCTTCCGGAACAGGGATGACATTGCCAGCACAGGCTGGTGGAAGATCCTGCCGCATAGAGAATGGCAACCGGTGAGGGAAATTATCCCCGCGGATCTCGGACTTAACCCAGATGCACCGATGGAGATCGAGGGAGTTACCGGAACGTTTGAGGAATTCCGCGCAGGGGTCGAAACCCCCGATGAAAAGCGGATCACCTGGATCGGAAACAAACGCATCGGAAAAATTGAGGTGCAGGAACAGGTGTGGGCTGTTTCATGGAATTTCACGCTGGATAACTACGAGCAAGTGCTTGGGGGACAGGATTTCGAGTTCACACGCCCGGACGGCACGGTTGAGATCGTCCCGGGCGATAACATGGTCGGCGCGTTCCTGAACAGTCTCGCCGTTGCCATCCCATCCACAGTCATCCCGATCCTCATCGCAGCGTTTGCAGCCTATGCCTTTGCATGGATGGATTTCCAGGGCCGCCGCTGGATGTTCATCATGGTAGTAGCACTGTTGGTTGTGCCCCTTCAAATCGCTCTTGTACCCATCCTGCGTGATTACAAGGCATTGCAACTGAACGGTACTTTCCTTGCCATCTGGCTGGCTCACACCGGCTTCGGGCTTGCGCTAGCGACCTACCTGCTATATAACTACATCAGCGGTTTGCCGCGTGATATTTTGGAATCCGCGTTCATCGACGGTGCATCCCACTTTACCGTTTTCACGAGATTGATCCTGCCTCTCTCCGTTCCAGCGCTGGCTTCCTTTGCGATCTTCCAGTTTCTGTGGGTATGGAACGATTATCTCGTTGCGTTGATCTTCCTTGGCGGCAACCCGGAATTCGAACTGGTGACACAGCGCATGGCAGCGATAGTCGGCTCACGTGGTAGTGAATGGCACCTGCTGACCGCTGGGGCTTTCGTCTCCATGTTGCTGCCGCTACTGGTTTTCTTCTCGCTGCAGCGATATTTCGTCCGCGGCTTGTTGGCAGGTTCCGTGAAGGGATGACCGAAAACAGTCAGGACATTCGACCAGACCACACCGCCAAGAAGTTGCTTCTTGGCGGTTGATATAACTAAGGATACCTTCATCGTGAAATATTCATTTCCAAAAGATTTTCTCTGGGGTGCGGCGGCATCGGCATACCAGATCGAAGGCGCATACAAAGAAGACGGCAAAGGCGAAAGCATCTGGGATCGTTTTACCCGCTGGGAAGGACACGTGCTCAATGGCGACAACGGCAATGTGGCATGCGATCATTACCACCGATACAAAGACGATGTTGCATTGATCAAGTCGCTTGAAATCCCGTGTTACGGCTTTACGGTCGCGTGGACCCGGATCCAGCCGACAGGGAGCGGTGCCGTCAATCACAAGGGACTCGATTTCTATTCCCGTCTTGTGGATGAACTCCTCGCCGCGGGGATTACTCCGAAGACCACCCTATTCCACTGGGATCTGCCACAGGCGTTGCAGGAGACCGCTGGGTGGACCAACCGCGACACCGCCGATCGATTCGCCGACTACGCCCGCATCGTTTTCGACCATTTAGCCGATCGCGTGAAAATGTGGGCGACTCACAACGAACCGTGGGTATCTGCGTTTCTTGGATACGCAACGGGAGTCCATGCGCCCGGAATATGCGATTATTCGCAGGCGTATCAGGCGGCACACCACCTCCTGCTTTCGCACGGCAAGGCTGTGCAGATGTTCCGTCAGGGAGGGTATGAGGGGAAGATCGGGTTGATCCTCAACCTCAATGGTCTGATCCCCGCTTCGGACGACGAAAGAGACGTTGCCGCGACTCAGCGAGTCCACGACGAGACGCACGCGCTGTTTCTCGATCCGGTCTTCAAGGGGAGTTATCCACAGGCCTTGTTCGATTATATCGGCGTGCACCAGCCAAAAATCCACGCCAATGACCTTGATGTAATCCAGCAACCGATTGATTTTCTCGGATTGAATTACTACAACACCGATCTTGTCTCCTTCGATATTTTTGGGGGATTGAATAAAGCACACCTCACTCCCTATTCAGCGCCCGGCTGGGGGCGGACTGAAATGAACTGGGGTATTCATCCAACCGGACTAAAAAACGAAGTTTTATATATCAAAGAGAATTACGGCAACCCCGAATTATATTTGACCGAAAATGGATGTGCCCTGCCCGATATTCCGGATAAAAATGGTTTTGTGAAGGACTGGGATCGCATTCGCTTTTTGCAGGCGCATATTCAGGCATTGCATGAAGCCGTTCAGGATGGAGCGAACGTGCAAGGATATTTTGTGTGGAGCATCTTCGATAATTTCGAATGGGAGCGCGGGTACGGCCAGCGCTTCGGTATCGTGCGAGTTGATTTCGAAACACTTCAGCGCATTCCCAAACAAAGCTCATATTGGTATCGCGAGCTCATCGCCAGAAACGGATTTACGATCTAATCATGTGGTACAAAGATGCAGTATTTTACGAACTCTCCGTTCGCGCTTTCAAGGACGGTAATGGCGATGGGCACGGTGATCTGCGCGGGCTTACAGAAAAGCTAGATTATCTTCAAACTCTCGGCATTGATTGCATCTGGTTAATGCCAATCTATCCATCGCCTCTCCGTGACGATGGCTACGATATCGCGGATTTTTATGATGTCGCGGAAACATTTGGGGATTTGGACGATCTAAAAATTTTCATCGAATCCGCGCACGCGCGGGACATTCGCGTCATCATGGACCTCGTGCTGAATCACACATCTGACGAGCATCCCTGGTTCAAAGCCTCCCGCTCCGATAAAAACTCACCGTATCGCGACTATTACGTCTGGAGCGGCACAGACCAAAGGTATAAAGATGCACGCATCATCTTTGTGGATACCGAATATTCAAACTGGACGCTGGACGGGGCCACCGGTGAATATTACTGGCATCGGTTTTATGCCAGCCAGCCCGATCTAAATTATGACAATCCTAGAGTGCAGGATGAAATGGTCAGCGTGGCGCGTTTCTGGCTTGATCTCGGCATTGATGGATTTCGCGCCGATGCAGTTCCCTATCTGTTCGAGCGTGAAGGTACGAACTGTGAAAACCTGCCTGAAACACATGCCTACCTCAAAAAACTGCGCGCGTTCATGGACGAACATTACCCAGACCGCATCTTATTGTGTGAAGCCAACCAGTGGCCCGAGGATGTGCGCGAATACTTTGGGGATGGCGATCAATTTCACATGGGTTTTCACTTCCCTATCATGCCGCGCATTTTCATGGCGCTCAAAAAAGGGCGGGCAGACGATATGATCGAAATTCTCCGAAGGACACCGTCCATCCCCGAGAATTGCCAGTGGTGCACTTTCCTTCGCAATCACGATGAACTGACGCTCGAAATGGTCACACCCGAAGAACGCCAGTGGATGTGGGAACAATACGCGCCGAACCCGCGCATGAAAATCAACCTTGGCATTCGCCGCCGTCTCGCGCCGCTGCTTGATAATGATCGCCGCAAGATCGAGTTGGCAAACTCGCTTTTATTCACCCTGCCAGGTTCACCCATCATTTATTATGGCGATGAGATTGGTATGGGTGACAATCTTGACCTCCCTGACCGTAACGGCGTCCGTACGCCCATGCAATGGGACACTTCGACCAATGCCGGCTTTACAACAGGCAGGCCATTCACAGAGCTCGTGAAGGGGGAGTTGGGTCATCACAAGATCAATGTTGCAAATCAAATCGAGGACAAAAATTCCTTGTTCCATGCCATGAGCCGCATGGTCAACATACGCAAACAGCATCACGCTTTCGGCAGCGGGACAATGGAGTGGGTTGAAATGGGCAATCCATCCCTCGCGGTTTATAAACGCGAATACCAGGGCGAGACTCTGTTGATCATCAACAACTTAAGAGACTCCCCACAAACATTGTCCATCCCCACCGAAAACCGCGGCGAATATCTCGAACTCCTCTCGGATGAAAATCACCGAATTGATACGTCTCTCTCCCTGACAGCCTATGCTCATTTATGGTTGAAGAGAATCAACTCATGATCGTATTCGTCGCATGCTAGATAAGACACAGATGGAACGCGAATCACAGCGCGCCCTCACCCGCCTGCTCCCCCGGCTTGAAAAAGAACTTGCCGATTCGATTTCCCTCAACCCAAACAACTGGGCTGATTTTACAACGCGCCTGCAAAAACATTTTCCATCCCTGTTTCGATTGTATTTTGATTTATATAACACCCGCTACGACTTTTTCTTTCATCTTGAAGACCTGCTCATCAGCCTCGCGCGCGCCTGGTTTGCGCGACCCAATGATCTGCGCGCGCTGGATCAGGCTCGGGAGGCGAATCCGCTCTGGTTTCAATCGAACCAGATGCTGGGCGGAGTCTGCTACGTGGATTTGTTCGCAGGAAATCTGGAAGGTGTTAGATCCAAAATCCCGTATTTCAAGGAACTTGGTCTTACTTATCTTCATCTTATGCCGTTGTATAAAAAGCCCGAAGGCGAAAACGATGGCGGCTACGCGGTCAGTAGTTATCGTGAAGTCCATCCCCCTCTTGGCACAATGGAACGGCTTGCATCACTCGCGCGCGAGTTGCGCAATGCAGGCATCAGTCTCGTTTTGGATCTGGTTTTCAACCACACATCGGATGAACATCTTTGGGCGGAACGCGCCAGGGCAGGTGATGAAGAACATCGAGATTTTTACCGCATCTTTCCCAGCCGCGAGATGCCCGATGCCTATCAACGGAATCTCAGGGAAATTTTTCCCGAAGAACACCCGGGCGCATTCTCCCCTCTCCCCGCTTCGTCTCCGCTGGCGCTCCGCTCAGCGCGAATGGGAGAGGGGCCGGGTGGAACGAGTGGAGGCTGGGTCTGGACTACCTTCCACTCCTACCAATGGGATTTGAATTACGCCAACCCTGCTGTCTTCAACCGCATGGCGGAGGAGATGCTCTTCCTTGCGAATCAGGGTGTGGAAGTGTTGCGGCTCGATGCTGTTGCATTCATTTGGAAACAAATAGGCACCAGTTGTGAAAACCTTCCACAGGCGCATACTTTGATTCAGGCGTTCAACGCGGTGGCGCGCATTGCGTCCCCTGCCCTGCTATTTAAATCCGAGGCGATTGTCCATCCCGATGACGTTGTCAAATATATTTCACCGGAGGAATGTCAACTGTCATACAACCCGCTCATCATGGCTCTGCTCTGGAATACACTCGCCACCCGCAACGTGGACCTGCTCGAACAGGCGCTTGCCACACGCTTCAAAATACACCCGCAAACCGCCTGGGTGAATTACGTCCGCGTGCACGACGACATCGGCTGGACATTTTCCGACGAAGACGCCGTCAGGCTCGGAATCCATGCGAGCGACCACCGTCGATTTCTAAACGAATTTTACAGAGGGCGGTTCCCCGGCAGTTTCGCACGCGGTTTACCGTTTCAGGAAGACCTCGTCACTGGCGATTGCCGCATTTGCGGAACGTGCGCCTCGCTGGCAGGATTGGAAAAAGCGATCAAAGAAAATACTGAGACGGAAGTAGACCTTGCCATACGACGCATCTTATTAATTCATGGAATCATTCTAACGGCTGGTGGGATCCCACTCCTCTACCTCGGCGATGAAATCGGTACGCTGAACGATTATTCGTATCGCAATGACTCTGCTCATGAACGTGACAGCCGTTGGGTACATCGCCCAAAAGCGGACCGGAAAAGATACGCAAAACGAAATGACCCTGACGCAATAGAAGGGCGGGTGTATCAGGGATTGCAACAATTAATCGCGCTAAGAAAAAACCATATTGCCTTTTCCTGCGGGGGGATTGAAATCATCCACACAGGGAACAAACACGTGCTCGGATACGTTCGCGCAAGCGGGAAGGAAACACTGGTGGTTTTTGCCAACTTCTCTGACGCAAAACAGGCGGTTTCAAGAAACGATTTACAATATCGTGGCATGTCAGAAAACATCGAACCTCTTTATGGTATTCGCCAACTCCACAATGACAAATTGATTTTGGAACCAGCAGGTTTTTGCGCGCTTAAGGTATGATCCACAAAACACTCCAACTTTGTCAACACAGAGGTTATCAATGATAACAACACCAGATTGGGTACAGGACGCAATCTTCTACCAGATCTTCCCCGACCGCTTCGCCCGAAGCGCGCGCAACCCCAACGATATGCTCACCTTCGAGCCATGGGACTCGCCCCCCACCCCGCATGGCTTCAAAGGCGGCGACTTGTACGGAGTAGCGGAACGACTCGATTATCTCAAGGACTTGGGAATCACAGCTCTATACCTTAACCCGATATTTGCTTCTGCCTCGAATCACCGCTACCACGCCTTCGACTATTACAAAGTGGACGAGTTGCTTGGCGGCAATAAAGTCTTCTCTTATTTGCTTGAGAAGGCACACCAAAAAAATATCCGTGTGATTCTTGATGGCGTGTTCAACCACGCCTCACGCGGCTTTTGGCAATTCCATCACGTGCTCGAAAACGGGAACGGCTCGCCTTACAAGGACTGGTTCTTCTTCGATGAGGAACGATTGAATGGAAAGAAACATTGGGGCGCGTACCCAAGCCCGCATGAACAGAAACTTCTACATCACGAAGACAGCCTCACTGCCATCGGCTACCGCGGCTGGTGGAATCTCCCGGCCCTGCCAAAGTTCAACACAAACTCACCTGCCGCGCGCGAGTTCCTCTTTGACGTTGCCGAGCATTGGATCAAATTCGGCGCGGACGGCTGGCGGCTGGATGTGGCAGAGGAAATTGACGACGACTCATTCTGGCAGGAATTTCGCAACCGCGTCCGAAAGATCAACCCCGAAGCGTACATCGTCGCCGAGATCTGGCACGAGTCACAGCGCTGGCTGCGAGGCGACCAGTTCGATGCGATCATGAATTACGATGTCACCAAGCCCGCCCTGTCGTTCTTCGCTGGCAACCATCTCGATTTGAAGGTTCTGCATCAGCAAGCCAATTACCACGGAATTCACCATGCGATGGATGCGCATGAATTTGCAAACCGCATTGACCACAACCTGGGGTTGTATAAACGCGACATCACCTACTCGCAATTGAATTTACTCGATAGCCACGATACGCCGCGCTTCCTTTCCTGTATGAGCGGAGACAAATCTGCGCTTAAACTTGCGTGGCTGTTCATGTTCTCGTACCCAGGCACGCCTTGCATTTATTACGGTGACGAAATCGGCTTGGATGGCGAACACGACCCCTTTTGCCGCAAATCCTTTCCGTGGGATGAAAGCAAATGGGATAAGGATTTGCTGAGGTATGCAAAAGAAGTGATCGCGTTACGGAAGAAGAATCCCGCGTTGCGACGCGGAGATTTCAAACGCCTTTGGTCGGCAAACGGAGTCTATGCCTTCTTGCGTTCGTTTGAGGGGAAGACATTTATCGTGGCACTAAACGTGTCAGAATCGCCTCAGCAGGTTGAAGTCACGGTTGAAGCGAAGAAGAGTCCGAAGGTAGTGTTTGGAGAGGCATCCGGAATATCCACAGATGGGCGGCTGAGTTTCACAGTCCCAGCACGAAGCGGAGTTGTGTTGAAGTAAACGAACGCTCGGGGCAGGTCTGAGACCCGCCCCGAGCGTTTTTAAAACCTGGCGGTTTTTGGCAGTTTTGAATCTGGCTTTGGCAGTCCGGTTCTGGCAAGATAGGGAAAATTCCCATAACGATAATCACCCGTGCGGGTTTGATTATTCAAGGGAAAGGAGATTTCCATGCCAGACAAAATAGTGCAGGAAGTATTAAATAGTATTCTGAGCGGCTTGCAGAGCAAGGTCGAGGCGCGTCAAATTGCCGCTCTCAAGGAACTCGGAGAGATAACCTACTCCAGTGAAGCCATTCTTAACCGACTCGAGGAGTTGGCGCTGAGCGCTCAAGGTGCTGTGAAAGAAATGGCTCTCTCCGCGCTACACCTGAAAACCAGCCAGTTCGTTGCATCGAAACTCTCTTCCATTCCCAAGGATGATCGGCAACTGATTCTGCGTGAGTCCGAGGAGTGGCTTGAAGACGGGTTGATCGAAAAGCATCAAGCGGAGGTCATCCGGCGGCGTTACGATTTTGACGCCAAGCCTGGCATCCCAGCCCGACCTGTTCCTCAAGTGGAGCATGAAGCACAGCCGATGGCAGAGGCTCAACCCCACAAATCTGTTGCGCCACCTACCCCCAAATCTGAAACCCCAAAACCAATCAGCCAACCGCACCCAGCCGAGCCGCGCCCCAGCCTCATGCAGACCCTGCTGAGCGAATTCAGCGTCCGCATTTATCTGTATCTCGGCGCGTTCTTTGTCATCGCCTCTGCGGCGATTCTTGCCGCGCTGGTGGAAGCCGCGCGACTGCCTACTTTGCTCATCGCCACCCTTGCCTTTGGCGCGGGCGCGGTGATCTTCAAAAAACGATTGCCTCAACCCAGTTTCGCGTTCGCCATCATCGTCTCCTTCCTGCTCCCGATTGATGCCGTCGTCGTTGCAGACACAATCCACTTAAGACCGCAACTTACAGAGTGGTATTGGTTTGCCATCTTCATGGTCATGGCAGTCATCTGGGCGGGCGGCACGTGGTTCTATGAATCAAGGCTGTTCAGCATCGCATCCTTCAGTGCATTCACCATTGGCTTACTCTGGTTCGATAATGCCCTTGAAGCATCCTTCGACGGAATCATCCTCTCGATGGGCATGGCAAGTTTGATGGGCTTGTTTGCCGTCTACATTCTCAAAAAATGGAAAGACCAAAAATTCGCGCTTCCACTTTTCTACCTTACACAGGGATTGCAAGCCACCACCCTGCTTGGCTCTGTATATGGGATAGGCGCGAATCTCTTTGAATCAGCTACAACAGGACAATGGATCGCACAAACCCTGACATGGCTATTCGCCGCCTCTTTCTACGCCGCAAGCGATTTCCTCATCCCCTTCGTCTTTTTCCCCTGGGTGTCTGTCGCGTCGCTCTTCCTCGTCCCGTGGCTGTTCCTCTCCGCTTTGAAAGCGGAGGCTCCTGCGATGATCGCTGGCTTCGGCTTCTGGGGCGCGCTGATCGGAATTTTGAGTGAAGTTGCCCACCAAATTAAATATCAAGTGGCGAAAAAATATCACTTCCTGTTGCTCGCTCTTTCTCTCCCCTTGTTCTTTGTTTCCGTCCTATGGGGCTTTATAGAAAATAACTATTTCGGCTTTGGCGCGTTACTTGGCACAAGCATCATCTACACGATCATCCATGCGATGCGCCCGCGCTGGTACGTGTGGACGACGGCGCTCCTCGCCGGGATTGGCGCATATTTCACTTTCTTTGCGCTCCCCTTCATGCAAGATACGTATATATATTTTGGCTTTCAGTTGCTGATCGCCAGCCTGCTTCTTCTCGTTCCAGAATTATTCTTCAAACAACCGCTGGCATTCGGGCGTTCCTGGAACTGGGTTCCCGTTGCATACGGAGCATTGGTCACAAGTTTCAATTTGCTTATCATCCTTCTGCTTGAATCGAGTGGAACCTTCACCGGCGAAAAAGCAATCATCCTGGGTTTGTATGCCTTGTTGTTCGCGGCATACGCATTGAGATTCAAACAACCACTCATCGGTTATCTTGCCACCGCATCCACAACACTATGTGTTGTATTTGCACTCACAACGTATAAACTCGACCTCTGGATGCCAGCGCTCACCGTGCTTGCCATTCTTTTTTACACTGCCGGTTACTTCTATGCCCGCAAAGATCAAACCAAACCTTGGGGCGCGATGTTCATCGTCAGCGGGCTTGGGCTTGGCGCGCTGATTTCAATCATCGCGCTCTTCGTTCTGGAACCCACCAGTGGCTGGTATGCACTTGTCATCGCCGGATTGTTCGTTATCGAAATGTTCACACGGCGCAACGGGTATTTGGAACTGTTCCCCGAATCCCTCGTCAGCATTGCGCTGATCCTCATCTTGAACGATTTCAAAGTCCACGAGATTGCTTATTATGTGTTTGGCATAAGCCTTGTGTGGCTGGTAAGCGACTCGATTCTCAAGCTCACGCTCAAAGAACGGACGCTTCATTACATCACCTGGTTGGCATGTGGAGCTCTGACTGTCGCCGCGGTCGGGACGATCATCGTCACAGCAATCGCTTCCCTCTCAGCCGCGATCTGTTTCGCCGTCTACGCGGCTTTCTTCGCCGCCTACGCATGGATCCACAAAATGCCCGTGCTTGGGTATCTCTCCACGGCCAGCGCCGCGGTGACGATGTTCTACGCGCTCGATCATTTCAACATTGAAACCTGGTTGCCGATTTTCACGGGTATGGCATTGGTATATTACTTTGCTGGCTTCCTCATTCGCAAGCGGACAACCTCCTGGTCTGAGATGTTCCGCTTCAGCGGGCTTGGGTTGGGAAGTTTGGTTTCACTGATCGCATTGCTCTTCCTTGAGCCAACCGGAGGCTGGTACGCGTTAATTGTCGGCTTGGTATTCCTCCTCGAAACAGTATCAACCCGCAATGGATGGTTTGAAGCGGCTGTCCACATCCTGTTCAGCATCGCGGCGTTCCTCATCCTGTCTGACTTCAAAGTTTATGAATTGTCATACATCCTGCTTGCGTTGAGCCTGGTGTGGCTGGGCGGCGATGTGATTTTTGAGAAAACATTCAAATGGCGGAAGTTGGCACCGTTTGTACCACTTGTTGGTGGAGGAATTGCCGCGCTCAATGTATTCGTATTGTTGATGAGTCCATCTCTCGAAGCGGCGATTTGTTTCGGGGTGTATGCGCCGTTCTTTGCCGTGTACGCATGGCTGTATAAAAAGCCGATTGTAGGATACGCATCTACTGTCGCATTGCCACTGGCTGTTTATTTTGCATTGCAACACACGAATCTTCAATGGTGGATATTCCCTGTCATTGGGATTGCCATGCTGTATTACGCGGCGGGCTATTTTTTGCGAGCGTTGGATAGAGCAAAAGAATGGGACGCGATGCTGCTTTTCAGCGGGCTTGGATTAGGGACGATAGTCGGTTTGCTTTCGCCGTTCCAATCAGGTAATGCAGAGAAGGCAATCCCCATTGCCATCGCGGCAACATTATTTGCCCTGGAAGCATACGCACGTAAAAACGTCTGGCTGGCATTCCCCGCAAATGGTTTGTATTTGATTTCCTATTTCACCCTGTTGAACGAATTGAATGTTGACGAGCCGCAATACTTCAGCATCGGCGCGGCATTGCTCGGTATGCTGATGCACTATCTGCTCGTGCGTGCAAACAGCAAGACAGGCGCGTTCATAATGGGCATGGTCTCACAATTGACCTTGCTCGGCACAACCTACATTCAAATGACATCCACCGAGAAATTAAGTTTCTTCTTCGTGCTGTTCATACAATCCATGATCATTCTTGCGTACGGAATCGTGATGCGTTCCCGCAGTCTCGTTATTGCGCCGATCGGGTTTGCCGTGCTTGGCACTGTGACGGTGTTATACAGCGCGTTGAGGGACCTGTCCATTGTCCTGATCGTCGGTGTGACCGGAATCGTTTTGCTGGTTCTCGGTATTCTCGCGGTGCTGATGAGAGAACGGATCACCACACTGGCAGAGCGGTTCAGCGACTGGGATGCGTAATTGATGTGCGTGCAATATGAACGATAATCAAAGTTCCAATCCGTTTGACGAAGACGAGAAAGATTCAAAATGGAGCAATGCTCCCATCGGTATAGATGAGAGTCCTACTTTCTCGTCTATGGACGAAGAAGAGTCCACCGGAAAGACCGTCAGATTGATTCTACTGATCTCGGGCATAGCTGGGTGTTGCATCGTTGCCATACTTGCCTACATGTTTTTTCAGCCTGCCACGCCGCCGCTTATCGCGCGCTTGTTCCCATCGCCAACCTTCACAGCCACGCGGACACCCGCACCTACATCAACGGTCACGCCTACCCCAACGCGCACTTCGACTCCAACGATCACATATACACCCACTATAACGCTCACGCCTCATGCTCTTATTCCAGCGCCTGAAAATGCAAAGGTCTTCAGTGAACAATTTGATTCAAGCAAAAATCGTTGGGAATCATATTACGGTGATAATACAACTCTTATCAAGGAAGGCAAGTTATATATTAAGTCAGATAAGGCAGGGTATGTAGGACTCGCCTCATGTAATGGATGCCCTATCTATAAGGCATTCTATTTCCAGGCGGAGGTCGTTCCTGAAAAAAGTTCGGGCGCCCAGCATGGAATCGCTTTTTGCGCGACATTATTACGAAACGAATACTATGTATTCATAATCAATTCGACTTATCAAACGTATTCGGTCTATAAAAGGATACCCTCAGACTGGATAATTTTGTTCAACAATGTCTCATCAAAATTGATTAACCAGTTTCCAATCTCGAATACGCTCGCAGTGGAATACAATCAGGGATGGATGGAACTTTATATCAATGGAGACCTTGTAAACACTTATATAGACCTAGAACCTTATTCAGGCAGGGGATTCGGTGTATTTATTGATGCTGGGCTTATGGATGTGATCGCCGATAATGTCTTTGTTTATGAGATAAAAGAAACGCCTCTTCCCACGCTCACTCCAACACCATAGTCGGTTCACACTCGACTCCAAACTTCCTCTACCAACCGGGGTAATACTTCACCCGATTTACCGTGAAAAGCGTAATCTGCTTTTTGCGTAAGCGGAGTCGGTTCGGCGTTGATTTCCACGACAACCGCGCCGCGATTGCGCGCAGCATGCGCCAATGACGCGGCAGGCTGAACGACACCGGATGTGCCAATCGAGAAGAAGACTTCACACGTGCGCGCGGCTTCGACCGCGGCTTCAAGTTGGTCCTGCGGAAGAGCCTCCCCAAACCAGACGACATCCGGACGAAGCAAGCCGTCACATTCTTTGCATCGCGGAACGGATTCAGCATCGTCTCCCCATGTTTCAGTAAACGTCGAACACTCTGAGCATCTCACACGTTGAATGTTGCCGTGTAATTCAAGCACGGATTGACTCCCCGCCATTCGGTGCAAGCCATCTACATTTTGTGTGACCAGTGTAAATTGGGGAACCTGTTTTTCAATTTCAACCAGCGCGTAATGTCCCACATTGGGTCTCACGCCTTTGATTGCTTCGCGACGCCATGCATACCAGTCCCAGATCAGTTTGGGGTCGCGGGCAAAAGCTTCAGGAGAGGCTAGATCTTCGGGCTTGTATTGCGCCCATAGACCGATCCGCGCGTCGCGGAAGGTGCGGAGTCCACTTTCTTGTGAGACTCCGGCTCCTGTAAGCGCAACCAGCTTCAAGGTTCCGCGAAGAAGCGAGAGAAGATTAGCAGGAAATTTCACGGAGCCACCCCGCTCATGTCACTAAAAGATTCCAAAGAAACGAGCGGGACAAATCTACGGTCCACACAAGATCAGGGACATCGTTCGATCATAGATTTGCGTGCGCGCCAGTTCCACCAGGTTTTCGTCGAAGGAAACAAGTTGATATTCGATCCATGCATTCCTGAAATGATAATACTTCCTGATATTCACGGCGGTGACGGTGTAACTGAAGGATCCGTTGTCACCCTGGATCATCTCACCCGAACTCCAATCCCCCAACAGCATGGTGTCCGATTTTTCGCGCGGACGCATAAACAAATATACCTTATCGGTGTGAATCAAATCGTCAACGAATGCAGTGACTGTTAATGTGCGGGGATTGCAAGGACCTGTGTTCCAATAAATAACGCCGCTGGAGATCAGCACAGTCAAAAATCCTTTGTTAACGGGTGTAAAAAATGATAAGCCCTGGGAGGTTGAGGGAGGCCGTAATGTTATTACCGGGGAAGGCGTAGTTGTTGCAGGTTGATCGGGGATGAATGGTGTCGGTGTCGGGGTAAATGTGATGGGCGTGGGCGATACCGTGGCAAAAAGATCCCGTGTGGGAATGCGCGTGACAGTCGGTTGTGGTGTGAGTGTTTCGGTGGGCGGTGCGGGTGTTGGGGAAATGACAAGTTCGAGAATGGGAGCCAAACCCGAACACCCACTCAGGAGGAAAATTAATAAGAGGATTGTCAGGGTCTTTTTCATGAAGATTCCTTTGGGATGATAAAACAAGACCGGATGTTAATGAGTAAACACGCTGCAATGAGTCAGCGATACTTCGCTTCGAGAAACCACGGAACGACCAAGGACGGTCAGCCCAACCGTGGAACCAACAAATTGATATTGCAACCAGGCATCTTCAAACGATTTGTGATCCGCGATCTGATCCAGAAACAGGGTATAGAAATAAACGCCCCGGTCGTTGTCATTCATAATCGCTCCCGCACCCCAGTCTGTATTACGACCACTGTATTTATCCTGCAGGCGTACAAACAGCAGTACATACTTCAGTCTTTTCGGCTTGTTTATTGAAGTGATAAATTTGATCGAGCGGGCGCCATCACAGTTATATCCCCACACAAGCTGATCCGTGGATCGTTGTACAGAAACGAATATGGCGGCCGATGGTGTAAATAAATTGATATCCAACGGTTCCAGGGTGATCGTCGGGCGGTTCGTCTCAGTAAAAGTAGGGAAAGGCGTGTTCGAAACGTTCGGCGTTCCGGTCGGAGGTGTGGTTGTAGGACGCTCAGTGTTAATCACAAATAAATCAGGCGTGAAGGTTGCGGGCAGACGGAATGGGGTTGCAGTAAGTTTAGGCGAGCTGATGGGTATTGGAGTTCCTAAAAATGGAATCGAAACTGGAAATGCGGTACACCCTGCGAGGAGCGAAATGATGATGACAACGAATACGAGTTTTTTCATGAAACACCTATTGTATGATTGCAGGTTAGTTGAGATTGCTTCCGGCGCTTGGTTTCGATACGTGGCAGCAAGATGCCACTACTCAACCAGCGCGCCTCGCAATGACAATGGTCTACGGCTCCCATTGTGGTTGCCAGTCCGGTTCTGGGTTATCCGTCACCTGGCGCATACTCGATCCGTCTGCGCGTATGATAAATATATCAGCCTGATCGTTATTCCGCAACGAGTTAAAGGCAATCCATTGACCATCGGGCGAAAAAGAGGAGGAGGCGTTATTGCCGCCATCGGTGAGTTGCACGGCGGTCTGCATTTCCACATCAATGCGGAAAATGTCTTTGTCGCCTCGCGGGCCTGCATGAATCAACAGGTATTTTCCATCAGGCGACCAGTCCAGGCTGCCACCGATTCCTCCCAAGCCGCGTGTCAATTGCCGCACATTCGACCCGTCCGCTCCCATGAGGAAGACTTCATACGTCCCGGGCTGGTCAACGGTCATCGCGAACGCGATCGTATTTCCATCCGGTGACCAATCAGCAGCAACGATGGTGTTCGGACCCGCATAAAATAGATCTGCATTCTCGCCAGTGTTCTCCACTGTCCATAAAGAGGTAGGACCTTCACCTGCTCGGTTCGCAAAAAGGATTCTTGTTCCGTCCGGTGAAAAACTTGGAGAGACGACGTTGCCGATGAAATTTGTCAACCGGATCAAGCGCGAGCCTTCAAAAACAAACAGGAAGAGATCAAACGCCCCTCCGTTTTGATTGGAGGCATAGACGATGGAACCTGCCTTTGGTGAATACATCGGATAATAATTATGCGCCTCCACATTCGTAATTTGCTGGTAGCCGGTTCCATCAGCATTGACCAGACACAACTGGTTAAAATCTCCGCGCGTGCAGGTGAAGATGATGCGCCCAATATTCTGTTTG
>Ga0247727_10004848_pt1 | contig 28003 bp, 22 predicted proteins | sample WisWelCaveWW1625_FD_202498 | JGI IMG/M metagenome (GOLD analysis project Ga0247727, IMG submission 202498) | Biofilm microbial communities from Wishing Well Cave, Virginia, United States - WW16-25 | ecosystem: Environmental > Aquatic > Deep subsurface > Groundwater > Cave microbial mat | place...
AACTGGCCCGCCGTGCGCTGGCTGTGGCTGCTCCTCTATCCGGCAATCGTGGCGCAGCTGTTGCGGGATCTTGCCGAAGGACACCATCCGTTCGCGGGGATCGGCGCGTTGGCGTGGTCCGCCGCGCTGGTGTCCCACTTCTGGCTGCTGGGGCGCCATGAGAACGACCACCGGCCGCTGAACGAGTGGCTGCACGCCGGCGGGCTGTGGCTCGTGGCGATCCTCGGCGCGCGCGAGCTCGGCTGGACCATCGACCAGCTGGTCGGCGGCAAGCGCGTGTGGCCGTCGATCGCCTGGGCGGTCGTGCCTGCGTTGCTGCTGGCGGCCGTTGCGCTCCGGGCCATCGCGGCGCGCTGGCCGGTGCGCAGCTTTCCCCGCGGCTACGTCGTGCTGGGCGGCACCCCGGTCGCGATTTTCCTCGCCGCCTGGACGGTGCACGCGAATTTGTTCAACGACGGCGATCCGTTCCCGCTGCCCTTCCTGCCGCTGCTCAACCCGCTCGACGTCGCGGTGGGGGTGGCGTTCGTGCTGCTCGCGCGCTGGCTGCAGGCGCTGCGCGCGCAGGGGCTGGAAGACTGGTGGAAGCGTGCGCGCAGCGCCGTGTACGCGCTGTTCGGGGCTGCGGCGTTCGTGTGGGTAAACGGGACCCTGCTGCGCACGCTGCACCATTGGGCCGACCTGCCGTTCGCGCTCTCGCCCATGCTGTCCTCGCGGCTCGTGCAAGCGTCCTTCTCCATCCTGTGGACGCTGCTCGCGCTGGGCTTGATGGTGGTGGCGACTCGGCGCGCGCTGCGGCCGGGTTGGCTTGTGGGCGCGGGGTTGATGGCGGTGGTTGTCGTCAAACTGTTCCTGGTGGACCTGTCCGGAATCGGCACCGTGGAGAGAATCGTGTCGTTCATCAGCGTCGGCCTGCTGATGCTGGTGGTCGGCTATTTCTCGCCGGTCCCGCCCAAGAAGGAGCAAAGGACATGAGGATGCTTGCGGCATGCGTGCTCGCCGGCGTTGCGGCGCCGGCGTGGCCGGACTCGCCGGCGGGAGATTTCCGCTATCGCGCGCCGATCCTCGCGGCGCAGGGCCAATCGCACTACCGCGCCTCCCTGCCCGCGACGGTCTACATGGGGCTGGAACAGCCCGGCCTCGGAGACCTGCGCGTGCTTAACGCCTCCGGCGAGCCGGTCCCGCATGCGTTTCTGTCGCGGGCTCCCGGCGGCCCGGCCCCGGTGCAGACTCGCGCCACACGGATTTTTCCACTCTACGGCGAGGTCTCGGCGGGGGTCGAGGGCGTCAAGCTGGACGTGGTCCGCGGCGCGCGCGGCACCGTCATCCGCCTCGCGGCCGACCCCAAGGGGGCGAAGGCGGGGCGCAAGCTTCTCGGCTACCTCGTCGACGCCGGCGACGCCGAACTGCCACTGGAAGCTTTGCTGCTCGATTGGCGCACGGGCAGCGGGTTCAGCGGTGCGGCGCGGGTCGAAGCGAGCGACGACCTTGCACGCTGGGGCACTGTGATCGGCGATGCGCCCGTGCTCGCGCTGGAGCACGCCGGGGAGCGTCTGGAACGCAAGCGCGTGGAGCTGGCGGGACGCAAGGCGAAGTACTTGCGCATTTCCTTCGTGCGCGTTCCGGAGGACTTCGCATTGCTCGGCGTACAGCTCGAGCGCCGGCTCGAGCGAGGGGAGCCGGCGCGCGAATGGCGGCGGCTGACGGGCGCGCCGGTCGAGGGGCAGCGCGGCGAGGTTCGGTTCGACTCCGGCGGGCGGTTTCCGGTGGACCGCGTGCGGCTGCACCTGCCGCAGCCGAACACCGTGGCGCGCGTGCAGTTCCTGGCGCGCGACAGCGACAGCGCGCCGTGGCGCAGCAGGGCGGCGGCTTCGGTGTTCCGCCTGGACGGAAACGGAGCCACGGCCACCAATCCGGACATCGCCGTGCCGCCGGGCGCCGAGCGCCAATGGCTGCTCAAGGTGGATCAGCGCGGCGGCGGTCTCGGCGCGGGCGAAGTGACGCTGGAGGTCGGCTGGGTGCCGCACGAGCTCGTGTTCGCCGCGCGCGGGGCGGCACCGTTCGCGCTCGTCTACGGCAGCAAGCGGGCGCAGCAGGATGCGCTGCAGCTCGCCGCCGTGGTGCCGGGGTACAGCGCGGGCAAGGAGATTGCCGCACAGCCCGCCACTGTCGGGGAAGCTGCCGGGCCGGCGCGCCTGGCGCCTTCGCTGACGGACCCGCTCGGCTTGTTGCGCTCGCTCGTGGAAACCGGCGAAGGCAAGAAGTGGGCGCTGTGGATCGTGCTCGGCGCCGGCGTTCTTGCGGTAGCCTGGATGGCTCTGCGCCTGTTGCGCGACCTCGGCCGGGGAGGTCCCCCGCCGCAAGGCAAGAGGAGGGAGTAGGCCAATGAATGGCTACCGCATCAAGCTGGCCGAGAGCGCCGCCGAGCGCGAGCAGGTCCACCGGCTTAATTACGCCACCTTCGTCGAGGAGATCCCGCAGCACGCGCCGAATCCGGAGCGCCGGCTGGTCGACCGCTTCGACGCGGAGAACGAGTATGTCATCGCGCTGGGGGCGGACGACGAGGTGGTCGGCATGCTGGCGCTGCGCGCGCGGCGGCCCTTCTCCCTCGACCAGAAGCTCGAGCAGCTCGACAGCTACCTGCCGCCGCATCGCTCGCTGTGCGAGCTGCGCTTGCTCGCGGTGCGGCGCGAGCACCGCCACGGGGCACTGTTTCGCGACCTCATCTCGTTCAGCGCGAGGCGCTGCGTGGCTGCCGGCCACGACCTCGCGCTGATCTCCGGCACGACGCGCCAGCGCGCGCTTTACCGCCACCTGGGATTCGAGCCTTTCGGCCCGCTGGTCGGCAGCGACGGCGCGCAGTTCCAGCCGATGTATCTCGCGGTCGAGCGGCTGCGGTCGCAGGCCGGCGCGGCGCTCGGCGTGGCGCCGGCGCCGGGCGCGATGGCGCGCTTTCTCACCGGCCCGGTGACGACGCTCGCGGCGGTGCGCGCCGCGCACGCCGCCGAGGCGGCGTCGCATCGCTCCGGCGAATTCGTCGCCCAAGTCGCGAGGGTGAGGCGCAGGCTCTGCGATCTGACGCGGGCCTCCGACGCCGCGCTGATCGTGGGCTCGGGCACGCTGGCGAACGACATCGTCGCCGCCAGCATCCGCAATCTGGCGGGGAGCGGCCTGGTCCTGACGAACGGGGAGTTCGGCGAGCGGCTTGCGGACCACGCGCGCCGCGCCGGGCTGCGCTTCGAGCTGCTGCGCAAGCCTTGGGGGGCGCCATTCGACGAGGCCGAACTGCACGAGGCGGCGCGGCGCGCACGGGCAGCCTGGATCTGGGGCGTGCATTGTGAGACCTCCACCGGGGTTTTGAATGATCTCGCCGTGCTGCGCAAGGCCGCCGCTGCGGCGGGCGCGCGCCTGTGCCTCGATTGCATCGGCTCGCTCGGCACCGTGGACGTGGACTTGCGCAGCGTCTGGCTGGCCTCGGGCGCTAGCGGCAAGGGATTGGGCGCGTTTCCCGGGCTGTCCCTGGTTCTGGTGAACGGCGTGTCCCCGCCGCGCTCGGGCGAGGTGCCAAAGTATCTGGACCTGGAGCTGTGGCTGCGCCACGCCAGCGTGCCCTTCACGCACTCGTCCAACCTGGTCGGCGCGCTCGAGGCGGCGCTGGAGCGGACCGACTGGGCCGAGCGCATCAACCGCACCGCGCGCGACGCTCGTTGGCTGCGCGCCGCATTGCGCGCGCAAGACCTGGCTGTGGTCGCGCCGGAGCAGTTCGCCAGTCCGGGCGTGGCGAGCGTCGCCTTGCCGCCGCAGGCGCCTTCGGCCGCGGTTGCCGAGGGCCTCGAGCGGGTCGGCTACGAGGTCGCGTGGCGCAGCGCCTACCTCATGGACCGCAACTGGATCCAGGTCGCGCTGATGGGTGACTACGATCGCGCTGCGCTGCGCGGGCTTCCAGCGGCGGTCGCGGCGCAGGCGCGCGAGCACGCCCTGCGTCCCGGTCGGGCTGCCTGAGCGTGGAATTTGTCTCCATTCAGCATGATGAAATCCTGTGGCGGGAAGCGCCTCACTATACTGTCGCCCATGACTCGAACCGGCAAAGCCGTTCTCTGCCGCGAACTGAACAAGCCCGTCGTCGTCGAGGAGATTACGGTCGACGCGCCCAAGCGCGGCGAGGTGATGGTGAGGATCGCCGCGTGCGGCGTGTGCCACTCGGACCTCTCGGCCACCAACGGCACCATCGCGCTGCCGCCGCCGCTGGTGCTCGGCCACGAAGGCGCAGGAGAAGTGGTTGAGGTGGGTGAAGATGTCGGCGGCCTGGCCGTCGGCGACCACGTCGTTTCTTCCTTCATCTACATGTGCGGCAAGTGCCGCTACTGTGCGGGCGGCCGGCCGGTTCTGTGCGTAGAACAGGGCAAGGCGCTCATCACGCCGCCGGAGGGCACGCCGCGGGTGCACGACCAGGCGGGCAAGCCGCTTGGCATCTTCTCGGGCTGCGGCGTGATGGCCGAGTACGCCACGCTGTCGGTGGACAACCTGGTCAGAATCGATCCGAAGATTCCCCTGGACCGCGCGGCGCTGGTGGGCTGCGCGGTGACCACCGGCGTAGGCGCGGTATTCAACACGGCGAAAGTCGAGCCCGGCTCGAGCGTGGCGGTGTTCGGCTGCGGCGGCGTGGGCCTCAACGTGGTGCAGGGCGCCGCGATCGCGGGCGCCGAGCGCATCATCGCCATCGACACGATGGAGGCGAAGCTCGCGCTGGCGAAGCAGTTCGGCGCCACCGACGTGATCCTGGCCAGACCCGGCGAGGATGTGGCCAAGGCACTGAAGAAACTCACCGGCGGCGGCCCGGACTACGCCTTCGAATGCGTCGGCGCGGGCGCGCTCGCCGAAACCGCCTACCGGGCGATCCGCCGCGGCGGCAAGGCCATCGTGGTGGGCGTGGCCAAGGCCACCGACTCCGCCTCGATCAAGCCGATGACGCTGGTGTTCGAGGAAAAGAGCCTGCAGGGCAGCTACTTCGGATCTTGCGTGCCGCGCATCGATTTCCCGCGCATGCTGCAGTTGTACATGGCCGGCAAGCTCAAGCTCGACGAGCTGATCACGCACCGCTACAGGATCGAGGAAGCCCCGCAGGCGTTCGCCGACCTCGAGTCGGGGCGCAATGCGCGGGGTGTGGTCGTCTTCTGATGGCTGCTTCGGGTACCGGGCGCCGCGGCCGCATCCTGGTGGTCGATGACCAGCGCGCCAACGTCGAGATGCTCTGCGAATTGCTGCGCTCGCGCGGCTACGAGGTGTCCGCGGCCTACGACGGCGACGAGGCACTGCGCCGCATCGCCGAGACCAATCCCGACCTGGTGATCTCGGACATCCGCATGCCGGGCATCGATGGCTACGAACTGTGCCAGCGCCTGCGCGGCAATCCGGCCACGGCGCTCCTGCCGGTGGTGCTGGTGACAACCTTGGCGGAACGCGACGGCCACGACGAGCGCGTCAAGGGCATCGAGTCCGGCGCGGACGATTTCCTCACCAAGCCGGTGCGCTACGCCGAGTTGTTCGCGCGCGTGCGGTCGCTATTGCGCGTGAAGACGCTGCAGGACGAGGTGCGGCGCCAGTCCGAAGAGCTGGGCCGGTGGAACGAGCGGCTGCAGGAACGGGTGCGCGCGCAGGTGGCGGCGATCGACCGCCTGGCGCAGATGAAGCGTTTCTTCTCGCCGGCGGTGGCCGAGGCGATCGTCGCAGGCGGCGCGGAAATGCTCGAACCGCACCGGCGCGAGATCACGGCGGTGTTCCTCGACCTGCGCGGCTTCACCGCCTTCACCGACCGCGCGGCACCCGACGAGGTGATGGACCTGCTCGGCGCCTACCACAAGTCGCTCGGCCGCATCGTCGACCGCTATGCCGGCACGCTGGAGCACTTCGCGGGCGACGGGATGATGATCTTCTTCAACGATCCGCTGCCGGTGGCCCAGCCGGCGGTGCGCGCGGTGCGCATGGCTTTCGACCTGCAGCAGGCGTTCGCGCCGATCGCGCAGGCCTGGCAGCAGCGCGGGCACGCGGTGGCGCTGGGGGTGGGAATCGCGCAGGGCGAGGCGACGCTTGGCGTGATCGGCTTCGAGCAGCGCTGGGAGTACGCGGCGATCGGTGCCATCCCCAATCTCGCGGCGCGCCTCTGCGGCCTCGCCCGCAGCGGGGAGATCCTGATCGACGCGGTGACCTACGCGGACGTGTGCGACGTCGCAGAGGGCGAGGCGGTCGGCCCGCAGCCGCTGCGCGGATTCTCCCAGCCAATGCCGGTGTTCCGGCTGCTGCGGCTGAAGAAAAGCTGAAAATCAGGGACAGCGCTCGATAGAACACCGAGCGTGTATTTGCCGTTCCATGGTCTCCGGTTTTTTGGCTCCATGAATCTCGGAGCCAAAAAACCGGAGATCGTTTTGAAATGCTAAACCTGCGCGCGACCGGGAAATCGGGCTCAGACCCCGAATTTCAGGCGCAGCCCAGCTTCGTTTCCTTCGCTTTCACCAGCGCGGTGACGGTCTCGTTCACGGGCGCGGCGACGCCCAGTTGCCCGCCTACCCTGGGGATCGAGCCGTTGATGACGCCGATCTCGGATTTCCTCTTCGCCATCAGGTCGAGCAGCACCGAGGGCCGCGCCTGCGGGATCTTGGAGCCGAAGTCGCGCACGTAGGCGACCGGGTCGGTGAAGCCGAGCTTGACGCCCTTGGCGCGCGCGACCGCGTAGGCCTCGGTGGCGCAGGTCGCCGAGACACGCGAAAGGTCGGGGTCGGCCATCACTTCGCCGGTGGTGCATTCGGCGAGCCCGCAGGGCCCCGAGTAGGCGCAGTTGCAGATGAGCTTTTCCCACACCAACTGGTCGATGTCGTCGAACACCTTCACGCGAAAGCCCGCGCCGCTCCAGGTCGCCTCGACCTTTTTCAGCCGCGGCGTGATCGGGCCGCCGAACTCGCCCAGGCGGACCAGTTCCATGCCGTTGTGGTGTGCGTGGCCGGGTGCCTTCATCGAGGCGCCGAATCCACCCACCACGCCGACCATGACGCGCTCGCGCCCGAGGATCTCCGCCGCCGAGTCCGGCCCGCCGAGGCCGTTCTGGATGGAGAGCACCGGCGTGTCTGTTCCGAGCAGCGGCTTGGCCGACTCGGCGGCGCTCGCCACGTGCATCGCCTTGGTGGCGAGGATCACGACATCGCAGGGCCCCGCGTCGCGCGCGTCGGTGGTGGCATTCACCTTCACCGTGCGGTCGCCCGAGGCGCCTTCGAGCCGCAATCCCTTCGTGCGCATCGCCTCGACGTGCTCGCGCCAGCGGTCGATGGCCCAGACTTCGTGGCCCGCCGAGGTGAACAGGGCCGCGTACACCGAGCCCATCGCCCCGCAGCCGACGATGGCGATCTTCACGCGATTTCGAACAGCCCCGCCGCCCCCATGCCGCCGCCGATGCACATGGTCACCACCACGCGCTTCGCCCCCCGGCGCCTGCCCTCGATCAGCGCATGGCCGATCAGCCGCGAACCCGATACGCCGTAGGGGTGGCCGACCGCGATGGCGCCGCCGTCCACGTTCAGGCGATCCTCGGGAATGCCGAGCTTGTCGCGGCAGTAGAGCACCTGCACCGCGAAGGCCTCGTTCAGCTCCCACAGGTCGATGTCGGACACCTTCAGGCCGGCGCGCTGCAGCAGCTTGGGTACGGCGAACACCGGGCCGATGCCCATCTCGTTGGGCTCGCAACCCGCCACCGCGAAGCCGCGGAACACGCCGAGGGGCTTGAGGCCCCGCTTCGCCGCCGCCTTGTCGCTCATCACCACCTGCGCCGAGGCGCCGTCGGAGAACTGGCTGGCGTTGCCGGCGGCGATCACGCCGCCCTCGATCGCGGGCTTGATCTGCGAAACGCCCTCGTAGCTGGTATCCGGACGGATGCCCTCGTCATGCTCGGCCGTCACTTCCTTCATGCTCTCGACGCCGGTAGCCTTGTCGATGACTTTCATCTTGGTGGTGATCGGCACGATCTCGTCCTTGAACCTGCCTTCCGCGCGCGCCTTGGCGGCGCGCAGCTGGCTCTGCACGCCGTAGCGGTCCTGCGCCTCGCGCGCGATGCCGTACTTCCTCGACACGTATTCCGCGGTCTGCAGCATCGGCCAGTAGATCTCCGGCTTGTGGCGGTGCAGCCATTCGTCCTGGCCGTGGAACTTGTTGGCTTCGTTCTGCACCAGCGAGATCGACTCGACCCCGCCGGCGATGTAGATGTCGCCCTCGCCCGCGAGCACGCGCTGAGCGGCGAGCGCGACGGTCTGCAGTCCCGAGGAGCAGAAGCGGTTCACCGTCATGCCGGCGACGGTCACCGGCAGGCCGGCGCGCACGGCGATCTGGCGCGCGATGTTGCCGCCGGTCGCGCCTTCCGGCGTGGCGCAGCCCATGATCACGTCCTCGACCTCCTGCGGCTCGAGCTTCGCGCGCTCGAGCGCGGCGTGCACCACGTGTCCGCCCATCTTGGCGCCGTGGGTCATGTTGAGCGCGCCGCGCCAGCTCTTGCACAGCGGCGTGCGCGCGGTCGAAACGATCACCGCATCAGTCATTGAATTTCCTCCCTTCGTTTGCCAGTTTTACGAGCAGGGGCGCGGGCTTCCACACAGCCCCTTGGTAGCCAGATTGAAATCCTTGAATTGAATTCAAGACATTCTTCAAACCGATAGTATCGGCGTGGAACATCGGCCCGCCGCGGTACGCCGGGAAGCCGTAGCCGGTGAGGTAGACCATGTCGATGTCCGAGGCCCTGAGCGCGATGCCTTCCTCGAGGATGTACGCCGCTTCATTGACCAGCGCGTAGATCAGCCGCTCGACGATCTCCGCGTCGGAGATCTGGCGGGTTTTTATGTTGTTTTCATTTCTGTATCGGGAAATTATTTTCTCGACTTCGGGGTCGGCCATGGGCTTGCGGCTCCCTGCTTCGTACAGGTACCAGCCCTTGCCGGTCTTCTGGCCGTAGCGGCCGAGCTCGGCGATGCGGTCCCCCACCCTGGAGTAGACGAAGTTCGGCCGCTCGACGTATCTCCGTTTCCGGATCTCCCAGCCGATGTCGAGGCCCGCCATGTCGCCCATCGCGAGCGGCCCCATCGCCATGCCCCACCTGGTGGCGGCGGCGTCCACCTGCGCCGGTGAGCAGCCCTCATCGAGCAGGAACAGCGACTGCTGGCCATACTTTTCCACCATGCGGTTGCCGATGAAGCCGTCGCAGACGCCCGAGACCACCGGCACCTTCTTGATCTGCTTTCCCAGCTTCATGGTGGTGGCGAGCACGTCCTTGGCGGTGTGCGCGCCGCGCACCACTTCCAGCAGCCGCATCACGTTGGCGGGCGAAAAGAAATGCGTGCCGATCACGTCCTGCGGCCGCTTGGTAACGGCGGCGATCGCATTCACGTCCAGGGTAGAGGTGTTGGTGGCGAGGATCGCGCCGGGCTTCATCACCGCGTCGAGCTTGCGGAACATGTCCTGCTTGACGTCCATGCGCTCGAACACCGCCTCGATCACGATGTCGGCGTGTTTCGCATCCTCGAGACGAATTGAACTTTTTATCAAGGAAATTCTTTTATCCATGTCCTCCTGCTTCAATCTGCCTTTCGACACCGTCGCGGCGTAATTCTTTTTGATCGTCGCCATGCCGCGGTCGAGCGCATCCTGTTTCATTTCGATGATGGTCACCGGGATGCCCGCGTTGACCAGGCTCATGGCGATGCCGCCGCCCATGGTGCCCGCGCCGATCACCGCCGCGCTGCGGATCGGGCGCACCGGCGTATCGTCCGGCACGTCGGGGATCTTGCCGGTCTGGCGTTCGGCGAAGAACATGTGCCGCAGCGCCTTCGATTCGTCGCCCTCGACCAGCTTCTGGAAGCGCTGGCGCTCTTCCTTGCGGCCTTCGTCGAAGGGCTTGTTCACCGCTGCCTCGACGCAGGCCACGATTTCGAGCGGCGCCGGAAAACCGCGCGACGCCTTGCCGATTTCAGCGCGCGCGTTCTCGAAAAACGCCTTCGGCTCGCCTTCCACCTTGACTGTCATGTCGCGAATTCGCCGGGGGCCTTTTTTTTCCTTGATTATTTTTTGAGCAAAGGCAACGGCGCCTTCGAGCAGATCGCCTTGCACGACTTCGTCCACCAGGCCCAGGGCCAGCGCCTTCTCGGCCGGCACGGCATTCCCTGTGGTCATCATCTGCACCGCCTGGGCCGCGCCCACCACGCGAGGCAGGCGTTGGGTGCCGCCCGAGCCGGGCAGCAGCCCGAGCTTGACTTCCGGCAGGCCGAGCTGGCTCTTGGGCAGCGCGACGCGGTAATGGCAGCCGAGCGCAAGTTCCAGGCCGCCACCCAGCGCAAAACCGCCAATCCCGGCAATCATCGGCTTGGGACAGGCGTCCTGCGCGTCATTGATCTCCGGCAGCGAGGGCGGCACGTTCATTTTCGGCGTGTTGAACTCGCGGATGTCGGCGCCGCCGGAAAACGCCTTCGCCGAGCCGATGATCACCAGGGCCTTCACCGCCGGGTCGGCGCCGGCCTTCCTGATTCCGTCCATGATGCCGGGCCGAAGCACGCTGCCCAGGCCGTTCACGGGCGGATTGTTCATGGTGATGACGGCGATGCCGTCGCGGACGGTATAGGACGCCGCTTCGCTCATTGCGGGAAAACTCCTCTTGGGGGTGAGCGATTCTAGCAAGGCCGAACTCCCGATGGGAGGCCGTGATCTAGTCGATCAGCCGGCCCGTTGCATCGTGGAATGGATACGGACCGCCGAAATTGCCGATTACGGCGGTATGGCTCACAAGTCCGCTGCCGTCAATCCACTGATGCAGCTGGTAGCCGGGCGGCTCCAGATTGAACGCGGATGGTCCGTCCGGACGTAGATCAAGCGCGACCTGGTGGCAGGGCGCGGGACAGGTCGAAGCCACCGTATTCGCGATGCGGCACTGGATCGACCGGTGCAGGTGGCCGCAGACGATACGTTCCACTTGGCGATGGCGGGCAATCACCGCGGCAAAGCCTTCCCTGCCCGCAAGCCCGATCCTGTCCATGTGAGCGATCCCCGTGACGAATGGCGGGTGGTGCATCATCACCACGGTGGGACGCCCGGGTGCCGATGCAAGCGTGCGCTCGAGCCACTCCAGCCGCTCCATGCATAGCTCGCCCTCGCCGCGCATCGGTATCACCGTGTCCAGCGCCACCAGGCGCAACGGCCCGCGATCGATGGCGTACTGGATGAAGCCCGCGCGCGGCAGGTAATCGTGCTCCGGGAACGAGGCACGCAGCTGGTCGCGATCGTCGTGATTGCCCGGCAGCAGCAGGAAGGGCAACTCCAGCGGGGCGAGGATCGCGCGCAGGTGCGCGTACTCCTGCGCTGTGCCGGAGTCCACCAGGTCGCCGGTAAGCGCCACAAGATCGGGACGGGGATCGAGCGCGTTCAGCGTCGCCACGGCTCGCGCGAGGCAACTGCCTGTGTCCACCTTCCGGTAGGCGAGCTTGCCCGGAAGCTTGATATGCATGTCGGTCAGCTGGGCGAGGATCATGGTTCATCCCTGAGTGTCAGGAGCGCGTCGCTATCTATGGCGAGCCGGACTTGCGTGCCGGGCGCGAATTCGCGGCGCACCGACGTCTCGGCAATCACCTGCTGGCCTGCGCAATCGACGAACAGCCGCGTCCGGTCGCCGAGAAAGAACGCAGCACTCACGCTCCCCGCCAGCTGCCCGGCTCCGGTGTCGGCGAGACGCACCGATTCCGGCCTGAACAGCACGCACAGGGCTCCCGCGGGCGCTGCGGCCCACGGGATCGCTCCTGCGGCGGTGACAAATCGCCCGCCATCCACCGCGCCATCCAGCCGGTTCATGGTGCCGATGAAGTCGGCAACGAAGCGGCTCGCGGGCGCGTGATAAATCTCTCGCGGCGTGCCGATCTGCGCGACCTTGCCGTGGTCCATGACGACGATGCGGTCGCCCAGTGCCATGGCTTCGGCCTGGTCGTGGGTCACGTAGATGGAGGTGATGCCCAGACCGCGCAGGAGCGCGTCTATTTCCACCCGCAGCATATCGCGCAGCTTCGCGTCCAGCGCGGTCAGCGGCTCGTCCAGCAGCAGGGCGCGAGGCCGCACCGCAAGCGCGCGCGCCAGCGCCACCCGCTGGCGCTGCCCGCCGGAGAGCTGGTCGATGCGCCGCTCGGCGAGCGCTTCGATCCGCATCATCGCCAGCATCTCGTCCACCCGCGTCTCGCGCTCGGCATTGCCGATGCCGCGGATCCGCAGGCCGTAGGCGATGTTGCCGCGCACATCCATGTTCGGAAACAGCGCATAGGACTGGAACACCAGCCCGACGTTGCGCTTCTCGATCGGCTGCAGCGTGACATCCTCGCCGTCGAACAGCACGCGGCCGCCGGGGTCGGGCTCTTCCAGTCCGGCGATGATGCGCAGCGTCGTCGTCTTCCCGCAGCCGGAAGGACCGAGCAGGACCACCGTCTCGCCCGCACGGACTTCAAGATCGAGGGGATCGAGCGCGCGGGTGGCGTCCGCGAAGGTCTTGCCACAGCTCTCGAGCCGGATCGCAAGCGGCGTCATCACCATGCTCATGGACGTGCCGTTCTTGCGCCGAGTTCGACCGGCCGCGCGAACACCTGGATGCCGATCAGCAGCGGCACGATCATGACGAAGAACACCAGCGTGTAGGCGCTGCCGACCTCGAGCCGCAAGGACGCGTAGGCGTCCGCCAGCCCGACCGGCAGTGTCTTGGTGAGCGGTGTATGCAGGAGCCACGTCATGTTGAACTCGCCCATCGAAAGCGTCACCACCATGAGCGAGCCCGCGAGGATGCCGGAGCGGCAGTTTGGCAGCACGACGCCGAAAAAACGCTGCGCGAATCCGGCGCCGAGGCTTGCAGCCCCCTCCTCCAGGGTCTTCATGTCGATCGCCCCCATCACCGCGATCACCGAGCGCACCATGAAGGGCAGCGTGAACAGCACGTGCCCCACGAGGATGAACGTCCAGGAAGTACGGAAGTTTCCCAGCGTGTTGTAGGTCACGATCAGCGCCAGAGCGGTGGCGAGGCCGGGAATGGCGACCGGCATCACCAGCAGTTCCTCGATGGCGCGCGCAAGTCCGCTCTGCTTGCGCGCCAGCACGTAGGCTGCCGGCACGCCCAGCACCAGCGTGCAGGCAAGGCAGGCCAGCGCGATGCCGATCGAACGGAAGATGGTGTCGCTATAACCATCCCATACCTGCCCGACCCAGCGCAGCGTGAAGCCGCTTTCGATCCCGGCCTGGTAGTTGACGGTGACGCCGGCGAGCATGGACATGCCCACCGGTACGATCAGGAATGCGCACACGCACAGCGTGAAGCCGAGCAGGCACCAGAAGGCGGGTCCGCGGCGCGTCATCGCATCAGCCTGCCGCCGCCACCGTCGAACCTGCCGCGGTGCGCGCGATCGCCAGCACCGCCCAGGTCAGCACGCCCAGCACGAAGGACAGCGCGGCGGCCGCCGCGATGTTCGCCTGGTCGGTGAATACCCCGTAGATCGTCACCGGCAGTACGTTGATCCGCGTAGCGAGAGTGAATGCCGTGCCGAATGCACCCATGGAGGTGGCGAAGCAGATCGCACCCGCGGACAGCAGGGCCGGCTTGAGGCCCGGGACGATCACGTCTTTGACCACTCGCAGCGGTCCGGCGCCCAGGGACCTCGCTGCCTCCTCCACCTTCGGATCGAGCTTCTCCGCCGCCGCCATCACCGTGAGGATGGTACGTGGAATGGAAAAGTAGATATAGCCGACGAACAGCCCCGCCATCGAATACGCGAACACCAGGCGCTCGCCGGTGAGCCAATGCGCGATGTCGCCGATCACGCCCTGCCGTCCGCCGAGCATGATCACCATGAAGCCGATCACCACGCCGGGAAACGCCAGCGGAAGCGTCAGCATTGCAACCAGCGCTGCGTGCCCCCGGAACCGGTTGCGTGTCAGGAACACCCCTGATACGCCGGAAATGGCGAGCGTGGCCACCGTCACGCCCGTCGAGAGCAAGGTCGTCGACACCAGGCTGTTGAAGTAGTTCCGGTTGGTGACGATCGCGCCATAGGCCGCCCAACCCTCCTTGCCGCCGCCGCCGATGAGGAACAGCTGCCCCAGTGGCACGAGGAAGAACGCCGCGAAGACGATTCCCGCGGGCAGCATCAGCAGGTAGAGCAGCCGTTCGCGGCGAGCCATGCGTGCGCAACGCGAAGCCGCGAATCGTAGGCCCCGCGCGGGGTGCGCGGGGTTACCCTCGTTTCAGTTCACTTCCTTGTAGCGCTCGACGATCGATTTCTGCGCCGTGGAAAGCTTCTTCAGGTCTATCGGTTTCGCCCTCGCATATTCGGAATCGGGAAGGAACTTTGCCTTCGCATCCGGCGACATCCTGTCGGCGAACACCGGGCGCAGGTACGCATTGCCCCACATGGTCTGGCTTTCGTCGGAAAGCAGGAAGTCGAGGACCTTGCGAGCGTTTTCCGGGTTCGGGCCGTTGGCGACCAGGCCCATGATGTAGGGAAACACCACGGTGCCTTCCTTCGGAATCACGAAGCGCACGGGCGCCTTGTCGGTGAACTGGCCGCGGTAGGCATTGAAGTCGTAGTCGAACAGGATCGGGATCTCGCCGGATATGACGCGTGCGTACGAGGTCTGCTTGGGCACGATGGGCTGGTTCTTCTGCAGGTCCTTGAAGAAGCGGATCGCCGGTTCGAGGTTCTCGTAGCTGCCGCCGAGCGCGAGGTTCACTGCCATCACGCCGACCTGGCCGACCGCCGCGCTGGTCGGGTCGAGATACCCGACCATGCCGCGGTAGGTGGGCTTCAGGAGATCTGCCCAGCTCTGCGGCACCGGTTTGCCTTTGAGCGCGGCCGTGTTCACGAACAGGCCCAGCGTGCCCGCATGGATGGTGAACCAATGCCCGTCCGAGTCCTTGAGATCGGCCGGAATCCGTTCCCAGCCCTTTGCCTTGTGCGGGGCCAGCACGCCGGCGCTGCGCGCGGGTTCGCCGAACGTGCCGCCGAAATAGGCGACGTCGGCCACCGGCCTCGATTTCTCCGCGATCAGCGCCGAAAGCGTCTGGCCGGAGTTCTTGTTGTCGGGCGGCACCGCGATGCCGAGGCGCGCCTGTATCGCCTTCAGTTGCGAGCCCCAGTCTGCCCACTCGGGCGGGCAGTTGTAGCAGATGGCGCGCTGCTGCGCGGCGGCAATCCCCGCGGCAACCAGCGCAGCGGCGCCAAATCCCAGGGCAATCACGGTGCGACGAAACATTTGAGCCTCCTTGTGAATCTGGCTGGAAGCATAGGTGTATTGCAGTACCTTTACAATCAACTCGTCGAGAATCCGCTTCTACGGCTCGGTCTGGGATCGGCGGGAAAGCCGCAGCACCCGCCAGCCGCGCCTTCGTCACGCCGCCGCGGCGATGCGCTTGATGCCCATCGCCTTCACCGTGTCGGCGATGGCGGCGACCGCCCTGCCCATGCCGGCTTCGCCCACCTGCCCGATACAGCCGACGCGGAACGTCTCGACCTCGGTCAGCTTGCCCGGGTACAGAATGTAACCGCGCTGTTTCACTTCGTCGTAGAAGCGCTTGAATTCGTAGGCCGGGTCCGCCGGGGCATGGAAGGTGACGATGATCGGCGCCTGCAGCGCGCGCGGCAGGAAGGTCTGGAACCCGAGCGAGCGCATGCCGGAGACGAGCTGCTCGCAGTTCCGGGTGTAGCGTGCGCCGCGCGCGCTCTGGCCGCCCTCCTCCTCGAACTGGCGGAGCGCCTCGTCGAGCGCCGCCACCACGTGGGTCGGCGGCGTGAAGCGCCACTGGGTGGTCCTGGCCATGTACACCCACTGGTCGTGCAGGTCCATGGCGAGCGAGTGCGAGTTGCCTTCGCACTTTTCCAGCACCGCGCGGCGGATGACGATGAAGCCCATCCCCGGGACGCCCTCGAGGCACTTGCCGGAGGCACCGATCACGGTGTCGATGGGGTGCTTTTGCACGTCGATGTCGATGGCGCCGAAGGAACTCATGGCGTCGACGATCAGCCCCTTGCCGTGACCGGCCACGACCCGGGCGACCTCCTCGAGCGGGTTGAGGATCCCGGTGCCGGTCTCGCAATGCACCAGCGCCACCTGCGTGATCGACGGATCCCGCGCCAGGCGCAGCTCGACATCCTCGGCGCGGACCTGCGCGCTTTCGGCGTAGTCGATCGTGCTCAGCCGGCGGCCGAGGGTTTTGCAGATCTTGGCGATGCGCTGGCAGTAGGCGCCGTTCACGGGCACCAGCAGATGGCCGTCCTTGGGCACCACGGTGCCGATCGCGGCTTCCACCGCAAAGGTGCCGCTGCCTTGCAGCGGCACGCATTCGTGCGTGCCTTGGCCGTGGACGATGCGCACCAGGTGTTCGCGGATGCGGCCGGTGATGCGGTTGAAGTCGACGTCCCAGGAACCCCAGTCGCGCAGCATCGCTTCCTTGGTTCTGCGCGAAGTGGTGAGCGGGCCGGGGGTGAGCAGGATCGGATCGCGGGTGGTCAAATCGGGGGACGTCATTTCGTCAGTCTCCATGCTTGCGTGCGGCGCTCGGCCAGCCGGCCGAGGCCAAGGTAGAGGATACAGACCGCGAGCGAGGTTGCGGCGATCAGCACCGCCATGGCGGCGGCGGCGCCGATCTCGCCCGCCTCGTCGAGGTGGAGGATCGTCACCGACACCAGCCGCGTATCGGGCGAATAGAGGAACACCACCGCGGAGATGGTGGTCATGGCGTTGATGAAGAAGTAGCGGCTGATGTCGATCAGCGCCGGCGTGCAGATCGGCAGCGTCACGCGCCAGAAGGTCTTCCAGAACGGCACCTTGAGCGAGGCCGCTACCGACTCGAACTCGGCATCCAGCGCCTTCAGCGCGGTGACCGCGGTCAGGTGCCCGGTGGTGTAGAAGTGCACGATGGTGCAGAGCACGAGGATCGCCATCGTGTGATAGAGGAAGTTGAGCGGGTTCTGCCTGGCGTTGAAGAAAAAGATATAACCCAAGCCCAGCACCAGTCCCGGCACCGCCATGGGGACGAGCGAGAGCAGCTGCACGGGAGCCCGCAGCCATTGCGCGCCGCGCGTCTTCTCCATCAGGTAGGCCCCGGTGAAGACGATGGCGGTGCCCGCGACCGCGGTCCACAGCGCGAGCACGACGCTGTTTATCATCGCCGTGTTGACCTCGCCGTCGACGATGCCGAATGCGTAATGGCGCAAGCTGAACGAGAGGTCGTAGGGCCAGAATTTCACGCACGAGGCGAATACCGCCATGCCGGCCACCGCGAGCATGAGGAGCACGACGATCGAGCAGACCGCAGTCATCGCCGCGTCGCGCCCCAGGCTCGGCTGCGGCGCGTACGGCACGGCGCGCGCCGTGAGCATCGAGGTCTGCTTTCTCTGCACCATGCGGTCGACGACGAAAGTGAGCAGCGCCGGCGCGAGCAGGAACAGGGCCACCACCGCGCCCTTGGGAAAATCCTGCTGCCCGATCACCAGCTTGAACACGTCGGTTGAGAGCACGTTGAAGTTGCCGCCGATCACCTTGGGGATGCCGAAATCGGTGATCACCAGCGTGAAGGTCACCATCGCGGCGCTGGCGATGCCGTACTTGGCGCCGGGCAGCGTGATGGTGACGAACTTGCGCGCGGCGCTGGTGCCGAGCGCGTCCGCAGCCTCGTACAGGCGCGCATCCGCCAACGAGAGCGCGGTGACGAGGATCATCAGCGCGTGCGGGAAGACGCTGAACAGCTGCGACAGGATGATCCCTGGCGCGCCGTAGACCTGCTCCACGCCGAGCGCCTGCATCCAGCCCTTGAGCACGCCCTGGTTGCCGAACCAGTAGATGAAGGCGATGGCCGAGAGGAGCGAGGGCGCGAGCAGCGGCGTCAGCGCGACCGTGCGGAACGCGCCTTTCCAGGGCATGCAGCTGCGCGTCAGGGCGTAGGCGAAGGCGAAGGCCGTCGGCAGCACGACGGCAGTGACGACGAGCGAGGTCCAGACGCTGTTCCACAGCGAATCCGCCAGCGCCGGCGTGCCGAAATAGGCGAAGAAGTTGTCCAGCGCGACGAACTCGCCGCTCTTTGCTTGCACGCTTTGCGCGAGGAGGGCGACGAGCGGGCCGGCGAGGAACGTGGCGAGCGCGGCCGCGATCGCGGCGAGCAGAAGCTGCGCGACGCGGTCCGACCAGTGCACGCGCTGGCGCGGCGCCGCGGCCTGGAGCACGGCGGACATCAGGCGTCGAACACGCGCATGCGCTCGGCCAGGATGCGCAGTTTCATGCTGCCGCCGCTCTCCAGCCCCATCTCGGAAAGGTAGCTGAGCGACAGGTACACGGTGAGCGCTTGCCCCTCGAGTTCCGGCGCAGCGACGCGCACCAGGCAGTAGGACCCGAGGAATTCGATCTTCTCGATCTTCGATTCGATGATGTTGGCGTCGCCCTCGGCGATCGGGCGCGCCACGATGTCCTCGGGTCGCAGGTAGGCACGCACGTTCCTGCCGGCCGAACCGTTGCACGACGCGCAAGCGAAGCTGCGCGCGCCGATGCGCACACGTCCCGGCGCCTCCACCGTGCCGGCGAGCATGTTCACCTTGCCGACGAAATCCGCGACGAAGGGCGTGGCAGGCTCGCGGTACACCTGCAGCGGCGTTCCCACCTGGTCGATCACGCCCTGGTTCATCACCACGATGCGGTCGGCCATGGACAGCGCCTCTTCCTGGTCGTGCGTCACCATGACGGTGGTGACGCCCAGGCGAACCTGCAGGGCCCGGATCTCCTGCCGCAGGTGCACGCGCACGATCGCGTCGAGCGCCGAGAGGGGCTCATCCAGCAGCAGCAGCCCGGGCGAGGTGGCGAGCGCGCGCACCAGTGCGATGCGCTGTTGCTCTCCGCCCGAGAGCTGGGCCGGGAACTTCGCGCCGGCCTCCGGCAGCCCGACCAGCTTGAGCAGCTCGGCCACGCGCGCCGCAATGGCCGCACGCCCGGCGCGCCGGTTGACCAGGCCGTAGGCGACATTGTCGAAGACGGAAAGATTGGGAAACAGCGCGTAGGACTGGAACACGATGCCGTAGTCGCGCTGCGCGGGCGGCAGCGTGGAAATGTCGCGCCCGCCCTGGTGGATGCTGCCGGCGCTCTGCGCCTCGAGACCGGCGATGATTCTCAGCAGCGTCGTCTTGCCGCAGCCCGAGGGCCCGAGGAAGCAGACGAACTCGCCCTGCGTCACCTCCAGGCGGATGTCGTGCAGGGCGGTGAAGGCGCCGAAGTCCTTGCGGATGCCCTCCAGCCTCAGGAAGGGTTCGGCGCTGCCCGCCACACTGCTACTTTCGCGGCTCGGATTTGGCGTTGTAGCGCTTGTTCCACTCGGCCAGGACGCGCTCGCGGGACTCCGCTGCTTTCTTGAAGTCCATCTTGACGAGCCGGTCCTCGTAGTCCTTCGGCACGTTCTCCAGCGGCGCGGCGACGCCCGGCTGCGCGGTGATGGCGAAGTTCTTGCCGTAGAGCAGCATCGCGTTCTTGCTCGAGGCCCAGTCGGCGAGCTGCTTCGCCGCCTCGAGCTTCCTGGTGCCCTTGTGGATCGCGAATGCCTCCAGGTCCCAGCCCAGTCCTTCCTTGGGGAACACCAGGTCGATCGGCGCGCCCTTGGCCTTGTTGGTGTTGGCGCGGTATTCGAAGGAGATGCCGACCACGAACTCGCCCGCGGACGCCTGGTTGCAGGGCTTCGAGCCGGAGTGCGTGTACTGTGCGATGTTCTGGTGCAGTTTGTCCATGTAGTCCCAGCCGCCCTTCTCGCCCCACAGCGTCAACCATGCCGTGACGTCAAAGAAGCCGGTGCCGGAGGAGGCCGGGTTGGGCATCACGACCTGTCCCTTGTAGGCGGGCTTGGTGAGGTCCTTCCAGGTTTCCGGCTTCGGGATATTGCGCTTCTTGGCTTCCACCGTGTTGAAGCAGACGGTGGCGCCCCACACGTCCATGCCGAACCAGGCAGGGGGATTCCTGGCATCCCGGTACTTGGCCATGATCGCGTCGAGGTTGAGCGGCGCGTAGGGTTCGAGCATGCCGTACGAATCGAGCAGCGCGAGGCTCGAGGCGGCGACGCCCATCACCGCGTCGGCTTGCGGATTCGCTTTCTCGGCCAGCAGCTTCGCCGTGATCACGCCGGTGGAATCGCGCACCCAGCGGATCTCGATGTTGGGGTATTCCCGGTAGAAGCCCTGCTCGTAGGCCTTCAACTGATCGGTCTCGAGCGCGGTGTAGACCAGCAGCTGGGTCTTGCCCTGCGCAAGCGCGTGGCCCGCGCAGACGGCGGCGGCGAAGAGGACGAGGATGCGCGACGGCTTCATGGGGGTCTCCCTGTAGTTGGCGCGCAAAGCTTATTGCAGATTGGTGACGGCGCGATGGCGCCCCAGGCCGCTCGACGCTCTGTCTATTGTTGACAATCTACAATCAAACCGTTGCAATGGCAACCGCGTCATGGCCACCCAGCCCACCATCGAACTGCTGCGCCAGAATTCGCTCACCACGCTGGTGCAGCGCGAAATCGAGCGGCGCATCCTCGGCGGCGAACTGGCGCCGGGCTTGAAGCTGAACGAGGCAGAGTTGGCCGCCGAGCTGCGCGTCTCACGCGGCCCGGTGCGCGAGGCGTTCCGGGCGCTGGAGCAGGCGGGCCTGGTGCGCACGGAAAAGAACCGCGGCGTGTTCGTGCGGCAGGTGTCGCTGGAGGAAGCGAACGAGATCTACGAGGTGCGCGCCGCGCTGGAGGGGCTGATCGGCCGCCTGGCGGCCAAGCGCATACGGCCAGAGCAGCTGGAGAAGATCCGCGCAGTGGTCAAGAGGATGCATGCCGTCAGCCGCGAGCTCGACGCGGCGGCGTACTACCCGCTGAACGTGGAGTTCCACGAGCTGCTGGCGCAGGCCACGGGCAACCGCGCGCTGCTCGCCAATTACCGCCGCGTGGTGAACGAGCTCGACCTTTACCGCCGCGAGACGATCGCTCGCAGCGCCGAAAACATTCCCAATTCCACGCGCGATCACGAGGCGATCGTCAACGCGGTGGCCAAAGGCGACGAGAAACTCTCCGAGCGGCTGCTGTTCGACCATGTGATCGACAGCCGCGAGCGGCTGCACAAGGCGCTCGCCAACCCGCCCATGCGCAGCGCCAAGCCCGCCGGCAAGGCGGCATAGTGGCGATGGGGATCATGGACCGCACCATCATGATCATCGATCAGATCAGCATCTGGTCGGGGAAAGCGATCGCGTGGCTGATCCTGCCGATGATCGCGATGCTGGCCGGCGAAGTCATCGTGCGCTACGCCTACGCGCCGTCGATCTGGGCGCTCGATGTCGCCACCATGCTCTACGGCACGCATTACCTGATGGCCGCCGCCATGACGCTGTACCTGGGCAAGCACATCCGGACCGATTTCTTCTACGGCGATTGGGCGCCGCGTACCCAGGCGTGGGTCGACGTGGTCTGCTATCTGCTGTTGTTCCTTCCCGGGATGGTGATGTTCGTCTGGCTGAGCTGGGATTTCGCCGCCGAGTCCTGGGATCTGAAGGAGCGGCTGATGACGACCTGGCGGCCGGTGGCCTACTGGTACAAATCGGTGATCCCTTTGAGCGCCGCGCTGCTGCTGCTGCAAGGCATCTCGGAGCTGCTCAAGTCGGTGAAACTGCTGTTGAGCGGAATCGACATCCGCCACCGGCAGGCGCCCGGTGAGATCACCTGACGGGCGCCGCGCAGCACCGCCATGAGCCTGGAAATCTACGGCCTGATCCTGCTGGTGCTGCTATTCGGGGTGATCTGTATCGGCTTCCCGATTTCCTTCACGCTGATCACGCTCGGCATGGCGTTCGGTTACATCGCCCTTGGGGATCGGGTGTTTCACCTGATGACCCTTTCGTACTTCGGCACGATGATGGATACGGTGCTCGCGGCGGTAGCCCTGTTCACGTTCATGGGCTACGTGCTGGAAAGCGCCGGGCTCATGGAGCGCCTGTTCAGGGCCGTGCAGCTCATCTCGGGTCGAATCAGGGGTTCGCTCTACATGGCCACGATTTTTACTGCGACCCTGTTCGCGGCGGCCACCGGGATCGTCGGCGCCTCGGTGACGATCATCGGATTGATGGCGGCTCCGGTGATGAAGAAGGCCGGCTACAACACCGGCCTTTCCGCGGGAACGATCTGCGCCGGCGGGACGCTGGGCATCCTGATCCCGCCCAGCGTCATGCTGGTGGTGATGGGGCCGGTGTTCTCGGTCTCCGTTTCACGGCTGTATGCCGGCGCGATCATTCCGGGTTTACTGCTTGCGTTCATCTACCTCGCCTACACCATGACGCGCGTGATGCTGAACCCGGCATTGGGGCCGGCGCTGTCCGACGAGGAGCTGGACGTGCCGAAGAGCTTCCTGGTGAAGGAGTTCTTCGTCGGCCTGATCCCGCCGGTAACCCTGATCATCGTCACGCTGGGCTCCATCGTCTCGGGCCTTGCTACGCCGACCGAAGGGGCGGCGCTCGGCTGCCTCGGAGCGCTTGGCGTAACCGCATCTCATGGGCGTCTCAGTTTCAAAATCATCAAGGAATCCGCCTTCAGGACCGCGGAGACGACGAGCATGGTGATGATTCTGCTTGCGGCTTCGACCTTCATGGGGGTGGTCTTCTCCGCGCTCGGGACGCCCAAGTTCATCGCCGAGACCATGCTGGCGTGGGATTTTCCGCCCGCGGTCTTCCTGCTCGGTCTGCTGGTCGTCTGCTTCATTCTCGGCTGGCCCCTGGAATGGGTGCCGATCGTGGTGGTGATCGTGCCCATCTTCCTGCCGGTCCTCACCCAGCTGAAAACCGACATGGTCTGGTTTTCCATCCTGCTCGCCGTGACCCTGCAGAGCTGCTGGCTTTCGCCGCCGGTCGCATTGTCGGCCTACTACCTGAAGGGAATCATGCCGGAATGGGACCTGCTGGACATTTACAGGGGGATGATTCCGTTCATGTTCCTGCAGGCCATCGCCGTGGCGCTGCTCTACTTTTTTCCGCAGATCGTGCTGTGGCTGCCGAATCTCCTGTTCGGCTGAAGCGCAGGCGTCGAATTGTTCCGTAGCTAAACCGTCTTTTGATCGAGGAGGGCACCATGAGCAAGAGAAACCCGAAACAGAATACGCAGGCCAAGCCGGCGGCATCGCGCCGCAAGTTCCTCGGCGCCGTCACCGCCGCAACCACCGGCGCCGCGATGCTCGGCTTCCCGATGATCGCGAAGGCGCAGGCGGCGCAGGTCAGGTGGAAGTTGCAGAGCGCCAACCCGGCGGGCACCCCGCACATGGAGCTGCTGAGCCGCCTGGTCGGCAACGTCGACAGCATGTCGGGCGGGCGGCTGAAAATCGAAGTGCTGCCGAGCGGCGCGATCGTGGCGCCCTTCGAGATCCTCGACGGCGTCAACAAGGGGATCGTGGATGCCGGGCAGTGGTGGACGCATTACGCGACCGGCAAGCATCCGGCCGGTGGCCTGTTCAGTGCCCCGATCGGCGGCGCCGGCAGCGGTTTGGATCAAATGAACCACCTTTCCTGGTACCTGCGCGGCGGCGGGCGCGAGCTGTACCTGGAGTACTACCAGAAGATGCTCAAGGCCGACGTGATGGCGTTCCTCTACGCCCCGGACGGTCCCGAGGCCTTCGGCTGGGTCAAGAGAGTGCCGAAGACGGTCGCGGAGTACACGAAGATGCGGTTCCGCATGTCCTCCGGCCTGCCAAGCGACGTGCTGAAGGACATGGGCGGGGTGCCGATGAACCTGGCAGGAGCCGAAGTCATTCCAGCGGCGGAGCGCGGCCTGATCGACGGCGTCGAGTGGATCAACCCTGCCAACGACCTGAAGCTCGGGCTCTCGGACGTGTTCAAGAACTATTCGCTGCAGGGCCTGCACCAGGCGATCGACATCGCGGACGTCGTCATCAGCGGCAGGAAGTGGCGCGAGTTGACGCCCGATCTCCAGGCGATCGTGCAGACGGCGATGACGGCGTCGATCTTCGAGGCCATCCTGTACTTCGTGGATGAAAACTCGAAAGCGCTGCAGGTGCTGACCAGGGACAAGGGCGTCAAGATGTTCGACGCGCCGAGCGACTACGCCGCTGCGTTCATCAAGTCGGCAAAGAGGGTGCTCGCGAAATACGAGCAGCAGGACCCGTTCTTCAAGCGCGTGCTCGATTCGCAACGCAAGTTCGCGAGTATCGTGGTCCCGTACACCAAGGAAACCAACAAGTTGACGCAACTCATCGCCGGGGCCGCGGAAGGCTAGAACGGTCATCGCCATGGAAGCCTCGATGCAGCACATGCCCGTCGACGTCAACGGCACCCGCTACCACTGGCCACAGCGGCCGGTGGTGGTGGTGTGCATCGATGGCGGCGATCCCGCCTACCTGCAGCAGTTCCTGAAGGATGGCTCGATCCCCAACATCGAGCGCTTCATGAAGCAGGGATTCAGCGCGGTGGCCGATGGCACGGTGCCAAGTTTCACCTGCCCGAACAACATGTCGATCATCACCGGCACGCCGACCTCACGTCACGGCATCTCCGGCAACTACTACCTCGACGTGACGACCGGCCAGGCCGTGGTGATGACCGGCCCCGACCTGCTGCGCGGCGACACCATCCTGGCGCAGTTCGCCGACGCGGGCGCGAAGGTGGTCTCGATCACCGCCAAGGACAAGCTGCGCAAGCAGCTGGGCAAGAATCTCGACGTATCCAGGGGCAACGTCAGCTTCTCCTCCGAGTTCGCGAGCAATTGCACGATGCAGGAGAACGGCATCGAGAAGGTGCTCGAGCTGGTGGGCATGCCGCAGCCGGACATGTATTCGATGGAGCTGTCGTGGTTCGTGCTCGAGGCCGGGATCAAGCTGCTGGAGAGGAACCGGCCGGACCTGCTCTATCTCTCGCTCACCGACTACGTGCAGCACAAGTACGCCCCCGAGGAGTCCGAGGCGAAGCGCTTCTACCAGTACCTCGACCGCTGCTTCGGGCGGCTGGCCGGCCTGGGCGCGGTGGTCGCGCTGATCGCCGACCACGGCATGAACGACAAGTCGAACGCGGCCGGCAAGCCCAACGTCATCTGGCTGCAGGACATCCTGGACGCGAAGTTCGGCAAGGGCGATACCAGGGTGATCTGCCCGATCACCGACGCGTTTGTCGCGCATCACGGCGCGCTGGGCGGCTTCGTGCGCGTCTGGTGCACCGGCAAGGCGACGCCCAGGCAGGTGATCGACGCCGTCAAGGGGCTGGAGGGCGTCGAATCGGTGCTCGACAAGGAAACCGCCTGCCGGGTGCACGACCTGCCGGCCGATCGGGAGGCCGACGTGGTGGTGATCTCCACTGCCAACGTCTGCATCGGCGCCTCGGAGAAGGACCACGACCTGTCCGGGCTCGAAGGTCATCGCCTGCGCACGCACGGCGGGGTGTCCGAGGCCAAGGTGCCGTTCATCCTCAGCGTGCCGCTGAACGACGAGTACAAGCTGAAGGCCGGCACGGCCACGCTGAAGAGCTACCAGATCTTCGAGTTCGCGCTCAACGGGGCGCAGCATTGATGGTCGAGAGCGGCAGACTTGCGGTCTACGACGCGCCGGGCAAGCCCTTCGAATTGCGGCGCTTTCCGATCCGGCCGCCGCGCGCCGGCGAGGTGCTGGTCAGGATCCGCATGTCGACGATCTGCCGCTCCGACATCCACTCCTATCTCGGCCACCGGCCCAATCCCTGTCCGGGCGTACTCGGCCACGAAATCATCGGCAACATCGTCGCGATGGGCGAGGGCATCAGGCAGGACATGCGCGGAGAGCCGCTCGCGGTGGGCGACCGCATCACCTGGAGCGAATACTTCATCCCGGGCCAGAGCTGCTACACCGAGGTGCTGGATCTGCCGCAGAAGTCCCCCGGCGTGAACAAGTACGGCCATATGGCCGTCGCCACCGACCCGCATCACCATGGCGGCTTCGGCGAGTACTGCTATGTCCTGCCGCGTTCGTGGATTCTGAAGCTGCCCGAGGTGCTCACCGACGAGGAAGCGACGCCGATCAACTGCGGCGTCGCGACCATGATCTGCGTCACCGAGAAAGCCGGGATCGCGATCGGCGAAGGCGTGGTGGTGCAGGGGCTGGGGCTGCTCGGCCTGTACGGCGCCGCGATCGCCAAGGCGCGCGGCGCGCGGCTGGTCATCGGGCTGGACACGGTTGGGGCGCGGCGCGAACTGTCGGCGCGCTTCGGGGTCGATCACGCATTCGATCCGGGGGCGACGAACGAGGCCGAACTGGTGAAGCAGGTGCGGACGCTTTGCCGCCCGGAAGGTGCGGACGCAGTGATCGAAGTCTGCGGCACTCCCGAGGTAATCCCCGCGGGCATGCAGTTCCTGCGGACCGGCGGGCGCTATGTCCTGGCCGGGGTGGTCAATCCGGAATCGTTCGTGCGCATCGACGCCAATCTGCTGTTGCGCAAGCTGATCACGTTGCGCGGCGTGCACAACTATCACCCCCGCAATCTGGTCGAAGCGCTGGACTTTGTCGTCGCCAACCGCAAGCGCTTCCCGTTCCATGAGCTGGTCGACGGCAAGTACAAGCTGGAGGAAGTCGGGCGGGCGATGAAGGACGCCGCGGATCGCAAGGTGCTGCGCGCGGCGATCATTCCGTGAGCGCGCTGGTGAAAATCGAAGAGCCAGAACTTGGTTTCAAGGCACGTGGCCTTTACTTCGGCGGAAAGTGGGAGGCGCCGGCCGCCGGGCGCAGCTTCGCTTCGATCAGCCCGTCCACGGGAAGACAGCTCGCCGAGGTCCCGTACGCGGATGCGACCGATGTCGATCGCGCGGTAAAGGCAGCAGCGCAGGGGTTTGCCGCGTGGCGCAAAGTCGGCATCAAGGAGCGCGCGAAGTGCCTCGAAGCGCTCGCGAAGCGCATCCGCGAGCAAGCCAAATCGCTGGCGCTAATGGATGCGGTCGACTCGGGCAATGCGCTGAAGGGGATGGAAGGCGACATGCACTGGAGCGCCGACAGCCTCGAGTACTTTGCCGGGCTGATCACCGAGATCAAGGGCGAAACGAGCTCGCAGGGCCCGCGCCACCTCAATCTCACGCGCCGGCAGCCCTATGGCGTGGTCGCGAAGCTGAACCCGTTCAACCATCCGTTCCGCTTCTGCGCCGAGAAGGCGGCGGCGCCGCTTGCCGCGGGCAACTGCGTGGTGGTCAAGAGTTCGGAACAGGCGCCGCTTTCGAGCTTCCGGCTGGCGGAGCTTTGCGACGGCATCTTTCCGCCCGGAGTGATGAACGTCGTGGCGGGCGACGGGGAGACCGGCGCCGCGCTGGTGAGCCATCCCATGGTCTCGCGGATCGGCTTCATCGGCTCGGTGGAAACCGGACGCTTGGTCGCGCAGGGCGCGGCGCAAGGCCTGAAGCGGGTCAGCCTCGAGCTCGGCGGCAAGAACCCGATCATCATCTTTCCCGACGCGGATCCGAAAAAAGCCGCATTGGCGGCGATCAAGGGCATGAACATGAACCGCCAGGGACAGTCCTGCAGCTCGACCTCGCGGGTGTTCGTGCACCGGTCGTTGCATCGTGCGGTGGCCGAGGAGATCGTGCGCCTGGCTGAAGCGCTGCCGGTCGGCTTTCCGTGGATCGAGAGCAACGAACTTGGGCCGGTGGTGTCCGCGCGGCAGTTCGAGCGCATCATGGGTTTCATCGATTCCGCTAAGCACGAGGGTGCACGGCTGCTCTGTGGCGGCGACAAACCGGGCGACGCGCAGCTCCAGGGCGGATTCTTCATCCGGCCGACGGTGTTTGACGATGTGCGCCAGGAGATGCGCATCGCAAGCGAGGAAATCTTCGGGCCGGTGATGTCGATCCTTCCCTGGAACGATGTGGAGGACATGCTCGCGAACGTCAACAGCCTGCAATTCGGCCTGACGGCGGCGATCGTCACCAACCAACTGGACCGCGCGATGGAAACCGCGGAGCGCG
>Ga0247727_10004849_pt1 | contig 28000 bp, 24 predicted proteins | sample WisWelCaveWW1625_FD_202498 | JGI IMG/M metagenome (GOLD analysis project Ga0247727, IMG submission 202498) | Biofilm microbial communities from Wishing Well Cave, Virginia, United States - WW16-25 | ecosystem: Environmental > Aquatic > Deep subsurface > Groundwater > Cave microbial mat | place...
CGAGTGTTGTGGGAGCTTGCAATGTAAGCATAGTTTCCGGAGACAACAATCGCGAATCCATCCGCCGCAAGATCGAGTGAACCTAGTAAGATTGGGTTAGCTGGATTTGAAATGTCATAGATGAAAAAATCTGCTCCGGTTCTGGCGTCAGTAACAATATAGGTTCGATTACCTACAACAAAGATGTCATTGCCATCTGCTGTACCTGACAAGTCTGCCGAGGCAACGATCTGAGGATTGTTCCAATTCCCTCCCGAATTTGGGGCAAGCTGAACTTCACCTCCTGAATTGTTGGTGGTCGCTGTGTTTGTGTGTGTACCGGAGTTAAAATCAGATTGTGAAGTTTGGATCCAAGTTGAGTTGTTCAAATAACGGCTTACGTAGAAACTTTTAGTAGTGGTTTGCGAGCCAAAACCAGTCCAGCTGACGTTGGCATTTATTTTCTTGATGGCTGGGTCGGCTGTCGCTGCGGGAGTAGTGCAATTAACGAGATCAGCATTAACACTGAGACGACAGGCGGCCTCGACTGAAAAAGAGTAAGTGAAGCGATCAAAAGTGGTTTCTCCCTCTACTGCAATCCAGCTACCAGCGGACTCCTGAGCGTAATAAGTGTTTCCAATACCCAGACTCTCCCAGCTCGCATCCTTAATAGAATAGACCGACTCAATTTGTTTCTGAAGTATGAGCTGGGCTTCGAGATTTTTGTCTGCTCTCTCCAGGCCCTCTCGCACCGAAATCATGGTTGTAACGATACTCGTGAGCAATAAGCTTGCCAAAGCAATAGTTAGAATTAGCTCAATCAAAGCTTGACCAGATTGTTTTTTCTTAGCAAGTTTCGTCCACATTTACTACGCCTAAATAATTAACAGATATTTTTTTCTCCTGTGACCCAGAGCCGATACAGATAGAATTTGCGTTGCTATCAAAGGAAGCTATTTCTCCCGAAATTTCTTGGAAAAGCAGGTTGTTACATTCCGCAGCGCTTGGGCAAGGTAAATCGGTAGTTAACTGGCTATTACTAAAAGTGATTTCAAAATTGCTAGAGTCAAGTATATCGAAGCTAGTACCCTTGAAAAGGGTGGCTTTATCCGTTTCAAAATGGATACCGTAGCTGCTGCTAGAAGGCTCATTTTGGGTATCTGAGGTAATCGCCTTGCTTCTTGCCTCAGACAGTAGTGAAATTACTTCCGAGCTGGTTTGTTCCAGGTCATTGCTTTGTCCACCGCCTGAAAAACTGGAGGTGGCAATAAGGAGTGCTAGGGTCAGTAAACTGATGACCACGAGAACTTCTATTAAGGTGAAGCCTTTTTCTCTCCATCTCATCTTAGCGCTGATTAAGGGCACCAATTCCTTGATAAAGGGGTGCAATTATCGATAACATCAAAATTGCCACAACGCAAGCAATAAGCACGATTAAAACCGGCTCAATCACGGTAGTAATATTTTTTATTATCTCGGTAAATTTACGCGAGTAATTCTCAGAAAGGTCCTGCAGGCTTTGATCTAGGGTCCCCGACTCTTCCCCAACTTTTACTATTCGCCTCAAGAGCGAAGGAAAAACTTTTGGGTGCTTTTTCATGGCCGCCTCCAGAGAGTCGCCTTGAGTTATTTCGGTTTTTACAGACTCTATTGCTTGGGTGAGTGGTTTGGCGACAACTACATCTTTAGCTATATCTAAAACCTGAATGATGGGTACCCCAGCCTTGAGTAGCATAGCGCACGTATTAGTAAAACGTGCTAGATCAAGTAGTTTGACGATTTGGGCAACGGTTGGAATGGAAGTGAATAAAGAAAGCAAAATTTTACGAGCCCTTTTTGTCGTCAGGACTTTGTAGAGTATCAGCATCAAAAGAGAAAATAAGGCAATTAGTAAGTAGCGGTATTTAGAAAAAAAGAGAGAACTCTTCAGTATAAAGGCCGAGTAAGCTGGGAGCTTTAGTTTAAGTTGGAAAAAAATTTCGGCTACTTTAGGCAGGGCGAAAGCAAACGAATAAAACGAGACAGCAATTAGTACCAAGACAATTAAGGCTGGGTAAAACATGGCTGATTTTATATTGCTAGAAGTCTCGATATTTTCTTTAAGATTTTCTGCGGCTTGGCTCAAGACCTTGTCCAAATTGCCAACAGCTTCACCAGAACGAACGATGCTTGTAAAAACCGGGTCGAAGGAATCTGGATACTTCTCGAGGGCTTCTGAAAGTGTTTTACCCGAACTTATTTGGCTAGCGACATGTGAAAATATTTCTCTTGATTTTTTGCTAGTGGAGTCCTCTGAGATTGATTCGAGAGCTTCAAGTATTGGGATTCCAGCCCTCAGCATGGTACTCAAGCTTTCTATGAAGACTAGTTTTTCCCCTTCAGATAGTTTTTTACTCGAAAAAAAACTGGGCAAGTTCATGAAAATTATTCTCTAGTTGCACTCAAGACTTCCTCAAGAGTAGTAGTTCCGGCTTGAACTTTGTCAAGCCCATCCTCAAGCATTGGCCTAAAACCTTCTTTTTTTGCTTGGGTTTCAAGTTCCTGAAGAGGAGTTTTATCAAAAATAAGTTTCCTCAGTTCTTCGCCAATCTTTAGTACCTCAAAAATACCGACTCGTCCTTTAGTACCTTCATTGTTACAGACGCTACAGCCTTTGCTGTGGTACTGTTTTGGCTCCTTGTCTCCGAAAACTTCTGGCCCGACGCTGAAATCTTTCTTGAGTAAGGCTAGTAAATCTTTGCTTACTGGAACCGAAACTAAGCAACTGGGGCAGTTGCGGGCGACAAGTCTTTGGGCGATCACCAAAGAGAGACTAGAACCAATAAGGTAAGGCTGCGCTCCTAAATCGATAAGACGAGGTACCGCCCCCAGAGCATCGTTGGTATGTAAGGAAGAGAGTACTAGATGGCCGGTGAGAGCAGAGTGAATAGCAATTTCGGCGGTTTCTTCGTCCCTAATTTCTCCGACAAGAATGATATCAGGGTCGTGGCGCAGAATTGAACGCAAACCAGAAGCAAAAGTCAATCCTGCAGCTGGGTTGACCTGAATTTGATTGACCCTAGGCAATCCATACTCAATTGGGTCCTCGATGGTACAAATATTTACCTCACTAGTATTTAAAATAGTCATAATGTTGTAGAGAGTAGTAGTCTTACCAGAACCGGTTGGACCGGTGGCAAGTATCATTCCGTGCGGTTTGGTGAGCTCGCCCTCGATGAGCTTTAAATTTTGCCCCCCAATTCCAAGTTCTTGTAAAGTTTTCGGCCTCGCCGCTGAGGAAAGTAAACGTAAGACTGCATCTTCCCCGTGGTAAGTAGGTAAGATTGAGACGCGAGTGGAAATTTCATCGTTACGATGTTTATAGCGAAAACGACCGTCTTGAGGAATACGATGCTCGTCAGTCCTGAGGCTGGAAAGGATCTTAATCCGAGTGATTAACCCGGCCTGAATTTTAGTGGGCAGTTCAAAAATATCTCTGAGCTTACCGTCCACCCGAAATCTGATCACGAGGTGCTCACCCACATTTTCGATGTGCATATCTGAGGCCTTCTCAGAGGCGGCAAATTGCAAGAGAGTATCAAGAATTTTTACCACCGGTAAGTCGTTAGCACCTGGAGCGTTAATCTGATTAGCCAGATCGACATGCTCGAGAATATCCTTTTGGAAATCAGCACGAATGTCTTTGTGATACTGATCAAGTGCATCGTCCAGAACAGTCGGAAGAGTGTAGTAAGCCTCCACCAGTAGACCAGTTTTCTTTTTGAGAAATTCGATGGTTTCTATATCGTGGGGATCTTCCATGGCCACAAGTACGGTTCCGTCCTTTTTCTCAAAGGAAGCGACTCGTTTCTCGGCGGCGATTTCTTCAGGAATTATTTTTAGGGTCTCTTCGGCTATGGAACGGTTCTTTAAATCAACGTAAGGCAATTTCAGAAAATCGGCTATAGCTTGGCCCAAGAATTTCTCGAGGAGGATGCCCCTTTCAATCAAAACGTCTATGAAAGGTCGTTCTTGGTCGTGAGCAATTTTTTCAGCCGAATCAAGATCTTGCTCAGTAGCAAAACCAGATTTCGAGACTGCTTCTTTGACTTCTTTGTCGGTAAGTTTCATTAACTGGCAATATGTTTGCGGACTAGTTCAATTACTTGAGAAGGAGTTACGTCAGTCTTTAGTAAAGTTTCTTTCACTCCCAGTTTCACACATTCGGCTACTTCGTCCGAACTGGTGTTGAGGTTAGTCAAAACAATCACCGGTATCCCAGAAGTTTTGGGGTCCTCTTTAATTTTTTTGAGTACTTCGCTCCCCGCCATTTTAGGAAGCATTAGATCTAGAATTATGAGGTCTGGAACTGTGCTCCTGACCTTTTCGACTCCTTCATCGCCATCTAGAGCCGTTTCAAGTTCAAGTCCTTCATGACTAAACTTCTTCTCGTACATTTTAACGAAGAGAGAATCATCCTCTATTAATAAAACTTTGCTCATTAGGGACCTCCTTTAAGGTTCTCGTGAAGAGCTTTTAAAGATTGAAGTGATTTTATTTCTTCAGCTACTTCCTTGGCCTTTGAAGAGCCAGTGATGGGAAGGGAAAAACAAAAGGTGGAGCCTTCGCCAAGTTTACTCGATTCAAGCCAAACCTGGCCTCCTAAGTGCTCAATGTATTTTTTGGAAATATAAAGTCCAAGGCCACTTCCAGCGGTAATCGTTCCAACACTGGCACTAGCTGGCTTTGAGAATTTTCTGAAGAGAAGTTCTTTTTGCTCCTCTGGTATTCCTTGACCAGAGTCTTTGACACAAGTGACGACAGAATCTCCGTTTTTGTAAAAACTCATGATCACTGAACCTTTGCTAGTAAATTTCAGGGCATTGGTTACCAGATTGATTAAGACTTGAGAGACTTTGTCCTGATCGGCTTGAACAGTTGGAAGTTCTTTTAAAGGTTTCTCAACTTTAATAATCACCGGCCGCATCTGTACGACACCCTTTAGTGAGTTCACTAGAAGATCGGAAAGCTGAATCACGTTGACAGCCTCCTTGAGATTGAAGTACATGGTACCTGCTTCAATCCGGCTGATATCTAAAAGCTCATTTACCAGGCGAATCTGTCTTTCCACGGCAACAAAAACATCGGTCAGAATATCTTTTACCTCGTTATTAACGAGTCCGGCATCTCCCGCTAGTATCATACTGATATTTCCCTTGATGATGGCCATCGGATTTCTGAGCTCGTGGGAGGCAATGGAAATGAATTCATCTTTGGCCTTGTCAAGTTGGCGCAAACGTAAATAAAGGTGGGTAAGTTCGCGAATTGCCTTTTTGTAGGCTTCAGGAGTGTTTTCAATCCTTTTATTGTAGATAGTCTCGTCCTTAAGAGGAGTTTGGTCCTCTTTTACCAATGCATTATTAGGCGTATAAACCCCCTTGAAAGAGATTACTTAATTTAGTTCAAGTGTAGCCTAGAGACGAATTGTAAGTCAAGGAAAACGAGGCCCAAGTTTTTACTAGCCTTCGAGTAGGTGAACAAAAAACCAGACGATGAAAACGCCGAGCATTAATAGCACAGTTTCAAAAAAAGCGAAACGATCGTTGTTTTTGTGGTGAATCTCGGGAATCAAATCTGAAGCTGCAATATAGATAAAGAAGCCTGCTGTTAGGGCCAAAAGAGCTGGGAGCAGCTCTCCCAAGCTTGATCCAAGAATGTAGGCTAAAAGTGCCCCAATCAAGGCTGTCAATGCGCTCAGGAAATTTAGTTGAAGCACCTTCAACCTACTTAAGCCCTTATTTAGAAGCACCCCAAAATCCCCTATTTCTTGCGGTATCTCGTGGGCTGCAACAGCAAAAGTTGTGATTACTCCAAGAGGAAAACTCACTAAGAAGGTAGCGGCAATAACAACACCATCAATGAAGTTGTGCAAGCTGTCTCCGAGAACAATTAAGGGTACTGTTGGGCTTGCTTCACTTTCTGCATGATTGCTGTGATGGTGATGATGGAACCAATGAATCAGCCTTTCAAGTATAAAAAAGATCAGCATCCCAGAGATTGCCCAGGCAAAAATATCAATTTCAGATTCAAACTCTACCGCTTCAGGTAAGAGGTCAAAAAAGGCAGTTCCAAGTAAAGTCCCAGCCGCAAAGGCAGCAAGAAAATGGGAAATTTTGAGGGCCAACTCCTTCCGAATCAGGAGTAAGGCTCCACCGGCGAGAGAGAAAACACTACCGATCAAAGTAAAAAAAATTATGTAAATTAGGTTTGCTGGCATATAGGCTTTCTCTTAGTGCTGTCTATTAATAAGATGTAATAATGTAACACCAGTGTCAATAGAGCCTTTAGGTTGAATGTTTTTTGAGTAAGTCTATTTGAATTTGATGAGCGAGGTTTCTGGCTGATGGACTAGTATTTCTTGCCCACCAACTTTAACTAGATACTTACGTAGATAATTGGGTAACAATCTAGCTGTCCCAAGGAAGAGAACAATTCCGGTTAAAAGGGCTAAAAGGTAAAGATAGTTGTTCACCGGACCGGTATCAGGAAGTGGTTCACCATTTGTATCAACTGCTTCTGAGGGAGGGGAAACTGTTGCAGGTGTCCGTTTGACCTCCGCAGTAGCCGGTGCGTCCCCAACCAGAACAGAGGCTTTGACTTCTTTATCATCTGCTAGCGCGATTTCATTTCTAGAATTATCGTCAAAGACTATTTCCCCAGAAGTTTCATTACTGGCCAAGTCGGTGACGATATTGGTGTTGTTGGCCAAATTTCTGACGGTGTGCTTTCTATCATCTTCATTTTTAATTTTTATTACCTCTTCGTTACTAGTCTTAAGCTCGGAAGAGTCAAATTTACCTTCACTATTGATGGTGAGCACTTTTACCTTTGGAGTTGTCCTAAAGAAAACAAAAGCCAGTACAATAGCACCGACGATGATAAGGACTAATAGTATTGCCGAAATCAATTTTGTCACGACAACCAATCTACAACATCTTATAGTTAATTTCAAGAGGCGAATTCTTGCCTTTCCCAAATTTGCTAAAATTCAGCTATGCCCTTCTTTCAGCAAGCAAAGGTTCTTATCTTTTCCTTTCTAATCGCCTTTCTGCTCACACTCTCATCTGCGCAAAATCCCACCTCAGAGCGAAATTTGGCTAGTTCTTTCGATTTCAGTCACTGCTCGTACGATTACGATTGTTACACTGAAACTCTCAAGTTAGGGCTTACAAACTCTGGAATAAAACCTACCTTAGCAAACTTAAGAGGGCTTTCAGCCTCTAACCAAACGGTACAGAGTTACTGTCATTCTATAGTTCATGAGCTTGGGAGAGCTGCCTATGAGCAAACCCAAGGCGATATTGGTAAAGTCTTTACCGAAGGTGACACCACTTGTTGGTCTGGTTTTTATCATGGTGCCTTGGAAAGGGCCTTTAGCCACTCGAAGGACCTAGCCAAAACTGCTCAAAGCCTCTGCACAGCCGAAAACGGAGTCAACGGTAGTTTCCTTTATTACCAGTGTCTTCACGGTCTCGGTCATGGCCTTTCAGTTCGCTTTGACAATGAAATATATCAAGCTTTGGCTATCTGCGAGCGCCTTGTCGATGGATATCAGCAAAAATCTTGTTATGGAGGTGTTTTCATGGAGAATTATGTCGCCAACCCAGCAGCTGGTCACGTCTCAAAATACTTGAATAGTGACGATCCAATCGCCCCCTGCAACAAGGTCGCAGAAAAGTTCAAGTACAATTGCTACCAGCTCGTTTCGATTCAAATACTGAAATTAAACGGTTACGATTTCGGAAAGGCTTTCACGACTTGTGAGCAAGCCGACTCTAGATACATGAAAGTGTGCTACCAAAGTGTTGGTAGAGATATAAGTGGTTACACGGCAGAAAATCCTGATAAAGCTCTAGAGTACTGTTATCTTGGGAGCAAAACTGCTCAAAAGGAATGCATCCGAGCCATCGCTGCTGACTCAGTTTACTCAAAATCTTCGGAGGATTATGTTGTCGAGATTTGTAAAAAGGTTAAGGAGGTTCTAAAGCCGGATTGTTATGAGTCGGCTGGAAGTTCAATTGCGGTTCTTTATGATGAAGTCTCTAAAAGACAGACCGCTTGCGCGAAAATGGAAGGTGACTATATTTCTTCCTGCAAAAGAGCGGCGGGGGTTTAATCAGTTATCAAAGAAGTTTTTTCCAGTTCTGTAAGCCTCAAAATAAGAAGGCAAAGTAGCGAAAAGAGGTTTCGGAAGTTTTTCAAGCTCATACCAACCCCAACTCTCACATTTATCTGGTTCAAGAACTTTCGGGGAGCCGCTTTTCCATTCAGCTATTAGACCAATATCTACATAATGCTTAGGTTTGTATTCTTTGAGGTTGTAGAGTCTGAGGAATCTAATATTCTTGATTTCTACTCCTGTCTCTTCTTTTACTTCTCTTTTTGCACACTCCTCAAATGATTCAAGGTATTCCATATGACCACCTGGCCAAGCGTATTCTCCCGAACCATGGCTAGATTTTCTCTTGCCAAGCAAGACTTTGCCGTCTTTCATGACCATGATTCCAATACCAATTTTTATTTGTGGATTAGTCATTGATTAAAATTATTGGTCGGGGTGACACGGATTGAACGTGCGACCTCACGCTCCCAAAGCGCGCGCTCTACCACTGAGCTACACCCCGATATTCTAATTTCCAAGCTCAGTGGGAACTGAGCTAAGAACGAAGTTCGCAGGGCTTTTTTGATCAAGCTCTCAAAAAAGTCCTACACCCCGACGTAGGCCTCATTTTACCAGACTAAGGCTAAATTTACAGTCGTAAACTAAGTAGTTATAATTGGGTAGCTATGAAGAAGCGTGCTTTCCTCATTCATGGCTGGGATGGCTATCCTGAAGAAGGCTGGCGCCCCTGGCTGGCAGCAGAGCTTAAGAAAAGGGACTTTGAGGTTTCTGTCCCTGCCATGCCAAATAGCAGGAGTCCAAAAGTATGGGAGTGGGTTCCCTATCTTTCAAAATTGGTCGGGGAACCAGATGAAAATTGCTTTTTCGTGGTCCATAGCCTTGGTTGCATCGCGGTGTTGCGCTATTTAGAGGGGCTGAAGCCTGCACAAAAGGTAGGGGGAGCTGTTTTCGTGGCTGGCTTTGGAGAGGAAGTAGACTACGAAGACTACAAGGGCGAACTTCATAGCTTCTTTGAACTTCCCCCAAATTGGGAGAAAATCAAATCTCATTGCCAAAAATTTGTCGCCATCTGCTCAGACGATGACCCCTGGGTTCCCCCTCGTCATGGGAGACTCCTCAGAGATAAATTGGGAGCCGAGCTGATCGAAATGCAGGGGATGAAGCACTTCAGTGGAGATGATGGGATCACTAGTCTTCCAATTGCTTTAGAATCAGTATTGAAAATTGCCCCGAAAGACTCCTAAATTGTGCTAAAAACCGAAAGGCACCAGTCCGAAGACGAGTGCCTGTCGATCTCTCGTGGGGCAGCTAGACGAAGAGGACTCTCTTGTCTCCAGTCTGCTCGACCACTCTTCCGACTATAATCGGCCTACACCCGTGCTGTTCAAGGACGTGAACCGCCATTCTTTCGTGTTGGGGGTTAACGGGAGCGATCATCATAAGCCCCATGTTGAAGGTCTCCCGCATTCTCTCGTCGCTCAAGTCACCCGCTTTCTGCGCTTCCAAAAAAATGTCTGGGACATTCCAGCTGCGGGAATCCAGTTCGGCGGCGAGCCCTGAAGGTAGTAGTTGGACAAGCTTCCCCCTCTCGCCTAAACCACCGCCAGTAATGTGGGCCCAACCACGAATCGTCCCAACCGCATCGTTCACCGCAAGAACAGCCTTGGTGTAGATGGGTGTGGGCTTCAGGATCTGGTCCAGTGTCACAGGGCAACGACCTGCTACCACCTTTTCAGGAGGCCATAGCTTACGGAGAAGACTGAAGCCGTTGCTTCCAACACCGTTGGAAGGCAGTCCGATAAGAAGGTCACCTGGAACGGTCTTCTGACCTACCCTAAGGGATCCTCTCTCGTGTAGCGCCACACTGAAGCCAACGATTTCGTAGTGAGGATCCACATAGAAACCTGGCATCTCAGCAGTCTCTCCAGCAGTATAAGGAACTCCAGCCTGGACACAACCGTCAACCACCCCTTTCAGCACCAAAGAAAAAATTTCCGGGCTGATGGTGTTGGTCCCACGGTAGGCTGCGAAGGTGATTGGCCGTCGGTTGTAACGAGAGTGGTCGTCGACGACCATCGCTACAAGATCGATCCCTACCGTTTCGTGTTGTCCTCCAACCGCCGCGTAGATTAGTTTTGTTCCAACTCCATCGGCGGTCTGTGACAGAATGGGATTTTTCCAGTGGTTCGGTAGAACCGCCTGCAGGTCGATACCGAACATTCCCAACTCTGAGATTACGCTTCCGTTGTGGCTCAGTTGGATCTGCCGCTTGGCGTCTTCGCTGGCAGCATCCCCACGAGCCAGTGACACCCCAGCTTCTTCATAGCTACCGGTCATGATCTGCAGTCCTTTCAACGTTATTAACGATCAGGGAGAATCGAACGAAGTGCTTTTAAATAGTATTACAAAAATGGAGAAATTGAAAATGGTGCCGAGGGCGGGAGTCGAACCCGCATGATGTTGCTACCAACGGATTTGAGCAAGCTTTAGCTTGCTGCGATTTGGTGCCGGGAGGGAGAGTCGAACTCCCACGACCTTGCGGTCAACGGATTTTAAGTCCGTCGCGTCTGCCATTCCGCCACCCCGGCAAAATTAAGTTTTCGTGTGAGATTTTATCTTAAGCCGGTTTTTCTGTCTAGGCGCCGACTTTAGGTTGTATCCTGGGGAGATTCTGTATGGAACGTAGATCTTCAACTAGTTTTTCACCGGAAGCAGGAAATTTTGATAGGCATTTAGAGGCACCAGCCTCAACATAGTCTGATGGACTATCATTACTGTCTTCCAAAACTACAAGAATTGGTATAGTGGAAATGGAGATATTGTGAGAAGCCCGAACAACTCCAAGAAACCAGAGAATTTCCGCCCTTGGAGCGCTGGCTATGACGGCCGAAAATCCTTCTTTAGAAAGTTTATCCCTACCTTCTTTACAGTCATCCACACCAATGACATCAAAGCCACCATTTTCTACTAAGATGGTGAACATCTCTCTTACTTCACGATTGCCCTCGATAAGTAAAACTTTCGCCATTATTTAAGCAAAAAGGCCTCCTAGGATGGAGGCCTCTGTATCCAATTCGGACTACAAAAGCTTTATAAAAGTACTTTCAGTATAGCAGATGTTGTAAAAAAGACTAGTTGTTAGCTAGAATGTAATGAATGTTCGAATTCTTAACCCTGGTCTTTAACGAAGCCCTTTATCGACCAGTCTACAATCTCGTAGTCACCGTCTACAACTTGACCCCAGGCCCGAACTTTGGTTGGGCTATGGTAGGACTAGCGATTTTCATCCGTTTTTTGTTCATCTTCTTTACCATTCGGGGTTTGAAAACAGACGAGCTTATCAAGGAAATTGAGCCCCATGTAGCGGAAATTGAAAAGGACACCTATTTGCCAGCTAGAGAAAAGAGAGCCAAAATAATTCAGCTGATGAAGGAAAAGGGTATCAACCCTTACACCGAAATCTACACTCTCTTCGGACAGCTAGTTTTTCTAGGGATAAACTATCAAGTGATTCAATACGGTTTGACCCCATCAGGTTTCGACAACCTCTATTCCTTTGTTCCCCACCCAGAAAGAATTGAAACAGTTTTCTTTGGTATCGATTTGATAGACACCAGTGTGCTTCTTTCAGCTATTGCGGCCGGACTTCTCTTGATCGAACAAATTTGGGAGTATGCAGAAAAAAAGGACCTTCCTACTGCCTTTTCTGAACGTTGGTTCCCCTTGCTTTTAGCCTTGATTACCTTTATACTTTTAGTTATCTTACCAGCCGCAAAGGCTGTTTTCATTGCCACTTCAGTTCTCTTCAGCCTTTGCTTGAAAGCTGTAATGAGATTGGCAAAAAGTTAGAATGTTTGACAAAATTGTTGTTTCCTTTTTGACAGATGAAGTCGTTGGAGGTTTTTTTGTTGATGTTCCTCCCGGTCAAGTGGCTGCTGTTTACGATCGGTTCAGAGGAGTTCTCAGAAATACCTGGGGACCTGGTCTGCACTTCAAACTCCCCTTCATTCAAAAAGCAAAACTCTTTAATACCCAAACGTTGGAATACACTATTAGAGACAGCTTCAACGCTGAAGCCAATCGGGAAATACTTGGTGATGACCCAATAAATTGCGTTACGGCAGACGGTGTAAGTATTGTCGTCTACGGTACTGTCTTGGTTAGAATAAACAGGGATAGCGTGGTTGGACTGTGGGAAAACATTGGAGAGGGTTTTGTTTCAAAAATTGTTCGTCCAGTCTCGAGAAGTAGGATTCGTACCGCAGCCTCAGAATTTACTTTTCAGCAACTTCACACCTCAGAACGTCACAACGCTGAACGACGCATCAAAGAGTTACTAGATCTCGAGTTTCAACCTAAAGGTCTGAACGTCGAAGGTGTGTTACTCTCGGAACTCACTCGTAGTAGCTCACCTCCGTCTGACTTACGTTGATTCTTTTGGTATAATCCCCGAACTTGCGGCGGTAGTTCAGTGGTAGGCTAGTACAGAGACGTATCCTGCCACTTTCACTACCTGACTCACTAAAGCTCGCGGCGGTAGTTCAGTGGTAGAATGTCTCCCTTCCAAGGAGAAGGTCGCCGGTTCGAATCCGGTCCGCCGCTCCATTTCAGGTAATTTTTCCAAACTCGTAGTATAATTGTTGAACCTAATTGCGCCTGTTGATCAAATGTGCGCCCATAGCTCAATGGATAAATCGCTTCGCGCTTTGCGACCACTTCGTGGGCTAAGAGCACTTTAATTTAACCAGGTCCCCGTAGTATAACGGATAAAACACCGGGCTTCGGACCCGGAGTTGGGAGTTCGAATCTCCCCGGGGACACCAGGGGTTCGGTCCCGACTTTCGTCGGGATTGGATGCGAAGCATCTGCGTCCCTTTGGGCGCGCCAGAAGCGTGGGGAAGTTAGCTCAGTCGGTAGAGCGGTAGTTTGTGGAACTACATGTCACGGGTTCGAGTCCCGTACTTCCCCCCAGTTGGTCTCAACTTACAGTAGTTAACTACTAGCACTCTTTGACTTGATGTGCTAAAATGCCTCCACAATGTCGAACCAAACTGCTGAATTACCCCTCATACCAGTACGTGATGTAGTGATTTTCCCGCATGCCTCAGTCCCCATTTCTCTAAAAAGAGAGAAATCCGTCTTTGCCTTGGAAGAGGCCTTACTAGATCAGAAGAAGGTCTTTCTGGTAATGCAAAGGAATAAGGAAATAGATGATCCAGAAGCTGAAGACCTTTATAAAGTCGGGACGATCGCCAAAATAACTCAAATTCAGAGGTTGCCAGATGGGGTAATTAATATTCTAGTTGAAGGTGAAACTAAGGCTAAGATAGAAAAATATCTTCAGGAGGAGCGCTTCTTCAAGGTGGAGGTTGCTACAATTAATGAGGTTGAGCTCTCTAAAGAGGAAGCCGAAAAACTCCTTCACCCTCTGGTAGATCAGTTCCGTCAGGCGATTTCACTAGGAAAGCCGGTTCCGCTTGACAGTCTTCCGGCTATTTTTGATTTATCTAATCCCTACCAAACACTAGATTTGATTATCTACAACCTTGACTTGAAACCTACCGATAGGCAGTCGTTGCTAGAGGAAAACGATCAAAAAGAGAGAATCAAAAGGATTGGCTCTTTTCTGTCGAAAGATCTCTCAGTCTTGCAAACTGCTCGTAAGATTCAAGATCGCACTGCCGAAGAGATCGGAAAATCAGCTAAGGAGGCCTTCCTTCGAGAACAACTCAAGACTATTGAAAAAGAACTTGGTATCAAGGAGGAAAGAGAAGAATTTTCCGATTTGGAGAAAAAAATTAGAAATGCCGGGATGAGCGACGAAGTTGAAGCAAAGGCTCTAAAAGAACTCGATCGTCTTAAAAAAATGCCGCAATTCTCACCGGAAGTTTCCTTTGTCCGTACTTACCTTGATTGGCTAGTCGACCTGCCTTGGAAAATTCATGATGAAGTCAGAGTCGATATCAAAGTAGCCGAGAAAATTCTTAATGCTGATCACTATGGTTTAGAAAAAATCAAAGAAAGAATTATTGAATATCTAGCGGTTCAAAAACTGACTGGTAAGATTAGAGGCCCAATTCTCTGCTTCGCTGGTCCTCCTGGAGTAGGTAAAACCTCGATAGGAAAATCCATAGCCAAGGCACTAGGACGCAAGTTTGTAAAGGTCTCTCTTGGAGGCGTTCGAGACGAAGCGGAAATTCGAGGACACCGACGTACCTATGTCGGAGCCTTGCCGGGAAGAATCATTCAGGGAGTTAAAGACGCGGGAACCAAGAATCCAGTTTTCATGTTGGATGAGATTGACAAACTGGGCTATGACTTTAGGGGGGATCCCTCTGCAGCCCTTCTCGAGGCACTTGATCCTGAACAAAATCACGGTTTCTCTGATCATTATCTGGAAGTGCCGTATGATCTTTCCAACGTCCTTTTCGTGACGACCGCGAACGTTTTGGATACTATTCCCCCAGCCCTAAGGGATAGAATGGAGATTCTCGAGTTTCCTGGATACACTAGTGAAGAGAAGTTCCACATTGCTAGAGACTACCTTTTGCCAAAGCAGATTGAGACTCACGGTCTAAAAGCCAAGAACCTCAAGATAGCAGACTCCGGCATGAAAAAAATTATTGGCAGCTACACTAGAGAGGCGGGGGTACGAAATATGGAAAGAGAAATGGCCTCTATTTGTCGAAAAGTCGCCAAAAAAGTGGCTGAGGGAAAGGGCCAGTCAGTAAGTGTTACTGAAAAAAATCTTCAAGACTTTCTCGGCCCAGAAAAATTTCTCCCTTGGATAGCCGAAAAGAAGGACGAAGTTGGAGTAGCCTCAGGACTTGCCTGGACTGAAGTCGGAGGCGAAGTGCTTTCGGTTGAAACTACTCTCATGCCTGGTCGAGGCAATCTCATTCTGACTGGACACTTGGGAGACGTCATGAAAGAATCAGCTCAAGCTGCACTTTCCTTCGTAAAAAGCCAGTTGGTTAATTTTGGACTCAAGGAAAACGTCTACAAAAATATTGATATCCACGTTCATGTACCCTCAGGGGCGATACCAAAAGACGGCCCCAGTGCCGGCATCACTATGGCCACCTCTCTACTTTCTGCCTTAGCAAAAATTACAGTTCGCAAGGACGTGGCGATGACAGGTGAGATTACCCTGCGGGGTAAAGTACTGGAAATTGGGGGAGTCAAGGAGAAAGTTCTGGCCGCTCATCGAGCGGGATTGCGCACAATTGTACTACCATCTAAAAACAAGAAGGACTTAATTGAAATACCAGCAAAAACTAAGTCTGAGTTGAAGTTCATTTTTGTAGACAACATGGAAGAGGTCCTCAAAACCACTCTAACCACTGACCCATTCAAAAAAATTAGTAGCCATACTCCATCAATCGGTTCCCCAACCATCCCCGCTGCTTAAACGTTTCTCTTAAGGAAGGTTTTGCGCGTCAGTTTCCGTTAATTTGAGGAAAATATTGTCGATGGATTGGTCTATTTCTTCAGCCCAACCAGCAATATTACCCACACTATCCTCTATTTCAGTAAGTTTGGTAGTAATATAGGCTAGTTGAATAGCAATAATGAGGAGAAGCAAGAGAAGAACGGTTTTAAAGAATTTTTCTTTAACAAATTTCATTCACGACTAAGAATAACACCAACGGTCAAATTTTTAAGGTTGTGGATCAAATACTTTGGTGAGCCAGGAAGGACTCGAACCTTCAACCGATTGCTTAAGAGGCAATTGCTCTGCCAATTGAGCTACTGGCCCATGGGATGTCTTTGGTACCCCAGGAGGGATTCGAACCCCCGACCTTGACGTTAGAACCGTCCTGCTCTATCCACTGAGCTACTGGGGCAAAAAGTGAAGCTAATTATACCTGTTACTAACTAGAATTACCAGATTTTCCAGAATCAAATCACGAATTTTGGAATTTTCCAGCTTGAGGCACCTCGGAAACGGTCCGAAGCGGAAGTAAATTGGTCGATCTCGATTCCTTGTATTCGCTTACTGACGAGCCAGTTGTAGGAGGGGTAATAAAGAAAAATTGCCGGAGCCTCATCAGCCAGTATACGAATAAACTCCTCATACTTTTCCTTGCGAACTTGAAGGGCATTTGTTTTTCTACCATCTTCAAGAAGTTTGTCGACCTTAGCTGAGGCTAACCCAGTTATATTACCCTGATTTATTTGAGTTGAGTGCCAGAGAACGTACTGGTCGGGGTCAAAGCTTACCTCGGCAGTAGTCAATACCACTTGAAACTGAGTATGTTTAATTACGTTAGAGAGTTCCTCCCTAGGAAGCGAAATTATCTGGAAATCGATACCAAGGCTAGACCAGTCCTGTCCAATTTTCTTAGCAAGCGAGCTGAATGGTTCTTCGGCCAGAGTCAAAAGAGTGATTTTCAAATTTTGAGCATTTTTTGTCCGAACTCCATCTTTGTTCTCCCAACCGCTAGCATCAAGCAAACTGCTTGCTTTTTTTAAATCAAACTTAAAGCGCTCTTCGGGGGTAAGCTTCAGTAAATTTGGTCTGGACAGAGAGTCAGAGGCCAACTGCGCTTCTGGATCCACTAAATTTAGTAGTTCCCTTTTTGAAGTAGCATAAACTAAAGCCTGTCTCACCAACTTCTCACTTACTGTCTCCGCCTTGGTATTAAAAAAAATGGTTATTATCCGGGCCGGCAATTTATTAACTTTTAGGTTGAAGGTTGGGTAATCTTGAAACTGTTTCAACTCTTCTTGAGTCAGGCCACCCAGGCCTTTGATTTCCCCTTGCTTAAGAGCGAGAATTGCTGTCTCTTTATTTGGGTATAATTTGAACACCAAATCCTGCCTACTATTAGTAAGAATTACTTTCTTCTCGCTTAAGTAACTGACCCTAAATTCACCAGTACCAATAGGCTGGTAGCGGTTTAGAGGTATGTGGGCCGGAATTATCCCGATTGAGGTCTGTTCAAGAAACGGGGCGAAGGGTTCCTTTAAAACAAATTTAATAGTTAAATCATCGATCTTTTCTACTTTTATGTCTTTAAAAATAGTTTTAGCACTAGTGGCTAAATTTGGATCTTGGGCGGCTGCAACAGTGTAGAGGACATCGTCAGCGCTGAAAGGCTTGCCATCATGCCAATAAACTTCTCTGCGCAATTTAAAAAGGTATTCGGTACTGCTTAAAATTTCATAGCTTTCAGCTAGATCACTTTGAAGCTCTCCGCTGCCGTCTACTCGAGTAAGTCCCCTGAAAACTATTCTATTCAGTTCCTTTTCTGCCTCGGTGGTTTCAAAAATAGGGTTTAAAGATTTTACAGTTCCAACTAAACCTTCAGAATAAGCGGTTTTCGTTGCAGCTGAAATGATTCTCCTGCCTATCGGTGACCAAAAATTTGTGGAGGTAAGGCGAAGAACTAGAACCAGAAGTAAAATTACAAAAATTAGTCTAAACCCGAGGGTTTTTTTCTTACGTAAAACTGTCAGGGTAAGTAGGTAATAAAAGCGGATTTTTCTAAACATCTGGATTAGAAAAGTAGCACCGATGAAAGAGACAGTACCGAAAAAACAACTGCCAAGCCAATAGTAGCGTAATGCAAGAGTTTTTCGACTCCTCTCTTAGAACGATAGACCGCGCTTTCACCACCAAAGATCGAACCGAGACCTCCGCCTCTGTTTTGAAGAATGATGGCTACAACCAGAAAAGCAGAAATAATTATTTGTACGATCAGTAAAACGTTTTGCATCGAGGGGTATTTTAACATAGGCAGCCAGGTAGTTCAACGAAAGATGAACTGCAAAAAGGTTTGGGTCAAGCCAATTAAGAAAGAGGCTAGCAGAGCACTAAAAATTGGTGCTAAATAGAAAGCCGGAAGTATAAAACCGGCTAAGTGTACTCCTTGAAAATTGAAGGCCACAATGTCAAAGCCAGCTACTGCGGTTTTCACAAGGTAAAGAATAAAAAGATTAATTAAGCCGCTGATCAATCCAAATGTAAGCAAATTGAAGGGTAGGGTAAGTAGCTTAATCACCGGTTTCACAAACTGCGCAAGGAAGGCGAAAATTATTGCAGCTATTGCCAGGCTCTGAAGCGAGTTGAAACTAATACCTTTGTAGAAGGAAGCGACGAAAACAAAGGCTAGAGAGGCTAGTATCAGGCTGCGAGCAATTTTTTTCATCTTCCTTTAGAGTACAAAAAGACTATTTTGTTGTCAAAAAGTTTTTGGAAGCAAGCTTACGGTAATAAGAAATCGCAAAGCGATGGGCTTCATCGCGTACCCTTTGAATTAGGAACAAGGCTTGGCTATCACGGGGCAGGCGAATTATTCTACCTTCAAGTGTATGAATTTCTTCATTACGTTTAGCTAAACCAACGACCGTTATTTGCTTTTTAGCGCTATTTAATTCCCTATCAGCTGCCTTAAGTTGAGTTTTACCTCCGTCTACCACAATAAGACTTGGCAGGGGCCAAGAGTTTTTCAGTCGACGACGAATTACCTCAGCCATCATTCCAGGATCGTTGGGGGCAGAAAAATCCTTGATCTTAAAGCGGCGGTATTGGCCCCTATCTGCAGAGCCATGGGTAAAAACCACCATGGACCCAGTAGCCGAGCTTCCTTGAAAGTTCGAAATATCGAAGCATTCAATTCTTTCAAGTGGAGTCTTGATCCCGATAGCTTGGGCAAGGTCCTTCAATTCCTTTTCTCTTAGTTCTTGAATTGATCCGGCCTCAACATATTCATCCACCCTTCTCAGCCTTCTGGTAACAGAATTAATCGCCTCAATTTCCCTGCGGCTAGTCTCCGCTTTTTCGAAGTCAAGTTTGGATGAGGCCGCTTTCATTTCTTTTTCTATATCGAGGAGCACCTGATCCTTTCGACCAGAAAGAAAAAGTTTTAACCTTCTTAGATTTTTCCGGTAATCTCTTTCAGAAATCGCGTTAATGCAAACCCCAGGGCACAAACCAAGGTGATAGTAGAAGCAAGCTCTGCCCTGATTTATCCTGCAGGTTCTAAAGGGGAAAATTCGCCTCAAGACCTTTAGAGTTTGCCTCAAGCTAGAAGCAGATGGATAGGGACCGAAAAACTCCTTTGCGTCCACTAAATCTTTCTTCCTAGCAGTTAGCACCCTTGGAAAACTCTCTGAAACAATTTTTAGGTAGATATAATCTTTATCGTCCTTGAGTTGAACGTTGTAGACAGGAAGGTACTTTTTAATAAGGTTTGCCTCCAGAAGCAAGGCTTCAATTTCCGAATCAACCTCAATTGTATCCACCGAGAAAATTTCATCAGCCAGCCTTTTCTGTTTAAGTCCGATACTAGAACTCGAGTAACTAGCAACGCGAGAGCGTAGATTGGCAGCTTTCCCAACATAAAGAACACTGCCCTTTTTGTTTTTGAAAATATAGACTCCAGCTCCCGTGCTCAAGATTTTTTTCATTAGGCTAATTTTAGCTTACTTAGGAAGGGGGTTCGCTTTTGCGGACAAAAAGCCTGTTTCTGACAAGAGCCTTTAAGCGTCGAAAAACGGGCGGATAAAGTACTACTAAGGCTGAGATAGCGGCTAAAAACAAGATTGAGACTGGGTTGATGCTCATGAAGAACGGTTTTATCAACACAGTGTCTTTGAATTCCTCCTTGAATTCGGTTTTTCCTACAAATCCAGATATAGCGACTTTGACACTCTGCTTTTCCGTTTTCAACAGCTGACCGGCAGTGAGTTTGACCTCGTAGATTCTTGTTTCGAACGGAAGCAGCGCAACTTCTTCGATCACCAAAGGACTGCTGATCTGCGCTCCACTAACTTCAAAACTAAATTTAGGGGAAAGTAGGGCTCGTCCAGAAGTATTCCTAACAGTCACCTTCCCGCTACTTGGTATTCCGCCAACTACTTTATGAAAATCAAAGCTCCCTTCCAACTTGATCCCTGTATCAGGAGAGCTTGTATCAAAGTCGATTTTAAGATCGTCTGTCTCATTTCCGGTGATTTTATACCCACCTGCCGGTATCGGCCACACACTCGATGCCCCGTGAATAGCCAAAACAAAATGATTGGTATCGAGTTTGTCAAAATAGTTAACCCCTCCCGTCGTAGACTCCCAGGTTGGGTCGACTGCTACCCAACGCTTTTTTCCCATATCGTAATACTCGGGCCAAGCGTGAAGGACATTGGTTGCGTCTAGACCTCCTACTCTGGTTGGTCGAGTATTTGCATTGTCCGTGTAGGCAAAGCCTTCGAGTTCTCGGGCGGGAATCCCTGCAGCTCTAGCTAGAGCAACAAAGAGATCGGTATAATCAGTACAGATAGCATTATTTGTTTCCTGAAGGGCGCGAGCAGCCCCAAAGCGCTCAGAATTTTCTTGTTTGAGCCGATCGTAATTGTACTTCAGGGTTCGAGTGACGAATTTGTAAATTTCTTGGACCGTCTTGAGCTCTTTTGCCTTACTTTGAATAGTAGCGTTCTCCACCTCCCAATACTTATCTGCTTTCAAGTATTGATTTAAATTACTCTCTCCCTTGGGCTTAATTGCTTGCAGAGTCTCAGTTTGATCGGAAATCCGAGCGATTCCGACCACGCCCACCTCAAGGTTCGAGCGTCCCTTTACCAAAAAGTCGGCTAAATAATTTCCATCAGGATCTACATAAATTTTTCTGGGTTCAGGAGATATTTTCTCAAAGAAGGTTTGCTGCTGGTTGGTATCTGGTGGTAAGGCTACAGTACCAATGGCATTGAGAACGTTGTTGTTTTTGAGCCTATATTTCAGATTAAATTTAAACTGCTGTACTGTTCCAAATGAAGCAGAGATATTGTAGTCTATGTGGGTCTTGTTAAAGCTGTAGATAGTTGAATTACCTTGTTTTTTTGAAGAAGCAGGAGTTGGGGCGATTGAGTGCAAACTACCATACGCCTTTGGTACTATCAGCTTGAGAGAGAAGTTGTCGATATCTTCTTGGGTGACAATTTTGGGTATGTTTACGTCCCAGATCAAACCCCGCTTAATAGCTAAATCGTCAATAGTGTAACTGATCGTAATGGAAGCTATTTTTCCTTTACCGACAACTTTATCATTGAGTTTTGCACTCAGTTGCGTAGATTGATCTTTCTTGGTTGCCTTGACGACGATACCACCCAAACGGTCACTTCCGGTTATGTTGCTCACCCTTTCCGAACCTATTGTTAAGGAATATTCAGAAGCGTAAAGATTGTCCGTTTGGTTCTTGAGTTGGATTTTTTGGGTAACTCTTGCTTTTCCTGCAGAGTCAAAATTGAAGGTAATGTCGTAACCAGTGGAAAAATCGGCTGACAGAGCCTGCGGCGGGTGAACAAGTGGAAGTAAAAGGCTAGAGATAAGTACAAGAAAAAGGAGTGCGTATTTAAGCTTTTTTAGCAGTCTCATTGAAAGTTGTTCTTTTATTCCTTGACCCAATCTTTTACCTTTGAGGAAATTTGCTCTGGTGTAAATTGTGACTTGATAAGATACTCATTTGCTCCTAAAGTTAAGCCCTTTTCGATCATGTCCTGCTCATCGAAATTGGAAAGAATGACAATCGGAGTATTTTTGGTATTCTCCTCGGCTCGTAAACGCTGCAAAACCTCAAAGCCGTCCATTTCAGGCATCTTGATGTCCAAATAAATCAAGTCTGGTTTCTCCTTCACAGCCACTTTCAGACCCTCCTCCCCAGACTCAGCCGTAAGTACTTCGTAGTCATCTAGAGAAAGTTTCAAACGGTACAACTCTAGTACTTCTTTTTCATCTTCAATGAGGAGAACTTTGATTTTTTCTTCTTTCATTTTAGCCAAAGAAGTTTAGCATAACTAGTTTTCGGCCGCAATAATCGGTAGGGTAAACGAAAAACGACTCCCTTCTCCAGGTTTTGATCTAACGTTAATTTTACCAGCGTGAAGTTCAATGAGTGATTTAGCAATAAAAAGCCCCAGACCAGTTCCTTTGTTTTCTTTAATGTAGCTTCCTGGAGCTTGCTGAAACTTACTAAAAATTCTGCTTTGCAAGCTAATTGGTATACCTACACCAGTATCTTCAACGCTAGTTTCAAGCCTAGTATTTTCCCATCTGGTCTTCACCCGAATGACTCCGTGCTCTCGGTTGTACTTAATGGCGTTATCAAGTAGGTTGACAAGTACTTGTTTCATTTTATCTCGATCGACTAGGACCAACTTATCCTTTGTTTTACTATCTAGATCAACCTTAAGTTCGAGGCCTTGAGCGGAAGCTAGAGGTTGAAGTTCAAAAACTACCTCTTTGATAATCTCCTCGAGAGAGCATTTCCTCAACTTCAACCTCAAACGCCCCTCCTCGATACGAGAAACGTTTAACAACTCCTCGACCAGAATAGTCAGTCTCTTCGTTTCTTTGTAAACCTTATTTAAAATGCTCATTTGCTGCATTCTGCTTCGAATGTCGGCCCCATCACCAAGATCTCCATTGATAAATAAGGATAAGTAGCCATTGATGATCGTAAGAGGCGTCCTCAGCTCATGAGAAGCAATCGAAACGAACTCACTTTTAGCAGATTCCAATTCTTTAATCGAGGTAATATCTCTAATTACACCTACGCACTGGAGAATCTCATGTTTTTCATCAAAAATCGGGTTGTAAGAAACACCTACCCAGCGCTCCTGTCCGTTAACCGATGTATGGATATGCTCGTCATAGGGTAGGGGTTCAAGGGTCCTGTAAACTTTTTCGACTGGTGAAAAGTCCGGATGGTAACTGCTATTGATGTTGTGACAATGAAAGACCTGATGAGCATATTTGCCAATTGCCTCTTCTTCACTTAAGCCCGTCATTGTTTCACAAGCTCCGTTCATGGCAACGATTCTTTTTTCCTTGTTCATGACAAAGATGCCCTCCTCCACATTCTCAAAGATAGCCTGCCAACGGTTCCTTTCTCTTTGTACTTCAAGGAGCTGCTGAGTAATCTTCTCTGCCTGGGTCTTTAGCATCGTGACATCACGAAAACTTCCGATCATACCAATTACTGATTTATCCTTGCCCAAGATCGGTAGGTAGTTGGCTTCAATATGACGTATGGGAGTAGAAAAAATCTTTATCATCACATTAGTTATTGGTTCGCCAGAGAAAACCTTTTTTTGAGTATCGATACTTTCATCGGAACGCTCTTGTCTGTATTCAAAATACTTCTCTCTGTGTTTGACGATCTCCTCCCGGCTCACACCAAGAATATTTCTTTTGACCCCAAACAAGCGTTTAAGTGAGGGGTTGATATAGACAACTCGCCCAGACTGATCGTAGAGAGTTAGTCCATCTTTTGTATTGTTGTAGATCATCTCCATCTTATTCTTCTCTTCCTCTAAGTGCCTTTCTATCTTGCTTCTGAAGTGGATTTCGTGCTTCAAGTTTTCGTTAAGCTTTTGTAGTTGACTAGTGCGCTCGAAAACCCTTTTTTCCAGTTCCATTTGAGAACGAAGAATTTCTTCTTGCGCTTCTTTCTGCTCTGTTACATCCGTAGAAACTACGGTTAGAAAGGATATCTTGCCACTTTTCTCTCTGATGGGTGCGACATTACTCTGATACCAAGAACTCTTTCCACTGGGACCATCACCCTTGACCTCGTAGGTTTGGGGTAATCCAGTTTTTATGACTCGCTCAAAAGCTCGTCGCATGATAGTCCGGAATTCGACTGAGACGTAATCAAAGGCGCTCGTTCCAACCACTTCAGCTTTCTTGAGTCCAGATATTGTTCTGTTGATGAACTGAATTTTTCCTTTTTTATCTACTGTAAAGATAAAATCCGGTGCACTTTCCACCACGGAGCGAAATCTTTCCTTGCTAAGGTTTAGGGAGAGAAGTAGGTCTTTGCGTTCGATTTCTGAGGCCAAAATATTGGCAACGGCTTGAAGAAAGGCGACATCCTCTCTTGAAAAGGCTCGTTTAGTTTTTGTATGAGCGCCCAAGACTCCCCAAGCTTCTTCGGGACCAGAAACAATTACACTTATTCCACTAACAACTTTGTGTCTTAACAAAAGTGGGGGGGCTTTAAATCTTGCTTCGGCCCGAAGGTCTTCAACAATTACAGGCTGTCTACTTACTAAAGTAAAACCAGCCTGAGAATTTTTCCCAGCCGCAATAGTTGTCTTTCCAATTCTCACGTCAGCCTTCCAACCTAAACCGGCCCTTAGTACAAGTCGTGCTTGACTATCTAGGAGCTGAAAAACCTCGGCGAAGTCAACATTCAAACCTTCAATCAAAGAGTTTACTGCTAAGTCGACCAAAGAATCCAAATCCAGACCCTTTAATGCTTTTAGTCCCAGTTCAGCAACTATTTTCTGTTGCCGTAGATGAAATTGTAGCTCGCCTTTAGCATCTAGAAGGTTTCCACGTAAAATATTCGGATTCTTAACTACATTAGTACGAGATTTCATTGGACGGATCTAACAAATATATTACCAGTATATGTTACAGTGGTACTATAAGATGGTAGTATTGAAAAATCAAGTAGTAATCTGCTTGTGAACGAGTAAGGATTTGGAAAGAAATTGACCGGTATAAGAATCTTTTTGAGCCGTTATTTTTTCGGGTGGGCCCGCCACAACTATCTCTCCACCTCTACTCCCACCTTCAGGACCAAGATCGATGATCCAGTCTGCTGTCTTAATAACATCAAGATTGTGCTCGATAGTGATTACTGTGTTACCCGCAGCCACGAGTCGGTGCAGTATTAAAAGCAGATTCTCGATATCAGCAAAATGCAGTCCTGTGGTAGGTTCGTCAAGAATATATAGTGTTCCACCGCTACCACGACGGGAGAGTTCGGTTGCAAGTTTTACTCTTTGTGCTTCTCCGCCAGAAAGGGTGGTTGCTGGCTGCCCAAGTCTAATGTAACCTAATCCAACTTCATTGAGCGTTTTTAATTTAGCGGCGATGGCTGGAATATTCTCAAAAAAAACAACCGCGGAAGATACAGTCATATTCAATATTTGAGAAATATTCTTACCTTTATAAATAATCTCAAGAGCCTCTTGATTGTAACGTTGCCCCTGGCAGACTTCACAGGTGACGTAGACATCAGGCAGGAACTGCATTTCAACTTTGATGACCCCATCACCCTGACAGTTCTCACATCTCCCCCCACGCACATTAAAAGAAAATCTCCCAGGCTGATAGCCTCTCGCTTTAGCCTCAGGGGTCTTTGCAAAAATCTCCCTAATATAGGAAAAGGCTCCAGTGTAGGTGGCTGGGTTCGATCTGGGAGTTCGACCAATCGGGGATTGATCGACTGCAACTATTTTGTTGATATTCTCGATTCCTTTGATCGATTCGAATTTTCCAGCCTTGGCTTTTGCCGAATAGAATTTTTGTGCTAGGGCCTTATAAAGAATATCCCAGATTAAGCTCGATTTACCGCTTCCGGAAACACCGGTAATACAAACAAACCTCTCCAGGGGAATTTCAACATCAATATTCTTGAGGTTGTGCTCGGCAGCTCCAAGAATCTTAAGTTGCTTTGCAGCGGGTTTCAGGGTTCTGTTTAGGGAGGAGAAGGCGACCACTTTCCTTTTGGAAAGATAATCTCCTGTCAGGGACTTTTGGTTTTTAGCTATTGCATCAGGCGTACCGGTGGCTATTATTTCCCCACCCTGCTCCCCGGCCCCAGGTCCAATGTCAACCACCCAATCAGCCGCTCGAATTGTCTCCTCATCGTGCTCAACCACAATCACTGTATTACCCAAATCACGTAAGTCGCGAAGAGTTTTTATTAGTTTTGAATTGTCCTTCTGATGGAGTCCAATCGAAGGCTCGTCCAAAACGTAAAGCACTCCGGAAAGTCCAGAGCCGATTTGGGAGGCTAAACGTATACGCTGCGCCTCTCCTCCAGCCAGTGTTGCTCCAGTTCTCGAAAGGGTCAGGTAATCCAGACCAACATCCACCAAAAATTTCAACCTGGTTCTAATTTCCTTTAGTACTTGTTTGGCCACTATTGCTTCGGTTGAACCTAACTTTAATGACTCAAACCACTGCGTAGTTTGTGATATGGAAAGGCTGACAATTTCAACGATAGACCTTCCATCAATTGTTACAAACAAAGCCTCTTTCTTTAGGCGCGAGCCTTGGCAAACATTACAGACCTCTTCTCTCATATACTTTTCAATTTCTTTTTTTACCCAATCACTTTCCGTCTCTTGATAACGGCGCAAAAGCTCTGGTACGACCCCTTCAAAAGTCGTACTAAAAGTTATCTGACGCCCAAAACGATTGCGACCACTTACCTGAAAGACGTCCTTCTCAGATCCATAAAGTATTTTCTCCACTGTGTCCTTTGGTAACTGCGTAAAAGGGGTGCTTAAAGAGAAGTGAAGTTCCTCTGCAAGGGCTTCTAGACGTCGGTTGGTCCAGTTGTCATGAGAAAGGGTCCTACTCCAGGGAAGAATCGCTCCTTCAGAGATAGACAAACTCTTATTGGGCACGACAAGGTCGGGATCTACAGTAAGTTTGGAACCTAGACCACTACATTCTGGGCACGCTCCGTAGGGGCTGTTGAAGGAGAAAGTCCTCGGTTCTAACTCCGGTAAGGAAACATCGTGCTCAGGACAGGAAAACTTCTCTGAAAAGAGGCGGTCTTTCTCTTCTTCAACTGCAACTATGACCAAGCCTTCACCCAACCTGAGTCCCACTTCGACTGATTCGGATAGTCTTTGCCTTTCAACCGGAAGGACTAGTCTATCGATCACGACTTCAATATCGTGGATTTTGTAGCGATCTAGGCTAGGCACTTCCTCCAGCTCATAGACCCGAGAATCGACGCGTACCCTAGCAAAGCCTTTTTTCTTGAGGTCTCCAAAAACTTCATCGTAAACCCCCTTTCTCCCCTTGACGATTGGCGCCAGAAGCAGAATCTGTTTTCCGGTTGGTAGCGATTGAATTTGATCGACAATTTCTTGAGCCGATTGAGCAGAGATTTCCTTACCATCAACAGGACAATGTGGATGGCCTATTCTCGCCCAGAGCAGCCGCATATAATCATAGATTTCTGTGATCGTCCCTACAGTCGAGCGGGGATTGTGAGAGGCTGATTTTTGATCAATTGAGATGGCTGGCGAAAGGCCTTCTATTTGCTCTACATCAGGTTTCTCCATCAATCCTAGAAACTGACGAGCGTAGGCAGATAGAGACTCTACATACCTTCGTTGCCCTTCGGCGTAAATAGTGTCAAAGGCTAATGAACTTTTTCCCGAACCGGAAATTCCAGTAATTACTACCAAAGAGTTTTTGGGTATGTCGAGATCGATGTTTTTGAGATTGTGTTCGCTTGCTCCACGAATCTTGATCTTATCTACCATAAATTATCCTTCCAAAAGAGGGTAGATTTTAGCAGAAAAAAAGCCGATTAACAATTGTCCTATGGCAAAGCTTAGGGAAGGTTCTTCACTTGGCTGGGAAGAATGGTCCGCGGGACTTTTAGATTTTCTTTCTTGAGCTCAATTATTTGATCTCTGATCAAAGCGGCCTTTTCGAATTGAAGACTCTCGGCGGCTAACTTCATTTCCCTTTCAAGATCCTCAAGTAAGCGGTTGATCTCTTTCTTGGGAACTTTGGTTAGATCCAACTCTTCAACGCTCTCAATCTGAGGTTGAATCTCACTGAGACGCTCGCCGATATCATGAATAGCTTTAGCGATGGTTTTGGCCGTAATACCGTGCTTTTCGTTATAGGCAGTTTGGACTTCTCGACGGCGGGCGGTTTCCTCAATCGCCTCCTTCATCGAAGCGGTGATCTTGTCTGCGTACATAATGACCCGAGAGCCAACACGGCGGGCGGCGCGACCAGTCACCTGGATTAATGAAGTGCGGCTGCGGAGAAAACCTTCCTTGTCTGCGTCCACAATCGCAACAAGGGAAACTTCT
>Ga0247727_10004850_pt1 | contig 27998 bp, 25 predicted proteins | sample WisWelCaveWW1625_FD_202498 | JGI IMG/M metagenome (GOLD analysis project Ga0247727, IMG submission 202498) | Biofilm microbial communities from Wishing Well Cave, Virginia, United States - WW16-25 | ecosystem: Environmental > Aquatic > Deep subsurface > Groundwater > Cave microbial mat | place...
TTGAATTTGCGATACGTGAAAGAACAACTGGAGTTGGGAGAGCTGACGGGAAAATCTCCCGACAGCGTCCGCAAAGAGTTGTACAGCGGCTTCCTCGCTTACAATTTAATTCGTGCTTGTATGGCCGAAGCCGCCGCCGCAGAAAACACTTCACCTTTAAAGCTGAGTTTTACGCGTTGTTGGCGCCGGCTGCGCCCTGTACTCATTAAACTTCGTGCGACCGACAGTCCGGAATATATTGCCGAGGTTTTTCGGTCTCTCCTTTTACGGTTGCGAAAATGCAAACTGCCACAACGCAAGGTTCTGCGGTTAGAGCCACGCGCCGTGAGAACACGGCGACGGCCTTATCCAGTTCTCAAAGGTGATCGGAAAAAGGCTCGCAAGCAATACATTCAAAAACTCAAAGCACAGGCGGCCCGGAAATGTTAGTGACATTGGGCTTCCAGCCTGCAAGCAACTCATCAAATCTTTGCGTCATGGCAAAGCGTCCTGCTTTTCTTATCGCCGTCGCCTTCTGCTGCGGCATTGGAATCGAGCGATTGCTGCATCTTCCAGCAAAAATTCTCGCGGGCAGTTTCGCAGTTGTTCTCGTCGCCGTGTTCGTTGCGCTTCGGCAAAAAGAAAAAGCAAGCCGATTGGTCGAAGCAACACGCGCCATTGATCTGCTTTTGCTGCTCGCCTGTTTGTCGGCCGGCGCCTTGCGGACGCATTTTTCGCAAAATCCTAACGACAAAGATATCAGTTTTTTCGCCGATTCATCCAACGAAGTTTTGCTCGCCGGCACGGTTGATGATTTTCCCGAACGCCGCAAAGAGCGCTATCGCTTTGCTCTCCGCGCGGAAAAGATCAGAATAAATTCCACCTGGATTGCCACACGCGGGCGCGTGTTGGTCTCCGGCGATAGCCTCGAAAAAATCCGTGTCGGTGACAAATTGTTGCTGCGCGGCTACCTGCGCCTTCCCGATGCGAGCCGCAATCCCGGCGCGTTTGATTATCGCGCCTATTTGCAGGCGCAGGATATCACCGCCACTTTTTATGCCGGAAAACAGGCGCCGCTCTGGCGCGACTCATCGCATGGCCGGTTGGAGTGGCGGCAATTCATCAGCAAAACCAAGAACTGGATCGAAACGCGACTGGCGAGCTTTTCACAGGATCAACGCTTGGCGCTACTAAAAGGCTTGCTGATCGGCGAACGCGATGAAATTTCAAAAGAGGTGAGCGAGGCGTTTGCGCGCACCGGGCTGGTTCACATCCTCGCCGTTTCGGGATCGAACGTCGGTTTTATTGCGCTCATCATCGTGACAGCGTTACACCTGCTGCGTCTTTCGCGGCGCCGGCATCCGCCGTTTTTGCTGGCAGGAATATTTTTTTACATGCTTCTGACCGGCGCGCAACCGCCGGTCGTGCGCGCCACCATTATGGCGACAGTCATCATTCTCGGCGAATGGTTGGAGCGCGACGCGGATATTTACAACAGCCTCGGCGTGGCCGCGCTGATCATTTTGCTCTGGCAGCCGTTGCAGCTTTTTCAACTTGGCTTTCAGCTTTCATTTGCAGCCATGTTGGGAATTGCGTACCTTTATGAACCTTTGGTTGCTCTGTTCAAAAAATGGCTGCGGCTGGAGTGGCGCCCCGTTCAATTAATCGCCATGCTGCTCGCCGTCTCGTTCGCGGCGCAATTCGCGACCTTGCCGTTTTCCGTGCAGGCCTTCGGTCGTTTGCCGCTCGCCGCGATCATGGGAAATTTAATTGTTGTGCCGATTTCCTTTATTATCATTTTGGCCTCGACGTTGGCGTGTATATTTTCTCTCATCGAACCGGCCTCACGATTTTTTGGGTATATTGCCGATCTGACGACGGGCGGCATGATTGAATTTACCCGGCGGCTCGCGCAAATTCCGCTGGCTTATGTCGATAGTGTTTATGTTTCGCCTCTGTTGTTATTATTTTATGTTATTGTTACTGTGACGCTGGTGGAATGGCAACGCTCACCGGCGGCGCGGCGTTTTCTGTTGCCGGCAGGCGCGCTTGTTCTCAACATTTTTATCTGGCAAAAAGCGCTGGCCGCCGGTCCGAATTTGCGCGTCACGTTTTTTGACGTCGGCCAGGGCGATGCCGCGCTGCTGGAATTTCCCGCCGGACGGCTGCTCGTTGACGCCGGACCGCTGCTGGAAAATTACGACGCCGGCGAGCGGGTGCTGGTTCCGTTTCTTCGCACGCACGGCATTCGACAGCTCGACGCCGTCGTAATCACGCATCCGCACGCCGATCATCTCGGCGGATTGCCGGCGCTGTTGCAGGAAATCAAAATCAAAAAAGTTTTCGTGTGCGGCGTCGAGACCAATTCCCCGCTCGAACAACACTGCGAAAGACTCGCCGACAGCTTGCGCGTGCCGTTGCTCATTTTGCGCGCCGGCGAACGCTTGCCCGATTTTGCTCCGGCGCAGGTGTGGGCTTTGCACCCGCGACGCCATGAGTCCGACTTTGAAAATATCAATGACGCCTCCGTCGTTATCAAAGTGCTCTTCGGCCAACACGCTTTTCTTTTTCCCGGCGACGCCGAGTTTGAAAGCGAAAGCCATTTGCTGCAATCCGCGCCGGTGTTGGATGGCGACGTTCTCAAAGTCGGGCACCACGGCAGCAGCACGTCGAGCCTGTCGCCGTTTCTGCAAGCCGTCAGCCCACGCTGGGCCGTAACTTCAGTCGGGCGCTGGAATAATTTCGGCCATCCCGATCCGCAGGTGCTGGCGCGCTACGATTCACTCGGCGTTCCGCTTCTACGCACCGATCGCGACGGCGCGGTGGTTTTTGAGACCGATGGAAGAATTTTGAAAAGAATTCGTTGAATGCAGAATGCAAATAAAAATGTGCCAACGGATAAAAAAGCTGCCAACGGATTTTAAATGATTATCATGATGCTGTCAAAGAGTTTGGCGCGAAAACTTAATCTTTTAGTGGTCAATTCTGTGCAAAAAAAGAAAAGAAATTCCACACGGATTAAAAAACCACGCTGATAAATCCGTGTGGTTTTTAAATCCGTTGGGCAATTGTTTTTAAAACTTTTTAGTGCGGCTCGCACGGGCTGTGTTATGCAATTATTTTAAAGGATTAAAACCTCGTTATGAAAATCCTCCTCTTCGACATTGACGGCACTCTCATTCACTCCGGCGGCTCCGGCAAACATGCGATGGAACTCGCCTTTCAGGAAATCTGGGGCGTTCTGAACAGTCTCCAAAATGTTTTACTGGCGGGACAAACCGATCCCAAAATTCTTCTCGATGCTTTTGCGCTTCACGGCATCAAATGGGATGACGCCAGGATTGCGCAATTTCAACAACGCTATTTCATCCATCTCGCCGAAGACATGCAGCGCCCGCGTCCGAAACGGCGGATGATGCCCGGCTTTCCGCATTTGTTGGAAGAGTTGCAAAAGCTGCCGGAAATCCATAGCGGTCTGTTGACCGGCAACTGGATTCGCGGCGCGGAAATCAAGCTGGAATATTTCGATCTGTGGAAGTATTTTGAATTTGGCGCGTTTGCGGATGATGAAATGGATCGCAACCAACTGGTGCCGCACGCGCTGCGGCGCGCGGAAGAACGCTTTGGCATTCAGCCGCGACGTGATCGGGTTTATGTGATCGGCGACACGCCGCGCGACATTCTTTGCGCGCGTCCGCACGGCGCCACAGCCGTAGCCGTTGCCACCGGCGAATATGCCATTGAAGAACTGCGCGCTGAAAAGCCGGATTTTTTGTTTGAAGATTTTGGCGAGGTGGAAAAAGTTCTGGAAATTTTCCGTTCGCGTTAAGTTGGAGCAACCAGACCTCTCAACAAATGTCTTTAAAAAATGCTTGCTTTTTCCTCCTGAAGTGATCATATTAGGCGAACAATCGTTCTTATAAAAGGGTGATTTAAGAATAAGATGTGCCCAACGGATTCTTTCAATCCCATCCGTTGACCGCTTTTAATCCGTTTGGAGGTAAGGAGGAAAATATGCGTATCAATTTAACGTCATTGTTTGTCATCTTGGTTCCGCTCGCTATCTCTGCCCAAGATTTAAACGACGAGCTCTGGGCCGCGGCAAGAAAAGGCGATGCGCCGGCGGTCAAAGCTTTGCTCGCCAAAGGCGCGGACGTGAATGCAAAGTTGCGTTATGGCACGACGGCGCTGTCGTATGCCGCTGATCGTGGGCATCTCGAAGTCGTCAAAGTTTTGGTGGAACACGGCGCCGAAGTCAATATCAAAGACACGTTTTACAATTCGCCGCCGTTGATGTGGGCTGCATACAACGGCCACACCGAGGTCGTGAAGTTCTTGCTCGAAAAGGGTTCGGAGGGCAAAGAGACGGCGCTGATGATCGGCATCGAGAACAATAATCTTGAGATGGTCAACGCAGCTCTCGCGGTTGGCGGCATAAAAGAAGAAACGCTCACCTCGGCTTTAACGAGCGCGACGCAAGCTAATAAAACCGAAATCGTCGAAGCGCTGAAGAAAGCGGGCGCGACGCCGGCGAAGCTGCCCGATTTCAAAATCGATCCGGCGGTGTTGCAAACGTATGCCGGACTTTACAAGAATAATGATATCGGGATGGAGATGACATTCAAAGTCGAGAACGGCAAACTCATCGGCAGCATTCCCGGTCAACCGTCGTTGACTTATGCGCCGGTCGATAACAACAATTTCAAAGCCGTCGAATTTAGCGGCATTGCGATTACGTTCAATGTGGCGAACAATCAGGTCGCCGATTTTACGCTGAAGCAGGGCGAACGCAGTTTCGTTTTCAAACGCGCTAGTGCCGAGCAAGGAACGGCCAGCACTCCACCCATCACGCCAGAGAAGAAAGAAACAAAACCTGTTGCCGCAACGCCCGCCGTTTCATCCAAAGCGAAACGCAACGGCATTGCGACGAGCAAACACTGGCCTTCGTTTCGCGGCCTGTTTGCTTCCGGCGTTGCCGATGGGCAAAATCCACCGATGACATGGAATGTTGAGAAATCGCAAAATATTAAATGGAAAACGCCGATTCCCGGCATGGCTCATGCGAGTCCGGTGATCTGGGGTGATCGGGTTTTTATCACGACTTCAGTCACAAGCGACACCAGCTCGAAACTGCGCGTCGGACTTTATGGCGACGTCGCACCGGACAAAGATATTTCTAAACATATTTGGAAAGTTTATTGTCTTGATAAAAAGAGCGGTAAGATTATCTGGGAACGCACGGCATTCGAAGGCGTTCCCAAAGTCAAACGTCATACCAAAGCAACGCAGGCCAATTCAACGCCCGCGACGGACGGCAAACATCTTGTCGTGCTCTTTGGCGCAGAAGGGCTTTATTGTTACGATTTCGCAGGCAAGCTCGTTTGGAAAAAAGATCTCGGCATGCTGGACTCCGGCTGGTTTTATGATCCCGACTATCAATGGGGCCACGGCAGCTCGCCGATCATTTACAAAAATCTCGTGATCGTGCAATGCGACATTCAAAAAAATTCCTTCATCGCGGCTTACGACCTTAAAGACGGCAAACAAGTCTGGCTCACGCAGCGCGATGAAATTCCCTCGTGGGGCACGCCGACGATTCACGAAGGCAAAGGCCGCGTCGAGTTGATCGCGAACGGCACGAAGTATATTCGCGGTTACGATCCTTTGACCGGCAAAGAGTTGTGGAAGCTCGGCGGCAATTCGGAAATCACCACGCCGACGCCGTTTGTGGCGCACGATCTCATCTATGTCACCAGCGGCTATCGCCCGATTCAACCGATCTACGCAATTCATCTCGGCGCGACCGGCGATATTTCGCTCCAAGACAAAGCCGAATCGAACGCGCACATCGCGTGGAGCAAACAACGCGGCGGGCCGTATATGCCGACGCCGATCGTTTATGGCAACTATCTCTATACCTGCGCCAACAACGGCGCGATCACGTGTTACAACGCGAAAACCGGCGAGCAAATTTATCGCGACCGCCTCGGCGGCAAAGGCAGCGGCTACGCTTTCACCGCTTCACCGATTGCTGCGGACGACAAAATTTATTTCATCAGCGAAGACGGCGAAATTTTTGTCGTCAAAGCCGGCCCGCAATACGAGTTGCTGGCCACCAATTCGATGCACGAGGTTTGCATGGCGACGCCCGCAATTTCGGAAGGGATGATTTTCGTGCGGACGCAGCAGCATGTTTTTGGGATTGGGGAATGACGTAACCCAGTCGGCCCGACTGGACGGTTAAAAATAGTTAGGCGCTGGCGATTAGAGAATAATTCGCAATATCCATTTTGTTTTGGAGAATAAGCTGAAGGAGTCAAAAAATGAAGCAAGATATTGTCGCGGTAATTGTAAAGATAAATTTCGGAAAGAAAAGCGAAGTTTATCCAGATAAATACATTGATGAAATGAGACGCGGGGAATGGAAAGAATGGAATACTCCGCGTAAATATAAACATCTGGATGGCAAAGTTAGAAAACTTATTTTATACGATAGAACGCGAAAGGGCTTAACAGTAGAAGTTGAAATACAAAAAGCCAAAAGAACAAATAGGTATAGAGATTATCCTTGGACTAACAAATTTGTTACAGGCACATTGAAAGTATACAGGAAATCTATATCTGCTGAAAAAATCCGTCTGATCAGCGGATTTAAGAATTTTGGCATTCACAGAAAAGATAGAAGCCCAATAAGAAATTTAACTCTTGAGCAATATGCGGCGATCAATGCGTTGCGTCGCAAATCTCATTAGACTGTATGTATGCCCAAAAGCATACGATCAATATGAAACCCGAATACTGGTTTCCAGTTTTATCATTGATTTTAGGATGGCTCTTAAACGAGCTAGGACAGTTGTTTCGATTGAGAAGGGAAGAGCGTAAAGCCTTCGGCAGAGCAATAGCTGACTTGTTGGAAATTCGACATGAACTCAAAGCCTTTAGTGTAGTATTTGGCGAGATAAAAAAGCGATTTCCCGTTTCTCCTGATGAATTGTTCTCTCTTTTGATTCCAAAGAATAAACAGTAGACAAAATCGAGAGAGAAAATGCGCCTAAGCTGGCGATGGACGTCATTAAAATGATGACGCCGACTCTTGTGTTTGTGAAAGTAAAGCGATAAATTTAAAATGTGTAAATCAAGGCGGGAGAAAACGAATGATGAGCGATGTTCTCGTAAAAATCAAGAGGCTGGTGTTAAAAGGGCGCTACGAATTCAGCAAAAAGGCGCGTATGGAAATGGAAATAGATGGCATCGCCGAAACTGATGTTATCGAATCCATTCTCAATGCGGGAGTAATTTACAAAACCATTCGTTCGACAAGCCCTCTGCGCAAACAGGCCAAAGAGTATCTTTATGTCATCCAAAGCACAAACTTGGACGGCTTGTTTATTTATTCCAAAGGCAAATTTATGCAAGAAGCGGGAATGGAAACTTACTACTTTCTCATTTCTTCCAAACGATCTGTTTCGGATTAAGGTGAGCATTATGATTAAAATAACGGTTTGCCCAACCTGCGGCAGCAACAAAATCAAACAAGTGAAACGGAACTGGACGGGTAATTATAAAGGTCAAATTTACCTCGTGCCGGATTTGGAGTTTCACGAGTGTCCAGCCTGTGGGGAAGAAATGTATGACGCCCAAGCCATGCGCAAAATCGAAGCGCATTCACCGGCTTATGCCAAAATACAAAAGAGAAGAAAAGCCGCGTAATCATCGAACTTTTGCTTGAAACGGAATTGACCGTCGGCATGGAAATACTCAACAAATCTTTATCACAAAAAATCACCGCCGCGCGCCAAAAACTCGATGCGCACGTCCGCGAAATCGTGCAATGGCATTTCGGCCCCGAAACCGGTTCGCCGTTCTGGCTGGAGTTTGCGCGCAAGCTCAACTTCGATCCGCGCAAAGAAATTGGCGGTTACGCGGATTTGAAAATTCTGGGACACTTTGAAGACTCGTGGCTGCGCGGCGGGCCAGTGCGGCGTTGGCTGCCGAAAGGATTTGCCAACGAGCCGCTGTACGTGTTTGAAACCGGCGGCTCCACCGGCGTGCCGAAAACGCGCGTCAATATCAGAGATTTTCAAACCGATTACGAGTTGTTCAGCGAGACGCTGTCGCCGGAAAGTTTTCCAAAGGGCAGCGATTGGCTGATGCTCGGGCCCTCGGGGCCGCGGCGTTTGCGTTTGGCGATTGAGCATTTGGCGCAGCATCGCGGCGGCATTTGTTTTATGGTCGATCTCGATCCGCGCTGGGTCAACAAGCTCATCAAGCGCGGCGCGTTTCAGGAATTGGAAACGTACAAATCGCATGTCATCGATCAAGGCCTCACGATTCTGCGCGCGCACGAGAATATTCATTGCCTCTTCACCACGCCGAAATTGCTCGAAGCGCTGTGCGAGAAAATTAATTTGAAAAAGCATGGCATCACCGGCATTTTTTGCGGCGGCACGGAAATGACGGCGCAATTCCATCGCTTCGCGCGCGAAGAATTAGTGCCGGGTATTGATTTCGTGCCGACGTATGGCAACACACTGATGGGCCTCGCGTGCCACAAACCGTTCGATCCCGCCGACAATTACGCGATTACGTACTATCCGCCGGCGCCGCGCGCGGTGATTGAAATGGTGAATCCCGAAAATCCCGAAGAGTCGGTGGACTACGGCAAAACCGGTCGCGTGATGTTGACGACGTTGACGAAAGATTTTTTCATGCCGCGCTTTCTCGAACGCGATGAAGGCGAACGCGCCGCGCCGATTGATTTGTATCCGTGGGACGGCGTGAGCAACGTGCGCGTGTTTGCGCAGTTGCAGGAATCGGTTATCGTTGGAGTTTATTAGCAAAGCGCAGAGGGCGTAGAGCAAAAGGCAAAGAACAAAAAGCAAAGAGCAAATCAGATATGTTTTTTGCTTTGCGTGATCCGCTCTGCGATCAATCATTTCAAACCAAATTATTACGGAGGAAGGAAGATGTTATCATCTGTTTTGCGTTTTGTGCGTTTGCCGCTTCTGCTGGTCACGATCTGGGCGACTGTCCGCTTCATACTTGGCGTGGCGGGAGTTCCCTACGCGCCACGCGGCAATGCGATGTTTTCGATTTACAGCGTCATGATGTTGAGCTGTCTTTATTTCGGCGCGCTTTCCAATAAAATCGGTGGATTTAAATGGAGCGGCACAATTTTGACCGGTGTGACCATCGGCGTGTATGCGCAAATTCTCATTTTGCTGGCGACTGTCATCAGCTATGCCGGTGATCTCAGTACGTCGTACTTCGTTCATTGGGACGCCTTAAATGTAGATCCGGCCAAGCTTTCGCCTCCGGTGTCAATGGCCGATGCGTTTCTGCATCCGGAGCAAGTGGCCATGCCGCAGATGTCCCAAGCGCTGGTCGGACGATTATTTGGTATCCTCATCAATGGCGCTATCGCCGGCATCTACGCCGTGATCGGGCGCTTGCTCAGTGGGTTGGCGCCAAAACCAACGGCGTAAAAAGTTTGGTATACTTCGCACGGTTGAAAGTTTGACTGAAATTGACCGGTCGCTCAGGCTCGTTGGTCGCCGGAAATTGGTAAAAACGTAGCGACCGGTCAATGAGTTTCTTAGAAGATACGAAAAATAATTTTACTGAGATAATGATACACCTCCCACTTCTTCGCGCCGGTCAACCATATACGAGTCTAGACGTCGTCGCGCTGCCGCACTTCCGCACCGGCGAATCGGTGGTCAAAGTGAGTCAAGCCAATCGCGGTTTGATTGCGAAAGATCTCGGCGCGATGGAAAAAAATCAACGCGCCCTGCAAGTTTTTTCAGCGGCAAAGCTTTTGGAGATTTGCAAAAAGGCCGCGAGTTTTTTTACGGAAGCCGATCTGCCTCTCGGCGAAGACACGCAATCTCCGGAACAGTATGTCAAACAACTTTCCTCAACCACCGGCATGCCGGAAGCGCTTTGTCGTCGCAACATGGCGAAGAACCAGCTCGTACTCACCGAAATGGAAACGGTTCTGGGCGGGTTGACGCGCGGGCTTGATCTTTCGATTCTTGATACCGGCTGGAGCAAACAAAATAATCGCGTGCTGAGTTTTTTCTGCCAAACGCCATCTCTCGGCGCGATCCTGCCGAGCAACTCGCCGGGCGTGCATTCGCTGTGGCTGCCGGCGATTCCCTTGAAAGTGCCGCTCGTGCTCAAGCCGGGCCGCGAAGAGCCGTGGACGCCGTTTCGTATCGCGCAGGCCTTTATCGCCGCTGGTTGTCCACCGGAAGCGTTTAGTTATTATCCGAGCGATCATTCCGGCGCGTCGGAAATCTTGTTGCGTTGCAGCCGCTCGATGTTTTTCGGCGATCAAGCTTCCGTGCAAGCGTGGGCCAAAGATGGCCGCGTGCAAATTCATGGGCCGGGTTGGAGCAAAATTATTATTGCGCCGGACAAAATATCTGATTGGGAAAAATATATCGAAGTGATGGCGACCGCGGTGGTTGAAAATGGCGGGCGTTCCTGTCTCAATGCTTCGGGCGTTTGGGTGCCCGCGCATGGCCGTGAAATCGCCGAAGCGTTGGCCAAACGTTTGGCGCCGATCGAAGCGCGGCCGATGGATGATCCCAATGCGCAAATCGCCGCGTTTACCAATAAAAAATTCGCGCGCCGCATTTCGGAGACGATTGATGCGCAGCTCAAAATTTCCGGCGCGGAAGATTTGACAGCAAAATTTCGCGGCAGCAACCGGCTCATTGAAAAAGATGGTTGTACTTTTCTTCTGCCAACCGTGATTTGGTGTGAAGACGCCGAGCATCCGCTGGCGAATGTTGAGTTTTTATTTCCATTCGTTAGTGTCGTGCAAGTGCCGCAACATGAATTGCTTCATCTTATCGGCTCGACTTTGGTGGGCACGGTGATCACCGAAGATGAAAAGTTTATTCAGGAAGTTTTCGCCTGTTCAAACATAGATCGCCTCAATCTCGGCCCGATTCCGACGAGCCGAATTTCATGGGATCAGCCGCATGAAGGGAATTTGTTTGAGCATTTGTATAAGCAGCGCGCGTTTCAAACAACGGGAGGAAGCAATTGATTCACCTTCTTCGTCAAAAAGCAACTCGCCAGCAGCTCGACGAAATGCTACAAGAGTTGGGAACATTCATCAAGCTGGCTGTAGATATCCACCGCAATATTTTGGCGGGCGGTGGGCAAATGCACGCTGATTGTGAATCGGTGCTTTTGCATGATGGCAGCCAACAATCAGACATTTGGGGCGCGGATTGGATACCATCCATCCAAAAGGTTGAATTTGATGCGCTCATCAATATTCGCCCCAATCAGCAAAATTATGCGATGACGATTCAAGATCCCAATATCAAACAACGTGTTGAAACGATAACGCGGCAACTTCTGGAAGGTGTATGAAAAGTTTTGAAAGTCGACGTATTCGGTATTTGCAGGATGCTCTTCCTATTCGCCTCGGAGGATTGGCAGCAAATTTGTCACGAGTCGCGAGTTTTTCGCAGCACGCCGGCATTCGAGAAACGGTTTCCGATATTATGCTGGAAACCCGCTGGTTTATTGAATGGACGGCGCTGGAACTTGAAATCATAAAAGCCGCAGAGTTGGTGAAATTGCAGGTACAACTCGCATTGTGGGATTTGGAAAGCCGGCAACACTGGCACAATGAGAGCTGGCGCAAGGAGCTTGCGGCCAAGGCGAGAGAGTGGACGCAACGCGTTCTCGAAATGTCGGGATTGCTAACACCGCGTATCGCTGTATCATAAAACCGCGAATGATTTTTCATAGAATCGTTGTCACGAGATTAAGGTTTGATTATGCTATTCAAAAGAGCTTGTGCAATCATAACGTTTGTAATTGTTATATCTAGCCGGATGGGCGTCGCCCAAGACTGGCCGCAATGGCGCGGGCCGAATCGCGATGGCGCCACGATCGGTTTTAGCGCGCCCAAAGCTTGGCCGGAAAAACTCAAACCCGTGTGGAAAATTCCGGTTGGCGTTGGACACTCGTCGCCGCTGGTCGTGGCCGGAAAAATTTATCAACATGCGCGGCAGGATGATAATGAAACTGTTCTGTGCCTCGATTGGAACACGGGAAAAATTTTGTGGCAACAAAGTTATCCCGCGCCGTACTCGATGAACATGGCGGCGTTTAGCCACGGCAAAGGGCCAAAAGCGACACCGGCATTTTATAACGGCAAACTTTATACGTTCGGCATCAGCGGTATTTTATCCTGCTTCGAGGCGGCGACCGAAAGCTTGAAATGGCGCAAGGAGTTTTCCAAGCAATTCAAAGAAACCTCGCCGGCGTTCGGCGTTTCGGCGTCGCCGGTGATCGACAACGGCCTCTGTATCGTCAACGTTGGCGGGTCGAATCAAGGCGCGTTGATGGCGTTTGATGCCGAGACCGGCAATGTGAAATGGAGCTGGCAGGGCGACGGCCCCGGCCACGCTTCGCCGATTGTGGCCGAGTTAGCGGGAACGCGACAAGTGATCACGCAAACGCAAAACTTTTGCATCGGCGTCGCCGCGGCGACCGGCCAGCTTTTGTGGAAAATTCCCTTCACCACGGATTATGATCAGAACATTGTGACGCCGATCATCTCGCAGGGTGTCATCATTTTTTCCGGACTCGATAAAGGCTCCTTCGCGATCAAAGTCGGCAAAAGCGGAACGAATTGGGCCACCGAACAAGTTTGGCACAACAAAGAACTTTCAATGTACATGAACTCGCCCGTGTTGAGCGGCAATCTCCTCTTCGGCATGTCGGATCGCCGCAGCGGCCAATATTTTTGCCTCGACGCCAAAACCGGCGCGACGCTGTGGACGAGCGAAGGCCGGCAGGGCGATAATGCGGCGATCATTACTGCTGGCGATTTTCTGTTTCTGCTGAATGATGAAGCGAATCTCATCGTTGCCAAAGCAAGCGCCAAAGCTTATGAGCCGGTCGCCAAATACACCGTTGCCGAAAGCGAGACGTGGGCGCATCCGGCGGTGATTGGCAAACAAATCTTGGTTAAAGATAAAACGGCGCTGGCGTTGTGGAGTTTGGAGTAAAATTAAAAGCGGATCAGCGCGACGGCTCTGATCCGCTTGTTGACTTTCCCCCTTCTACCAACCAACGGGCGCAAACCCGGCCTTTCCACCTCCGAAAATACGCGGGGCGTGCTCAGCCCTCAGCGAATCGTGATCATCACGTATCCGCCCGCCGTGCCGCCGCGTGTGTCGGTGACCTTGACGTTAATGTACGCCGTTCCCGGCACGGTGCCTGCCGTGAACGTTACGGCCTTGCCGCTGCCGGAAATTTTGCCGCTCGAAAGCTCGTAGGAATACGTGAGCTCGTCGTTGTCGGGATCGGTCGCCGTTACCGTAATTTGGGATTGTCCGCTTGGCGACAAGCTCGCCGGCTCGGCGATGACCGAAACCACTTTCGGATTTTGATTCGGCTTCGGCTCAATTGTGGTTTCGGAATCGACCGGACTGCTGCACGCCGTGAGGAACAAAACACTCATAACGAGCAACGCCGCAAACTTTGCAGTTAAACGAGAAAAATTCTGGAACAGCATAAACCACCTCCGTTTTGATAAGACGTGAAACTGGGTCAACACCAATTTGGATTTAAAAAAGCTGAAAGAAGATAAGAAAACGGGGTGGGCAAAATCTTTCGGTTATAGCGCGAAAGTTTTCGGTTTTTGGCGGAGGTTTTCGGTTTTTGCGCAAAAGTTTTCGAAATTTGCGCGTCACTTGACTTTGACGAAATTATTGACTATTTTTAAATATTCCTGAAAAGGAGATATGACTAATGAATGCCGACACAATTCAATCGACGGAACATCCACACATTATTAAAGTTTTGGGGCCTTCCGGAATTTGGCAAGCCGCCATTAAGGGAACCTATATTCGCGTTTGGGCGCTCGTGGGATGCTACAAGCGCGGGATGGACGAATGGGAAATTCTACAGGGTTTCCCAACTATTACGGCCGCCCAACTGCACGATGCACTTTCCTACTATAATGACCACAAAGATGAGATTGATGATTTCATCCGCACCAACGAGCGTGCTTACGAAGAAGATTTAACCGAAGAGCGGGAGCCGCATCCTGAACATCAAACTGTACTTGAATGAGAATTTGTCGGATGAAATTGCGCAACGCCTGCGCGCGGTGGGGATTGATGCCGTCAGTTCCCATGAAACCGGCATGGATACGCAAGACGATTATGCCCAAATGCAATTCGCCGTTCTAGAAAATCGCGCCCTGGTCACCATCAACAAAAAAGATTTCATCCGCATACACAAGCTTTACCAGACGAATGGCTGGAAGCATTAGGGCATTATCCTCAGCAACGACGTCGATTTGGTCGTCATCTATCGCCGCCTGCTTCGGCTTGCTGGTACGCTGCAAGCTGAAGACCTCAAAAATCAAGTTCTGCGTCTCCACAATTTTAGATAACCATCTACTTCCTGTCCAGGTGCATAACGCATGGCGCACAGAGCGGAGCGCAAAGCTATACGCCCTTCTATGCCCTCCGCCCCTTGCGATACTCGCTCGGCGTATACCCAAACTGTTTCTGAAACATCGTGGTAAAATGCGCCTGGCTGCCGAAGCCGACTTGGTAGACAATTTCCGCGACCGTGCCGGCATTTTGCTGGAGCAAATCCGCGGCGCGCTGCAATCGCATCGAACGAATGAGCTGGCCGGCGGGCTGGTCAATCAGGCCGTTGAGTTTGCGGTTGAGCTGCGAGACGCTCATGTAAACGTCCTCGGCAAGTTTTTCCACGCTGAATTTTTCCTCGCCCATATTTGCTTCGATGACGCCAATCACTCTTTGCAAGAAAACCTGATCGACCGACACGGCGGAAACTTCGGAAGGCTTGATGATCGTCGCGCGGCTGAAGCGCTCGCGCAGTTGCCGCCGCAGCGTGATGAGATTCCGGACGCGCGCCAGCAGTTCTTTCGGACTGAACGGCTTGGTCAAATAATCATCCACGCCGGTTTCCAAGCCCTCGATCTTGCTCTCCAAAGACGCTTTGGCCGTGAGCATGATGATCGGAATGTGGCTGGTCTTCTCGTCGTTTCGCAGCAAGCGGCTGAATTCGAAGCCGTCCATCTTCGGCATCATCACGTCGGTGATGATCAAGTTCCTTCTTCGTTCCAAATACCGTCGTTGTTGGAGCCTTTCACGCGCAAGGTGTATTCACCCGGATCAAGATTGGTAAACGTGACATCGCGTTTGGTGCCAAGTTGAATCCAGTTGTTGTTGAAACCTTCCAATTTATAAGCGTACTGATTCTTAAAGGTGTTGCGATAGCTCAACGCGGCAAACTCGAAGTTCAGGATGTTGTTCTTGTAGGAAACCTGAATTTCTTTCTTTGCCGATATTCCTTTTTCAACAATGGCAATGCCTTCAGCATCATCCGTGTTGTAGCGCTTGAAAGCAGTGATCACGACGGGAGGAATGTAGGGATTGTCTTTGATGCTGTCTGGGTGAAACATCGTAAAGCCGTTATTGAAATTTGCAAAAAACATTTCACCGTCAGCGCTTTTATATTGGCCAGGTAAAAGAAACTCATTGCTGATCAAGCCATCTGCGACGTCATAGTTCCGAAAAGTTTTCGTCTGTGGATCAAAACGGGATAGTCCATTACCAGTGCTTAACCACAAACGACCATAATCATCCTCTAATATCCCAGCAATTCTATCGTCGCATAGGCCGTCTTTGGTTGTGAAATAAGTAAATCGCTCGGTTTTGTGATCAAACCGATTGAGTCCGCCACCCACTGTTCCAACCCAAAGCGTTCCGTTATGATCAACCCACAACGGCCCTACGGAATCATGACTAAGACTGTTCGGATTCTGTGGAACATTGAAAAAACGGGTAAATTGTTCGGTGTCGCGGTCAAAGCGAATGAGGCCGTTGGTCCCGAGCCATAATATATTTCGCGAAAAAGGATCCTCACAAATTGACCAGACAACACTACCCCTCATGCTATAGGGATTTTTCGAGCCTGAGACAACAAAGCGGGTGAATTGGTTTTTCTCACGATCAAACCGATTAAGTCCACGCTCATGGGTTCCTACCCAGAGCACACCATAACTATCTTCGTAGATGGCAGCAACGACATTATTGCTGAGACTACGGGAATCATTAGGGTCGTGGACGAAATGGGTGAATCTTTTGGTGATGGAGTCAAACTTGTCGAGTCCTTTATTCGTTCCAAGCCAGAGTATGCCAAGACGATCTTCATAAATGGCAGTAACTGTATTATTGCCCAGGCGGTCGAGGCTTTGGTTATTGTCATCAAGGCGCTTAAGGCCCTTTGTCGTTCCAACCCAAAGCATGCCAGCATGGTCTTTATAAAAGCTACGGGCACTCTCGTTAACTTTGGTAAATTGTTCTCTCTCGCGATCGAATTTATTGACGCCGCCCATATGAGTTCCGATCCAGAGTATACCGGAAAGATCTTCGTAAATTGACCAAATACTATTGTGGCTGAGGCTGTGGGGATTCTCAGGATCATGCTTAAAATGAGTAAAATGCTCCCCCTCGCGCTCAAAACGATTCAGCCCGTCGCCGGTTCCAATCCAGAGTGTGCCAAACCGATCTTCGAGGATGGCGCGCACATTATTGCTGCTGAGACTTCGGGGATTCTTCGGGTCATGAAAAAAATTATTAAATTGTTCTTTCACCCGATCAAATTTCTTGAGCCCGGCGCCTTCCGAACCGACCCACAGCGTTCCGGCGCGATCTTCAAGAATTGCCAAGATTGGCTTGCCACTTGGATCAAGCTCATAATGAATGAATTGCTCTTTCTCACGGCCAAATCCTTCGCCTTTGCTCAGGACAAGCTTGTTGAGCCAGCGGCCCGTGCCAATCCAGAGCGTGCCGCGGCGATCTTCATAAATTGAAAAAACCGAATGACCGTGCAGGCTCTTGGAATCTTTGAGATCGTAAAGATAACGGGTGAACTGCTCTTGCTTGCGATTAAATTTATTGAGGCCATTCGTGGTTCCCACCCAAAGCATGCCGGTATGATCTTCATAGATGCTCAAAATGCCGCCGGCGCTTATGCTGTTCGGATTTTTGGGGTCGTGCACAAATCGAGTAAAACGTTCGGTCGCGCGCTCGAAGCGATTGAGGCACTCGGCAATGGGATCACCTGCCCACAGCGTGCCGGTCTGATCTTCATACACTACCGTAATCACAGGTCCCGATAACGAGGTCGAATCAAAAATATTGTGTTGATACGCCGTAAAATTATAGCCGTCAGATTTAATTAAGCCGGCCTGTGTGCCAAACCACATAAAGCCTTGCCGGTTTTGCTGAATGCGGTACACTGTATTTTGTAGGAGCCCTTGCTCCAATCCGATGCGCTCGAATTTGATCTCGCGATTTTGGGCGAGGAGGGTGTCCCTGCTTGTTCCGCTTATCAGCGCGATCAAGCTCAAGAGCAAAAATTTGAGCACAACCATGCATTTTTCGATTTTTTCCATAATGCCCGGTGGTTTTTTGGCTTTGCTTTCCTCTAAACAGTATCGTGAAAAATCGCTTTGTCCTGAAACGAAGCCGCGGCAGCGCATTTTTATTTCTCGCGCGGCCAAATGCTGGTAAGACAACGTGAGGAAATTGTAAAAACCTTTTTGCAAAGTCAAGCGTATTCAGGAGTTTTTTTATTTTCGTGAAATAAAACCTTGTTTCTGATTTTGCGAATCTGTACATTTATCGTGTACATAAGGAATTTTCCATGCCGATACAAACAACCTACACCACCGCGCGCGCGAATTTCGCCAACCTCTGCAACGAGGTCACTGCCAATCGGGAAATCGTTATTATCAATCGGCGCGGCTACGAGGACGTTGCCTTAATCGCCGCGTCGGAATTATCCAGCCTCGCAGAAACGGCGCACCTGCTCCGTTCGCCGAAGAACGCCGAGCGTTTATTAAAAGCGTTAAACCGCGCCAAAGCTGGAACCGTTAAACCGCAAACGATGCGACAATTGCGCCGCGAGGTTGGGCTTGAGCAGGAAAGATAGATTTCTTGATTAAATGTTCCCATGAACGGCAGCTTTTCTTCTATAATTCCTTTTGATTTCCAACCCTCCATCCGCATTATCTTTGGCGAAAACACTCTCACCCAAATTGGCCGCCTTACCAAAGAATTGAGCGGCCATCGTGTTTTGTTGGTCACCGATGCAGGCCTTCTCCGCTGCGGCCACGTCGAGCGCGCGCTGCATTCACTCCAAAAAGAATCCATCCAAGTTTTCACCTTCTCCGCCGTCGCCGAAAACCCCACCACGCGGCATGTCGAAAACGGTGTTCGCTTTGCAAAAAAAAATGCGCCGCTTGATTTGATCATCGCCTGCGGCGGCGGCAGTACGATGGATTGCGCGAAAGGCATTAATTTTCTGCTCACCAATGACGGCAAGATGGAAGATTATTGGGGCGTCGATAAAGCAACCATGCCGATGTTGCCGTCGATTGGCATTCCCACCACTGCCGGCACCGGTAGCGAAGCGCAATCGTTCGCGTTGATTTCACAAGAAAAAACGCATATCAAAATGGCGTGCGGCGATAAGAAAGCCCGCTTTCGCGCCGTTATTCTCGATCCGACTCTTCTCACAACGGTTCCACAAAAAATCGCGGCGGTCACCGGCATTGATGCCATCTCGCATGCAATAGAAAGTTATGTTTGCGCCAAACGCAATCCGATCTCCCAAATGTTCGCTCGCGAAGCTTGGCGCCGATTGGAAAAAAGTTTTGAGATCATATTGAAAGAGCCGGAAAATGTTGCCGCGCAAAGCGATATGCTCTTGGGCGCGCATTTCGCCGGCATGGCCATCGAAAATTCCATGCTCGGCGCGGCGCATGCGTGCGCGAATCCGTTGACGGCAACTTGCGACATTACTCACGGCATCGCCGTCAGTTTGATGCTCCCACGCGTTATTCGTTTCAACAGCCCAATAGCTAACGAGTTGTACGCTGATTTAACTGGGTGGCCAAAAAAGTCAACCGGTGCCGCCGAGCATTTGTGTGAAAGAGTTGTTCAATTAGCCGCCGCCGCCGGCTTGCCGCAACAACTGCGCGAATGCCGCGTAGAAAAATCCGTTTTGCCGGAGCTGGCCAAAGCCGCCGCGACGCAATGGACGGTGAAATTCAATCCGCGGCCGGTAACCGAAGTTGAACTGCTGGAACTTTATGAGGCGGCGTTTTGATGACCAATCACGAGCTTTCGATCCAATTCTTTTTGCAGCTCGCCTTCATCCTGTTAGTGATTCGCCTGGTCGGCATGCTTGCAAGAAAAATCGGCCAGCCGCAAGTCGTCGGCGAGATGATTGCGGGTGTGCTGATGGGGCCTTCATTGTTTGGCGCGTTGCTGCCAGATTGGCAGGCGCAACTTTTTCCGAAACCGTCGATCACGATTATTTACGCCGTGAGCCAGGTCGGGTTGGTATTATACATGTTTCTCGTCGGCGCGGAATTCAATGTCGATTTAATGCGGCAACGTTTGCGCAGCGCCGCGTTCGTTTCGCTGGCCGGCATCATCACACCGTTCGCGCTGGGCAGTGTGCTGGCGTTCTTCCTGATGAAGAACAACGTTTTTTTTGCCTCGGAAGTCACAACCTGGGAAGCCATGTTATTCACCGGCGCCGCCATGTCGATCACGGCCTTCCCGATGTTGGCGCGCATCATCTACGAACGCGGCTTGACCGGCACCGCGTTGGGCACGCTCGCCCTCGCCGCCGGCTCGATGGATGACGCCGCGGCCTGGTGCATCATGGCGGTCGTGCTGGCGAGCTTCAGCGGCGATCTGAACATCGTTATTTTAGCGATTGGCGGCGGGCTCGCTTACGCGGCGGCGGCATTGCTCGTTGCGAAGCCCTTGCTCAAACGTTTGGAAGTCATCGCGCAACGCCGGGAAGGAATAAGCGGCTCGATGCTCGGTTTTATTTTGATGCTGCTCATGCTGGCGGCGTGGTTCACGGATGCTGTCGGCATCTACGCCGTGTTCGGCGCGTTTATTCTCGGCATCGCCATGCCGCGCGGCATCGTCTCGCGCGATTTGCAACGTTTGCTCGAGCCGCTGACGACGAATTTTCTGCTGCCGCTCTTTTTTATTTATTCGGGATTGAATACTCGCCTTGATCTCATCATTGCGCCGGCATTGATCGCGATTACGCTGCTCGTGATTCTCGTTGCCTGCCTGGGAAAGGGAATCGCCTGCTGGGCCGCGGCCCGTTTTAGCGGCGAGAACAATCGTGAGGCGATGGCGATCGGCACGTTGATGAACGCGCGCGGCATGATGGAGTTAATCTTGCTCAACCTCGGCCTGCAGCACGGCATCATCACGCCGACATTGTTTACCATCATGGTGATGATGACGATGGTCACAACGGTGATGGCCACGCCGGTTTTCGAGCTCGTTTATCACCGCTTATCAAAACCCCAAATCGCGGTTGCGCCGGGCCGGTTGCGTGATGCTAAGCCATAAAATGGTGGGCTAAAGAAGGGCCGTTCATCTTCTAACACATTCTCCTAGAGTAAACCGGCGTTTTGCTTTTGTAAAGTTTCACTCCGCCTTCAAAGCCGGCAACAGCGCGATTCGTGTCGCCGCAAGAACCGATATAGCGCTCGCGAGTACGCCCACGAACAGCACCGCCAGCAAAGTCGCGCCCAGAGAGAGCCACGGCACCTGCGCGCTGCGGCTGGCCAGATGTGGCGCAACGGCAACGAGCGCGGCAATGCCGCCAATAAAAATTCCCACCAAAATTAGAAAACTGTTTTCAAGCAACAACATCTGCATCAACGTGACACGGCGAAACCCGAGCGCGCGCAGCAAAGCCAATTCTCCACGGCGCTCGATGACATTGCGGATCAAAATAATTCCCAGTCCCAATGTTCCCAACAACAGTCCCAATCCGCCGAGCGTTTGAAAAACGGCAAGATACGTATTTTCCACCGCTTGAAAATTCTTCAGCAGCGTCGCCGTTGATACAGCGTCGAAGCCGTAATCGCGCAAATTTTGTTCTAACGTTTGCGCCACAACCTCATTTTGCGCTGGGGGCGTTTCAATGAGAAAATAAGCATATCCGCTCGTTTCGGGAAAATGTTTGAGAAAATTCGCTTCGGAAATCAGCACTTCGCTTTGAAAAATACTGCTTGCCAATAAGCCGACGAAACGCAGCTTTATTTCTTCACCGCGATCGTTGCGCATTATCAAATCTTTTCCCAGACCGAGATGCAATATCCACTGCACGGAATTGAAATCGCCGAAGGCGGGAATAATGTCCGGTGCAATGTCATTTTCAAGCAAGCGCCACGGATCGTCTTTGAAAGCAGCGTCACTGATCTTTTGAAATTGGAAGCCGCCGCGCTGCACCAGATCGGCAGGAATGCCGAGAACACGCGGCTTTTGCGGGGCATAGAGATTCAAACAACTGGCATCATCGCCGGGCAACAAACGCAACGAAAAAATTTGAACGGCGTTGAGCAACGCCGTATCCGTTTCCGCAAAACCCAATTCTTCTCTCCCTCTTTTCGTATTCAAATCGTAATGCAATGGAATATCGGCTTTGGCTGCCAGCGCGAACCCTCCGGCGCCGGATTTTTTTTCAAACTCATTTGCTGCTGGCTCGCGGCGATTGGCCGCAACCGCAACGATGACAAAACAAGCACAACCGACGAGCGCGGCGCACAACAAACTGCGCCCGGGCTGGCGCGCGCCGTAACGAAGCGCCATGCTCACCGTTCGCTGAAAACCAAAATCATGTTGCCGGCGCTGATGCAACCAGACTGAAAACATGGCCAGCATCGCAATCAACAACAAAGTGCCGCTGCCAAAGAACCATCCGGCCGCCGCAGTTTCATTGAAAAAAATTGCCAATACCATCATCGCCGCGGCCAGGCCGAATGCGATCAACCCCACTCGTTGCGGAGTTCGTGACCGCGCTGTTACTTGCTCTTGAGTTGTTACACCATGCAGCAAAGCGGGCGCGGGAATTTTTCCCAATTGTCGCAGCGTCCAAACAATTGAAAGCAGCGTGATAATGATGGCGGCGATATAACCGACGATGAGGCTCGCCGCTTTCACATGCAAAAACAAAGAAGGCGCGCCGACCGCATCGACCCACCATGTACGCAGGCCAAACATGAGCAGCGCCGCGTAACCGACAGCGCCGATCAAACCCAGCAGGCCGCCGATTCCCGCCAGCACGCCTCCCTCCTGCACCAGACGGCGGCGCACCGCGCGCGTTGGAAATCCGACTGCCAATAAAATTCCAATTTCCTTCGCGCGTTGCTCAACGCCGAGTCGAAACAACATGCCGGCCAACAGCGCCGCGGCTATAATTAGAAACCAACTAAATCCAATGAACAACATGCCGAAATCGGTTGCGCCTCCCGCCGCAGCAAGCCCTTGTTGTTTGACCGGCTGGAAAACAAATTCCATTTGTTCGGGTTTAATTTGGGCCAGCAAATGCGTTTGCAATTTTTCATCGTCTGCAGCGGAGGCGCCGATCCGCAGCGAGGTCAAATTGCCAAAACGGCTGTTCCACAATTGTTGGCCGGTTTCCAATGCGATAAAAGCTTTCGGCGTCGCGCGGTATTTATCCCAATAAGCTTCATCTTCCGGGCGAATCAAATTCAAATCAACCGGAAACGGCGGATTCCATGCATGCATATCATTGGCGGCGTGAATGCCGGGAAATTCCGGCGTGAGCGAAGAATCCGCGCCGAAGCCCGTCATCGCCGTGATGCCGGCCACCCGAAACGAAAAATTTTTCGTTTCGAGTTGCTCGCGCGCGCCGACGACATAATAGGTGATTTTCACGGTATCGCCAATTTGCGCATCGAGATGCTGTGCTGCCCACTGATTCAACAGGATTTCGTCCGCGGCCAGTCCAGTTACCGAAAACCCGTTGGTTAAACTAAGCTCGCCAAATGTTTTTGCAACCGGAGTGATTGTTGCCGAAATCGTCGAATAAGGCAGCACCCGTCCATTGCATTCGATGGTATTCGCGAGGTAGGTTAAAATCGTCTGCACCGGCGCATGCAATTCTGCGCTCGCCGCATAAACCGCATTGACGATCGTTGGGTTAAGAATTATTTCGGCGCTTTCGATCACCGTAAAATTTTCATGTCGACGCATCCGAATGCCGAGATCTTCCAAGTGTAAATTTTCCCGCAAAATATTTTGCAGCGCGCTGTCCGGCGAGTTTATCGCTGCGGCGTTGCGGCGTGAAACGAAAAGCGTATTGACTTGCCGTGGTTGCGCCAAGGCTTTCTGTAAATTGGCGAGTGCAACATACGCATTCAACGGCTGCGTTTGATGCGGGCGTAAACCAAACCTGCCAACGCCGTGATTTGGAATAATATGGGTTAATTTGCAGCGAATGGTCTTGACGAGATCAGAAGTTTCGCGGCGGCCGAGCAGGCTAGCGTGGGGAATTTCGGTTTGCTGTTGAACGAAGACCAGAACGTAATCGCCGACTTTTGCGCCCAGTTCCTTTTGCAAAGCTTCGTTGAGGGCAAGCGCCGGAAAGCCCTGCTCGGTACTCTTGACGAAAAACTCATTCCACAAACGTAACGAATCCGGCTCAAACAATGCCGTGAATTGTTGATCGATACCGAGCAAATTTATGTTGGAAGCGCGCGCCTTCGTCGTGGGATGAACCGCACTTCCTGAAAGCATCACCGCCGGAACGGCGTTTGCAAAATTTTCTTTAAATGGTGGCGCGGCGGCGAAATTTCCGGCCAAATCCTGCCGAAAAAAAGGACGGGTGACAAGCGCATAATCAATTTTGCCGAGCCGTTCCAGTGTCAACTGCCGCAGGCTGGCGCGCACGGAATCGCCGACCAGCAGCGCGCCGGTTAACACCGCGGTGGCAATCGCCGCGCCGAGGATGACGGCGAGATTGATGCGCCAATAATGAATCAGACTTCGACGCATCGCCCCTCGCGTAATTCAAACCGGCGATTAAAGCGCGCGGCCAACTCCAAACTGTGCGTCACCACGATCAAAATATTGTTTTCGGCGCGATGCAATTCCATTAAAAGTGAAGCCACCGTATTGGCCGTATTCTGATCGAGATCGCCGGTGGGCTCGTCGCACAGCAAAAGGCTGGGCCGATTGATCAACGCGCGCGCGATCGCCACGCGCTGGCGCTCCCCGCCGGAGAGCTCGGCAGGGCGATACTCGAGCCGGTGCGACAGCCCGACGCGCTCCAGTAATTCGTGCGCATGTTTTTTGGCGTCTTTATTAATATTTTTGAAAGCCCACGTGGGAACCAACACGTTTTCCAACACGGAGAATTGCGGCAGCAGATGATGATCTTGAAAAATGAAGCCAATCACTTGATTCCGAAATTTTGCCAATTCCGGTTCCGGCAGAGAGAAAGGCGTTTGTTGATTGATTTCAATATTGCCGGACGACGGTTGATCGAGCGTTCCGATCAAATGCAACAGCGTGCTCTTTCCCGAACCGGATGGCCCCATGATGGTAAGCGCTTCGCCACCCATCATCGCAAACGAGACCTCACGCAGAACTTCCACGCGCCGCGTTTCGGTTTCGAAGTGTTTTTCTACTTGTGTAAGCCTAAGTGAAATTGGATTTGATGTAGGCATAATGACATTCAGGTTAAAGTCGCCGCCGATGGCGAGGGGTATTCACCCTTTCAGCGATCTTTATTTTAATTTTTCCGGCGCTTCCTGAATTTGTTCCGCGAGAAAAGCCGGTATGGGAATCGATTTGAGCTTGCCCTCTGCGCTGACGATGCAGCACACGGAACTCATCTGCCCGCACGCGATTAAAACCTCCCCACGACGAAATTCGAATTGGTACGTCATCGACTTCTTGCCTTTGCGCGCGACCGTGACGCGAATATCCAGCACGTCTTCAAATTTGGCCGGGCTTAAATACTCGCACGAAGCAGCTAAGCGCGGCCAGCCGAGCTGCATATTATCGAGCTTCGCCGCGACGCTGGTTCCCAAGGAGCGGAGAAATTCATGCTCGGCAGTTTCCATGAAAATAAAAAAGCGGGCAAAGTGCACAATACCCGCCATGTCGGTGTCGGCAAATTCGATGCGGCGTTTGGTGTGAAATTCGTGGGGCATTAAAAATTTCTTCCAGATACTATGTCATTCTGGAAGAATCTTTTTTCTCACAAGCACTATGCTCACTTTTAAAAAAGATCCTTACAGGATGACATGAAAAATTCCTCGTTGATAAAACCGGATTACGGTTTATATTTCGTTACCAAAAACCCTCCCAGCGCGGCCAGCAAAATTCCGGCAATAAACTGCCAGCGCATCGCGCCGAAGCCGCCTGCGGGCGGATACAATGCCAGCGCGACGATCGCATTCACAATCGGCGCGCCGGCGAAGACGATGGCCATCACCACGTTCGGCGTGCCTTTCGCGCCAAAGGCAAGCAGAACGCAAAATGCGCCCAACGCGCCGACGGTTCCCGCCAGCAACGACCAACCCATGCCTTTCGCGGGCATGCTCCACGTTGCGCCATTCACGAGCAACACGATTGCAGGGCCGACGACGGCGGTGATCAAATAAGCGATGCCGACGAAGAGAAAAGTTTTGTATCTGCCGTTGACTGGATCGCTCATTCCCATTTGACCGGAATGCAAGAACACGCCGTAGAGTCCCCACGAAACAACTGTCATTAGTGCAAAAATCAGCCACATCATACTGGATTGTGAAGCGTTGGTGTCGGGCATATTTCCCTTAATCTTAAAGTGAGCTTTGTACTTCAATTTTTACCTTGTCTTCTAAACCGTTTAAGTCCAGTCGCCCTGATCTTACGGCTTAACAAAGGATTTCTCGAACTCGCTGCTTCGTAAAAAGATAGAAATTGGTTTCAATTTTCTCCATTGAGGAAGCCAGAGCGAGAACGACCTCGGATACATCTTCCACATCCTGACTACACTGCCATAATGAAAGGGTGTCATTCGAGGTGCGCAGGCATGAACCGGTAATAGCATCAGCCCGAATCCCTTCCGGGCCGGTATAAGGCGCAGGCTCCCATTTCGCTCTGCTGATTTTGCGCGCGAGAAAATTCAATGCTACTTTGCGAGATCGTTGATTACCTGTTTGACATAGTTTTTAAGCCAGGCAACGGGCTCACTATCGATATAAGTTTTTAATGTCTCGGCCGATTCCTGTCCACCCCACATTTCCAACGCTCGAATAGCGGCTTCGCGCACTTCTAATTCAGGATATGAAAGTCCGCGCCTCGCCATGCTTCTGCCCCAAGGTTCTACCAAATCATCTTTTAAACGGCCAATGCAACGAAGTATGCCGGCAGCCACTGACGGCCGTTTAAAATTTTCCAAATAAATCGTTTGCACCCATATCGGGGCCAAAGTGTTATATTTCTTCAAAGCCTTTTCGATAATCTCTTCTGCCGGATGAGAATATCCGTCATCAATAGGCTCAACTTCGAGCAGGCGCAATATCGTCAAGCGAAATTGTTCCTGCCGGTCAAGCGGCTGGTTGTTCAATAAATCATTTTGCACTGGCGCGGAGCGATTGGTTTTCAAGGAACTCGGAGGACGCGATAATGGCAATCCTTCAGCCACCGAAGTCTCAATTTCGGCGGAAATCGTCGTAGAGATTGATTCGCTCATTTTTGTTCATACTAGATAAATGATAACTATTCAGGTCCAAAAAGAGGCTGTCATTCCGCAGGAATCTTTTTCATTTCGAGCACTTTGCCGGTGCGAAAAGGATTCTTGCAGAATGACATGCGAGAGGGGCTGAATAGTTGCGATAAATAAAAAGGTTTCAAATCACTCTCAATATAATAAAGTTCATCTCATCTTGCCATAAAAATTTTTCGCACCTATTTCACAACAGATTTTTCCACACTTATTGATGGCAATGAATAACGGCTTTTCAAGTAATGCCGATAAACCTCAATCGTCGCTTCTGCCATCACGTCATCGTTAAATAATCGCCGCACCGCCGACCTTCCCTCTTGCCCCAATTGTTCGCGCAGCCCGGCGTCACGCATCAATTTCTCGATTCCTTCCGCAATAGCTTTGGCCGAATTGGGTTCCACCAAGATACCACCACCGGTCGATAAAAGCAACTCCGGAAAGGCGCCGTGTTCGGGTTGCACCACCGGCACGCCATTCGCCAGCGCTTCCAAAACAAAAAGGCCTTTCGGCTCGCGATAAACCGTGGGAACGGAAAGAACGTGCAGACGATTTAGAAAATTTATTTTATCAACGCGGTCGACTTCGCCATAATATTTGAAAACATCCTGCAAGCCCCACGCGGCAATTTGTTTTTGGATGCCTTCAAAATACTGCCGATCTTTTTCACCGAGATAACCGGCGACTTTGAGTTGAAGATTATTTGAACCGAACTTTTGAGTGAGCTGATGAAAGGCCTCCACGAGCAAATGCAAACCTTTCTCCGGACAAATGCGCGCCAAGTAGCCAATAACAAACGCCGTGTTGCCGTTGCGGTTTTGCGCCAAGCCATGCCCTTGCAAGTTGATGCCCAACCGCACGACGTGCATTTTTTCAAGAGGCGCTTGCAGAAAGTCCGCCATGAAATCGGCGTAATATCGGCTCGTCGCGATGAAGCCGTCCACCTCGCGCGCCCGTTCGCGCAACAGTTGGCGCGCCTGTGATTTGTACGGCTCGACAAGCTCATTGAGAAAAAGATCTTCGCCTTGCACGGCGCAAAGCACGGGAACGCCCAACGCTTTTTTGATCTCGCGCGCCATGCCTAAAAACATCGAGTTGGTCAGTTGGACAATTTCAGGGCGATACGAGTTTCTCAGCCAGTCGATGAGTTTGAGCAACTCTTTTTTCTGCCGTCCTTCTTCGCCTGCGAGAATCGAAACCGTGAGCGCGCCTAATTCTCTTGCATCCGTTGAAGCGCTGAATCGTGACACCCAATTCAGCAAAGCCGGGCTGTTGAAGATTTTATCCAACAATTTTGGCGTATGCCGAAACAGAGAAAACTTTTGCTCCAAATAAACATTGATGCCGCCGTAGAAAATCTTGTCGACGGT
>Ga0247727_10004851_pt1 | contig 27997 bp, 22 predicted proteins | sample WisWelCaveWW1625_FD_202498 | JGI IMG/M metagenome (GOLD analysis project Ga0247727, IMG submission 202498) | Biofilm microbial communities from Wishing Well Cave, Virginia, United States - WW16-25 | ecosystem: Environmental > Aquatic > Deep subsurface > Groundwater > Cave microbial mat | place...
CTGGTCTGGCTTGACTTGGCAAAAGAATCCAGAAGAAAGGTGGCTGTGTGAAGCCCGATGAACTGATCGCTGCACTCAATCTTCATGGCGTAAAATACGTGATTGTTGGCGGTTTTGCGGCGGTGTTACAAGGCGCTCACTACATTACCCAGGATATTGATTTTTGCTATGCCCGTGATCCTGAAAACCTTGGCCGATTAGTCAAAGCCCTTAAACCTTTTGCTCCGGTCATCCGCCCCAATCCACAGCTCGGGTTCGATATGAATATCCTGCAAGAAAACGCCAACTTCACGTTGGATACAGCGGTTGGCGAGATCGATTTGCTGGGATATATTGATGGGCTGGGTGACTTTTTAGAGGTCGAAAAGGCCGCTGAGGTTTTTCAAGTCCACGGGCAGGATTATCTGGTATTAAGCCTTGAAGGCCTAATCCAATCAAAAGAAGCGCTAAACAGGCGCAAGGATATACAACTGCTTGAAGAATTGAACGCCATTCATGCCTTGCGCAAAAAAGCTGTATCCTGATGGTGTGCAGGATTCATATGTTGGCTGCGGACGCGATTGTTTAACTTGTATTTATGGAACACATCATTTCACATGACCGAACGGAAGAATCGCCAGAAGCAAAAGTGCTCTGGTTTAAATCGCTCACGTTGAATGAGCGGATGGAATATCTCTGCTTTATTTATGACCTTGTCCGGCAGAACAACCCGGACATGATGGATCAACTGGATGCTCAACCAATTGCAGGACGTGTTCTCGTCCTTAACAAAATTTGAGGTACGGTATCTCGTCATCGGTGGTATTGCGGCGGTGTTATATGGTGTCCCGCGTGCAACCTTTGATCTGGATATATTGATTGAAGCGACACAAGAGAATGCCAAACGATTGCTGGATGCCTTGGTGGAAGCGAACTTGGGAACAGCAACATTGATTTCGCCGGATGAATTGCTGTCGCATGAAGTCACGATTTTTCGGGACAGGGTACGTATCGATGTCCAAACCATCACGCCCGGCCTCTTGTTTGCCGAAGCTTGGGAACACAAAGAGATCATGCATTACGGTAGGGCCGATTTTTATGTCGTTTCACAAAACGACTTAATCGCATCCAAAAAAGCTGCTGGAAGAGATAAAGATTTGGAAGACATTCGATTGCTCGAACTAAAAAACGACGAGGGCGCGGCATGACCACCCCCATCACCCTCACCATCGACAACCGCACCGTCACCGTCCCCAAAGGGACGTATGTGGTGGACGCCGCCAAGAAGATCGGGATCGACATCCCTGTCTTTTGCTACCACCCCAAAATGGAACCGGTCGGCATGTGCCGCATGTGCCTCGTGGAAGTGGGGCGCCCCGTGATTGACCGGGACACCAAAGCCCCCGTTCTCGAAGCCGACGGCACCCCGAAGATTGCCTTTGCCAACAAGCTCGATACCGGCTGCACCATCCGCGTTGAAGAGGGCATGGTCATCCGCGGCCTCACCGACAAAGTGACCGCCGCCCGCAGCGAAGTCGTTGAATTCATCCTCACCTCACACCCGCTCGACTGCCCCGTTTGCGACAAGGGCGGCGAATGCCCACTCCAGAACCTCACCATGCAGCATGGGCCGGGCACCACCCGTTACCTCCTCGACGACAAAATCCATCTCGCCAAACAAGTTCCCCTCGGCGAACTCATCTACCTCGACCGGGAACGCTGCATCCAGTGTGCCCGCTGTGTCCGCTTCCAGGACGAAATCGTGGATGACGCCGTGATCGGCTTTTTCAACCGCGGCCGCAAGCTCGAAATCGTCACCCACTCCGACCCCGGCTTCGACTCCTACTGGTCCGGCAACACCAGCGACATCTGCCCCGTGGGTGCCCTCACCACCACCGACTTCCGCTTCGCGGCACGCCCCTGGGAACTCAACGCCGCCGCCTCCATCTGCAACGAATGCCCGGTTGGCTGCAACGTCACCTTCAACACCCGCCGCGAAGCCAAATCCGGCGGAGACTTCGTCATCAAGCGCGCCATGCCCCGCCAAAACGAACAAGTCAACGAAATCTGGCTGTGCGACAAAGGCCGATTTGCTGGCTACCACTTTGCCGCCTCCCCCGACCGGCTGACCGAACCCCTCATCCGCAATAATGGCAAATTGGAACCAGCCTCCTGGGCCGAAGCCCTCGACCTCATCGCCGAAAAACTCGGCGTGGGTTCACGGGGGTTGCTGACCCTCGCAGGGGGACGCCTCCCCAATGAAGACCTCTTCACCCTCGCCCAACTGACCGCCCATCTCGGCGGCAAAACCGCGCTCTATACCCACCTCGCGGGCGGCGACCTCGTTGCCAGCCACGGCCTGAGCGCCGGTTCCAACCTGGGCGATCTCGGCAAGGATGATACCGTTATTGTGTTCGCTTCCGACCTGGAAGAAGAGGCCCCCGTCTGGTGGCTCCGTATCAAACAGGCCGCCGAGCGCGGCACCAACCTGATTGTCGTGAACCCGCGGGCGACCAAGCTCGACAGGGCGGCGACGAGGACGGTGCGGTACGTTTATGGCGAGGAAGTTGCGAAAGCGCAGGAACTCGTGGGAACTCTTGGGAACACGGGAAACCTAATCATTTTCTATGGCAGTGAGGGATTGGGGCTGGCCGGTTCCGCGGAATTGGCTGGCGCGCTGGCCGCGCTGATTACCGGACACGGCAAAGCCGGTACGCCCAATAACGGCCTCGTCGCCGTTCACCCGCACGCCAATGATCAGGGAGCCTGGGATATGGGTTTCCGCCCGGAAGCGGATTTGAAGGCCGCGCTCTCCGGGGCCGGGGTGGCCTATATCGCCGCCGCCGACCCCGCGGGCGATGACCCCGAATTGGTCGATGCGCTCGATAAAACCGGGTTCGTCATTGTTCAGGAATTGTTCCTCACAGAAACCGCGTTGCTGGCGGATGTCGTCCTGCCCGCGCAGGCGTATGTGGAACGGGATGGCTCGTTTACCAGTGGGGAGCGCCGCGTCCAGCGGTTTTTTGCCGCCGTTCCCGCCAAGCCGGGCACGCGCGCCGATTTCACCATCACGGCTCAGATTGCTTCAAGGCTGGGGCTGGAACTTGAAGGGCGGTTCGCGCCGCGGGTCTTTGCCCGGCTGGCGGGGATGACGCCCGGTTATGAAGGATTGACTTATTCCCGGCTGGCCCAGACTGCCGAGCAGTTCCCGATTGTCGGGCGCGGCGATATGTATTATGGCGGGACGACGTATGAAAACTCGCAGGGGTTGGGGGCGCATTTGGGTACGGCAGCGCTTAACGGGGCACAGAAAAATGGCGGGGTCACACCGGCTCCTGCGGCCCAGGGAGTTTCCGGCGGGTTGGTGGCTGTCCCCGTTAACCGGTTATATGACCGGGGCACGCTGATCTCCAAATCGGGGACGCTTTCCCCCCGGCTTGATCCTGTCCATGTGGTGATGCATCCCGATGACGCCGCAAATTTTGGCGGGACGGCGATGGCGCTTGGGCGCGAGGTGGCCGTGCTGGTGGATGCCTCTGTCCCCGCCGGGTTCGTACTCGTGCCGCGCAGTTTTGGCATGGCGCTGGATGGGCCGCAATCCATCCAGATTGATGCGCTGGAAAAGGTGGCCGCATGATAGATGGTGCGTTGATCTGGGAGTGGATTATCAAGGCCGCCCTGCTGACGTTTGTATTGTTGACTGGGTTTGCGTACACGACTTTTTATGAGCGCAAGCTGGCGGCGAGAATCCAGGTGCGGCTGGGGCCGAACCGGGTGGGGCCGGGCGGCTGGTTGCAGCCCGCGGCGGATGGCTTGAAGCTGATCTTCAAGGAAGAGTTCATCCCGGCGAAGGCGGATAAATTCCTCTTCGTGCTGGCACCGATTATCACCGTGATCCCGGCCATCGTGATTATGGCGGTGGTGCCGTGGGGGACGACAGCGTCAATATTTGGGCGTGAGGTTTTCCTAGGGATCGCGGACATCAATGTGGGCGTGCTGTATATCCTGTCGGTGGCTTCGATTGCGGTGTATGGGATCACGCTGGCGGGCTGGGCGTCCAATAACAAGTATGCAATGATGGGCGGCCTGCGCTCGGCGGCGCAGATGGTGAGTTATGAGCTGGCGCTGGGGCTGTCGTTTGTTGGGTCAATTATGCTGACCAGTGCGTTCATGCCCGAAGGCTCGCTGGGGCTGGGTGACATGATCCAGGCGCAGGCCAACAGCGTGTGGTTTATCGTATTCCAGCCGGTTGGGTTTGTCATTTTCCTGATCGCCGCGCTGGCGGAGGTCAACCGCTCCCCGTTTGACATCCCGGAAGCGGAGCAGGAGTTGACGGCCGGGTTCCACACGGAATATTCCGGGATGAAATTTTCGCTGTTCTTTATGGCGGAATATATCAAGATGGCCGCGGTGAGCGCCATCGGGGCGTGCCTGTTTTTTGGGGGATACCGCGGCCCCTGGGTGGATGCGGTCCCCCTGCTTGGCCCGCTGTATTTGTTTATCAAGGTGCTGATCGGCCTCGGGCTGATGATCTGGATCCGGGCGACCATGCCGCGCATCCGGTATGACCGGCTGATGGCGTTTGGCTGGAAATTCCTGCTCCCGCTGGCGCTGGCGAATGTGTTTATTACGGCAGTGGTGATTGTCCTGCTGGATAGTTTGAAGTGATAGGCAATTCGCCAAAAGTATTTACGCACAAGGTATCGCAACCTGGCGAATTGCTAAGTAATCGGGCGAAAAAGCCTGGTGTAAAAGTTGAATTACTTTCGTCCGATTACCTGGCTGTGGAGGTTCGTGTTGTCGGTATTTAGAGATATTCAAGCGGTGCTGGTCGGGATGAAGACGACGTTTTTGTCGGCCTTCGAGAAGCCGATCACGTTCGCCTATCCCGAAATCAAGCGTCCGGTGCGCAGCCGTTTCAAGGGGCGGCACGTGCTCAACCGCTATGAGAACGGGCTGGAGAAGTGCATCGGCTGTTCCTTGTGCGCGGCAGCCTGTCCGGCGGACGCCATCTTTGTGGAGTCGGCGGAGAATACGGATGAGCTGCGCTTCTCGCCCGGTGAGCGCTATGCCAGTACCTACGAGATCAACATGCTGCGGTGTATCTTCTGCGGCTATTGTGAGGATGCCTGCCCCACGGAAGCCATCGTGCTGGGCGATAATTACGAATTGTCGTTCACCAACCGGACAGACGCCATCTACACCAAGGAGATGCTGATCCTGCCCGTGGCGGAGGGCGGCAGACCCACCCCGCAGGTCACGCCGCCGGGGATGTTCACCCGCAGCGTACCGCAAATGGAGAATCCACGGGATTGAGGATGTAGGGAAACAGGTAGACAGGTAAACAACTAAGTTCCTGTCGCAGCGCTACCTGTATACCTGTGTACTTGTCTACGATAAAACTATGGACGGAAACCTAATCACCTTCTACATTTTGGCCGCGGTCGCGGTGGGCGCGGCGGTGGGGATGCTGCTGAGCAAAAGCGCCATTTATGCCGCGCTCTTCCTGATCCTGAATTTTGCCACCGTGGCCGTGTTCTACGTCATCCTGGGCGCGCCGTTTATTGCGATGGCGCAGGTGACGGTGTATGCCGGCGCGATCATGGTGCTTTTCCTGTTCGTCATCATGCTCCTGGGCGCGGAAAAACTGGCCGGGGAGGACGTGATGGTTTGGCAGAAGCCGCTCTCCTGGGTGCTGGCCGTCTTTTTCGTTTTCGCGGGCGCTTACCAGCTTCGCCTGCGCGGGTTGAGCAACGTGGTGACAACCTCCTTCCCGACGGAATTTGCCGGGCCGGTCCAGATCGGCACCAGCCTGTTCAATGATTATTTGCTCCCATTTGAAATTACGTCCGTCCTGCTCCTCGTCGCCATGGTTGGGGCGATTGTCTTGACGAAGGGTGAAGGGAAGAAGTAATCAGTGACCAGTAGGCAGTAATCAGTGACTGAACACTGAATACTGAATACTGAAAACTGACCACTGACCTTTGGAGACAAAATGGTTCCGATTGAAAACTACATCACCGTATCCGCGATACTGTTTATGATTGGCGCGCTGGGCGTACTGACGCGGCGGAATGCCATCATCATCTTTATGTCCATCGAGTTGATGCTGAACGCGGCCAACCTGCTCTTTGTGGCTTTTGCCCAGCAGTATCAGGCCATCAGCGGGCAGATCTTTGTCTTTTTCGTCATGACCGTCGCCGCCGCAGAGGTGGCCGTGGGTCTCGCCCTGATCGTCGCCATCTTCCGCTCACGGGGCACGATCAACATTGATGATTTGAGTCAGTTGAAGGGATGAAACGTATTGCGTAAAGCGTAAAACGTAAAGAATTACCCATTACGAGTTACGTTTTACGGGAGTAACGAATGTTATTTGCAGAACCCCCCCTTGCGTCCCCCCTCTTCGCTCTCGCCCCCTGGGTGGTCTTTTTCCCCGTCATCGGGTTGCTGATCAACCTCATCCTCGGGAAACGGTTGGGTGAGCGCTTTGTCGGCGTGGTCGCCAGCCTGGCTTCCGGCGCGGCCTTTGTCGTCGCCATCCTCCTTTTTGTTGCCCTGCGCGGCCATCCCGAAGCCGTCACCATCCCGCTGGCGGATTGGATCGTCATTGGCGACCTTTCGGCAGGCTCAGGGCGAGCTTTGGATCTTCAATGGGCCTTCCGCGTCGATACACTCTCCGTCACGATGATGCTCGTCGTTTCCGGCATCGGCACGCTCATCCACATTTACGCCGCGGGCTACATGCACTACGACGTGCGCTATAAAGAAGACGGCGATGATGGCGCTATCGCTTCCAGCTACACCCGCTTCTTCATCTACCTCAACCTCTTCATCGCCTTTATGATGACCCTTGTGGGCGGCGACAACTATCTCATGCTCTTTGTCGGCTGGGAGGGCGTGGGGCTGTGCTCCTTCCTCCTGATCGGCTTCTGGTTCAACCGCAACCCGGATGCGACCATCGGCTGGGGCAACTCCAATGCCGCCAAGAAAGCGTTTATCACCAACCGGATCGGCGATTTTGGTTTCCTGATTGCCATCTTCCTGACCTTCTGGTATTTCGGCTCCCTCCAATTTGACCAGGTTGCCGAAGCAGCCGCCGCGGCGGGCCACCTTTCATCGGGGGCCGTGCCCTCGTGGGTGATCCCGGCGATTGCCCTTTTCATGCTCCTCGGTGTCACCGGCAAATCTGCGCAAATCCCGTTGTACGTTTGGCTCCCGGATGCGATGGCTGGCCCGACACCGGTTTCCGCCCTCATCCACGCCGCCACGATGGTCACGGCGGGCGTGTACCTGATTACCCGCTCCTTCCCCATTTTTGAAGCCTCTCCCTTTGCCCAGACCATCGTCGCTACGGTCGGGGCTGTAACCGCCCTCTTCGCCGCGACTATCGCCGTCGGGCAGTATGACATCAAAAAAGTGCTGGCTTACTCCACGGTCAGCCAGCTTGGTTTCATGGTGGCTGCCGTTGGGATGGGGGCTTTCGTGGCCGGGATGTTCCACCTCGTCACGCACGCTTTCTTCAAGGCGCTCCTCTTCCTTGGCTCCGGCTCCGTCATCCTCGGCGTAGAGCGCGGCCATCACCCTCTCGAATCTACCGGCGACGCGGCGTACGATCATGCTTCGCATGATTCACATGCTTCCCATGATTCACATGATTCGCAGGACGATCATGCCTCCCACGCTGAACACGCCCCCTTTGACCCGCAGGACATGCGGAACATGGGCGGCCTGCGCAAGCGGATGCCCGTCACCTTCTGGGTGTACATGGCGGGCACGCTGGCGCTCTCCGGGATTTTCCCGTTTGCCGGGTTCTGGTCCAAGGACGAAATCCTCGCCGACGCCAGCGCCGAGTTCCCGCTCGTGTACGGGTTGTTGACCGCGGCGGCTTTCCTGACGGCCTTCTACATGGGGCGGCAGATCTGGCTCGTCTTCTTTGGCAAGCCTCGCAGCCATGCCGCCGAAGCCGCCAAGGAAAGCCCCGCCGCCATGACCATTCCGCTCGGCGTCCTCGCCCTACTTTCCATCTTTGGCGGCGCGCTCAACATCCCCGCCCTCACCGAGTCCATGCACGACATGCGCGGCCTGCATGCCTTCCAACTCTGGCTGGAACACACCCTCGGGCACGCCGCCCATGCGGGCGAGTTCAACGGGCAGGTGGCCCTGATTTCAACTGCGCTGGCGCTGGCGGCCATCGGGCTTTCCTGGCTCATCTACGGGTGGAAGCCGCTCTCCGAGGGTCAGGTGGACCCGCTCCGCCGCGCGCTTGGCCCTGTCTTTATCGGGATGAATGCCAAATGGTGGGTGGATGAATTTTATGGCTGGCTGGTCATCCGGCCCTATCAGCGGCTGGCAAAATTCCTCGCTGAGAAGGTGGACTGGAATTTCTGGCATGACGGTTTCCACGACAAAGTGATTGCCGCGGGGTTCAAGGGGATCGCCCGGATTTTGGCTGATCCTGTCGATTTGGGTTTTGTGGATCGGGTTTCCCACTGGCTTGCCGCTGGCACGGGCGGGTTCTCCCGCCTGCTCAGCCGGGTGCAATCCGGTTTTGCGCGCAGCTATGCCCTCGCCGTTTTCCTGGGCCTGGTTGTGATCATGAGCTATATTATTTTTCGGTAGAGGTTGGCGGATATGAATCCTGCATTGCTTACCCTGGTCACTTTCTTCCCGCTGGTGGGAGTGGTGGCGTTGCTGTTCATCAATCAAGAGAAAAGGAATGTCATCCGCTGGACGGCATTGCTCACGGCGCTGGCAACTTTTGTTGTCTCGCTCGTCATGCTCTCCCAGTTTGATGCCAGTAATCCCAATCTGCAAGGGGTGGTGCGCGTCAACTGGATTCAGGTGGCCGGGTGGAATATCACCTACTCCCTCGGGGTGGACGGCCTCAGCATCCTGCTCGTTCTCCTGACCACGTTCCTGACCCCGATATCCATCCTCTCCACCTGGGCGGCGGTCGAGGATCGGGTCAAGGAATTCATGATCTTCTTCCTCATGCTGGAAGTCGGGATGATCGGCGTATTCCTGGCGCAGGACTTGTTCCTGTTCTATATCTTCTGGGAATTTACGCTCGTCCCGATGTATTTCCTGATCGGCATTTGGGGCGGCCACAACCGGCGGTACGCGGCGATCAAGTTTTTCCTGTACACGATGGCTGGTTCCATCCTCATGCTCCTGGCGATTTTGTGGCTGGGGATTGATCAGGGCAGTTTCTACCTCCCCGAATTGATTGCCAACGGCGGGATTGCCGCCAACGTGCAGACCTGGCTGTTCCTGGCGTTTGCGGCGGCGTTTGCCATCAAGGTGCCCATGTGGCCCCTGCATTCCTGGCTCCCCGACGCCCACGTGGAAGCCCCGACGGCCGGTTCCGTCATCCTGGCGGGCGTCCTCCTGAAAATGGGGACGTACGGTTTCGTGCGCTTCAACCTCCCGCTCTTCCCGGAAGCCACGGTAAAGCTGGCCCCCACAATGGGCCTGCTCGCCGTGATCGGGATCATCTACGGCGCGGCGGTTTCCTATTCGCAGAAGGATGTCAAAAAACTTGTGGCCTATTCATCGGTCAGCCATCTCGGGTTTGTCATGCTCGGTCTGTTTGCGCTCAACCCGCAGGGCATCCAGGGCGGCATCCTCCAGATGATCAACCACGGGCTGAGCACGGGTGCGCTGTTCCTACTGGTCGGGATGCTTTACGAACGGCGGCATACACGTGACATTGACGCCTTTGGCGGGCTGTGGAAAGTGATGCCCGTCTACGCCGTCCTGACCCTGATCGTGACCCTTTCATCCATGGGCCTCCCCGGCCTTAATGGTTTTGTGGGCGAGTTCACCATCCTGCTCGGCGCGTTCGGTTCAAAGGCGCTGGCATCCCAGGTTGGGTCGAGCGTGTTGCACCCCGGCGTGTTGACCGGGTTTGCGGCGCTGGGCGTGATCCTGGCGGCGGTTTACATGCTCCATATGTTCCAGAAATTATTCCTGGGGGAGGTGGATAAGGAGGAGAACCGAAACCTCAAGGATTTGAACTGGCGTGAGATTGTGACACTGGTCCCCCTGCTGATCCTGATTTTCTGGATCGGCCTGTACCCTAAATTTTTCTTCGACCTCATGGCCCCCGCCGTGAACCAATTGGTGGCAACCATCCAGGCGACCTCGGCCGCGGGACTCTGGTAATCTCATGGGCATGACTTCTGCTGATTTCCTGGCTATCCTGCCGATGGCCCTGCTGGTGACGTGGGCCTGTGTGCTCTTGCTGGTTGACCTTTTCGTCAAGCGGAAGGGGCTGACGGCGGCGTTGGCGGCCCTCGGGCTGGCTGTCACCCTCGGGGTCACGCTCTCCCAGGGAACCCGGGAACGCGTGGCCTTTGGGGGGATGATCTCCCAGGACGGGTTCGCCGTCTTCCTGAGTGCGATTCTCCTCGGGGGTGGGATCATCTCCATTGCGCTCTCCCAGGATTACATCCGGCGGATGGGGCTGGAGCGCGGCGAGTACTACACGCTCATGCTCTTTGCCGTGAGCGGGATGATGCTGATGGCGTACGCCGCCGACCTGATCGTAGTGTTCCTGGCGCTGGAGTTGTTCTCGATCCCCCTGTATATCCTGGCCGGGTTTGCCCGCCCGCGGGTGGATTCGGAAGAGTCGGCGATGAAGTATTTCCTGATCGGCGCGTTTTCGTCGGCGATCATGGTGTATGGGATTGCCTTGGTCTATGGGGGCGTGGGGACGACTTCGCTGGCCGGAATCGTGGCAGGGCTGGTTGGCGGTGGGTTTAATGTGACGATGTTTACCCTGGGCGGGGGGCTGATCCTGGTGGGGCTGGGGTTCAAGGTGGGGGCCGTGCCCTTTCATATGTGGACACCCGATGTTTATCAGGGCGCGCCCTCATCGGTGACGGCGTTCATGGCGGTGGGGGCAAAGGTGGGCGGGTTTGCTGCCCTGTTGCGCGTTTTTGTGACGGCCTTTGGTTCGCACTATTCCGTGGTCGCGGATTTAACGCCGATTGTCTGGGGGCTGTCGGCGGTGACGATGATTGTGGGGAATGTGCTGGCGATCTCGCAGGGGAATATCAAGCGGCTGCTGGCGTTTTCGAGCATTTCCCATGCCGGGTACATCCTGATGGCCTTTGTTGCCTTCGCGCAGGAAAGTGTTGCACGGGATGCGGTGGCTTCAGCGCTCTTCTACCTGCTGGCGTTTGCTGTGACGAGTTTTGGGGCCTGGGCGGTCGTCATTTCACTCGAACGCGCCGAGGATGGAACGGACGGCCTGCGCCAGGGGCTGCGGCTGGAAGATTATGCCGGGCTGGGGCGCTCACACCCGGTGATGGCGCTGGCAATGACGATCTTCATGCTCTCGTTTACCGGCCTGCCGCCAACGCTGGGGTTTGCCGGGAAACTGTTCCTGTTCCGCACGGCGCTGGAAGGCGGTTACGTGGGGCTGGCGGTCATTGGCGTGGTGACTTCGCTCGTGTCGGCTTACTATTACCTGCGGCTGGTCATCATCATGTATATGCAGGACGGCGAGCCGGTGGTGCATCGAGAACGTTGGGCACAAGGGACGCTGGTGGCTTCAGCCGTGGCTACTGTTCTCCTGACGATCCTTGCCTCGCCGCTCTTTGCCTGGGCGGCAAACTCGGTGTTGCACCTGTTTTAGCCCTCAATAGACCTCCCTTCAACAGACCTCCGAGTTCTTTAAGAACCCGGAGGTCTCGTCAATCCGTATCCACAAACATTTTTATATGTGAGATTTTATAGCTGTCAGCCTCCCTGAGCAGGAGCTTTTCCAACAGGGAATATATTGATCCAGGTAATGCTCGACGACTTTATGCGTTTTCAGTGAAGGGGCTGGCTGTGAAAATGGGGGGAAGAACTGGATTATGTATTTTGCATCCATATCCATTTTTATCCACGCCGGGATAACCACCGCGCCGGTGAGGTGGGCAAGCTCCCATGCGCCGCGATAAAACGGTCGTATTTTGCCCATGAATTTTTTTTCAACGCCATTCTTCCCCTGGTACGCATCGGCGATGAGCACGGAGACCCCGCTGTCTTTCAATAACTCACTCGCCTCCCTCAGTTCCCGTGCGTAATTTACAGTAGATGTACTCTTCGCATTTTTCTCCGGCAATCGCACGATCAACTTTGAGCCAATCTGTTCCACTTCATTGACCCACCGAAAGATCATGGATGTAAAACAAAAATGAGCGGAGACGATGATCACACCGCGCCCCTCTTGCCGGGCTTTATCGAAAAACATTCGGTCTTTGATTTCAGTGTTTTCGGCGAAGAAGTCGCGATCTAGAACCCGGGAAAGCGGCCCATAGGGATGCCAGAGATCATCCCAAAAATTCCGCAGCCAGAGGTCTTCCATAATGAAGTCTCTGCAAGTGGGATCGTATGTGCGGAGCGCTTCAAAAAAAGCCTTCCTTGAATTTTTTGACCGTTGGCGCCAACGAAAGGTGGAAGAGGCGACATAGCGCCTAATGAACCCCCAGGTTTTGAAATAAAACTCCTCTTTCCCCGCGTTGTCCTTGTGGGCATAAATCTGCCGGTAAACCCACCTCAGCAGTCTGCCAGGTTTTAGCCATTTCATATGCGGTCTAAGCAGCCCAACCCATCGCCGCCATGAGGCCGGTATGAATATCCGCGATATTGACGTAGCGGTCATTTTCCCGTTTGCAACGCGCCTCTATCGCCCCGCCAATCCGGCCCTGCAACTGGCGAATCTGTTCCTCCGTGCCACCAGGCAGGCTGTACGACAGCATGGAAAGCGAATCCTGCGGGTGCAGGCTGCCGTGGATGCCCTTGTACGGGAACGCAAAATAGTAGCCCTCTTCGATATTGGACAGCAGGAGGAGGTCCCCACTGTTGACGCCTGCCAGATGGCTGAGCCGGTTGATCCCGTCCAGGGATTGGATCGCCGGCCTGTCAGCCAAGTATTCCTCAACGGGGACGCAGCCTCCGGGGGTGTACGCCAAAAAGGGGGTATCCCAGCCCCCCTGCTCGCAGTCGCGCACGAGGATCATGTTCAGGGCATTGTAGAGTGGGGAGAAATATTTCCCGATCGTCGCCCCTTCCCAGAAGGCGGCGGCAACCGGCATGACATCCTTGTCAAAGCGGGCGGGTGTTTTCCAGCGGCCAAGTTTGCGCCGGACGTAGACGTGGGAAAGCGCACCGTTCATGCTCAGCACCGTGTCCATCCCCGTCTCGCCCGGCACGTTGAGGACGTCCCGCTTCAGGGCCTTGAACACATGCCCCAGCCCGATGTCGAGCGGCGGGAAGGCCAGTTGCAAGCAGTATTGTGACTCGCTGGGGACTTCAATTTGCCCGTGGTCAGAGAAGATGACGAAGAGGGAGTCATCCATCATATCGAGGGCTTCCAGCTCCCGGATCAGGTCGCCGATCAGGGGATCGACCGTATCCGTGAGGTACGGGTACTGGATCAGCGGCCCGTGGGTGTGGGAGTCGTGATCCAGCCCCCAGAAATAGAGGTGGAGCAGATCAGGGCGCGCGCCCTCCCGCAGGTGGCGGATGGTTTCGTCCACCATCCGCCGGTCATACTTTTCCGAGGAGATGCCAAAAGATTCGCCAAACGAGAAGAATTCCCGCCAGTCGTCCATCCCCGGTTTGATCCAGTGGTCCGCGCCGCGGGCAAACATATGAAAGACGACGGTGGACGACAGCCCGTGCTTCTTCGCCGTCTCGTAAATGGTCTCCACCTCCGGGCTGAGAGCGCGGTCAGCGAGGGCGTTACGGAAGACGTTGAGGGCGTCGTCGAGCGCCAGGCGGTGGCCGCCCGCATCGAAGGCATAATGGCGCGGCTCGCCGGAAATCCGCCCGAGGCGGTCAAAATACTGGTTTCCCGTGATCCCGTGGTCTTTCGGGTGCGCGCCGGTGATGATGGAGGCCTGTGAGCAAAATGTGATGGAGGGGGCGGTGGAGGCTGGCGCGAACTTCAGCCCCTTATCAATGTTCGGCCCGCCGACCAGCCGCGCCAGGTTGGGGATGGCGTTATCGAGCAACGCCTGCTCGAACATGTCGGGCCGCAGGGCGTCAATGTTGATGAGGATGAGGCGGGAGGGGGTGTACATTGTCAAGGACACCACTTTCATCGAGCAATTGCAATTTTGTTGAGTGCGAACTTACATGCTGGCGAATGGCCATATGAACGAAAAAGATGCCGATGGCTGGCGTTTTGATAGACATGTCCCTCTGGTTCAGAAATAAGTTCCTGATTTGTGAAATCTTTATGTAGGACTCTATCGCGAGAGCATAATATTCGAGCACCGCTAATTCTTGCTAACGCGATTACATGCGGATCATCTGACGCGCAACTAGGCCTTACGCGATCTGTTTCGCTGTCTACTACATCATTGGGAAAAAATCGCGCTCTTCCCGCCTGTTGCAAAGCCTTCACAAAGCGACTGGCCGCAGCTACTTTGTTTAACTCAGTTGCTAGGTGACCACCGACTACAAGTCGTCCATCTTTTCTGGGCGAGGTAAGCCATTCAATTATTGGCTTGGAGTCAGCATTGTTCCCGCCAAAAACAATAGCTGCCATGTTGGCATCAACGATTAGGCACATAGCTATATCCCAAACATACGGCTTTCTTCTGCAAGGAAAAATTGTCGATAGGTAGAGGGAGCGTTTACTAAATTGCCATATTCATCTATTTCTAGATTATGGATTTCGACGCCGCTTGTTGTTTTCTCGAAGTATAGAATTCCAACATCTTCGGGGCCTAGAAATTTCTTGTCACGAATATCCATTCGAAGGCGATCTATCAAATAATCGCTATGAGTTTCGATGATGAACTGTTTATCCTGGCTCTTGGCAAGTGCGGCTAGAAACGAACCCAATTCTGCTTGGGCTTTAGGGTGCAGATGGACTTCTGGTTGTTGGAGTAGGAAGGTGCTGCCTTTAGGGTTCTGTAGTGCATCCACTATTATTGGCAGCGCTTGGCTGACGCCGTAGCCAACATCCACCAGGTTGAATGCTTGCCCAAGCGTTTTTACACTTATTTGGAAAGGATCACTTTCCTTCTGACCTTTGCGCTTAACCTCAAGACTATTGAATAATCCTGAAGCTTTTCCGAAAGAACTAAGTGCCTCCTTTAACTCCTTATTGCCCCCAGACTCTTCCAGAAAAACTCTTGCCAAAACCATAGGCACATGAGAGCCTTCAGGCTTTGGGACTTCCTTTAACGGATCATAAGTTCTTTGTGGCCGCGTGCGTATCGGCGCGAAGGCATATGGTCTTTGTCCAATGGAAAGCGAAACTTGGCGATAGACCGTTTGCAAATCTCCCAGTTCGGTTTTCGTGAGAACTGATGGTTGAGTGTCAGGGGGTCCATTAGGGTTGCGAAATTCACCGGAAAGCAAATATGGGAGTATCGTAATAATACCTATTCCCCGAATTGGTCTGAAGAATGCCAATATATCATCTGTGCTCTTTTGGACGCCTAGAGGCGTGGTTACCGTTAATTCAGGGCGATCCTGCCTTGTGCGCTGCTTGACTGAAATGCGAAATTTACCACATTCAAATTGCCATTCTTCTATGCCTTGGGAAGAATATCGTGCTGTTATCTTAACTTGGTCGGCAAATAAATCCCTGGACTCGAGGGCCTGTTTTAATTCGAGTTGGATTTGCAGTCCAATAGTAAATGACTTTGCCCGTCCTGCCTTCCCTCCTCGATATGATGCGATTTGATCAAATGATCCTAAAGGGAAAGGTTCTTCATTAAATATATCAGCATCTGAATTGCCTTGGGCAATGTCCCAAGCAATCCGACTGAGCGCCAGGAATGTAGTTTTTCCCGAACTATTCTCTCCCACCAACATAGTAATACGTTTTAGTGGCTGAGAATGAAACTCGTGGAAACACCGGACACCCTCAAATAATATTTGGTTCATAACTTGCTCCATGGTTTTAGTGACAGATCGATTTGTAGAAAATGCAGTCTGGTCATTGTACCCATCAACCGCCTCCCCATCCAACATTCTGTGCGCCATGCTTCGCGCGCATTTTCTCCCCGCCAACTTCATTCGCAAAGCGCGCATTCATACCAGTGCGCCCTCCCGTTTTGCATTCCGATACAGCTGAAGAACACCTGCTTCAAAATCCCCCGCCAGCGCTGGCTTGGCCGAAATCAATTGTTCAGATTCGAGTTGAATCGGGTACAGAAACTCAACAATCCTGTGGGCTTCCAGAAAATAATCAAACGGATGCCCCAGCAAAACGAGCAAATCTATATCGCTCCCAGGATCAGATTCATGACGCGCCGCAGACCCGAAAAGGATCAGTCCGCGGAATTCCGGGCCATATTCGGCCTCAAGGGTCCTTCTGCACTTCAGCAATAACGCTTCCAACGGCATCGGTTTAGACCCTCTCCCCATACAACTTCCGATGCACCACGCTCAGCGCCCGCACCTGCTCCTCGGCGTGGTACGACGAGCGCACCAGCGGCCCGCTCTCCACCCACTGGAACCCGATCCCCAGCCCGAATTCCTTTAGCTCCGCAAACTCGTCCGGCGTGTAATAGCGTTCAATCGGCAGGTGCTTCCGGCTCGGCTGGAGATATTGCCCGATGGTCAGGATATCCACCTTCAACGCCGCCAGGTCACGCATCACCTCTCTCACCTCGTCCAGCGTCTCCCCCAGCCCCAGCATCATCCCCGATTTCGTCAGCACTTCCGGGTCCATCCGTTTTGCATTCCCCAGGATCGTCTTCGTCCAGGCGTAATTGTCCTGTGGCTGCACCTGCTTGAACAGACGCGGCACCGTCTCCACGTTATGGTTCAGGATTTCCGGGCGGGCGTCCATCACAATCCTCAGCGCCTCCAAGCTCCCCTTGAAATCCGGGATCAGCACCTCAATCGAACAACCCGGCTGGAGCTCACGCACGCGCCGGATCACCATCGCAAAAATCGGCGCACCGCCGTCCTTCCGGTCATCGCGGTTCACACTCGTAATCACCGAATGCCGCAGTCCCATCGCCTTCACCGCCTGCGCAATCCGCTCTGGCTCCGCCCAGTCGAGCACATTCGGCACCCCGCGCTTGATGTCGCAGAACCCACACGTGCGCGTACACACATCGCCCATCATCAGGAACGTCGCCGTCCCGCGCCCCCAGCAATCGCCGATATTCGGGCACATCGCCTCCTCGCACACCGTATTCAGCGATTTCGAGCGCATCAACTCCTGCAGGCGCTCGTAACTCTCACCCATCGGTGCGCGCACGCGGATCCAATCCGGGCGGCGCATGGGTTTGGCAACTTCAATCTCGTTTAATTTAATTCGATCTCTTGTAGGGGTATGACTCATCAGGGGGAACCTCAGCCCCGAATTTTACCTGATCGAACCCACGTGCGACGCACTTCCAAAGTGCGTCGCACGTCAAAATCTCAGTTCTCCGGGGTCACTGACCCCGAGGGCTGGTCTGCATCCCCGCTGGCCCGCACAATTAACCGTACCCCGCGCAACTCCACCACCTCGACACGCGCCCCCTCCGGGATGGCCTCCCCCCCGGGGGCGAGTTCCGCGCTCCAGCGCTCACCACCCAGTTGGACATATCCCGTTGGATCAATCACGCTCCGGGCGCTGCCCGTCCTGCCAATCAACGCCTGTTTCCCCGTGCGGATGGGCGCACGCTGGGCGCGCAGGGCAAAGGTGACGATCAGGAGGAACGTGGCCCCCATGATGGCTGCGCTCCCGATCACGAGGGGCACAGAAACACGGGAGAATTGCGGCGTGCCGGGCGAATTAAACAAAACGAGCGCACCGACGACGAACGACGCGCTCCCGGCGATGGTCAGCGCCCCGTGGGTGGGGGCCTTGATGTCGAGAATGAAGAGGACGAAGGCGATGGCGAGGAAGATCAGCCCGAGGAAATTGGCCTCAAGGAAGCCCATCCCGAAGCCGGCCAGCGTGAGGGAGACAGCCCCCGCAAACCCAGCCACCCACCCGCCGGGACTGCCCAGTTCGATCAGGACGGCCTGCACCCCGAGGAAAAGCAGGAGGAAGACGATATTCGGGTTGGTGAGGACGGCCAGGAGTTGCTCTACAAATGACGGGCCAAGTTCCACCAGCGGGGCGAACGCGGTCCCGAGGGTGCGCGTGCTCCCATCGGGCATGTGGATGGCCCGCCCGTCGAGTTGGCGCAGCAGGTCAGCCAGGTCGGCGGCGAGGATGTCGATCATGCCCACCTCAAAGGCCTCGCTGGAGGTGAAAGCGATGGCATCTTCCACGGTGCTTTCCGCCAGCCGGATGGCTTCAGGCGGGCGGCCTTCCATCAGGGAGCGCAGGGTGGCGCGCAGGGCTTCCTTGATTTTCGTTTCGAGCGTGTCCCCGATGTCGGCCCCGCTGCTTTCAATGGGGGAGGCTGCCCCGATGAGCGTTTCCGGGGCCATGGCGGCGACGTGCCCGGCCATCGTGATCATCGTCCCTGCGCTCCCGGCCCACGCGCCGCGCGGGGCCACGTAGACGATGATGGGGACGGCGCTGGCGCGCATGGCCGTGATGATCTCCGTCATCGCATCAAGCGAACCGCCGGGCGTGTTGAGCTGGATGATGAGGGCGGCGGCCCCGCGTTGTTCCGCCACACGGATGCCGCGCTGGATGTATTCCACCATGGCCGGGGCGACGATGCCCTCCGCATCAATGACGATGATTTCGGACGAAGCCGTCTGGGCAGCGGCCGCCTTCGGGGATGCAACCAAAATCAGGAGGACGATGATCCCGGTGGTGAGGAGTTTTTTTAGCATGGCACAATTATAGCCGGGTTGACCTGTCTCCCTGCAAACGGTAAAATGCCGTTCTTCATCGCGGTTGTCCCGCAGATGCGGGTGTCGCCAAGTGGTAAGGCATCAGCCTTCCAAGCTGATATTCACGGGTTCGAATCCCGTCACCCGCTTTTCAGGAAGGAGTAATCAGTGACCAGTAATCAGTAAAAAAAACCCCTCTGGATACTGAACACTGAAAACTGCTCACTGGAAAATGGGCCTGTAGCTCAGCGGCAGAGCAGGCGGCTCATAACCGCTCGGTCGCAGGTTCAAACCCTGCCAGGCCCACAATTCCCTTGGGCCACCCGAGGCAACTGCTACCCCAATGCAGTTGCCCGGGTGGCCCAGGAAGGAACCATGCCGAAGCATCGTTTGCCCGCCAGACTGATTGGCGTAATCCGATAGGCCGCTTTTTCTTGCGCTCTCTCTCGTCATTGAGGTTTTGGTCATTGATGCACCTTAACAAACAACTGATACTAAGTTGTCAGATTCATCTCTGCCGAAGAGAATTCTTATGAGCTGGATTAGCACCCGTTGCTCCTTAGTCAGGTGATGCATATGTGTAAGTTGGTCAAGCAGAGCTGCAATTTGTTCGTGCATGCCTTTTTGATCAATCCCCGGGCAATTACTCATGGTGAGAATCCGATTTCTAACATCATTGCTACTTAGATTTCCATAGATGCCATCGGTGGTTGACAGATCATCATGCATGAGATTTTGGGAGCAGGCTTTGAAATCTGCAATATCGCTCGCCCGCATTAGCAGCCAAATCGCATGCCCATGTCTGAATTTATGAGGAGAGTGAAACGGAAGCTTGACTTTGGTTAACCATTGCAGAAGGTCGCCTCTGAAGTTGCTGGCTCGATCTTTGGCGAAGCCAGTATTTTGTAAATCGAGTTCGCGTGTCTTTGGCGAAAATTGGGCATACCATGGTGCGGTTCCAGGCAGCAGGTCTCGCACCAAATTATCCCAGTCCAGAATTACTTGAAGCAAGTCCGTGATCGGTAAAAGGAACGTAGTGGCTTCTTTCCGGAATTTCGTGCGAACCCCTAGACTTGGCCATTGATACACTGTTTGATTTGGAATGTCTACTGCACGGAGAGGCAGCGTTGTAAACGCTGTGACCCGCATACCAGAAAGGAAAAGAAATACCGCTGCCGCGCGGGTCCTCATTTCGTAGATGTTCTCCACTGGAGCATTTGCGATTTGCATGATTTCTTCAATAGTTATTGCGCGTGGTGCTTTCCCGAGCGGTGCGGACTTCGGTGAGCGGTTCGTGTTGGGAAGACGTAGCGTATCAATCCAGTTCTCCGAAAGTGAGCTGAAACCAGGCTCCCTGGTTTTTAGCCACCGAAAGAATTTATTCCCACCTCGAAGGATCTTTCTGGAGTACTCATGGGAAAATGGTTGCGATTTTGAAGCGTCCAACCTGGCTGTTTCTAGGTACACAAGGAAATGCGGGCTGATTTTTGCCGCTTTGACGAACGAAGTTTTATCCGCCCAGAACAGATAATGCAACAACCACGTGTATTCTAAGCGAAGAGATTCCTCGCTTAAGCGATCGACATCAGACCTATATTTGAGGTATTTTTGGACCAAGGTGTAATTTTCACGGTTGATAGTCATTTTTACCTCTTCGATTTGAGATGATGCGTGCAATTTTGCGGTTACATTTAGGGCAGTTAGAGGTGAGGTAATCAATCTCGCCTTTTGAGTGGTGTTCAGGATTTTCTATAGACACAGCCTCCCGGCAGGTTCTGCAAAAGGTTTGCGTTGAGGAAAGTGAGCGTTTTGGAAAAGCACTCAAATACCATTTACCAAAGTCCCTTCCGTTGATCCAGATTCGGTTTTTTTCATCGCGGGTGTGCGGGCATCCAAGCGGAAGATATACCCGGTAAACCTGGCGAACGTTGAACCCTACCTGTTTGGCAAGTTCGCTGGGTGTGTAAAGCATGTCGAGGAGTTTTCCTAAACGATTCATCTGATTTGAAACCGATTATCCTGCGCTTATAGAGAGCGTAATGCTATCTAGTAGCGAATGAAGTCTAGTCGCAATTGTCCATCACGTCAAGGGCCTAATGCTTGTTTTCGCGACAGCTAATAAATCCATCCTAAGGTGTTCGGGGTGAATATCAAATTGGCCTAGGGAATAAATTTCCCCTTTGTTGTAGAGAAGCGGCGAGCCTTTGAAGCCAAACCGAGTTATAAAAGCGAGTGAAGTATGACTAACAGTACCCCATTGAAGAATTTCGTGCTAAGCGAAGCCCAAAAAAGGAATCTATCCTTGAGAAAGGTAGCTGCTGGGATTGGATTGAGTTCATCATATCTTTCGGAATTACTTAATGGCACGAAACCACTAAGCGTGGAAATAGGTAATTTGCTCGCCGATTTTTTTCACGTGCAAAGGACAGTGTTGTATAATCTGATTGGGTGGGTCGATTTGGATGTCGACACATTGTTTATTGAACGAATTAAGGAATATTCAAAACATAACCCGGAATTTGTTGAGTTCGTTGAAATGGTAATGAACATGAAAGATGATCGCGAGAAAGATAGGATTCTTAGATTGATTAATGCGGGCTTGGGAAAATGACAAAGCCTCAAACTCTTGATCCCGATATTGCAGGGGTTACTGTTTCATTCATGCTCATTTCCAAGCTTATTATTTTTTCGCATCAGGTTAACCAAGCGTCGATAAATCTCCTGGTATGGAGCTCGGTATTCCTAATCGTGATAATCCATCAGCTGGATGATCATAAAAAAAAGTTGGATAATTTTTTAACGCGGCGGTCATCTGTAACATTTCGACCTCTGTTACTCTTGGGTTATTTGAAATTTTGGCGTTCCCGGATGGCACTTCTCCAGTTATGTTGGGCGGGCTTGTTTTTATCCTTACTCTCCAACGTACACGGCAAGCCTACGATCATTTCGACCGTCCTTGTTTGGCTGTCTTTTTTAGGATTTGTTGCAAGTATCTTTTATTATGTGATTCTGCTGCTAGAAGCAAGGCTGAAATCAGATTTAGGGGGCTATTCAGAGTTCGCCAGGTAACTTCGAATCATTTAGGTGGGGCAGCCGATCTGTGGATTGACATCTGTAAATCGCAAGGCGATGTTAGAAACTCAGAGAAGGAATTAACTACTCAACTTATCTCCGTCCGGTATAATCCAAGTGTCGGGGCCTTTGAGCTATCCCACACCATCTTTTCAATAAAACAGGGGATAAACGAGGCCATCTGGTTTTATGTTCGCTTTCAGGCGAGGAGGCAAGTGCCATGGTCAAGCGGATCGGTTCTCTTGTTATTGTTTTCCTCACAGTTTTGTCCCTGTTTCCGTGGAGCGGTATTGTCCCCGTGATTGCCGCGGCCACCATCTCTTACAATGATGTTGACCCAACCGGGCTGTACCGTACCCACGTCACTTTCCCCATTGCCTCCAGCCGCGCCCGTTTGGATGAAATGGGGGTAGTAGTGCTGGATGAAGATGCACTGGGGGCAACCGTGCTCGTCACGGATGGACAACTGGAAACGCTGGCGCGCCTTCGCTTCCAGCCGCGCGGAACTGACGAATTTGCCCAATTGGTCATTGGCAACGCCTTACAGAAAACCTGGCTGCTCAGTTTGGTGGGGGCAGTGATGGGTGAAGCACAGGGTTTGCAAAAACAAACGACAGAGGGGACGATTTCAGCAACAGACCTGGAGAGCCAATTGCAAAGCCTGATCGCCAGCATCTCGCCAGAACACGCCGCCTCAATAACCGCCCTTTCAGGGATCGATGATGATGGCGACGGGTTGAGCAACACCCAGGAAGTATATTGGTGTACTGACCCGAATAACCCGAACACAGATGGCGATCCTTTGAACATCTCGGACGGCGTCGAGGTCAGTGCTGTGCTTGACTTCACCCTGCCGCGCAACGTGCGCTGGAGCTACGGCCCGCCCTTTGGGCCGCCCGCCGCTTGGCCCGCCTGGAACCAGCCGGGCGGCTGTAATGACGGCGATTTTGATACGATCCCTGATCAAGCTGAAGCCTTTGAACTTGGCTCGAATTACTTTGAAGAAAGTACCGACCACGACAAATTTGATGACGGGCAGGAATTGTTTGGTGTGACTTACTGCCCCGGCTCGCCGACCAGTTGCGGTCATGGGAATTACCCCAGGATTGAGTACTGGAACTTCATCCAGGCGACGATGCCCAACTGGGTGGAACCGCCGGGGGACAATATTTTTGTCGCCGCGTTTCCCATTCCCGAAGTGAGTGTCGTACCCGGCTCATGGACGGTAAACCGGGTGACTACAATCACGACCTCTGAAGGCGTGATGGCGCAGACCACAAACTCCTACGAAACCAGCGTAACACGTGGCCAGGAAACAAGTATTGCGGATACAGTAAACTGGAACAATTGGGAGGAGCTGTCCCAAGCGGTGGAGACTCCGCTGGAAACGAGGAATATATCGTTGCCCGAAACGACGGCAGTATGGCCTATCGTATGGGGCGCAGTGAAATTAATCGGGGCTGGCGTCAAATGGTGCATAACTAACGCCATCTGTGTTGGCGTTGCATCAAATGCGGTTTACGATGTGATAAAGAGCCAGTTTTCCGGAGAAGACAACAAAGATGAAGTACAGCCGCCACAAACCTATCCGCCTCAGAATATCAATGTCAGTTCCTCCGCTACAGCCAATGCGTCCATCGTATTAAATCAGAACTTTGACTTTCAAGGCGTAGTGGACTCTCTCGACGGCGTCCAATACGCCATCAACCAACAAGGCGAACTCCTCGCCCGCGGGCTTTATGACATCAGTTACCAGCTCTCCCGCCCTAAATACACCGAAACCCGCACCACCGGCCAATCCTGGGGTGGCGCGCAAACGGTCACCAACTCAGTTTACGAAGAACACACCATCACTGAGGGGCAGGCCTTCACCACAGGGCAGAATTGGAGCACAGCCTGGGCGGTGGATTCCTCCCACGCCGCTGATCTGACCTTCACCTACCAGATTCAGAACAACGGCACCGAATATGCCCGTGAAATTACCGGACTGGTGTTCAGCATTTACTTGGGAGATGATATCAATCCCATAATCTCCTACCCTGCCTGGCAGCAGTTCCCCGGTGGAGTGCTCTCTAATGTCTTTCCAGGCGCAAGCAGCCAATTCACATCAACCTCTGTTGCTCTCACCCTCGACCAAATGCGCCGCATTGACCTCGGGGACCGGATTACTATCGTCGTTGAGGATTACAGCTATGGCGCGGATGAACTCTTCTACCAGAATGCCGTGAATGGCGGGATTACCGTGTTTATCGAAGACGGCGTGGAAGACAACGACGAATCGGTGGATACCTACGTCATCCCCACTTGGGGGACGGAAACGATGCAGGATGTCCTCACCCGCTTCTTTCCCGCCGCAGTGGATATAGATGGAAATCTGAACTCTCTCTGGACGCCGGAGTTCAACGGGATCAATCCCCCCACCTGGAACGAACATTTCCTCTCGGACATCGCCTGGTGGAACGTCTACCTGACGGACCCCAATGCCGGGAACACGCCCCTCCACCTTCAAAGTGCGGTCCAAGGAGATGGGATTCTCTTCCGCTTCAACCGTGACTCCGACCGCGACGGCTACCAGGACCGGGTCGAGTTGCGCTACGGGACTGACAAGGACGACCCATCCTCCCATCCCCAGCCCGAAATCCTGGCAGGGTACACCGCCACCCGCGAGGGGGACGTGGTCACGGTATTGCTCAAAGTTGCCAATCTCGGGACGTTTGACGCCCACGGCATTGACGCCGTGATGTATGCGCCTGACGCCACCACGACTATTGGCAACAACACGGTGGGCGGCAACGGCCGGCTTCGCCCCGGCGCGCAGATCGCCGTCGGCAGCCTGATCCTGCCACCCGACTTGGCCTCCTGGACGGGCACCGCGGATCCCTACGCCGCGGGCAGTTACAGCGCGGACGTGGACAAAACGTTTACGTTTACAACAGCCACCCCCGGCACAGTGGGTTCGGGCGGCGCCGCGCTGAACTGGACGGACGGGCTTGGCGGGAGCGGTACGCTCAGCCTGGGCAGCAGTTACCAGGCTCCCCTGCCTCTCCCTGTGGCCGATGGGCTGGAAGTGGGTTTCGACACCGGCACGCTCCTGGCTGGTCAGAGTTTCACCGTGGACGCCCTCACCCCGCGCGACACCTTTACCTATACCGTCAACACTGATCCCTATACCGCTCCAGTTATCGTCGTCAGCTACAGCGACCCGCAGGGCAGCCACCGCTTTATTACGCCCGTGGAAATCGCCAGCCTCAGCGACGACTTAAGCATTTACAGCGGCCAGATGATTCCCGACCCGCTGGTGGAAATTCTGCCTTTGGACGAAGTCAACCCCACCGGGACGAACACGACCAATTTTGTGATCAATAGCCCTGCGGCTGAACCCATCGAAGACGCTCACCTGTACCTGAACTTCATCTCCGACGGCGTACTCGTTTCCGAGATGACCTCCACGATGACGCTCCAGCCCGGCCCAACCATCATCCCGGTTAACTGGACGACCTCGCAATTTACCCAGACCTACGATGCCAGTGCCGACAACCTGCTAATCGCCTTCTGGACGGATGCACAGGACAACATCATTGACAGCGCGGCGCGCCCGCTCAACAGCTTTGCTACCGATCCGACTGCCGATCTCGCCATCTCCGGGACCAGCTGGAACTTTGGCAGCGTGACAAAAGGCACGCTCTTACAACGCCAAGTCAGTTTAAGCAGCCTGGGGCTGACGATGGGGCGGGCCTATGCCAGTGGGACGAACGCGGATTTTGCAACCCCATATTTTTCCGTGTTTCCCGGCACCTTCCAAACCCTCAATCTCGTCCTCGACACCGGCCTACTTCCCACCGGCGCATACAACGAAGTCATCACTTTGCGCACCAACGACCTAGACAGCCCCACAATCAACTTCACGATCTCCGGCACCGTTACTGCGCTTGCCACCAGCGCCCTCGCCCAGGAAGTGGACCCCTCCCAGCCGTGGAACCAGTACGTCTACGTGCCGGGGCCGCACAACCAGAATGATGTAGTCACGTTCAATCACACGATTACTGACAATCCCAGTCAGATGCACCCGCTGTATGTTTACAGCGAAAACGGTGGGACGCTGTTAGGGGTGGGCGAGTTTGGACCAGATTTTACGGGGCAAGCCAATGCATCGGCTATGTTCGGAAATGGGGCCGATGGAAATTTGGTGGTCGGCAGCGGACAAACTACCCTGATAGATTACCCGCGTGAGGTCATGATATCTTCGGCCCCAGCAGGGCAGACGCAAATAACCGTTGCAAACAGCTATCCGTTTGGCATCACCCTTGGAAATGAAATCTTGATCATACAGATTCAGGGCACTGGCGCTGGAAATTACGAATTTGCTCGTGTTATTGGCACGAATGTTGGTCAAAATACGATTGCCCTCCAAGCCCCTCTCCAACACGCATACACGACTGGAGGCAATAACAACGCCCAAGTTGTTTATGTTCCGAACTATAAGGATGTGACCGTACTTAGTGGTGGTACTTTGACCGCTAACGCTTGGGGCGGAACTGGTGGAATTGTTGTGTTTCGCGCCAGCGGCACGGTTACCGTAAATAGCGGAGGAAAAATTGAAAGCGGAGGTGGGGGAGGCGGGTATAACGGAGGCGACAGAGGTGAATTTGGTGATCCCATCAAGGGGCATGGTTGGCAAGGGGAATCCACGACATCCGTAGAAACTCAATCTACCGCCGCGAATGTCGGTGGTGGAGGAGGTGGTCAGGGAGACGATGGCTCCAGAAACGTTGGAGCGGGCGGCGGCGGCGGCGGTTATGGTACTTCAGGTGGAATTGGGCAAACTGCCGGCAGCCCCCCTTCAACTGGTGGTACGGGAGGTGCAACTTATGGCTCGAGCGATCTTGAAGCGGCACTTTTTATGGGCTCCGGCGGAGGAGGCGGTGGTTCGGATGATGGTAATACGGCTCCCGGGGGCTATGGTGCAAGGGGAGGAGGTATCATTTATATTGCCGCTCAGAATCTAAATGTTATCCCTGGAGCGGGTTCGGATGGCATTAATGCCAATGGAACCACTGGTGGCAACGGTGCTTCTGGATCACGAACCGGCGGTGGTGGGGGGGGGGCTGGTGGCTCGATTTTTCTAATTGGAAGGGTAATTTCAATTGGAAACAATTGGGTGCGCTCGTTAGGAGGTGCAGGGGGGCTAAAAGGCCTTACAGGAGGAGATGGAGGCGCAGGCGGTTTGGGTCGTATTCATATTCAGTATTGTGATTCGCTCACTGGGACTACAACTCCTGCGGCAAACATTCAATCGATTGAATGTTACAGCATTCGCCAACTGCCCGGCAACCCAAACACCGAGCTAACATTACTCGAATCCATCACCAGTTACTCCCGCTATTTGATTCCATACGGCCAGCGCGGGACTTTCACCCTGGCGGAGACCCCGTCAGGCACGCTGGATTACACCATCACCCTTCCCAAACGGCTGTACACCAACGCCACGCTCGATACCCTCTTCGAGAACCTGGGCAGCAGCACGTTCGCCTTCTCGCTGGATGTCGGCGCCAACGGCAGCATAGAATGGAACAGTAATGGCACGCAACAGCCCGCCATCTTCACTTCCCCGGATTTGTCAGCGAGCTTGAATGCGTATATGACCGCTGCGGCGGGTGCCTGGGGCAGCGACGTGGCGGTTCCCATCCGGGTGACGCTGAACACCACAGGGGATGTGTTCCTCACCAACTTTGTCGCGGCCCCTGGAGGGGATGGCGACCCGAAGGTGGGTACCGGCGACCTGACCCTTAGCGATACCACGCCCACGGAAACGCAACTGGTGACGATGTCCGCCACCGTCCGCAACTTGGGCAATTACAAAGCCGAAAACATCGTGGCCGCGTTCTTTGCAGGCGACCCCAACAACGGGGGCGTCTACCTGGGCAGCGACTTCGTGCCTTCGGTGGCAGCCGGGGGCAGCGCCAGCGCCAGTGCGGTCTGGGACACGACCGGGTACAGCGGCGCGGTGGACGTTTACGTCGTCCTCGACATAGCGGGCCAACTGGCGGAATTGAGCGAAACCAACAACAGCACCTGATTCACTGACATATCTCAGCCTGTGGCAGTCTTGGCCGGACAGGTGCGAGCACAAGGTTGGTCAAGCGCAGTTTGAAGCGAGGCAAACGGTGGAGCGCGATCGCCAGGCAGCGCTGGAGAA
>Ga0247727_10004852_pt1 | contig 27995 bp, 26 predicted proteins | sample WisWelCaveWW1625_FD_202498 | JGI IMG/M metagenome (GOLD analysis project Ga0247727, IMG submission 202498) | Biofilm microbial communities from Wishing Well Cave, Virginia, United States - WW16-25 | ecosystem: Environmental > Aquatic > Deep subsurface > Groundwater > Cave microbial mat | place...
GGACCGGCGCTGCTCGCCCTCACCTCCGATCGGCTGTTCACGGGATGGGGCGCCGTCGCGCAGAGCCTCTTCGGACAGCTCGTCTTGTGGCTGCTGGTCTGCGCCGTCGTGGCGATCACGCTGCGCTGGGAACGCCAGCCGCTCGCCTCGCTCGGGATCCGTCCCTTTCGCGCTGCCTCGGTCCTCTGGGGCCTCGCAGCCGCCGCGGCGCTCGTCTACGCCGTCGTGCCGCTGGCCTCGGGCGTCGTCGCTGCGCTCGGCCTCGCCGGCTTCGAGGCCGGGCTCTCGACTGTGCTCGCGTGGCCGCTCTGGCTGCGCGTGCTGGCCGTGCTGACCGGCGGCCTGGCCGAGGAGCTGCTGTACCGCGGCTACGCGATCACGCGCCTCGAGCCGCTCACGCGAAGCGGCACGCTCGCGGCCGCGCTCTCCGTGCTGATCTTCGCGCTGGCTCACGGGCCGCTCTGGGGCCCGGGCCCGGTCGTGAGCTTCCTGTTCTCGGGTGGCTTCCTCGCCGCGTTCTTCTTGTGGCGCCGCGATCTGCTCGCCAATGTCGTTGCGCACATCACCGTCGATGCGCTCGGGCTCGTGTTCGGTCTCGCAGCTTCCGAGTAGAATGCGCCGCAATGGCGACTGATCCTCACCTCCTCCACAAGGCGCTCTTCCGCCGCTTCGAGGCGATCGAGCTGGCGGGCGAGCCGGCGCGCCTGCACGAGAGGACGCCGTGACCGAGACCGAACGCTGGCTCGCCACCGTCGAGATCCAGCAGCTCGCAGAGCGCTACGCGGTGTACGTGGATGCGCGCGACCTCGACCGGCTGGTGGAGCTGTTCGTGCCGGACGTCCGGATCGGGCGCGAGCAGAGCGGCCGCGGGGCGCTGCGCGCCGACTTCGACCGCCAGCTGCGCGGCACCGGCGTCTCCTTCCTCCAGGTCGGCAATCACATCGTGGACTTCGAAGACGACTCGAACGCAACGGGTGTCGTCTACACGCGTGCAGAGGTCCAGGAGGGTGGGCGCGACAGCTCGCGTTGGATCGTCCAGCTGATCCAGTATCACGACCGCTACGAACGGCGCGCCGGCCGCTGGCTGTTCGTGCGCCGGAAGCACCTGCTGGTCTACGGCGCCGACCTCGGGCAGAGCCCGCTCGGGCTGCCGCCGGCCGACTGGCCCCGCCGGCAGACCGGCTGGGGCACCGTGCCCGCCAGCCTGCCGAGCTGGCGGCGCTTCTGGGGCGACGACTCGGGCCAGGGCTAGCCAGGCGGCGCCCACGGGCGCACCCTCCCGGGCGACCCGTGCATCGAATCGGTGGGGGATGCCGTGGTAGCCGGAAAACTGTCGCGGAACCGGGGGGTTGAAGACCCGAGCACCCCCCGAGTGAAGTGCGTCTCCAGAGGCGCCAGCCGGGCCACCTACCGTGCGTCCATCCCATGAGCGCCACGACCCCCCGGCCTGACGACCTGACGAGAGCGGCCGCGCGCCCGGCGCAGCCGCTCCGCGCGCAGCGGGCGGTGCTGCGGCACCTGCGCCGCGCCCCGGTCTGGGCGGCCTGGCTCGCGCTCGGGCTGCTGATCGGCGGGGTGGCTGCGCGCGAGGCGCGTACCTCGGCGCTGCAGGCTCGCCTTTTGGCGGGGTTGAACGAGCGCCTCCACTTCGCGGTGGCCCCGGGGCCGAGCACGCGCTTCGTACCGCCCCGCCACGGGCCCTACGACATCCGCCTCGGCTACGTGCAGCTGCCCGAGTGGGTGGCGCGCCTCGGCCGCGAGGGCTTCGCGGTGCGCGAGCAGGCGCAGCTCTCGCCCACGCTCGCCCGCATCGCGGCGCTCGGCGTGACGCCGCCCTACGACGAGAAGACGCGCGCCGGCTTCGGCGTGCTCGACCGCAGCGGAGCGGCCGTGTTCCAGGTGACGGAGCCGGCCGAGGGCTACGCGCACTTCGACGCCATCCCCGCGCTGGTGCGCGAGACGCTGCTGTTCGTCGAGAACCGCGAGCTGCTGCACGAAGAGCCGCGCCGCAATCCGGCGATCGAGTGGGACCGCTTCGCGCGCGCAGCGTTGCTCCAGCTCGGGGGCGGTGACGCAGACGGCCGCGGCCCCGGCGGCAGCACGCTCGCCACGCAGATGGACAAGTACCGCCACTCGCCGGGCGGGCGCACGACCGGGCCGGCCGAGAAGCTGCGCCAGATCAGCTCGGCCAGCCTGCGCGCCTATCGCGATGGTGAGGACACGCGCGCCGCGCGCCGCGCCATCCTGCTCGACTACCTGAACTCGCTGCCGCTCGCCGCGACCGCCGGCCGCGGCGAGGTGCTCGGCCTCGCCGCCGGCCTCGAGGCCTGGTACGGCGCGCGCTTCGAGCGCACCAACGAGCTGCTGACGGCAAGGGTCGACCCGCGCGACCGCGCCGGTCTCGCCGAGCAGGCCGACGCCTACCGCGAGGTGCTCTCGTTGCTGCTCGCCACGCGGCGCCCGAGCGATTACCTGCGCGCCCGGCCGAGTGCGCTCGACGAGCTGGTGGATCGCCACCTGCGCCGGCTCGCGCAGGAGGGCGTGATCCCCGCAGCATTGCGCGACGCAGCGCTGCGGGCGCGTCCGCGCCGAACCGCGCCGCCCGCGATCGTGGCGGCGTCGAGCGGCCCCGCGGAGCCCGTGCGGCGCTGGCTGGTCGGCGCGCTGGCCCTGCCCGACTACTACGCGCTCGACCGCCTCGACCTCAGCGCCACCAGCACGCTCGATGGCCAGCTTCAACTGCAGGTGGAGCAGCGGCTCGCGGCGCTCGCCGATCCGGCCGTAGTCGCGGCGGCGGGGCTTCGCAGCAAGGGGCTGCTCGAGAACGCGGACCCCGCGCGCGTGGTCTACAGCTTCGCGCTCTACGAGCGCGTCGGTGGAACCAACCGCCTGCGCGTGCTGGCCGACAACTTCGGCGGCGCGCTCGACGTGAACGAAGGCGTGAAGCTCGATCTCGGCTCGACCGCCAAGCTGCGCGCGCTCGCGAGCTATCTCGAGGCCATCGCCGAGATCCACGCGAAGCTCGCGGGCAGTGCGCCGGAGGCGTTGGCCGAGCTGACCGCGAAAGGCCCCGACCCGCTCACGAGCTTCGTGGCCGAGACGCTGCTCGCCGCGCCCGGCACCGACCTCGGCGCCATGCTCGATGCGGCTCTCGAGCGGCGCTACTCCGCCAACCCCTGGACGGGCTTCTTCACCGGCGGCGGCCTCCACTACTTCCACAACTTCGACAAGGAGGACGCAAGCAAGATCCTGTCGGTGCGCGTCGCCTTCCGGAACTCCGTGAACCTGCCCTTCGTGCGGCTGATGCGCGACGTCGTGCTCTACCAGATGGCGCGCCTGCCGGGCAATCCGGCTGCGATGCTGAGCGACCGTAACGATCCGCGCCGCGCCGTGTGGCTGCGCCGCGCTCAGGAAGAGGAGGCGCGGACCTTCTTGGCGCGCTTTCACCGCGCGCACGCCGGTAAGAGCCCGACCGAATCACTCGACGCCTGGACGCTGCGCGCGCATCCGACGCCGAAGCGCCTCGCGGTCGCGTGGCGCTCGGTGTTCTCGGAAGGCTCCTTCGAAGAGTTCGCGGCGGCCCTGCGAACGCTGCCTGCGGGCGCGCCGCTCGGCGAGCCCGACCTGCGCGCTATGTACGGCAAGTACGGCCGCGAGCGCTTCTCGCTGGCCGATCGCGCCTTCCTGGCGCGCATCCACCCGCTCGAGCTGTGGCTGATGGAGTGGCAGAGCGCGCACCCGGGCAGAACGCTGGACGAGGCCTGGGCGGCAAGCGGCGATGCGCGCGACATCGCCTACACCTGGCTGTTCCAGACGCGCAACCGCGGCGTCCAGGATCGCCGGCTGCGTACGCTGCTCGAGCGCGATGCCTTCGTGCGCATCCACCGGCAGTGGCAGGCGCTCGGCTACCCCTTCGAGACGCTCGCGCCCTCCTACGCCACGGCGATCGGCAGCTCGGGCGATCGGCCCTCGGCACTGGCGGAGCTGATGGGCATCATCGCGGCCGACGGCCGGCGCTTGCCGACGGTGCGCGTGACCGAGCTGCGCTTCGGCGCCGGCACCCCCTACGAGACGGTGCTGGCGCCGGCGAGCGAAGCTGCGGAGCAGGTGTTGCGGCCCGAGGTTGCGCGTGTGCTGCAGAGCGCGCTGCTCGACGTGGTCGCGAGCGGCACGGCGCGCCGCGCGAACGGCGCCTTCGCTCTGCCGCTCGGCGGCAAGACCGGCACTGGCGATCACCAGAAGAAGCGCGTCGATCGCTGGGCCAACGTGATCGAGTCCGAGTACGTGAGCCGCACCGCCACCTTCGTGTTCTTCGCCGGCGACCGCTTCCACGGCGTGGTCACCGCGCACGTCGCGGGGCCCGAGTCGGCCGAGTACACGTTCACGAGCTCGCTGCCGGTGCAGGTGTTGAGGAATCTCGCGCCGTTGCTCGAGCCGGTGTTCGGAGCCGCGCCCGAGGACACCACGACCGTCGCTCGGCGCTAGCGGGGATAGCTCACCAGAAGCAGCACGCCGCGCTGAGGGGGGAGCCCGGTGCGTACGGGCTGTCAGATGCCGGCGCGCGACGTCGGAAGGCGGGTTGCTGCGGCTGGCAGAAGTGCCTGGAAGGCCGAGAAGAAAGGTCTCGAGGGGGGAACGGCACTTCTTCGAGGGCGGAAATCCCCGCGGCCGGGTTCTTTGGTTTTCTTCCCTCGCGGCACGCTGAGCCTCGGGATTCATGCGCACCTGATCGTCGAGGCACACGGGAAGGAAGCGCTCGCCTGCGGCATGAAGAGCATCGGCGCCCGCCTCGCGCGTGCCGTGAATCGGGTGGGCCAGCGCAGCGGGCCCGTGCTCGACGGCCGCTACCACCACCGCAGCCTGCGCTCCCCGCGCGAGGTGCGCCGGGCCTTGGCCTATGTCCTGCTCAACGCGCGCCGGCACCTCGCGAAGAGCCGGGGCGTCTCGCGCTCCGCTACGGCGCATCTCGACGGCGCGAGCTCGGCACGCTGGTTCGACGGCTGGCGACCGGAGGTCGCCAGCCGCATTCAGGTCTCGAGCAGCGCATCCGAGGTCGCGCGCCCGCGCACCTGGCTACTGCGCACGGGCTGGCGCCGCCACGGGCTCATCGATCCGTCAGAGGTACCGGGCGAGGCGGCCTGAGAGCAGGAGCCTGACCCGGGGCCCCCTGATCCACCCCCTCGAAAGCCTTCTTGCGCCCGCCGTCGGCGGCTGCGCATCTCCGCACACCTGTCGCTGCCCTCGCTCCGTTCCGTGCCGTTCCGCAACCGCGCGCCGATGCGCATTCTCTCCGCCGAACCTCGGCCTCGCCGCACGTTGGTGAGAAATGGGGGCTACGGTTCGCCGGTGCCCCGCTTGCACCCGGCTCGTTTTCTGGCCGCGCCGCTCCTGGCTGTGCTGCTGTCGGCTTGCGGCCACAACACGGTGCAGGACGCAGCGCCCCCCTACGAGCCCGTCGCCGACGTTCGGCAGACGATGCAGTGGATCCTCGAGCCCGCCGCGGACGTGATCTGGGATTCGGCCGGCACGATCATCACGGCCGAGGGACGAACGGAGCTCGCGCCGACGACCGCGGAGGGCTGGGAGAACGTGCGCAAGCACGCCGCGATCGTGGCCGAGACCGGCAACCTGCTGATGCTGCCCGGGCGCGCCGCCGGCGCCGAGTGGATCGCGTACGCACGAGGTCTGCACACGACGGGCAGGCAGGCGATGGCAGCCGCCGAGGCCCGCGACGCAGACGCGCTGTTCGAGGCGGGGGGCCAGCTCTACCAGGCCTGCGTGGCGTGCCACGCGCGCTACTGGGTGCCCGCTGCCGAAGCGACCGCGGGCGACTGAGGCGTGTCGCTGCTGAGCCTCTGCGAGTGGCTCGCGCGCAGCGAGTGGAGCGTCGCCCTGCACGAGTCGCTCTACGTGTACCCATTGGTGGAGACGACGCACGTGCTGTCGCTCCTGCTCTTCGTCGGCACGGTGGTCTTCGTGGACCTGCGCTTGCTCGGGTGGGTGCTTCGCGACGTGCCGGTGTCCGAGGTGACCGCGCGCCTGCTGCCCTTTACCGTCGCCGGCTTCGCGATCTCGGTGATCAGCGGCGCGCTTCTCTTCTACGCCATTCCCGTGCGGACCTATCAGAGCCTCTTCTTCCGCATCAAGGTCCTGATGCTGCTCGCAGCCGGCGTGAACGCACTGCTGTTCCAGCGCGCCACCCGCCGGGGTGCGCTCGCCTGGGACCGCGACCCGACGCCGCCGCGTCGCGCGCGCGTGGCCGGCGCGGTCTCGCTCGTCGCGTGGGCGACGGTGATCGTGATGGGCAGGATGATCGCCTACAACTGGTTCGACTGTGATCGCCAGCCACAGCCGGCCTTCGTGAACTGGGCGGCGGGCTGCATTCCGCAGTGACGCCCCTCGAGCTGTTCGAGCGCCTCGAGGCGTCCGCGCTCGGCACGGCCATCCGCGACTCGGCGTGGCTGTTCCCGGCGATCGAGGCCGTGCATCTGCTGGGGCTCGCGCTGCTGGGCGGCGCCGTGCTCGTGGTGGACCTGCGGCTGCTGGGCGTGGGGCTCGCGCAAAGGCCCGTGGCCTACGTCGCCCGGCAGCTCACGCCGTGGCTTGCCTTTGCCATCACGGTCATGGTCGCAACGGGCATCCCTTTGTTCCTGTCCGAGGCGGTGAAGTGCTTCCACAGCGAGGCGTTCCGGCTGAAGATGGTCGCGCTCGCGCTGGCCCTGGCCTTCACCTTCGGGGTGCGAAACCGGGTGGCGAAGGGGCAGCCGCTCCCGGCACGCTGGAACCGCTTCGTCGCAATCTGCTCACTGGCGCTCTGGCTCACGGTGGCCAGCGCGGGCCGCTGGATCGGCTTCTCCTGACCTCTACTTGGCCCGCTCGCGCGGGTCGGCGCCGTCGCGTGGCGCGCCGGTGCCCGACGAGCCCATGAAGAGCTTGCGGCCGTCTGCGAAGGTGACGTCCCGGCCGTTGGCCTTGCAGGCGGGCGCGCACGCCTTGTCCTTGCTCTGGTAGCCGCGCACCACGATCTCGCTGCCGATCGCGAGCGTGTTCTTGTCGATCCCCGCGCGCAGCAGGGTGTTCGGCGTACCGCCCTCGACCATCCAGTCGGCGACGCTGCCGTCCGGCTGTTGGACGGCGAGGTGGATCCACGCGTGCGGGTTGATCCACTCCACCTTCGTGACCTTGCCCGTCAAGAGGACGGGCGCATCGGCGTCGAACTCCGCGGCGAAGGAGTGGTGGGACTCCATCCGCACGGGCAGGAGCAAGCCCAGCAGAATCAGCAGGGCGCTGCCAAGCATCACACGCACGCTTCCCCCCTTGTCCTTCGCTCGCCTTCGGCTCGCTGCGCGTGCGGCTCTGCCGCACTTGCCCTCAGTCCTTCGCTCGCTCGCCCGCCAGGATGTTCGTGAGCGAGTAGTTCCCCTCGTGACACGCATACTCGAAGATCCGCCCCTCCGCTGCGAGCAGCGGCATCTCCCCCTTCCAGATCTGCCGGTAGTTCTCGAGGTCCTCTACGCTGAACTCGTACAGGATCTCCTTCGCGCTCAGGCGGGTGAAGCGCTCGACCACCTTCGCATCCGTCGACATGTAGACGGCGTGGGTGAGCGAGACGCGGAAGCTCTGCGCGGGATGGAAGTGAGTGGTCTCGACCACGAGGGTCTGGCCCTCGAAGCGCCCCACCGAGTCGCCGAGCCAGGGGCGGATCGGCCCCTGCCGATGCTGCGCACCGAGTCGGATGATGCGGGCGTTGTGATTCATCTCGACGAGGATCGTCACGAAGCCAGGCGATTGCACGATCTGGTAGTTGTTGTTGTAGAGCACCGGGAGCATGGGCGGCCCGCCGCTCGAGCCGAAGCCGACCAGGCAGCGCTCGCCCAGCAGCCGCGTCTCCGGGTCGTCGGCCTTGCGCAGCCGCCAGAAGCGCTTCACTAGCTGGGCGCGGCCCCGCAAGGAGTAGGGAAGCTCGCCGTCCGGCGGGTCCGTGATGATCGAGGTGCGGATCTCGCCGCGCACCACGGCAAGCCGCTTGCCCGGATCCATCCAGAACGTGTTGTAGCCACCGACGTCCTCGCCGGCTTCGAGCTTGCCAGCCGGTACGTCATCGACGGCGGCGTAGAGGTCGGCGACCAGCTTCTCGATGCGGTGCCCTTCCTCGGGCGGGACCACGAGCGCCTCGATCTCGTCGGGCCGCTCGAGGGGCGTGATCGTGGCGTTGGTCCAGGTTCCCTGGAGGTCTGGATCGCCGAAGGCCAGGCGCGGCGGGGACCACTCTTCTGCGGAGGTCACCCGCGCGAGCAGCAGCACGAGCAGCAGGGCGGCAGCGCGGATCATTCGCTGCTCTCGATCCGATCGAGCGGCTGCTTGCGCAGATGCCCGTAGATCAGCTCCTCCACGAACTCGACGCAGTTGAACTGCTGGAGCTGCGCGTCGTCTCCGACGAGCCGGTAGAGCGTCATCCGGATCGTCCAAGGCCGCGTGTAGACCTTCGCGTCCTCGAGCGTGGCCTCGTAGCGCATGGTCAGCGGACTCGTCGGCGTGAGGCGCTCGACCACCCGCAGCGCCTCGCTGTGGAAGTTGCCCGCGCGATCGAGCCAGCTCTGGTCGTGCTGGCCGGTGGTCTCGATCACGAGCGTGTCGCCCTCCCACTTGCCGACGGACTGTCCCATCCAGGAGTCGATGGGAGCGGGGCCCGGATCCGTCAGATGGATGTTGCGCACGGCCCCGGCGTACTCGTACGCGAAGAAGAGCGCGTCCTCGTTGTAGAGGATCTGGAACGGGTACGGCAGGTAGGTCGCCCGCGGAATGCCGGGCAGGTAGCACTTCACCTCCGGGTCTCTCGAAAGCCAGTGCGCCTGGTTCTCCGTCTGCTTCTTTCGCGCCCAAGCCTGGTAGGGGATCCCGTCGCCGACGACGACGCCCAGCCCCGCCGGCACCGCACCCACCGCACCGAGCGCGAGCACCTCCTTCGCGGGCACGGGCCCGTGCGGTCCGTCGCGGAGAGCGCGTGCGGCGCGCGCGGCGTGGGTCTCGAGGCCGTCGTTGGCGCGGTTCATGACCTGCCAGGTGCCGTTCACGTCGGGCTTCCCACCGGGCCCGCGCGGCGCGACCCAGGCCGACTCCGCGGGCGCCCTCGCGGCGGCCGACAGTGCCGTCACTGCGAGCAGTGCGAAGAGAGTGCGCCTCATGATGTCCCCCGAACGAGCAGCGCAGCCTAGCCCGCCGAGCGCAAGGGGCCTGCTCACGTCCCGAGCCGCGCCTCGCGCAGCGCCGAGCGTCGCAGCTTGCCCGCGTCGTCGCGCAGCGGCTCGCTCACGAATTCGAAGCTCTTCGGGATCTTGTGGGCGACGAGCAGTTCGGCGAGGTGCGCGCGCAGCGAGTCCTGCGTGACGCCGCCCGGCGCGTCCACGATCGCGTGCAGTCGGTTGCCGAGATCCTCGTCGGGCAGGCCGATCACGGCGGAGGAGCGCACGGCGGGATGCGCGTCGAGCGCGGCTTCGATCTCGGCGGGGTACACGTTCGAGCCGCCGACCAGCACCATGTCGGCCTTGCGGTCTGCCAGGAACAGGTAGCCGCCGGCATCGAGCCAGCCCATGTCGCCGACGGTCTCGTAGCCGTCGGGCGTGGCCTCGGCCTCGGCGCCGATGTACCGATAGGTCGTGCCGCGGCCGGCAGCAGGCAGCATGTAGATCTCACCGACTTCGCCGGGCGCGCACGGCGAGCCGTCCGGCCGCAGGATCTTCATCTTGCGCTCGGGCGGCGGCTTTCCAACGGAGTCGGGGTGCGCGAGCCACTCCGTGCCCGAGATCAGCGTGCCGGCGATGCGCTCTGTGCCGCCGTAGGCCTCCCAGACTTTGTCGGGACCGATCCATTCGATCCAGGCTCGTTTGAGCCAGGCGGGGCTCGGCGCGCCGGTACACATTACGCGCCGCAGCGACGAGAGGTCGGTACGCTCGCGCACTTCGCTGGGCAGCTTCCAGATGCGCTGCATCATGGTCGGGACGAACAGCGCCCAGTCCACGCGGTGACGCTCGATCAGGCGCAGGCACTCTTCGGGGTCGAAGCGCGACATCAGGATCAGCGTTCCGCCCGAGAGCAGGCACTGCCACGACACGATGAAGGGCCCGGCGTGATAGAGCGGGCCCGGCACCAGCGTGGTGCCCCGCACCTGCATGCCGTTCTCGGCAAGCGTGGGATCGACGAGGCCCGGCGTGAGATCCACGATCAGCTTGGGCCGGCCGGTGCTGCCGCCCGACGTCATGGTGCGCACGTTCGGCGGCACCACGTCGGGCAGAGGAGCGTCCGAGATGGCGGCGCCCGGCGCGAAGCCGGGCGGCACGCTCGCGAACGCGTCGCCGTACTCGCCCGCCGCGACGCCCACGATCAACGCCGGCTTCGCCAGCTCGACGATCGCGCGCCGCTCCCGCTCGGGCAGGCGCGCCGAGATCGGCTGCGGGCAGCCGCCGAGCTTCCAGACGGCGAGGGTCGACGCCAGGAACTCGCTGCCGTTCGGGAAGGCGAGGGTGACGAGCGTCCCCGGCCCGACCCCGCGCTCGGCGTACGCCCGGGCGAGGCGGTTCGAGCGCCGCTCGAGCTCGCCCCGCGTGACCCGCTCGTCTCCGTGAATCACGGCGAGCCGGTCCGGCGCCTCCTCGGCCAGCCAGGCCATGGCCCGCCCGTGGGACATCTTCGGCATAAGCGATACGGTACGTCTCGTTATTGAAGTCCGCCCCGATGACTTCGCTCGCCTGCGGCTCGCTGCGCGCTTCGCTCGAGGGCGCGCTAAACCAGCGGAACTGAATGGATAAACGAACGACAGCAGCGGCCGCCGTGAGCGAGCTGCGCGACGGCATGACCATCGGCATCGGCGGCTGGGGCTCGCGCCGGAAGCCGATGTCGATCGTGCGCGAGATCCTGCGCTCGCCCGTGAAGGACCTGACGCTCGTCACGTACGGCGGGCCGGACGTCGGGCTGCTCTGCAAGGCGGGCAAGATCCGTCGCCTCGTCTACGGCTTCGTGTCGCTCGACACGATCCCCCTCGAGCCGCACTTCCGCGCGGCGCGCCAGGCCGGCGCGATCCCCGAGGTGCGCGAGCTCGACGAGGGCATGCTGCAGTGGGGCCTCTACGCGGCCGCGATCCGGCTGCCCTTCCTGCCGACGCGTGCCGGGCTCGGCACCAGCGTGATGGAGATCAACCCGGAGCTGAAGACGGTGCGTTCGCCGTACGCGGACGGCGAGGAGCTGGTCGCGATGCCGGCGCTGCCGCTCGACGTCGCCTTCGTGCACATGAACCGCGCCGATGCGCGCGGCAATGCGCAGTACCTCGGCCCCGACTTCTACTTCGACGATCTCTACTGCATGGCCGCGCAGCGTCGCTTCGTCTCGTGCGAGAAGCTGGTCGAGACCAAGGATCTGCTCGCCGAGGGCTCGCTGCACACGCTGCGCATCAACCGCAGCATGGTGGACGGCGTGATCGAGGCGCCGGGCGGCGCGCACTTCACCGAGTGCCCGCCCGACTACGGCCGTGACGAGGCCTTCCAGCGCGAGTACGCGGCGAGCGCGAAGGACGAGGAGGCGTGGCAGAAGTTCCGCGCGGAGTGGCTCGAGATTTCCGAGAGCGAGTACCAGAGGAAGGTCCGCGCACGAGGGGCTGCCAAGTGAGCACGAACGGCGCGACTCGTGCCGAGATCTGTGCGGTCGCGGTAGCCGACGCCTTCCGCGGCGACGGCGAGATCCTGGTGAGCTGCTTCGGCAGCGTGCCCTCGGTGGGCGCGCGGCTCGCCAAGCTCACGTTCGAGCCCGAGCTGATGCTCACCGACGGCATCGCCTCGCTGGTCGAGAACGTGCTGCCGGTGAGCGGGAAGGCGCCGGCGGCGGTGGTCGAGAGCTGGGTGCCCTTCCGCAGCATCTTCGACCTGCTCTGGGGCGGGCGCCGCCACGTGATGATGTTCGCGAGCCAGATCGACCGCTACGGCAACCAGAACTTCGCCTGCATCGGGCCGCATGCGAAGCCGCAGGCGCAGCTGCTCGGCATGCGCGGTGCGCCCGGCAACACCATCTCGCACCGCACCAGCTACTGGGTGCCGAACCATTCGCCGCAGGTGTTCGTGCCGAAGTGCGACGTGGTGTCGGGCCTCGGCTACGACCGCGCCGCCGCGCTCGGCAGGCACAGCTCTCGCTTCCACGACCTGCGCCGCGTGATCTCCAACCTCGGCGTGTTCGACTTCGCGACGCCCGATCACCGCATGCGCCTCGCGTCCGTGCACCCGGGCGTGACGCGGGAGCAGGTGGTGAAGGCGACCGGCTTCGAGCTGGTGATCCCGGCCGAGCTGCCCGAGACGCGGCTCCCGACCGGCGCCGAGCTCGCGCTGATCCGCGAGCGCATCGACCCCGAAGGCCTCGCGAACAAGGAAGTTCGCGCGTAACAAGTGACGGAAAAGGAACGTCCCCTTCGTGACGCATCCCCTCCACACTCGACTGTGTGACCTGCTCGGCATGCGCGTGCCGATCGTGCAGACCGGCATGGGCTGGGTGGCGACGCCGGAGCTGACGGCGGCCGCCTCGAACGCGGGCGCCTTCGGCTTCCTCGCGGCGGCGACGATCCCGCCGCCCGAGGTCGAGGCCGCGATCGTAAGCATAAAGGCGCTCACCGCGCGCCCCTTCGGCGTGAACTTCCTGATGGACGCGCCCGGCGCCGACGTGATCACCGACGCGATCATCCGGCGCGGCGTGCGTGCGGCCGGCTACAACCGTTCGCCTGACGGGAAGCTGATCGGCCGCCTCAAGCAAGCCGGCGTGCTGTGTATCCCCACCTGCGGCGCGCCGCGCCACGTCGAGAAGGCCGTGCAGCTCGGCGCCGACGCCGTGATCGTGCAGGGCGCCGAGGGCGGCGGGCACACCGGCACGATCCCGACCTCGCTGCTCGTGCCGGCCTGCGCCGAGCTGGTGGATGCGCCGATCATCGCGGCGGGCGGCTTCAAGGACGGGCGCGGCCTCGTCGCCGCGTTGGCCTTCGGCGCCGCCGGTATCGCGATGGGCACGCGCTTCCTGCTCACCGCCGAGAGCCCGGTGCCGGCCGTGACGACCGACCGCTACCTCGCCGCCGGGCTCGGCGACGTGGTCGTCACTACCGAGATCGACGGTCTGCCGCAGCGCGTGATCGTCAACGAGCTGCTGCGGCGCCTCGAGCGCGCCGGCCCGCTCGCGAAGCTCTGGCTAGCCCTCAGGAACGCGGTCGAGCTGCGGGCAGCAACCGGCGCCTCGCCGCTCGCGCTGCTGCGCACGGCGCTCGCCATGCGCCGGAACGAAGGCCTCACCCGCTCACAGCTGGTGATGGCCGCCAACGCGCCGATCCTGGCCAAGCGCGCGATGCGGGACGGCGACCCGGTGCACGGCTATCTGCCGAGCGGCACCGTCACCGGCGTGATCGACGACCGGCCCAGCTGCGCCGCGCTGATCGAGCGCATCATGAACGAAGCCGAGCAGACGCTGAAGCGGCTGCAGCTCGGCGCTTGAGGAGAAGCGATGGCCTTCCACGTGAACGTCGACGAGCGCGACATCGCGGAGCTGGTGATCGCGAACCCGCCGGTCAACGCGCTCGGCTCCGCGGCCTGGACGGCGCTCGCGAAGAAGATCGAGGAGCTGGGCCGCGACGCCGCGGTGCGCGTGCTGGTGATCCGCGCGGACGGCCGCGGCTTCCAGGCCGGCGTGGACGTGAAGGAGCTGGCGCAGGACGGCTCGCTGATCGTGCAGGTAAACCGAGCCTGCTACGACACCTTCGCGGCCGTCTACGACTGCCCGGTGCCGGTGATCAGCGCAGTGCACGGCTACTGCCTCGGCAGCGGCATCGGCATCGCCGGCGCCTCGGACCTCGTGCTCGCGTCGGACGACGCCAGCTTCGGCCTGCCCGAGATCGACCGCGGCGCGATGGGCGGCGCCACACACGCCATGCGCATGTTCGGCATGCAGCGCGCGCGGCACATGCTGCTCACCGGCGAGTCGCTCACGGCGCAGGAGGCCTACCGGCTCGGCGGCGTGTTCGCCGTGGTGCCGCGCGAGAAGCTGCGGGACGCCGCACTCGAGCTCGCGGCCAAGATCGCGAGCAAGAGCCCGCGCGCGGTGAAGCTCGCGAAGCAGGCGCTCAACGGCATCGAGCTGCTCGACATCAAGCAGAGCTACCGCTTCGAGCAGGGCTTCACGCTCGAGCTGTACACCTCGCCCGACTCGCAGGAAGCGCGCGACGCCTTCGTCGAGAAGCGCGACGCGAAGTTCGACGGCAAGAAGTAGGGCGATGGACCTGACCTATTCGGAGCGCGAGAACGCCTTCCGCGCCGAGGCGCGGGCCTGGCTCGAGGCGAACGCGCCGACGGTGCCGTTGCCCTCCTTCGACACGGCCGCTGGCGCGCGCGCCCATCGCGAGTGGGAGAAGCGACTCGACGCCGGCGGCTGGGCCATGGTGCCGTGGCCGACCGAGTACGGCGGGCGTGGCGCGAACCTGCTCGAGTGGCTGGTGTTCGAGGAGGAGTACTACCGCGCGCACGCGCCGAAGCGGATCAACCAGAACGGCATCTTCCTGCTCGGCCCGACTCTCATGGAGTACGGCACGCCCGCACAGAAGGCGCGCTTCCTGCCGAAGATCGCGTCGAGCGAAGAGGTCTGGGCGCAGGGCTGGAGCGAGCCGAACGCCGGCTCGGACATGGCCGCGATCACGACCACCGCGTTGCGCGACGGCGACCACTACGTAATCCGGGGCCAGAAGACCTGGGCCTCACGCGGCGCCTTCGCCGACTGGCTGTTCGGGATGTTTCGCACCGACCCGGCCTCGGAGCGCCACCACGGCCTCAGCTTCGTGCTGGTGCCGCTCGACACGCCCGGCATCACGGTGCGGCCGATCGCGCAGCTCGACGGCGAGACCGGCTTCGCCGAGGTGTTCTTCGACGGCGCGCGCGTGCCCGTCGAGCACCGCCTCGGCGCGGAGGGCGAGGGCTGGAGCGTCGCGATGTCCACGGCCGGCTTCGAGCGCGGGCTGATGCTGCGCAGCCCCGCACGCTTCCAGGACACCGCCGCGCGCCTCATGGCGCTGCTGCGCGAGAACGACGCGAGCGCGTCCGAGACGCTGCGTGACGACGTGGTGCGCTGCTGGATGGGCGCCGAGGCCTACGCGCTCGAGACCTACCGCACGGTGTCGCGCTTGCTCGCGGGCGGCAAGATCGGCGCCGAGGCGAGCCTCAACAAGATATTCTGGAGCGAGCTCGACATCCGCATGCACGAGCTGGCGCTCCAGCTCCTGGGCGACCGCGCCGAGCTGCTGCGCGAAGCGCCGGCCGCAGAGGGCGTGGGCACGTGGCTCGACTCGTACCTGTTCGCGCTCTCCGGGCCGATCTACGCCGGCACCAACGAGATCCAGCGCAACATCGTGGCCGAGCGCATCCTGGGCATGCCGAGGTAGCCGATGGACTTCCGTCACGACGAAGACCCGCTGCTGTTCCAGGAGACCGTGCGCGACTTCCTCACGAAGGAGTGCACGCCCGAGGCGGTGCGCGCGATTTGGGAGTCGAAGACGGGGCGCTCGCCAGCTCTTTGGAAGAAGCTCGCGGAGATCGGCGTCACGGGGCTGCTCGCCCCAGAAGAGCACGGCGGCATGGGCTTCGACGAGACGACGCTGGTGCTGCTGCTCGAGGAGGCCGGCCGCGCCGCGCTGCCCGAGCCGGTGATCGGAACCAGCGCCGTCGCCGTGCCGCTCCTGGGCGAAGTCGGCGGCGCGCTCGCCAGCGAGTGGCTGCCACGCATCGCGGCCGGCGACGCGATCGTGGCGGTCGGCCATCCCGTGAGCCCGTTCGTCGAGGACGCGCACGTGGCGGAGCTGTTGCTACTCGCGCAAGGGGAGGAGCTGCACGCCGTGAAGCGCGGCGACGCGCGCATCACCGAGCAGCCGGCGAACGATCCCGGCCGGCGCATCGCGAGCGTCGCGTTCACGCCGAGCGCTGCGACACGCGTCGCGGAGGGCGAGCGCGCGCGAGCCCTGCTCGCCGTCGCGCTCGATCGCGGCGCGCTCGCCTGCGCCGCCGAAGCGCTCGGGGTGTGCGACCGCCTGATCACGCAGGCCGTCTCGTACACGGCGCAGCGCAAGCAGTTCGGCAAGCCCGTGGGCTCGTTCCAGGCCGTGAAGCATCTGCTCGCCAACGTGAAGGTGAAGCTCGAGTACGCGCGGCCCGTGGTGTGGCGCGCGGCCTGGTCGGTGGCGCAGGGCTCGGCGCACCGCGCCACGCACGTCTCGATGGCGAAGCTCGCCGCGTGCGAGGCCGCGACGCTCGGCGCGAAGAGCGCGCTGCAGGCGCACGGCGCGATCGGCTACACCTGGGAGCAGGATCTCCACCTCTGGATGCGGCGCGCGTGGTCGCTCGAGCAGAGCTGGGGACGAGGCTCGTTCCATCTCGGGCGCGTGCGGCGCGCCGTCCTCGAGGACGGCCTGCCGATCGGGCCCGGCACCACCTTCCTCGGAGGCGCTTGAACATGGCAGAGGCGTATCTCATCGACGCGGTGCGGACTCCGGTCGGCAAGCGTGGCGGCGGGCTCTCGCGCGTGCACTCGGCGGACCTTGGTGCGCACGTGCTGAAGGCGCTCGTGGCGCGCACCGGCATCGACCCGGCCGCGGTCGAGGACGTGATCTTCGGCTGCTGCGACACGCTCGGCCCGCAGGCCGGCGACATCGCGCGCACCTGCTGGCTCGCGGCCGGCCTGCCGCAGCATGTGCCGGGCGTGACGATCGACCGCCAGTGCGGCTCGTCGCAGCAGGCGGTGCACTTCGCGGCGCAGGGGGTGATGAGCGGCACTGCGGATCTGCTCGTTGCGGGCGGCGTTCAGAACATGAGCGCGATCCCGATCTCATCGGCGATGACGCTGGCTGCTCCGCTCGGCTTCAAGGATCCGTTCTCGGGCTCCGAGGGCTGGGTGGCGCGCTACGGGCCGGGCGAGGTCTCGCAGTTCAGCGGCGCGGAGATGATCGCCGAGAAGTGGAAGATCTCGCGCGAGGACATGGAGCGCTTCGGCTACGAGAGCCACCAGCGCGCGCTCCGCGCGATCGACGAGGGGCGCTTCGCGGGCGAGATCGCGCCGCTCGGCGACGTCAAGCAAGACGAAGGTCCGCGCCGCGACACGACGCTCGAGAAGATGGCCAAGCTGAAGCCGCTCCAGGAAGGCGGCCGCCTCACCGCGGCCGTGTCGAGCCAGATCAGCGACGGCGCCTCCGCGCTGCTCGTGGCCTCGGAGCGCGCCGTGAAGACGCACGGCCTGCGGCCGCGCGCTCGCATCCACCACATCAGCGTGCGCGCCGACGATCCCATCCTGATGCTGACCGCGCCGATCCCGGCCACGCAGCATGCGCTGGCGAAGGCCGGCATGAAGAAGGAGCAGATCGACCTGGTCGAGATCAACGAGGCCTTCGCGTCGGTGGTGCTGGCGTGGCAGAAGGAGCTCGACTGGGACCTCGCTCAGGTCAACGTGAACGGCGGCGCGATCGCGCTCGGCCACCCGATCGGCGCGACCGGCGGACGCCTGATGGCGACGCTGCTCGCGGAGATGGAGCGCCGAGGCGCCCGCTACGGCCTCCAGACCATGTGCGAAGGCGGCGGCCAAGCCAACGTCACCATCCTGGAGCGCTGCTAGTTGACATCGGGGACGGTCCTGTTTGTAAACGGGGCTTCGCCCGTTTACAAACAGGACCGTCCCCCTGCTAAGCGGAGGACGACTTGAAGGGGATCTGTTCGGGACGCGTGGCGATCGTGACGGGCGCGGCGCGAGGCATCGGGCGCGCGCATGCGCTCGAGCTTGCGCGTCAGGGCGCGAATGTCGTCGTAAACGACCTCGGCGTGGCGCTCGACGGCAGCGGCGGCGGCGGGACGCCGGCCGAGCAGGTGGTGGCGGAGATCCATGCCGCCGGCGGCGAGGCCTTCGCGAACGGCGCCGACGTCGCAGACTGGCAACAGACGCAGGCGCTCATCGCCGAGACGCTCGAGCGCTTCGGCCGGCTCGACGTGGTCGTGAACAACGCCGGCTTCGTGCGCGACCGCATGTTCGTCTCGTGCAGTGAACAAGAATGGGATGCCGTGATCCGCGTCCACGTGAAGGGCCACTTCTGCCTCTCGCACCACGCGGCGGAGCATTGGCGCAACGAGTCGAAGGCCGGCCGGCAGCCCAACGCGCGCATCCTCAACACCAGCAGCGGCGCCGGCCTGCAGGGCAGCGTCGGCCAGAGCGCCTACTCTGCCGCCAAAGCCGCCATCGCCACTCTCACGCTGGTGCAGGCCGTCGAGCTGGCGCGCTACGGCGTGACGGCGAACGCGATCGCGCCCTCCGCGCGCACGCGCATGACCGAGGGCGTGTTCGCCGAGCGCATGAAGGTGCCCGAGAGCGGCTTCGACGCGATGAATCCTGCGAACGTGTCGCCGCTCGTGGTCTGGCTCGCGAGCACCGAGTCGAAGGACGTGACCGGCCAGGTGTTCGAGCTGGCGGGCGGCGAGATCTCGCTCGCCGACGGCTGGCGCAGCGGCCCACGTCTCGACAAGGGCGCGCGTTGGAACGCCGACGAGGTGGGCGCCGCGGTCGCGGACCTGCTGAAGAAGGCCGTGCCGGCGCAGAAGGTGTACGGAGCTTGAACTTCGCGTTTACCGAGGAGCAGGAGGAGCTGCGCGCCACGGCGCGCGCCTTCCTGGGCGAACACTCGAAGCCGGAGCAGGTGCGCGCCGCGATGGAGAGCGAGGCGGGCCACGACCGCGCGCTCTGGAAGCGCATCGGCGCCGAGCTGGGTTGGACCGCGGTCGCGATCCCCGAGGCCTACGGCGGCCTCGGCCTCTCCTGGGTCGAGGTGGTCGCGCTCCAGGAGATCCTCGGCGAGACGCTCTTCTGCGGGCCGTACTTCGCCACGGTCTGCCTCGCGGCCAGCGCGATCGCATCCGCCGGCAGCGAGGAGCAGAAGACGCGGCTGCTCGGCAGCATCGCGGGCGAAGGCGCCATCGCGGCGCTCGCGCACGGCGCCGGGGCGAGCTGGCGCCGCGACGGCGGCGAGTACGTGCTGGAAGGCATCGTGCGCCCGGTCGTGGACGGCCACTGCGCCGACCTGCTGGTGGTCGCCGCACGCGAACTCGGCGCGTCCGAGCTCTCGCTCTTCATGATCCCCTCGCATGCGGCGAGGCTCGTACGGGCTCAGCTCCCCACCGTGGATCGCACACGCCGCCTCGCCGAGCTGCGCTTCGACAGCGTACGCGTGCCGGCGAGCGGGCTGCTCGGACCCGAGGGCGGCGGCGCGCCCGCACTCGAGCGCGCGCTCGCGCTCGGCGCCATTGCGCTCGCGGCCGAGCAGGTCGGTGTGGCGCAGCGCTCGCTCGACCTCGCCGTCGCCTACGCCAAGGAGCGCATCCAGTTCGGCCGCGCGATCGGCTCCTTCCAGGCCATCAAGCACAAGTGCGCGGACATGCTGGTGAAGCTCGAGGCCGCGCGGTCGGCGGTGTACTGGGCGGGCTGCGTGGCGGCAGAGCCGGGCGCAGCGAACCTCGCGCTCGCCGCGTCGGCCGCGAAGGCCGCCGCCTCGGACGCTGTGTTCTTCTGCGCCGGCAGCGCGCTCCAGATCTTCGGCGGCGTGGGCTTCACCGCCGAGTACGACATCCAGCTCTACTTCAAACGCGCGCGCGCCAGCGCGGCGCTGCTCGGCGACGCTGCGTGGCATCGCGAGCAGGTGGCGCAGAGGATCGGGCTCGACACGTGATCACCCTCGACTTCACGGGCAAGGTCGTGCTCGTCACCGGCGGGAGCCGCGGTGTCGGCCGCGGCATCGCCGAGCGCTTTCTCGCCGCGGGAGCAGAGGTCGTGGTGTGCGGGCGCAGCGAGCCCGAGTCGCTGCCGAAGGTCGCGGGCAACGAGGCGCTCTTCCTCCCGGCGGACGTACGCGAGACCGAGCAGGTGGACCGCCTCGTCACCGCGACGCTCGAGCGCTGCGGTCGCCTCGACGTGCTCGTCGCCAACGCCGGCGGCGCGCCCGCGGTGGACGCCACCACCGTCTCGCCGCGCTTCCACGAGAAGATCATCCAGCTGAACCTGATCGCGCCGCTCCACTGCGCGCAGCGCGCGAACGCCGCCATGCAGCTGAAGCCCGAGGGGGGCGTGATCGTCTTCATCACCAGCGTCTCGGGCATGCGGCCTTCGCCCGGCACCGCGGCCTACGGCGCGGCCAAGGCCGGCCTGATCTCGCTCGCGCAGAGCCTCGCCGTCGAGTGGGCGCCGAGGGTGCGCGTGGCCGCCGTCGCCGCCGGCATGGTGAAGACCGAGCAGTCGCACCTGCACTATGGCGACGAGACTGGCATCGCCGCCGTCGGCGCCACCGTGCCGCTCGGCCGCATCGCCGAGCCGTCGGACGTGGGCGACGCCTGCCTGTATCTCGCCTCACCGCTCGCGCGCTACGTCTCGGGCGCGACGCTGCTGCTCCACGGCGGCGGCGAGAAGCCGGCGTTCCTCGCGGCGGCGAAGCCGACCCGATGACTTCGTTCGCCTGCGGCTCGCTGCGCGCCTTGCTTGCGGGGCGTCGGCGCAGCAGCGGCTTCATCTAGACGATCGAACGCGCGCGGACCCTGCTGGAGCGGAACGGACGCCTTTCGCTCCGCGTGCTACGCCGAGACGGCTGCCCGCCCTCGCGCTTGTGCTCGGGCGAGCTGGTCTCGTACATGCTGTGGTGTCCAACACGGCCGCGCAGCTCCGCGCGCGGGTAGGATCCGGCCCAGGCTCCGAGCCTGGTCCGGGACCCGCAGCTGTGGCAGGTTGTGGTCACACTTGTGGTCACCAGGAGGCGGTGCATGGCGTCGCAGGCCAAGCGTTCGGTCGGGATCCGCGAGCTCAAGCAGGACGCGAGCCGCTTGATTCGGCGCCTGCAGGAGACCGGCGAGGAGCTCGCGGTGACGGTTCGCGGGGAGACCGTTGCCGTGCTGGTGCCGGTGCGACCCCTGCAGCGCAAGCGAGCCAAATCCGTGTGGACCGACCTCGACCGACTCGCGCGAGACATCGGGCGTCGCTGGCCGAAGGGGCGCAGCGCAGCGTCGGTCGTACGCGAGGGGCGGCGCTGAGCGTCGTCGATGCGAGCGTATGGGTGAGTGCGCTCGTTCCGAGCGACGTACACCACGCGGCGAGCCGCGGCTGGCTCGAGCAGCGCGCGACAGATCAGCTGTTGGTAGCGCCCGCGCTGCTGCTGCCGGAAGTCGCCTCCGCCGTCTCGCGGGCCACGGGTCGACCTCTCCTCGCTCGCCGCGCGGTGCTGCTGCTCTTGCGGCTCCCGGCTCTCCGCATCGTTGCGGTCGATGCGGAGCTCGCGGAGGCGGCGGCGCGGCTCGCCGGGGACCAGCGGCTCCGCGGCGTGGATTCGGTCTACGTCGCGCTCGCGAAGCGGCTCTCGCTTCCGCTCGTGACCTGGGATCTCGAGCAGGCGAGCCGGGCCTCGGAAGTGATTCACGCGGGACCACCCGCGCGCCCGATGGGAAAATACACGCCATGACGTTCCACTCCGAGATCGAGATCGACCCGAACGATCCGTGGCTGGGCCTGAACTTCCTCGATCCGGCCTCGCGCGAGCGCCTGCGCCGCGATCCCCATCCGCTGCTCGACAACCTGCGCCGCGTCGATCCGGTCCACCGGACGCCGATCGGCGTCTGGCAGATCGCCCGCTACGCCGACGTGCTGCGCGTGCTCCGCGACGCGCCGGTCGGCGTGCGAACGGCGGCGGGAGGTCTGCCGGGGCTCGCGCCAAGTCTCCCAGACTGGGGCCCGGGCCAGTTCATGCTGAGCCAGGACCCGCCCAACCACACGCGGCTGCGCAAGCTCGTGAGCAAGGCCTTCACGCCCCGCGCTGTCGAGCGCCTGCGGCCGCGGGCGCGCGCGCTGGCCGAACAAAGCGTGAGCGCGGCGCTCGCGCGCGGCCGCATGGAGGTGATCGAGGAGCTGGCGCTGCGGATCCCGGCGACCCTGATCTGCGAGCTGATGGGCGTCCCGACCGCGGACCAGGCGCGTTTCACGGAGTGGACCGCGCGGGCAACCCATCTGCTCACCGCGACGCTCGGCAATCCGAACCTGGACGACGCGCGTGAAGCGGGCACCGCGCTCGCCGAGTACTTCCGGGCGCTCCACGCGGAGCGCCGCAGCGCCTCCTCCGACGACCTCATGAGCCAGCTCGTCCGCGCGGAGGAGGAGGGCGATCGCCTCTCCGAGACCGAGCTGCTCTCGCAGTCGATCGGGCTCCTGATCGCGGGCTTCGAGACCACGATCGGCCTGATCGGGAATGGTGTGCTGGCTCTGCTCCGCCACCCGGCGCAGCTCGCGCGCCTGCGCGCCGAGCCCGGTCTCATCGCACGCACCGTCGAGGAGTGCCTGCGCCACGATGGCCCGATCCTGCTCACGATCCGCGTGGCCCACGCCGACTTCGAGCTGGGCGGGAAGTCGATCCCCAAAGACGCGATCCTGATGGCGCTGCTCGGCTCCGCGAATCGCGATCCAGACCAGTTCGACGCGCCCGAGCGCTTCGACGTGGCGCGCGATCCCAACCCGCACCTGGCGTTCGGCGGCGACACGCACTTCTGCCTGGGCGCCCACCTCGCGCGCATGGAGGCGCAGGAGGCGATCGGCGCGCTCGTGCGGGGTACGGCGTCGCTCGAGCTCGCGGTGCGCGAGGAGGAGCTCGCGTACGGCGCCTCGCTCTTCCGCGTGCTGGCCAAGCTGCCGGTGGGGTTGGCCTGAGGGGCGAAGCTACTGGCGGGTGATCGATCTACGGCGTCGTCCGTGAGCGCGCCTCGATCCGCCCCCCGGTCCGATCATCCGCGGCGGCCTCGACGAGCACGGCCGTGTTCTCGATCGCCAGCCGAACCGCCCATTCCGGACCGAGCTCTGTGCCGCGCGTGAACCGGTCCACACCGTACGAGAGGAGCTGGTTGTCGTCGGTGATGCGCATCGCGCCGGAGGCAAGACGTTCGACGCCGTCGTAGTTCAGGATCATCTGTTGTTCGAGCTGCTCGACGCTGTGGACGAGGAAAATGTCGGGCCGGCGCAGGCTCCAGGGCTCGAGCGCGCCGACGAGGACGCAGGTCTGGTCTACGGGGCTCTGCCACAACCGCGTGTATGGGAAAACGTCGTGGAATGTCGCGACGATCGCCCGCATGTGATCGGCCGAGATCAGATGGATCGGTACCCACTGAGCCACCGCGCCGCCGGGCGTCAGGCGATCCCGCACCAGCTCGTAGAACTCCCTGGAGTAGAGATGGTTGCTGCCGGCGAAGTTGGGCGGCATGGGCTCGAGGGTCACGAGGTCGAAGCGCTCGTGGGTGCGGCGCAGGAAGGCGCGGCCATCCATGACGACCGGATGTACCGCGGGGTCGTCCAGAATCCTCTCGTTGCTCGGGAACAGGTGGGCGGCTTCGAATACCGCGGCGTTGATGTCGACGATCGTCAGCTTGGGCCCGTGCTGGCGCACGGCCGCGGCGGTCTGCCCCGTCCCCATGCAGATCACCAACGCGCGCTTCAGCGTCTTGGCCGCAAGCGCGGGCAGGTGGCCCATCCACTGCATGTAGCTCGCCGCCGCGCGCTGGACCGAGGCAATGAAGCCGTCGATCACGAGGACGCGGACCAGCGGGCTCAGCGTCAGCACCCAGGTCGTGCTGTCGGCCCCTTCCCGGACGAACTCGACCTTGCCGTGTCTCGGCCAGCCGTGGCCTTGAACGCGATGCCGCGGCGAATCCGATTCGCCGGTGGCCGCGATCGCGAGGCCGACGATTCCCGCCGCCGTGGCGGCGAGCACCATGCGGATCGATCGGCGGTGCAGGATCGCGGCCACGCAGACGATGCTTCCGGCGAGCCAGCTCGCGTGCGTCGCCCCCACCGAGGGCAGCAGCAGGAAGCCGGTGACGAGTGCACCGCACACCGCGCCGACGGTGTTGGCGGCGTAGAGCCTGCCCGATCCGGCGGTCGTATCGTGCTCGGCGAGCAGACTGGGGAACACGACCCCGAGAAACGTGGCGGGGACGCCGCAAATCAAGAACACCCAGGCGAAGCGCACCAGGCCCAGACGCGGGGAGAAGAGAGAGGGGGCTACGGAAGTGTTCAGGGACGGAGCCAGGATCAAGTCGAGCGTGTCGATCAGCGGAGTGACGGCCAGGACCGAAAGTCCGCCCAGGGGCAGCGCAACGCCCAAGACGTCCCAGCCGCGGCGCCGCGAGTAGCCGGCGAGCGCCGCGCCGATCGAGAGCGAGACCAGGAACGCCGCGAGGACGATCGCGAAGGCCTCCGTCGTCGACTGCAGCGCCGCTCGAATGGAACGAAACCAGGAGACCTCCAGGGCGAAGATTACGAAGCCGCTTGCGAAGGCGAGCGTCAGGGCTCGGGGCGTCGGCCACCCGCTCGACCGCGCCACCTCCGGCGGATCGCCCTCACCACCGAGCGCGATGCCCCAGACGCCGACACCGATGTTGATCGCGGCCGCGAGCACACTGGTTCGCAGCACGCCGAGCGCCGGGAGCACGACGAAGGTCACAGCGAGGATTCCCGCAACGGCCCCGGCCGTGTTGAGCGCGTACACCGTCGCGAGGTTGCTGCCGGCCCGTCGCGCAGCCGGGGCCAGGATCGGGATCGTCGCGCCCATTGCGGTGGCGGGCGCGAGCAACAGGAGCGACGTGCCCACGAGTCGCACGAAGGGCGCCAGCGCCGGAGCGCTCGTCCACACGCGCGCGTCGATGGCCGCCACCCACTCGAGCCCCGGCGCGATCGCGAGACTGAACAGACCGATCGCGATCTCGGCGATTCCGTAGGCGCGGAGGGGTCTGCGGAGCGCACCGCTGCGGGCCAGCTGGGCTGCGAGCAGACCGCCGAGCCCCATGCCGCCCATCAACGCGCCCAGCGTCACGGCGGTGCCGTAGGAGGAGATCCCCAGCTCGAGCGCCGAGTGGTGCTGGTAGAGCACCTCCCAGGTCAGCCCGACTGCGCCCGAGGCGGTGACGGCGAGGAGCAGCGGGAGCGCGCCGACGGAACGGGCTGTGCGGGCCGCCATCGGCGGATGCTAGGAAACGCCCCTCGGATTGACGAGCATCCCGCGCGTCGATCGAGCACAGAGCCGAGCCGAAGGATCTCGCACGCGCGCTTCTGGACGACCCACGAAGGGGGGAGCCTCGGACGCGGTCGCCGTCGCCGGGTTCTCGAGCCAGATCCTCGATGAGCTCCGCCGAACCACTGCCGGTGGCGCTCGCCTGGGGTCGCGGCGACGAGTCGGGCCTCCGGCTCACGGCACGCTGCGCAGCGCCGGCCAGAGCTCCGCTGGAAGCGGTTGCGCGAACCAACGCAGCGCCTGCTCGACCTCCGCCGGCGAGCGCGCGCCCACCAGCACGCTCGCGACCGCCGGATGTGACGCGCTGAACTGGAGCGCGGCGGCGCCGAGCGGCACGCCGTGCCGCTCGCAGATCGCCGCCAGTGAACGCGCGCGGGCGAGCAAGGCCGGCGGCGCGGGCGCGTAGTCGAAGTGCGCACCGGGCCGCGGATCGGCGAGCAGGCCCGAGTTGAACACGCCGCCGACGATCACGCCGACGCATGCGGCCGCGGCCTTCGGCAAGAGGTCGGCGAGCGCGCTCTGGTCGAGCAGCGTGTAGCGACCCGCCAGCAGCACGCAGTCAACGAGACCGCGCTCGATGAAGCGCGCCAGCATGGCGGACTGGTTCATGCCGGCTCCGACCGCTCCGATGACGCGCTCCTCGCGCAGCTTTGCCAACGCGCGGAATGCGCCGAGCGTCGCCTCGGCCTCGTGTGCGTCCGGGTCGTGCACGTGCAGCACGTCGATGCGGGAACCGCCGAGGCGCGCGAGGCTCTCGTCCACGCCGCGCAGCACGGCGTCGTAGGAGAAGTCGAAGACCGGCACGAGCGCAGGCGCATCCGCGAAGATCGTGCCCGGGTCGCGGCCCGGCACGAGCCTGCGCCCGACCTTCGTCGTGAGCACGTACTGCTCGCGAGGCCGCGCGCGCAGCGCCGCGCCGATACGACGCTCCGAGAGCCCGTGCCCGTAGAGCGGCGCGGTGTCGAAGAGGCGCAGGCCCGCCGCCCACGCGGCGTCCGCGGTCGCCTGCGCCTGCGCGTCGTCCATCGCGTCGTAGAGATTCCCGAGCGCGGCGCAGCCGAGCCCGAGGCGCGTCACCGTCAGCGAGGTGCGCCCGAGCGGCACACGCTCGGCCGGATCAGGCACGCCGCCACTCCAGGCCGTTCGGGTATTCGAGCGCGGCGCGCGACTCCGGCCGCATCTCCGCCGAGTAGCCGGGCACCTCGGGCACGAGGTAGCGCCCGCCGCGCACGCGTATCGGGTCCACGAAGTGCTCGTGCAGGTGTGCGGCGTACTCGGTGAACCGTCCGTCGAGCGATCCGCTCACGACGACGTAGTCGAGCAGCGAGATGTGCTGCACGTACTCGCACAGTCCGAGCCCGCCGGCGTGCGGGCAGACCGGGACGCCGAACTTGTCCGCGAGCAGCAGCACGGCGAGCACCTCGTTGAGGCCGCCGAGCCGGCAGGCGTCTACCTGGCAGTAGTCGATCGCACCGGCCTGGAAGAGCTGCTTGAAGAGCACCTTGTTCGCGCAGTGCTCGCCCGTCGCTACACCGACGGGCGCCACAGCTCGCCGGATCGCGGCGTGGCCGAGCACGTCGTCGGGGCTCGTCGGCTCCTCGATCCAGCGCAGGCGGAAGGGCGCCAGCTCGCGCGTCCGGGCGATCGCCTGCGGCACGTCCCAGACCTGGTTCGCATCCGCCATCAGGTCGCAGCGCTCGCCGATCTCTTCGCGCATCACCTGGCAGCGGCGCTGGTCCGAGGCGACGTCGATCCCCACTTTGGTCTTGAAGCGCGTCCAGCCCTCGGCGAGCGCCTCCTGACACAGGCGCCGCACCTTCGGCTCCGGGTAGCCGAGCCAGCCCGCCGAGGTGACGTAGGCGGGGTAGCCGTCCCGGCGCAGCTCGGCTTCGCGCGCGGCACGACCGGGGGCACGCGCGCGCAGGCGGTCGAGCGCCTCGTCCGGCCCGAGCGCATCCGTGAGGTAACGCCAGTCGATGAGCCGCACGATCGCTTCGGGCGCGAGGTCGGCGACCAGCTTCCAGACGGGCTTCCCCTCGCGCTTCGCCCACAGATCCCAGAGCGCGTTCACGAGCGCAGCCGTCGCAAGATGGATCACGCCCTTCTCGGGGCCGAGCCAGCGCAGCTGCGATTCGTTCGTGAGGCGCCGATGGAACGCGCCGAAGTCGGCGGTGATCTCTTCGAGCTCGCGGCCCAGCAGCTGCGGCGCGAGCGCGTGCACGGCCGCACATACCACCTCGGTGCCGCGTCCGATCGTGAAGGTGAGCCCGTGCCCGGCCAGGCCGGCGTCGCTCTCGAGGATCACGTACGCCGCCGAGTAGTCGGGGTCGCCGTGCACCGCGTCGGAGCCGGCGAGCGTGCGCGAGGTCGGCGCGCGGAGATCGAAGACGTCGAGCCGCGTGAGCTTCATGCGCGCGGCACCTGGAAGCCGTGCATGCCGCCGTCGATGGCGAGCGCCGTGCCCGTGACGAAGCCCGCGGCCGGCGAGGCGAGGTAGACGATGGCTGCCGCGATCTCCTCCGCCGTGCCGAGCCGGCCGAGCGGCTGGCGCGCGACCAGGCTCGCTCGCGCGGCGGCCGCGTCGCCGCTCGCAGCGAGCAGGCGCTGCACCCACGGCGTGTCCACCGTGCCGGGGCACACGCAGTTCACGCGGATGCGGTCGGCGACGCAGTCCGCCGCCAGCGCGAGCGTGAGCGCGTAGACTGCTCCCTTCGAGGCGCCGTAGCAGGCGCGCCGCGGCAGCCCCGTCCACGACACGATCGAGGCGGTGTTCACGATCGCGGCGCGCTGTGAGCGGCGCAGGTGCGGCAGGCAGGCCTGTGTCGTGCGCACGATCCCGAACACGTTGACGTCGAAGACCCGCTGCCACTCGCCGAGC